>JAABUH010003885.1_pt1 | contig 12458 bp, 5 predicted proteins | sample 5559121 | NCBI WGS metagenome assembly JAABUH01 (sample SAMN10711871, study PRJNA513364) | rock metagenome | isolation source: Antarctica rocks | place: Antarctica: Victoria Land, Battleship Promontory nord | collected 2015-12-28 | reverse complement strand
TTTTTTTTTTTCATTGACCGCCGCCTTGTTGTCACCTCCTGAGTTGATTACTCAAATTCTCATCACAACGGCCTTTGTCGTTGTCTATGAATTAATTATCTGGTTAGGCTTTTTTCATGCAAGCTGTATAATTAAAACTAATTTAAAATTGTAAGTGCAAGGCTACCAAAGGTGCAGGGCGTGCGTTGATGTCACAATCTCTATCAGCATATCCAACACCAACAGTCAAGTTATATTTTACTAGTTTGCTGCTAAAATATCAGCATGGTCATAGTCAAGGTTATATTTTACAAGGTTATATTTTAGTAGTTTGCTACTAAAATGGCACATCAAAGAAGGCTTCTGTTTTAGACACAACCCTCTTTGAACCTTTCAGTGCTTTCTTTTGTAATTTCAATTAAAAAAAAGAGTAACAGGTATCCAATGTTTTTCCGTAAGGATTCTGCCCCTTTATACACAAGGAAGAGCCCATACTTGCAAGGCCGGCATAGGCCCAACCAAGATGATCAAAAATAACAACTTACCTTAAGCAACAACACAAAGGGTAAGCAAGGCAGAAGTTTTAATAGATGGATTTAATAAGTAATTTAGCGACATCTCCCATTCTTTTCCTTTTTGGGATATGGGGTATTTTTTTGAATAGAAAAAATATTATAATAATATTAATGTCGATTGAATTAATGATTTTTTATTAGGTAAGCAAGGCATAAGTTTTCATTTTTTATGTTATTAGACATTTTCTCTTTTAGACATCGGTACCTTCTTGTTTTAGACACAAGTCTCTTCCAACCTTGCTTGTAGTTTTTAAAAGGCAGAAAAATAACAAGTAAGATCTTTGCACCTCATGTACCCCATGCACCCCATGCACCCCATGCACCCCATGCACCCCATGCACTCTAGTGGGGAAAGATCGCCCCCTGCAGCCCTGCAGAGCTTGTTGCTTGGATCGCAAAGAAAGAGTGGAGAAAAAAAAAAAAAGAAAATGAAACAACAATATTTGACAAAAATATCAAACCAAGACAAACGGAGACTCTATTTATTAGTTTTTTTAGCTGCCGTGGTAATTACATCTAAAACCAGCTTTATCATAAACGTCGGTAAAATGTTGGTGGCGTGCTTCTTCTTTGCATGCTTTTCTTTAGTATCGATGATTTTGGTAGCTTCACTCATTGAATGCTATTTAATTATATTAAAAAAGTTTAAAGCTTTTTTATTTGTTTTAAAAGATGTTATTTTAATGAAATTTAGGAGCGTTGAAAGGGGTTTTTCCTTGGTCAAAAAGACCATCATAAGAATTTTTTTTTCCCTAAAAAATGCCATTATAAAGGCTGGGAAGTATTGTAACACCATTTTATTGTTGGCAATTAAAAAGTTTCTTCAATTCTTTACTGACATCAAGTCCTTTTTTTCTTGCCTGATTGAAAACCAAAAATTGATTGAATGGTTTACTCGGGCCAAACCAATTTTTTATCGGCTCTATGTAATGACATTGGCAGGTTTGACCCTCCAGAAACCAGCCGTTATACTTTATTATGGGCGCCAAATTATAGAGATTTACTCTACTTGCTGGAGTGGTGTTTTTGGTCATTGCCTTGGTTTGGTTTGTGGCGTGATTATCGTTCTTTTTTACTTATTTTTAGGTGTCCTATACATTAAGTATGGGGTAGAGCAGGTAAAGCATGGTAATACCTGGGACAAGTTGCTGTGTTTGGTAAGGCGCATTAGCAGGGTCACCCTGGGGATGCTGGCACTCTGCTTCATTTGTGAGAACGGCGGCATCGTAATAATGTGGAATAAGGATTGGGATATTTTATATGGCATGCTGGTATGCTGGTTGACGGGTTGGGTGCTCCCCATGCCGTCTGTCTCTATGACAATGTTACCAATGTTACAGACAAATGGCTCCTTTGACCAGCCGGTGACATCGCAGGCCGTCGTTGCGAGTGTGCCACTGCCTGAACTGCCTGAACAACCGGTGGCGGTGGCATCGGATGCCCACCGACCTTATGCAGTGGCAATGCCAAGGCCGCCTGGCATTTATATAAACTACAACGGAGTGGAAATACCGTGGCACCCAAATTCAACACACCTACTGAGTATGGCGCATTCGCATCCGCTGATTCCAGGGCAAACAGGCATTGGGATGCCACCTATCTGGCAGGACCCACTGCCGCATCAAATAACTTACAGCTACGACAGGGAACTACCCTTTATCAATTCATCTGAAATATTAATACCAGTAGATGGCAGGGAGCTGGGGTTCTTGGAAGAATACCGTATAGGTCTTATTGAGCATCAAAATAGCTTCAACAAGCCTTTGAGAAAGGCCGTCTTGTTGGTACGAGATGCCCTGAAATTGCAGGTAGCTGAAGACGCTGACCTGGTGTACGATGCAACAGTGTTGAAGAGGGCCGCCTTCAAAGCATTCAGCGACGAATGGTCTGTTGTGCAGTCTCATGATGAGCTAACTCAGGCTTTCGCCCGCAAGGAGTGGCTTGAGATGGAAATGAGTAGGCTAGGACCGCAAATTCGACACTTCCAACAGTGTCTTAATTCACACCATCCAGTTTTACTTTCTTTATATCAAGAATATCAAGACAAGCAAAATATGTGGTCCAATTTGATGCAGGAACACCCAGACTTAAAAGATGGATCATCCTTGTTAAGGTTGTCTCAGGAATTAAATAGACTCCGTGGTAAAAGTAATGTGTCCTGGTTTAATTATAATCAATTCGTTCGTGCCACTCTAGAAGGGCTAGTAGATTTAACTAGATTAGCTCGGGCTGAGGATATGAGAAGAATCGAGTCAATCTACTACCCCACGCTGCATGACAGATACCCCTCGCCGACCATAGATGTTCAACGCCAACCTTTGCAGACATGGCTGACGAAATGGCAGTGGGGGGTTATGAGACAGCACGAGTTAAATAAAGCCATTGGTGCTGGACGATTTTCATATCTTATATCGTTGTGGAGGTTCTACGGGATGAACAACCGTCACGCCCTAGAAGAAGTTATACGGGGCCAACAACCATGACGGCCTATAGGTCGATGACGGCACAGGCTTTTAGGTGTTTACCGTGTTAGATCATTGTGCATGGCCTATGGATGGACCTCTGGCTTGACTTTTCCAAGTTGGTGGTTTGGTTTGTCAATGATTATAACCTATTTGTAAATGATTATAACCTATTTTGGTGCCCAATGCCATTCTTGGATGGCCCTGCGTCCCTGCGTCGCCATGGTCAGCAAGACGGGCATCGCCTGCCTTTTCATTGCGCTTGGGCGCTCGTTTAGATGTTGTGAATGAGATCAAGTATTGTCACAAGTGTTAGTGTAACATCTTGGAGAGAGGTATGAGTAGATTAAATAAAGATGTCTGATTGCATTTGTATATAAAAGAAAAAAGAAACCAGAGTTTGATCCTGGCTCAGAATGAACGCTGGCGGTGGGCCTAACACATGCAAGTTGAACGCATATAAAAATGAGTAGCAGACGGGTGAGTAAAGCGTAAGAATCTACCCTTCGGCTCGGTCTAAGAGAAAATATAGACTAGTTTTATATTGGATTGAATCCCGAATAAGAAAGTAAAGGCAAAGAACCGCCGAAGGATGAGCTTACGTAGGATTAGGTAGTTGGTTAGGTAAAGGCTGACCAAGCCGAAGATCCTTAGTTGATCTGAAAGGATGATCAGCCACACTGGGATTGAGACACGGCCCAGACGCCGTTGGGTGGCAGCAGTGAGGGATATTGGACAATGAGCGCAAGCTTGATCCAGCCGAGCCGCGTGAGGGAAGAGCCCCTCAGAGTGTAAGTTAGTTTTTTAAACTAGCAACTTGGGGGGTCGAAGGCTAACCGGGCTGTAAACCTCTGACTTATAAGAAGATGATGACATACTTTTAAGGAAAAGTCCCGGCCAACTCCGTGCCAGCAGCCGCGGTAATACGGGGGGGGCAAGCGTTATTCGTCATGATTGGGCGTAAAGCGCATGTAGGTGGTTTTGAACCGTCGCTCATACAAATCCCTAGGCTTACCTTAGGTATGGTGTGCAGATGGTAAAAACTAGAGTAAGTAAAAGGAGAGTAGAATTCCTGGTGGAGAGGTGGAATTTGTAGAGACCAGGAGGAATACCGACAGCGAAGGCAGCTCTCTAGTACTTGACTGACGCTGAGATGCTAAAGCGTGGGTATCGACGGGGATTAGAGACCCCCTTAGTCCACGCCCTCAACGATGAAAATTCACTATTAGACTCATCAAGTCAGCAACTAAAATGAGTTTAGTGGTCTAGCTAACGCGTTAAATTTTCCGCCTGAGGAGTACGGCCGCAAGGTTAAAACTCAAAGGAATAGACGGGGGCTCATACAAGTGGTGGAACATGTGGTTTAATTCGAAACAACGCGCAAAACCTTACCAGTTCTTGACATAAATTTGAATCTCCTCCGCCATAGGACGAGAAAAGCAATTTACAGGTGTTGCATGGCTGTCGTCAGCTCGTGTCGTGAGATGTTTGGTTAGTTCCTTTAACGAGCGCAACCCTCATGAAAAGTTATTTAATTATTTAAAAATTTTCAAACCACTAGTTATATACTAGAGGCAGGTGAGGATCACGTCAAGTCGTCATGACCCTTATGGACTGGGCTACACACGTGTTACAAGGGCGACTACAAAGGGAAGCAATGATGCGAGTCGGAGCGAATCCTAAAAGGTCGCCTCAGTTCAGATTGCTCTCTGCAACTCGAGAGCATGAAGTTGGAATCACTAGTAATCGTGGATCAGCACGCCACGGTGAATTTGTACCTGGGCCTTGTACTCCCCGCCCGTCACGCTCCGGAAATCGAGTGGACTGGAAGACTTACCAATTATTTCTCTATCGTTTTATTTTAGCGTCCTTACTTTGGACCTTCTTGCTCTAGAAAGAATAAAATTTTTAGGCCTATAATTATTTGATCAAGGGCTGTTTGGTGACTGGAGCGAAGTCGTAACAAGGTAGCCGTAGGGGAACCTGCGGCTGGATTGACTCTCTATTAGTAATAAAATAAAAAAATTTACCATCGTTCGGCAAATTTGAAATATCTTAGAAAGTAAAGACACCAGATAAACAGATTAAAAGGCACCATAAATTTGTTGGGGCGTAGCCAAGCGGAAAGGCACCGGAATTTGGATCCGGCATTCAAAGGTTCGAATCCTTTCGCCCCAGAAAATTTTTAAATGTCTAGAGCACAATAAAAAACTCCTTGTCTTAAAAAAAGCAAGTCTCCTTTCTAGAAAACAGAAGCCTGTTCGACCCTTGACCTTTGCTTTTTATTAGAAAACAATGAAATATAATTTTACAAAGCGCAACTGCAGCAAGGGGTTACCATTTAGAATAAATACATATATCCTTACCTTTCTACCTAGATGCCCTGTGACTTTCGATGGTAGTAAAATACTACTAAAATGCCACCTTGAGGCTGTTCGATTCATTGACAGTTTTGTACTTAATCTAATGAAAACATTGTTTAAACTTTACCCACATCCATTAATTTAATAAGTTTTACTGCTTAATCTTTGTTGTGGTTTAAAGAAAGCAAAAGCAAAAAAGTGATATTTAAAAATCAAAGCAAAGGCCAAGCAATCTGGAATACCTTAATTTTATATCAGTGTCACGTTAATTTTTTTGCAAAATTAGTTAATAACAAATAGTTTACTTACTTCGCTGGAAGCGTCAAAACAGTAGTAAACTTTCTATGTCAATCTTAACAAGTGGATACTTGCAAAATAATAAAATTCCCTTGTCTATAAAACAGAAGACTGTTCCACTAAAATAAAGGCAGTTGAAAATTAATAGCCAATCTTCTACCTAAAACAGTTGTTTCTACAATATTACATTTTCATGGCAAACAGAATGGTTTAACTGCTGTGAAAAAATAAGAAAAAAAGAAAAAATATTTAAATATGACGATTTTAATAAAATTACCTTTCTATTTTAGTAAAAAACTACTAAAATTTCACATAAATCTTTCGCGTCCTTTCTTCTCAAAGACGGCCTGTGCTGTTTTTAAAAGCAAAAGTAATCAAAAAATAAAACAATTAAGGATCAAGCAGGCTTCTATTATCAACACAAGGATTCATGAGGCTTCTGTTATCAGCACAAGGGTCCAGAAGAATTGTGTCAAAAACATAGGACAGTCAGCTGGTTTTGAATATAGTAGCCCCATAGCAAGTAAAGAGTTGAAGCCTTGTTTTTCTATCAAATTAAATCCTATGGTGGCATCGACTTTGTTTTATATGAAAGTAAACCCTAGATGTGCGTTTACTTTCTTTCCTTGTGTTAAAAGGACAAGAGTTTTTCCTGTCGTTCATTTCTTCTCCTCTTTTTTTGACAAAAAGGAGAAACAACAAAGCGGCCACCTTTCTTTGAAAACAGAAGAAATATTTGAAAAGAGAAGGCGAGATTGGTTAACCAGGAGAAGCATGCTGTTTCGCTATAATAAAGGCTACAAGTGGCCTTGTGTTGAAAGGAGAAGACTCTTTTCTTGCTATTTTTTTAATAAAAAAATAGCAAAGAAAGCAAAAGAAAGTAATGCGCATGCCTTAAATCAAGTAAAAAAAAGCAGGCGCACAGCAGACTTACCCCCTAGAAAGAAAGCCTTTACCTTTGCAACAAATAATGGAATACCAATTCAAAACAAATACGGACATCGTGTCAAGGTAAAAACAAGTAGACGGTTGGCCTTTGCAGCGGCCGGGCAAGGTAACCACTTGCTAGCGCCACAATGTGTAATCCCAATGGTACAAGATATCTGTCCCGGGGGTATTTCGTTCACTCCGATTCTTCCCACTCCGCCTGAAATAGGAAAACAGTTTCAACCATTTGTATCTATATCTAATTTGATCCAACCTGCCATCGACCAACTAATAGCTGAGTATGGTCTTGAAATGGCACAAAGGAAGCTTAAAAACGACAGTTTGGCTGTTTTAGGGGCGGAAGCCAGAAAAAAGAAACTGTTTTTAAAATCAAAAGAAAGCGCACAACTTTTTACTATAGGAAAAAAAAGACTTTTGACAAGCAAACAACTTCGACGTAGTAAGAAAATATATTATAAAAAATATAACAAAATAATTCGCATACCAAGACAAAAAAAACCGATAAAAATTCCTATGGGCGCTAAAATAGGAAAAATCTGTATAAAAGGAAGTTATAACAATATTATTTTGACTCTTACAGATCAAAGGGGAGACACCAAAGGTTGGGTCTCGGCTGGCACTGCAGGCTTTAAAAATGGACGTAAATCAAGTCATTTTGCAGCTGAGAGCGCAGCAGACCGCATGGCACATCGAAGCATTGAGCTTGGATATGCCTTTGCAATGGTAAAAATGAAAGGACTTGGGGGTGGCAAGCGAAAGGCAATTCGCCGTCTTTGCAAATCTAATTTACAGTTATTGAGAATGAGCGATACTTTTGCCATACCACATAATGGATGTCGAAGAGCCAGAAAGCCTCGTAAATAGTCTTTAAAAAAATTGGAATAAAAAACGTTTCTAGTCGTTTCACCCATTTTCTCAGTACATTAAAATTAGTCTAATTTGAGCAACCTGTCTACTTGCAGTGTGGGCTCAACCGCATAAATCACAGCCTGACCAGCATAACGCCTAGAAAGTGATTGACAGATGTTAGTCGTCAACAAGTAAAAGTAAAAGTCAAAGCAACCCTTTTACTTGTTTACTTGCTGACGACTAAAAAAAAAGAACAGTTAATGCAAGCCTGCCCAACTCAGCCTGCTTAACTCAATGGGTAGAGTATCGGTTTTGTAAACCGAATGTTATCGGTTCAAGTCCGGTAGTAGGCTTCTATTTTAATAGAAAACTGCCAAAATCTCACCTCTTTTTTTTGCGATGCCCTTCTTTAACAGTTCATGACATGGTCAGATACAGTAAAATTAAAATAGTAAGCGAAGTAGGGGTAAGAAGATTGCATATTCAAGGGGGTAGTAGAAGCAAACCAAATAGCTTGCAATGGATTACCAATATATCCAGCAAAAAAAGAAATAAAAAAAAAGAATTAAAAATGGAAATTTATAACTTACTGTCTTGTGAAATCAATTTTAATTTAAATTATTTTAAGTCCTTTCTTTTTGAAAATGATTCTTCGACCTGTTCTCAAAAGTTTCATTTACTAGACTCTTACCATAGTGTATTAGTACCTGCAATATTAACAATTTTGCTGATGCACATTCTTTGGTCTAACTGGGAAAAGTTTGACAAAAAAAAACGACCCAGTTGGTTTTTTGAATTAAATATAAACGGGCAACGACTTTTGGTATTTTGTGTATATTTGGCCACCTTCTTGTCTTTTTATTCCTTAGGTTACATTGACATTGTCGATGAGCTGTACCTTAAGTTTTACCGCTCAATCTTCCCCATAACTTATGCTGGTCAGGACAACCAAAAGAATCAAAAATCCCAAAAAGCGAGAGGTAAGGAGAAAATGGCTACAACACCAGCTGAGGATCCAGCTGAGGATCCAGCTGAAGATCCAAATGAGACTTCAAGCAGTTGGAAAGCCTCAACCAATCGTGATGATTCATTTACGGATGATTTGGCCCGTGCTGATCGTGACAGAGGTTTAAACAAGAGGTGTGCCGACGATTTGGAAGAGTCGAGCAGTGGTGATCAGCCATTTATGCCAGATTTGGACCGTGCTGATCGCGACGAAAATATCAGCATGGGCATGAAAAAGCTTAAAATACGTAGCCGACCAGCAAAACAAAGGTTGTCGGTAGTTTCAGCCATTGACTCAGATCAACAAGTCCAACCTGGGGTTGCAAACGCTCAACAAGTCCAATCTGCGGTTGCAAACGATCAACAAGTCCAACCCATTGTTGCAAACTATGAAATTTTGGGTGATTCACCAGATGATGCTGGTAAAAGTTTTGCTAAACTTTTTACGTTGAAAGCTGTTAAAGAAATGCAAGATCGAAAGAGACAGAAAAAGGGTTAAAGGCCTTATATTTTGACATCTTGATTTATATAGAAACATAAAACTTATCAAGACAGATAACAACAGCATGGATATATTAAACAGTCTACTAAATTTTCATCAATAAATTAATCATCTTGCAACTAAAAAACCATAATTACTGTCATCCCTTGGAGCAATTTTCGATTACTAGTTTTCCTATATTTGAAATAGAAAATGTGTTTAATCGTGTCACCAATCCATTATTATATTGATATTAGTGTAATTTTAGTAATCTTTCTACTTGCATGGTGGGGTCAACTGCGCGTGTCAGCCATGAGCCGTCAAGTTGACCACTACTTTCTTATCATGGCAGACTACATTAAAATTATATGTGCGTGTTTGGAAATGTTGAAATCTAATGAATCTAATGAATAAATCTAGAAGGTCGATACAGACATGGCATTAAAAAATTCATTATTCCGCCATGTAGTAGAGTTTCTAGACCGATGGCTTTTTTCAACGAATCACAAAGACATAGGAACTCTTTACCTTCTTTTTGGAGCCTTTTCAGGTATATTAGGAACTTGTTTTTCTATGTTAATACGAATGGAATTATCTCAGCCTGGTAATCAAATATTGGCGGGAAATCACCAGTTGTATAACGTCATTATAACTGCTCACGCCTTTTTGATGATTTTTTTTATGGTAATGCCTACCATGATTGGTGGATTTGGTAACTGGTTTGTGCCAATTCTAATTGGAGCTCCAGATATGGCATTTCCGCGATTAAATAATATCAGTTTTTGGCTTCTTCCTCCGTCATTATTCCTTCTTTTAAGCTCAGCATTGGTTGAAGTAGGCGCAGGCACTGGTTGGACGGTCTACCCACCTTTGAGTAGCATTGCTAGTCACTCGGGAGGGGCGGTAGACTTGGCCATCTTTAGTCTTCATTTATCTGGTATTAGTAGTATATTGGGGGCCATCAATTTTATTACCACAATATTTAATATGCGTGGACCAGGAATGACAATGCACAGACTTCCTCTCTTTGTTTGGTCTGTTTTGATTACAGCATTTTTATTACTCTTATCTTTGCCTGTACTGGCAGGAGGAATAACGATGCTTTTGACAGATCGAAATTTCAATACTACTTTCTTTGACCCTGCAGGAGGAGGGGATCCAGTTTTATTTCAACATCTTTTTTGGTTCTTTGGTCATCCTGAGGTCTATATTTTAATTCTTCCTGGTTTCGGAATTATAAGTCATGTTGTCTCTACTTTTTCTAAAAAACCTATTTTTGGTTATTTAGGAATGGTCTATGCCATGCTTTCAATTGGTGTGTTGGGTTTCATAGTTTGGGCTCATCATATGTATACTGTGGGATTGGATATAGACACGCGCGCATATTTTACAGCAGCCACAATGATTATAGCAGTGCCGACAGGTATTAAAGTATTTAGTTGGATTGCTACCATGTGGGGAGGAAGTATTGAGTTAAAAACTCCAATGCTTTTTGCCATTGGATTTATTTTTCTCTTTACACTCGGTGGATTGACGGGGGTAATTTTGGCAAATTCAGGATTAGACATAGCTCTTCATGACACTTACTATGTAGTGGCACATTTTCATTACGTCCTATCCATGGGTGCCGTCTTTGCATTGTTTGCAGGTTTTTATTATTGGATAGGTAAAATTTCAGGCCTACAATATCCAGAAACACTTGGTCAAATTCATTTTTGGATCTTTTTTTTGGGAGTAAATATCACATTCTTTCCAATGCATTTCTTAGGCCTTGCTGGCCATCCTCGTAGAATTCCTGACTACCCTGACGCCTTTGCAGGATGGAATAGCATTGCATCTTATGGTAGTTATTTATCAGTATTGGGTGCCGTCTTTTTTTTCTACGTGGTTTATAAAACATTGACTAATACTCAACGTTGTGGACGAAATCCCTGGGAAACAACTCCAGGTCTTTCTCCAACTTTAGAATGGATGGTAGCCTCGCCACCAGCATTCCATACATTTGAAGAAATCCCGGCCATTAAAGATACATTGCCCCCTCACTTGTTATCATCTTTAAATTCCACGAATAATCAACAGTTGAAAAAATAACTGTTTCCGTCCACTTGCGCTGGGCCGTGGACTCGATTCGTATGGCGGCCTCGACCATGGCCGCCTACAAATAGTATCCTCTTAAACGATGGTCTATAATCAACGACGCGATCTGCCACCTCCATGACATGGTAGGCAGAAATAAGAAAGAATTAAAAAAAATTTAAGAAGGGATTAAGAAAGGATTAAAGGGCAGCATTGGCATACCACCGAAACGAGACCATGGAGATTTTAAAGATAGACGGTCTACTATATTTTTAATTTTTATATAAAACCACGTGACAAATCGCAAGTAAAGATTTTATGCTGCCTACCTTTGCACATTATTTAAATTGTGTTTAAAAAATTATTTCACCTAAATGCCTTTCGAATGTTATTATTTAGTTTTCATCTATGTAAAATTATCAAATAGACAGTAAAAATAAAAAATAAATTTTAATTGTATCCATTATTTAAATTCATTAACTATTTTAAATCATCATGCTCTACTACCATTACTTGACACAAAACCTCCTACTTAGGTCGGTTCATTGCCCTGCTTGACTGTTGTCTTGTGTCTATAACAAAGGCCTCTTCCACTTTTCTATTTTATGCAGAGGTTTCTTCAACCTCTCTGCTTAATACACAGGCCTCTTTCCCCCCTGCCCTCCTCGTTGATGATTCATTATTACAATGATCCCATAATTGTTCTACTCATGGATCTATATTATTTTGCTTGCTTATGTAAATTTAGTTTTCAAGAAAATCAAGCTGTTTTCAGTTGATCTCTTTTTCATTGCTTACCATGCTGCAAGTCAACTCTGCCGCCGTAGTTGTAACTTTTTAAAAAGCACAATCAAAAAGGTTTGATTCTACTATTTTTTGACCAAAATACAAAATATAAGAGGAGTTGATGGGCCTTCGCTTTATATAAAAGCAAAGGGTAAAAAAGGCAAACAGAAAAGCTCATAAAATCACAGTATAGAAAGAGGTGTCAAATAGAAAGCAAAAAAAAAGGTAAAAAACCAATTATAGTAATCAACCAACAACTAATTTGTCTGACTGGCTAAAAAATAAAGGGCAGAATAGTTCAGAGGTTAGAACGATGGAATCATAATCCATATGTCGTGGGTTCAAATCCCACTTCCGCCTTTTTTTTACCGTCAAAAATACAAGGATTGCTTGCAGAGCAAGCAAGGGTCGAGAAGGTTGTGTTTATAGAGACGGCCTGCTTGCTTGCTCACCAAGCAAGGAGCCTTCGCTTTGCCCATTAAGGGCAAGGTCAAACAGGTTGTCTAGAAGAAACAAAGGTCGAAGAGAGTTCTGTCATAGACACAAGGGCTTATAGTTTAATGGTTAGAACACGTCGCTCATAACGACGCAGTTGTAGGTTCGACCCCTACTAAGCCCATATTCTACTTGCCTTCTT
>JAABUH010003884.1_pt1 | contig 12465 bp, 12 predicted proteins | sample 5559121 | NCBI WGS metagenome assembly JAABUH01 (sample SAMN10711871, study PRJNA513364) | rock metagenome | isolation source: Antarctica rocks | place: Antarctica: Victoria Land, Battleship Promontory nord | collected 2015-12-28 | reverse complement strand
TCGAATTTCGATTCAAAAAACTAGTCATCTCTTCAAAAGTCATTGAAGAAATAGAGATTATATCTTTGTGCAAACTAGACGAAATTCTATCGAAAGAAAATTACTTTGAAAAGTCGTTTCTAATTGACACTCATCTCATCTCTCAGAATTGATCTTTCAGCCTTCGTTCTCTAATAGACAGTGATTCAGTCGCTTACACGATTATACATTCTAATTTAGTTGATAAAGTATGCGAGAAACTGGGAATTCAATCTATATCACTGACAAAAGAGAAGCTAATAAGAGATTATGATGAAAAGATATTTAAGAAGATCATCACTCATAAAATTCTACTCAATCTCATCATTAAAAGTCATAAGAAATTGACTGTATCAATGCTAATAGCTGATATCAATCATCATGAAGTCATATTGAGTAAGCTCTGAATAAACAAAAACGAAATATTATTGAATATGTGAAACGACGTCATTGTTTTTTCGAATCAATTGAATACTTCTATTTCGATTTTTTCGATTTTCTTCAATTCAAAGCACTCAAGTTGATCACGATCATCTTTGTTCTCTTCAATCATTCAAACTAAGATCTTTATGATGCTCAAACGATTTATTCGAAAAGAGTCATTCTTGATTCAAAGCATAGACGCAGCTTCATTCAAAACACTGTTGAATCATTCAAAGAGAAACAAGATTGAAGTCTTTGCTCTATTCATGACAAACATCAATAGAGAAATCGCGTACAATACTCAGTGCGATTTGAACGCTCTAAACGTCTCTTCAATCGATGAAACGACTCAGAATTTGAAAGATATTAAAGCAAAGCTGTCATCGAAATATCATGAGTTTCTAGATGTTTTTGATCGAGCTCAATTGAATAAACTATTCTCTCATCGCTTCTACGATCATAAAATCGAGCTCATCAGTGATTCAACGCTTTCTCGCTGTCGAATCTATCAAATGTTCTTTGTCAAACTTCTGAAAGTAAAGAAGTACTTAAACAAGAATCTGTCGAAGAGATTCATCACTTCTAGTCAGACTCTCTATTTCTTCTTCGTTCTATTCGTTCTCAAAGCAAATAAAGATCTTTGATTCTGCGTGAACTATTGAAAGCTAAATGTCATTTTCAAAAGAAATAGATATTCTCTATCGCTGATAGACGAGATCATTGATAAAATAGTGAGTTGCAAGCATTTGACTAGATTGAACATCATATCAGCGTTCAACAAACTTCGAATGCATCTTGATAGCGAGAATTACATCACTTTTATCACTGCTTTAGAAGCATATAAATACAAGATGTTATCATTTGAACTGACTAATGAATCGACCTTCTTTCAGCAATATATGAATGACATTCTATGAAACTTTCTGAACGACTTTTGTCAAGTCTATCTAGATGACATTCTCATTTATAGCAAAATGAGAAAGAAGCATAGAGATCACGTCAAACTAGTATTGAGTCAACTACGCAAAGCTGAACTGCAGATGAATATTCGAAAGTGCGAATTCGATGTAGAAGAGACTGTCTTTCTAGAAGTCATTGTATCAGAACTAGATCTTCGTATAAATCTCAGCAAAGTGACAGTCATAGTCAGCTGAATCACTTCGATCAATCTAAAAGAAATTCAAGACTTTGTGAGATTTATTAACTTCTATCGTCGTTTTATTAAGAACTTCTCGAAGCTAGTTAAACTGTTCATTCAGCTGACTAGAAAGAACACGTCTTTTGTTTGAAACGAGATCTGTGTTCAAGTCTTTGACAATCTAAAGAAACAAGTCAGCTCGATCTCAGTACTTCGTCACTTCAATCTCAAACAACAAGCTATTTTGAAGATTGATGCTTCAAACTATGTAAAAGATGAAATACTATCTCAGTACGATGACGAGAGAGTTCTTCATTCGATGATCTTCTACAGTAAAAGCATGATTCTCGCTGAAATCAATTATCACATCTATGACAAGAAATTGCTAGTCATTATTCGATGCTTCGAACACTGACGATCTGAGCTGAAATGCATTGAACTACTCATTCAGATGTTCATCAATCATCAGACTTTAAAGATCTTCATGAAAAACAAACAGTTGAGTCGATGACAAGTCAACTATCTGAACATTCTATCGAAGTTCAACTTTCAGATCATCTTTAGATCAGGCAAAATGAACACTAAAGTCAATGCTTTAATGAGAATGTCTCTAGCGAACGTCTCTGAATCAGCTCAGCGTCTTGAAAATCGTTTTCAGACTATTCTGACTCTTGATAGAGTCGATGTTCTATCTATTGAATCGAAAGCAAATCTCTATCAACAAGTACAAATGATCAATCAAACAGATGAGCTCTGCAGCGAATATAAACAAGCTATAAACGAAAACAAGCTCAAATTTCATATCACTAAACTGAAGAACTGCGAAATCATTGACGATGTTCTATTTAGAAAAGATCTACTGTGAGTCTCTGAGAACATGCACATGAAATTACTACAAGAAGTGCATGATCAATCTTCAATCTTTCATCTCGACAATAGACGAATCATCAATCTAGTTCAGCGTTTCTACTATTGATCAGATCATCGAGCTACTATTCGATAATACATTTGAAACTGTCATGCTTGTCAGCGAAGCAAAGTCTCTAGAGATAGCATCAATGAACTTCATCATTCTCTTTCAATTTCACAAAAACGCTGAAAAGATATAGCTATGAACTTCATCACTGAACTATCTCTGTTAGAAGACTATAACGTCATTTGCACAATCATATGTCGTCTCATCAAAGAACGTCACTATGTTCTCTGTCATTGAGAAGACGATGACATCTCAGTCGAAGAAACGATTTGAATCATGCTATGAAACGTCTATCAACTGCATGATCTACTCAGTTCTATTGTTTTGAACAGAGACTCTCAATTCATATCGACTATGTGAAAAAGTCTTTGCAAGCGACTGAGAATCACAGCTAGTCTATTCACAGTCTATCATCTCGAGATCGAAGATCAATCGAAACGAGTCAATCAAGATGTTGAACGAGAACTTAGAATCTACTGCAATTACATGCAGAACGACTGAGTCAAATGAATATCTATGATGAAATTCAGTGACAATTTCAATATCTTCTCGATCACTTCAATGATTCTCTTTTACTTCAATAAAGAATTTCATCTTCGAATGAGTTTTGATTCAGATACGACTGACTACGAAACAACTTGTGAACGACTTGAAGCTAGAAAAGCAGATGATATTGTCATTTGAATGAAAGAGCTACTGAACTTCGATCGTCAACAATTAAAAAAGACGAAGATGATCATCGAAGTTCAAATCAATAAACATAGACGAGACGTCATTTATGAAGTAAATGACTGAGTTTAACTATCTTTCAGAAACGTCAAGACAACGAGACTCTGCAAAGATTTGAAAGACAAACAGCTAGACTTCTATCAAATCACTGTCAAAGTGAGTATCTTTTATCATCTTCATCTATCAGTCAGCATGAAGCATCTGCATTCGATGTTCAGCTCGAAGCTACTGCGATCGTATTCAGAAGACTCTCTATCAGAACAGCATTCAGAATCACTCAAACTCATCACTATCAAAGATGATGAACATTGAGAGATAGACAATATATTAAACTTCAGACGTTATCGAGATCGAATACAGTACAAAGTTAAATGAACAGATCTAGATAGAAACGACGAATGATACTATGTCGATAAAGGAAAATTCGATGACTCAGAGAAAGTTTTGAATGAATTTCATAAGCTATATTCAAACAAATCGTGCTAAATATCAAAATAACTATCAACAAAAGCGAGCAAATGAACTATATTCATGCAAACATGAATTTTCGAAGAGAAGAGTAATGTTACAAGCGTATCAAGATTGAACAAGGCTGAAGCTCTAATCAATTTGCAGTGAACGCTAGCGAATTCTCTGCGTAATGATTAGAGCTAATCAGCGAGCTAGTCAGGTTTGACTCAGATATGACTCAGATATGACTCAACACTCTTTTCTTTCATCAACATCTTGTTCATCTACATCACATTCTTCTCGTGTCACAAACACATCTTTTTCGAGCCTAGCGCAGTCTCTGAACATTACATAAATAGAAGCTTTTGTATCAATCTTCTTCTGTATTCTTAATATTCAGTTATAGCTATCTCTAAAGATCAAGCACTATCAACTCTGATCTTCACTGATTGTATCATCTAGACACGATTCTGACAGATTATGATGAGTCAAAATTGCGTCACATGACTTTGACTGTTTATTCAAAGAACAGTTCAACTCTTGCTCAGTTCTCATCTCATTCTCAAAACAGTATGTATGATAAGAATCTTCATTTGAATCTTCATCAAATGAAAAAGAAATTTCATTTGACTGCATTCATGACACAAGAAAATCTTGAAGTCTATTGACAAAGTAAGAACATCGATTCAGTCACAATTCTATCATTCAAATATTTCAAGTTTTTAAACATCTTCTTCAAGAAAAACGTCGATATCTTGTCTTTGCATTGAGCTCATAATCATGTCATACATCTTAAAGAAAATGCTCAATTCTCAGTCTTTGCTTTGTATGACATGAGTCGTGATGAAATTCTAGAACTTCGTCGTTATCTGAATGAGAATCTGAGCAAAGATTTCATTCGAGTCAGTCACTTTCAGACGATCATCTCTGTTCTCTTCATCAAGAAACTTAAAGAAGAACTTTGCTTCTGCGTGAACTATTGAGATCTGAACGCTATCACAGTCAAGAATTGATATTCTCTGCTTCTGATCTCAGAAATGCTGAATCATTTAAGTTGAGTTAAAATCTTTATCAAGCTGAATATCATCTCTGCATTCAATCGACTTTGAATCAAAGAAGAAGATGAAGCTCTCATCATCTTTTGCACTCGATTTGAATTATTCAAGTATCTAGTCATGCTTTTTAATCTATGTAATGAGTCTGTCTCATTTTAGAAGTACATCAACAATACTCTTCATGAACATTTAAATAAGTTCTGTACAGCTTATCTGAATGACATTTTGATCTATTTTGACAATGAACTTGAGCATAAGATTCATGTCAAGCTCATTCTGCGAAAGCTGCAAGAAGCAGATCTTCAGATGAATATAATCAAATGCAAGTTTCACATCACTCAAGTTTTGTATCTAGAATTGATAATCATCATTGAAGAAATCAAGATGAATTCTTTTAAGATAAACATCATTGTCAACTGACTCATCTTGATCAACGTTAAAGACGTTCAAAGTTTTCTAGATTTCACGAACTTTTATAGAAGATTTATCTATGACTATAGTAGAATAGCTATCTCGCTCACTCGTCTCATCAGAAAAGATGTACTCTTTGTCTGATCTTAGAAATGTCAGATTGTATTCAACACTCTTAAGAAAGTCTTCACTTTCAAGATTATTCTTCATCATTATAATTCAGATCACAAGATTGTGATAGAAATCAATGCTTTGAACTATATGTTCAAAGACATTCTCTCTCAATATGATGAGAACGAGATTCTTTATTCAGTCGCTTACTTTTCAAAGAAGCATAACTCAGTCGAGTGTAACTATGAGATCTACGATAAAAAATTCATGATCATTGTTTATACTTTCAAGAAATGATAATCAGAGTTTGAAGACTTTGTTTATTCTGTTGAGATGATCACAAATCACAAAAATCTTGAGTATTTCATGTCAATTAAGCAGTTGAGTCGTCATCAAGCTTGTTGAAGTGAGTTTCTATCTAGATTCAACTATTGCATCGTTTATCATTTCAACAAGATCAATGATAAGTTGAATGCTTTGACACGTCACTCAGAAGATTTTTTTAAAGAGAGAAATACATTCAATTCTCAACATCAATATCAACATCAGACAATTCTGAAAACTCATGTTTTAAATCTTGATATTGTTGAGAATCTCGCTCTTGACATCTTTGACATTAAAGTCATGAAGTTTCAGTCACAAATCATCATTCTAGATTCAGTTCAGTTACATCTGTTCTCAATTATCTCAGCACTTTTGCAAATTCTAACTTTCATGAATCTAGAAATCGAAGAATTCAACGTTGAAGATATCAAATCTCAGCTAGATCAGAACACTCTGAATCTTGATGAAGATTCTGCTGACAGTCTCACTCAGACATTGTGAAAGTAAGTTGAAATCAATGACAAATTCGCAGTTCAAATAATTGAAGCACTTTGCAATAAAGCACGACATCATAACAAGATCTCTCTAGTTGAGTGTAAAGAACACAAGAATCATCTGTACTTTTAAGAAAGAAAGTATGTGCTCAACTCAGATAAACTACGTCTTTATATCATTCAGCTCGCTCATGATAATGTCGTCAATAATCACTTAGAAAGAGCAAAAAGCTATGAACTGATCAGTTAAGTTTACTGATGATCAAACATTTATAAATATGTTCAACACTTTGTATGAAACTGTCATGTGTGCACACATTTTAAACTTTCTAAACAATGAACTTAAGAATGATTGCATTTTCTTTCAGTTTTCAAACATCATTGATGTGATATTTTCATGAACTATGTAAATTCTTTATCGCTCAGTATCTTCATGAGTATCACATATAGATATGTTCTAGTCTTCGTCAATCATTTTATCAAAATGAGACATTTAGTTCTCATCACTTCTATGAAAGTTGAAGAAGTTATCAATTACTTCTATGCTTATGTTTGAAAACATCATGATTTACTTGAGTTCTTCATGTCTGATTGAGATACATAATTCATTTTCAATGTTTGAAAGCATATGTGTAAAATGTTGAAGATAAACGCTAAGTTATCAACAACGTATCATTCTGAGATCGATGATCAAATCGAGAAAGTCAATGCTGTCATGAAGCATTATTTTCAAGTCTTCGTCAACTACATGCAGAATGATTGAGCTAAGTGACTTTCTGAAATTGAATTCGTCATCAATAACACATCATCATCAACTACTTTAACATCACTCTTCTTGATCAATTCAAGTCAGAACTCACATCTAAACTTTAAGTCTTTTGAGTCTTTGCTCAAGAATTTTACATTTCAAGCTCAAGACAAGTTAATCAATGTCAAAGAGTTTATCAAGAAGATGAAGAAATTAACTGAGCATCTACATGATGAGATGCTTATAGCTCAGATCATTTACAAATTCAATGTTAATCTCTTTCATCATTCTTGTTTTAAATACTTCGTTGAAGATGAAGTCTGACTAAATATTCGCAATCTCAGCATCATTTGCTTCGCTGTCAAGTTAGATGATCATAACGTTGATTTCTTCAAGATCAAGCATATCTTTAAGAACAATTCTCTGATTATTGAGTTAAATCTTTCAGCATTCATGAAGATTCATTTAATCTTTCATGTCATTCTTTTGAATCATATTGCAAGTGACTTTCTTTCAAGTCAACGTCAGAAATCTTAAAAACTCATTGTTATCAAGAATGACAAAAGATTCTGATATGTAAACAGCATACTAAACTTCAAGCGTGATAGATGCTATAACTCATCTCTGCTCAAGTATTACATTGATTGAAAAGATCACTTCTCTACTTGAAAATCTTTCAATCTTCTGAATAATTATGAGTAAGCACTTAATGAATATTATTTCATCAACTTTGTTGTCGAAGAATCACATGTACTGTTGTATGTGATGTCTCAATGTCAATGTTAAGAACTTTAAGTTCAATCTTCATCATCTTGATTTAGCTCAGATCTGACTCAGATCTTATTTAAATCTATCTCAAACATCTTGTTTAAATCTGACTCAGATGTGATTCAAATGTATTCTAGTTTCATTCGTGCATCATCACATTAAACTGCATTTTGTCTTTCTCTTACTCAGATCTGACTCAGATCTTGTTTAGATCTGACTCAGACATCTTGTTTAAATCTGACTCAAATGTGACTCAGATGTGTTTCAATTTCTGTGCATCATTATGTTAAAATGCGTCTCATCTTGTTTCATCTTTCCGATTTTGTCAAGATCTGACTCAAACATCTTGCTCAGATCTGACTTAAATATGACTCAAATTTATTTCAGTCTCATCTGTGCTTCATCACATTAAAATGCATTCACATCAATTCTCATTTCATTTCAATCTTCATCTTTAATTCTTTCTCATTTCATTTTGTTTCTTCTCATCATCTTGCAGAAGCTCAGTCTTGAAGAGAGAAGTTACTGTCATGATGTCAAGTCATCAACTCAATTTAAAACATAGATTGTTAATATTTTAGATAATCTCAATTCATTAAATCTGTTTTGCAGTTCAATGAATCAAGTCATCAATTTAATCATCATCATTTTAATTTAATCTCAGCAATTCTGTTTCAATCATCTCAGTTGTGTGTGCAAACTTCTGCAATCTTAAGTCAATAAAACTACTGTTTAGTCTTGATTCTGCTCAATTCATGTATATAGAAGTTGAACTTTCGTTCTTTTCTTTCATTCTTTGTCTTTCATCTTGTACATTATGTGATGTATTGTTTTGTATCTAGATTTTATCAAAGTAATAATAATATCAATCTTTTATATTAATAGTATCTCTAGTTTAGCTCAGTCTCTGACAGTTTAATATCAAGTCATAAAGAATGTATTTTATTAAGCTAATTAACATATGTTATAAAGCATGTATGAAGCATACTATGAAGTAAATTATAAAGTAAATTATGAAGTAAATGACATATGTTTAAACACGTTGCATAAAGCATGTTTTGAAGTGAGTAAGTTGATGAGTAAATTAACAAGTAAATTAACAAGTATCTGAATAGAATGATAAGTAGAATGATGAGCATGTAAAGTGATGAGTAAGATGATGAGCATATAGAGTGATGAGTAGAATGATGAGCATGTAAAATGCAAAGAGCGAAGATGTTGTCAAACTTAAATTGATCATCAATTTTTTTTTATTTCTTCAAGTTTTACATGCTTATGCAGTTTAAAACTATGAAACATGATGCTATTTATTTAAATAGTAGCACTGAAGCGCTGTGTATATGCTAAATTACATGTAATTTAATCATAATTGCTGCTGTATATTTTTTCATTGAGCAGTCAGATCATTAGAATGCACATACAAGCATGCAACATGTTTATATAATCAAATGGTTATATAAACAAATCAAAATTATGAAAGCTGATCATTTCAACATAAACTTTCAAATTTGCTGTTTGATCATTTAACTGAGCGAGCTAAATGAGTGATTGATGTGTTGTGAAAGTTGATCACTTCAATGTGAATTTTCATTCACTGTTTGATCATTTAATTGAATAGACTAAATGAGTTTTGAATTGTTTGTGAGCATCATGATGCAATGCTTAATCTGTGTATTGTGAAAGCTGATCACTTCAATGTAAACTTTTGAATTTGCTGTTTGATTATTTAGCTGAGTGAGTTAAATGAGTGATCAATGTATTGTGAAAGTTGATCACTTTGACGTAAGCTTTTGTTCATTGTTTGATCATTTAATTGAGCAGACTAAATGAGTTTTAAGTTGTTTGTGAGCATCATGATGCAATGCTCAATCTGTGTATTGTGAAAGCTGATCACTTCAATGTAAGCTTTCAAATTTGCTGTTTAATCATTTAGCTGAGCAAGTTAAATGAGCAATTGATGTATTGTGAAAGTTGATCACTTCAACGTGAACTTTCGTTCACTGTTTGATCATTTAGTTGAGCAGATTAAATGAGCTTTGAATTGTTTGTGAGCATCATGATGCGATGCTTAATCTGTGTATTGTGAAAGCTGATCACTTTGACGTAAGCTTTTGAATTTGCTATTTGATCATCTAGCTGAGCGAGCTAAATGAGCAATCAATGTATTGTGAAAGTTGATCACTTTGACGTGAGCTTTCGTTCGCTGTTTGATCATCTAGTTGAGCAGACTAAATGAGCTTTGAGTTGTTTGTGAGCATCGCAATGCAATGCTTGATCTGTGTATTGTGAAAGCTGATCACTTTGACGTGAACTTTTGTTTGCTGTTTGATTACATGATCATTTGATCATATGATCTTGTTGTTTGTGAGCATTGCAATGCGATGCTTGATCTGTGTATGTGAGCATAACATGCGCGTATCGCGCTGTTACTGCTCTGTCAATGAGATTGTTCAGCTCTTCTGACAAGCATAGCTTGCAGAAGATTCGTAGTCAGCATCTCATACAGATAAATCTCGTTGCTGATCTAAACTGATTATCAAGTTGAGTTTTAAGTTGACATTTTGAACTTGAATCGAGATTGAGTCGAGTTGCTCATATTTTCAATTCGACGCGACTCGATTCGACTGAAAATTGAGTCAATTCAACTTGATTCGTCAAGAACTCAAGCTTGATGTCAAGAGAGCTAAATATAGAAAATTTTCCGATTTTTGGCTTGTGCATTACCTTTTTGCATTATCTTTTAATAGAGAGTCATGAAGAGAAACATGAAGGTCGTTTGGTAGAAAGTCATAAAGGGGAACATGAAGGCCGTTTGATAGAAAGTCATGACGGGGAACATGAAGGGGAACATGAAGGGGAACATGAAGGGAGTCATGGCGGGAAACATGAAGAGGAACATGAAGGGGAACATGAAGGGGAAACATGAAGGCCGTTTGACTTTGGTAGGGAGTCATGACGGGGAAACATGGTAGAAAGCCATGAAGGGGACCATGAAGGCTGTTCGACCAAGCTATTTACACCTATCTAATATCTTGTCGGATTGGGTCGGGTTTTCGGATCGGGTTATCGGGTCAAGCTTCTCAACCCGACCCGAGTGCTCAGGTTCAACTTCTCAACCCGACCCGACACTTTTCCAAAAAAATTCCAACCCGACCCGACGCGGTCAGTCTAGTCAAACTGTCTACTGATGCTGTTAGCCATTTAATTATCTATGCGCAACGGTACATAGTTTAATTTACCAGCTATTAGATCTAAGTACAAGGTTAATGACGTAATTAAGTGATGTTTGATTGAACCTTTGATCTAATCATCTGTCAACGATGTCAATGATGCCAACGTGGTGATTAACTGCGTATGGTTGACTAATTAGCACTCGGGAATTTGCCAATGTGTGAGCAACTCAACTTCGAATCGAGTCAAATTCAAAATGTCAACCCGAAACTCAACTCAACGGTCAGTCTATTGTTGAACAATTCTCATGTTCAAATAATCATTTCAGGTCAAAAGTTTCTTCATTCTTCATCATTGAGCGCAGTGACAGCGAGAACAAGCATTATCAGTTGTTAAAGGCGTGTCTAAGTATAGTACTGTAAAGGTTGTTAATAAGGTAAGAAGTAGAATATGGTGGAAAGTAGCGATGTTGATAGAGAAAGAAGGTCGTTTGAGAGGTTTTTTGGTAAATTCAGGCCTTTCAGCTAATCTGCACCAAACCTTAGTTATTGCCTAATATGAAAGCTGATTCAGCCTCACTAGCGGCCTTATGATTGGTGGAAATTGATACTGGGGGGTTCAATTAAAGGTGGCTTGGCTAATGCAATGTTCCCTGTACATCGGGCTTTGACCAGCCTACCTAATCGGACCAGGGCATCAAAAAGTCATCCTAAGCCTTTCTAGAAGATAGAGCATTATCTTCGACACGTCCGCGAGCAATGGAATAACATCGTTGGTGGTCAAAATGATCTATGGTAGTCAACAGATTCCCGTACCGTGCAACCATTGCAGACACGAAGTCCGTCCGTATCGGAAGTAGACCGCTCCTTCGTTCAAGAACTAGTGCACCGAAATGAGTTATTCCCTTTGATTACAGAATTTCTACACGGTCGCAATTGCTACAGAATCTACAAAGCGTCAAGTGCATGATCTTCTCAATTCATACCTTTATTGAAGATATTAAGTGGCTTAAACCACCCGCAAAGATCATTCGACTTCTTCCCCCGAATAGCAGCAGCAAGAAATCATCTCATCAAGCGATCTCTATGATATTCGTTGGCCTGAAACAAGAAGAGGGAAAGTTGTTGATTCAACATAAGATCTCTCAATTCTCTACTCGACCTGGTGCTGAAATGGAGGCCGTTGAGTGTGGTTACCGTCAGTTGTGAATGTTTGCCTGGCGTCATTTTCCAGACTTGAATGCAATAGCACCCCGCAGGGATATCGGAAAGCGGAAACCACAGGTCAAGCTTATTAACGAACAATGCTGGCAGAGACTGGCAGACTTGGCTATAACGCTTGGTTTCGAGTCGGAGAAAGCTATCAGACTTCGAATTCAAGACTCTGATACAAAGATGACTCGGATATTCCAGTCGAGCAGCGATGTGGACGACCTCATGAAGAATCACATGAAAACTCAAGAAGATTAATTTTTGCAGATGAGATCTATGAGCCACAGAGGCAAGGGCTATCTCATTTTGCCATCAACCGTGATATCTTCCTTGCACTCTTCGGTCGACAATCCCATTTGGATTTCCCGCGAGGATGCGTCTGGAATGAACTTCAGCTACGTCACAGGCAATGTTACTATTCGAAGACCTCTTCAAGGG
>JAABUH010003883.1_pt1 | contig 12466 bp, 21 predicted proteins | sample 5559121 | NCBI WGS metagenome assembly JAABUH01 (sample SAMN10711871, study PRJNA513364) | rock metagenome | isolation source: Antarctica rocks | place: Antarctica: Victoria Land, Battleship Promontory nord | collected 2015-12-28 | reverse complement strand
TTGCATGATGTAACGATGCGGACCTTGATGAGAGCTGTTCGTGTAGTAGGTGAGCTGCTTGCTGTGCTGGAAGCCGCTCTATTCTCTTTGAATGTTGGCTGAGCGGTGCTTACGCCGCCGGCGGTGGGACTGCGCTCGCACGCGTGTGCGCTCAGATGCGTGCGCGCATCATAGATGCGAGAGTGGCACCTGTGCCGCGCCGGCCTGCAGCAGAAGCATGCGTGCAACCTGATGCCTAGCTGACGCCTAGCTAGGATGCATGTGCGCGCAGCCTGGTGCCTACCTGGCGCCTATTCAGCATCCTGGCACCCGGCACCTGACGTGTGTCCCGCCAGCAAGGCGGCCTGCATCAGCGATAAAGCGCTGAGCGGAGGGACAGACTTGGTAGCCGCGTGGGCTGCAGCGCGCGCGCGCGCGGCGCGCAGGGGCCCGGCGGGCACGGCGTGCGGCCACTGGACGGGCGTGCTGCTGTCGGACGTGCTCACGTATTGCGGCGCGGGTGACGCCGCGCGCAAGGCGCGGCACGTCTGCTTCCGCGGGCCCAAGCACGAGCTGCCGCAGGGTGCGCCGCCGCCGCGCGCGGCCCCCGCAGCTACAGGCACACGGGCTGGCGAGGTGTCGAAGATTCCTCAGTAGTGCCTACAAGCGCATCTGTACAGGCGGCGTCAGAGAGTGCGATTATGGAAGCGAAGTGTGCCAGCATGCAGGGTCGCGATACATTCGCCCGCATTGTGACCTGATCAGGTGCAGAGCGCGGCGTCGCGCGTGGCAGTTGTGCATGGCAGCGTGCTGTCGGGACCAGCTGCAAGCCGGCAAGGGCTGCCGGGCTGCTCGCAGGGAGGGACGGGAGCTATGGCACGAGCATGCCTGCGCACAAGGCCATGGACCCGGCCAGCGATGTGATCTTGGCGTATAAGCACAACGGGCGCCTGTTGACGCCGGACCACGTGTGCCCCTCACTGCACGATCTTGAGCAGTGCATGTTTTGCTGCGTCTCAGCCTTCCGGCCACAAGTGCCCTATTGGAGTCGCTTCAAAGCGGCTGACCATCATGGCGCGGCATGCAGGGCTACCCGCTGCGCGTCATCATCCCGGGGTACATCGGTGCGCAGCACGCCAAGCGCAGTGTTCGCGCTGACAGCCGCAGGGTTGGCGCTGACAGCCTCTGTCAGGGCACGCATTGCAAGGGCATATGGCAGGGGAATGCGGTGCGACGAGTGCATGCGCGCAGAGCCAGCGGCGCAGCACACTGCAGCGCGGCGAGCGCAGGCAGACGCGCGCGCGCCGCGCAGGCGGGCGCATGGTGAAGTGGCTGGAGGAGATCACGGTGACCGAGGGCGAGTCCGACAACTTCTACCACTTCCACGACAACCGCGTGCTGCCCTCGCACGTCAACGAGGTCCTGGCGAAGGCCGAGGGCGCGCGCCCGCGCGCGCCCCGCGCGCTCCCGGCCCGCTCTGGTGGCGTCTGTGCTGGGAGTTTGCCTGGCCCCACCCCCAAACAATTGAGAGCCAGGCCGCCCCTGTACCGAGCGCGCGGCGGCGCAGGCTGGTGGTTCCGGCCGGAGTACATCATCAACGACATCAACATCAACTCCGTGGTGTCGTCGCCCGCGCACGATGAGGTGCGCCAGCTCTCGGGGCGCGCTGATGATGGTTTCCAACATGCACTCTGCGCATGTTACTGAAGTATGTGCCCCAGTGCGCTCTTAGAAGCTGCCGCGTCTGTATGAGGCAGTGCAGGTTGAGCAGCGCGGTGCCCGAGGTGCAGTGCGGTCAGTGCCGTCGGAGCGGCCTCATGCCTGACATGCACCTGCGGAGGCACCTGCGTGCCCTAAGCGCGTCTGCATTGATCCGCAGGTCGTGTCGCTCTCGTCCAACACCTCCTACACAGTGCGCGGTTACGCATACTGCGGTGCGTGCAGCAGAGCTTGCCAACGCGTGCCTGTATAAATAAGAATGTCAGCAGTTGACTATAGGTCGTGTGCTGTGTGATATTTGCAGATGCTGCTTCAGTTGCTGCACGCTGTTCGAGGACATGCTGTTCAGCCATGTGCAGGCGCCTGCGCTTAGCCGTGCTTGTGGGAGGCCACGCGCGTGTGCGAAACGTATCAACCAGGGAGCTCTGAGTGCAGGGCGGGGGCATTGCAAGGACATGGGGTGCTGGTTGGTGACCGGCGGGCTTGGCCGGCGCGTGCAGGCGGGGGGCACAAAATCATCCGCTGCGAGATCTCGCTGGACGGCGGCAAGAGCTGGCGGCTGGCGGACATCCAGCGCTTTGCGCCCCCCAATGCGCATGGCAAACACTGGGCATGGGTGTTTTACTCGCTGCCCGTCTCGATGGGTGCGCCGCCGCCCGCCCTGGCAGGCCCTGGGTGCAGACACTGGCCCTGCCTCGCTAACACAGCTGTCAGCCTTGCTTTGCATGCAGGACTGTGTGAGTGCCCGGGGGTCCCCGGGCACTCCGCCAGCTGGCCCGGGGCGCAGCGCGCTCAGAGCTGGTCCGCTCTGCGCTGCAGCTGACGGCCTCGTTGGCGAGTCGGGCCAGCGCCATTTGCTGCACTGACCTGCTCTGACCGTGTGACCTGCATGTCGACTGCTAGTCCTAGCAGCAACTGCATGGCCAGGGCCATTGACGCCGGCTGCGCACCTGCACTGACCTGCTCTGACCGTGTGAGATGCCTGTTGACGGCCGGTCCCTGCAGCAACTGCGTGGCCAGTGCTGCTGACGCCGGCTGCGCACCTGCACGCGCAGTGGAGCTGCTGCGCGCGCCGGAGCTGATCTGCCGCGCGTGGGACGAGAACATGAACACGCAGCCCGACACGCTGACCTGGAACCTTATGTGCGCCTTGCTGCGGGTATTGTGCATTTTAAGAAATGGGTTGACATACGTTGCTGACTGCTCCCAGTTCAATGAGGCAGTTCAGGGCTTGGGATGGGTCCTCCGCTCACAAGCGGCGCTGCCCGGCAGGCCCTGCTGCAGCCTGGCCTGCGCTGTGGTGGGTGAGGGAAGCCAGGGTTGGCGGCCGCGGCCCAGGTCAGCAGCACCCCGGCGCAGTCTGCCAGGCCGGCTCTGACATGTGGTGCATGCGCAGGGGCATGCTGAACAACTGCCACTACCGTGTGAAGGTGCACCCTGCCTCATGCTTCTGAAAGTCCCTTTGCGCATGCAAGCCATTGCCTGCAAGTGCTCTGCTTGTGCTGTCTGCACCGCGCATGCATATCTGCAGATGTGTAGGTTGGCATGAGTCCCCGAGCACTGATCATTGCATGGCCTGCCGCAGATCCGCCCTGTGGAGACCCGCGAGGGCGGTATGGCGCTGCAGTTTGAGCACCCGACGATCGCGGGCGTGACCTTGGGCGGCTGGATGAACCGCGCGGACGCGCAGCCCAAGATTGCGCAGGCGCGGCCCCCGGCGCCCGAGCGGCGCGTGGCGGGGGCGCACCGCCTGGTCGGTGGTGGCGCTGCCTCGCGCCAGGACAGAGCGGCGCCGAGGGCGGGCCGCGGCGCGCTGCGTGTGGACGCCCCGGGCGCCCTGCTGCTGCCTGCCCTTTCATGCGTGGTTGGTCAGCTGCGTGTGTCGCTTGATCGTAACATGAGACCCTTGTGGAGGTGTACGCCTGTGTGGCGATGCACGTATAAAAGTGCCAGCCCTGAGTGTGCTTGTGGGCGGTCTGGATGCGAGGGCGCGCTTCTGCGTGGCGGGGCGGTGCGCCATGGTACACACCGGTCACGCAACTCCGGGGGGGGCCGCAGGCGCCGCCCAAGCCGGTGCCGGAGTCGGCGCGCGCGGCCGCGGGCCAGGTCTACACCATGGCGGAGGTGGAGAAGCACGACAATGCCAAGTCTGCGTGGTTTGCGCACGGCGGCAAGGCGCGCGCTCCCCGGGCGTGTCCCTCCGGCCTGCGTGCCCTTCGGCCCATCGCAGGCCAGGCGCTTCTGGCAAGGCGAGGTAGAAAAGGGGGTGCTCCATAATGTAGGACAGCACTTTGCTTGCCTCGCACTGCCCTGCCGCTCGTTGGTGGTCACAGGCGGTGAGGGGCGCTGCTGCGCAGCCGCGCCCGCACATGATGCGGCGCTCTCCTTGCAGGACCGCACCCGGGTTCCTGCAAATGACCTGCCGCCGCCGCGCCGCGTGGTTGCTGGCTGCGTACCCTACCTAACCCTACCTTCAAAGCCCGTCGCACACAAATGTGCTTGCCGCAGCGTTGCTGCGCGGCTGAGGGCTGCGTGCGCGGCGCCGCGCAGGTGTACGACGCGACGCCCTTCCTGAAGGCGCACCCGGGCGGCGGCGACAGCATCTTGATCGTCGCCGGCACCGACGCGACCGAGGAGTTTAACGCGATCCACTCCTCCAAGGCCAAGGCGCAGCTGCTGGAGTACTGCATCGGCGACCTGGCCGATGAGAATGTCGCATGTGCGCTGCCGCCCCTCTGGCGCCGCCTGTGCGCCTATGGGCGACAGTGAAGCCACAGTCAGCGAGATCCGGGATACGACCTGCAAGTGAGTGTCCAGTACGATCAGGGGGGGCATGGTTATTGCGCTAGTATGTAGGCTCAGCGAAACGCGCGCGTAGTCTTCATATGCGTGCACAGCAGTGCGCACGCCCCCTGGTGTGTAATGCAGCGCCTCTATCATCACGCAAGCATGCGCGCGCAGCCGCCGCGAACGGCGTGACTGCCGCGCCCGCGGCCGCGCCGGCGCTGGTCGCGCTCGACCCCAAGAAGCGCATCGCGTTCAAGCTGGCCGAGAAGCACGTGCTGAGCCACAACGTGCGGCGCTACCGCTTCGCGCTGCAGTCGCCGCAGCACAAGTTTGGGCTGCCGGTGGGCAAGCACGTGTTTGCGTACGCCAAGTGCGCGCCCGGCCGCCGCCGCCGACGCTGTGCGGTCGTTGGCATCTGCACTCGCGCCGTGCATGCTGCTGCGTTCCCGAGCTGCTGCACTGGTATGCAACTGCCTGAGGTAGCCTTGTGGCCCTTGCAAGGAGTGGCCGAAGGCGGAGTTTGGCTGTCTGCATACCTCTTTTCCAAGTGTTGCAGACTTGCACTGCATGCTTTAAAGGGCCGATCCAAAAATATAAGAACTTCTGACTTCGTTACCCGTATGACGGCGGCAACCTGAGCGCAGGATCGACGGCGAGCTCTGCATGCGCGCGTACACGCCGACCAGCTCGGACGACGACATGGGCTACTTTGACCTGGTCATCAAGGTACACCTTCACATGTGTCTTCATCACATTGAGTGAAGGACCAAATGCCTCGTGCGCCGCGCAGTGCCCAGACTTCACAGTGCAACGCATGCACAGGACACACCATAGCAGTAGCCCTGCACCTCATATGGCATCCCTGACAGCCTTGTGATGATGGTAGGTGACTGCAGAGCAGGCACCGGTGCCCGCGCTGACTTCAGCTGGTGTTGGGGGGCGACCATGCAAAGACGCTTGAGCAAGGGTGTGCGCGGCGGGGCAGGTGTACTGGAAGAACGAGCACCCGCGTTTCCCGGAGGGCGGCAAGCTGAGCCAGTTTATGGAGGCGCTGCCGGTCGGCGGCGAGATGGAGTTCAAGGGCCCGCTCGGCCACTTCACGTACCTCGGCCGCGGCCGGTGCGCGCCCGCTGCTGCAACAGCGGCCCTGCAAGAACATGCATGCGCGACTCATGCGCCGCCCATCCAGGGCTGCCTTCAACCTGAGCTTGAAGGCGGCGGAGCGCGTGGCCCATGCGCGACATGACCGCCTGCGGCTTGCCTGGGTTCACTCTGCCAACCGCTGCGCGTGCGCGCTGTTAATGGCGTGCTTGCTGCGCAGGTACATGCTGGACGGCGCGGGCAAGTCCATGGAGAGGCTGTCCATGATCGCGGGCGGGACGGGCATCACGCCCATGTACCAGGTGCGGCCTTCTCCAGTCGGCTTTGTTGGCGGCCCGGATGCTGTGGTGCCTGTGGGGGCCGCGTCTACCAGAAACTTTGTTACGCTGGGCGGCAGATTCTGGGTGCTGCTGGCCTGCCTGGGTCAGGGGCAATGAGCTGAGCCCCATGCGAGGAGAGAGGGGGTGCGGTCCTGGCAACCCACTCCATCACTTTGTGCACGTGCACAGGCTGTCAGGGTGTGGGAGCAGGTGTGCAGGTCAAAGGAGTTTGCGCTTACGGGCAGGGCAGCCACCAAATGTGTATGTGGAGCGCTCGCCCACAGCGGGTTGGCAGCAACAGTGCGCGACGGAGCGGGAGAGAGCACAGCTCGGCAGGAAGCAGCGCTCGGGCAGAGCCGCGCTGCGCTGGCCGCCGACGGCCCCCATGAAAACACATCTCGCCGCGGCCGCGCAGGTCTTCAAGGCGGTGCTGAAGGACGCGGACGACAGGACGGAGCTGGCGCTGCTGTACGCCAACCAGACGCCCGACGACATCCTGCTCTTCGACGAGCTGCAGGCGCTGGCCGCCGACCCGCGCCTGCGCGTCCACTACACAGGCGCGCGCCCGCGCCGCGCGAGCCTTCTGCCTTTTACAGGCGGCCCTCCGACTGCGCACGCTGCCACTCCGAGTGATATGTGCCGGCTCAATGTGGCCTGGGAGGTGGCCGAGTGGCAGGCCAAGTCGCAAGCGCTCTCGCCGGCCGCTGCCGCGGGACGCCCGTCCGGGGCGCCAGCGCTGGCGCCCCCGCTCGCGCGGACCCCCCGTAACGGAGCATGTGCGCGCGCCCGCGCAGTGGACCGCGTGCCGGAGGGCGTGGAGTGGGCGTACAGCACGGGCTTTGTGAGCGAGGCCATGGTGCGCGAGCACCTGTTCCCGGCCGCCGGCGGCGCGCTGGCGGTCATGTGCGGCCCGCCGCCCATGATCAAGTTCGCCTGCCTGCCCAACCTGGCCAAGGCCGGCTACCCCAAGGACCTGTGCGTCTCCTTCTGAGCGCGCCGCAGCCCGGCCCGCCCCTCAGCGCGAGCTGCCGTGCCAGTGCGTGAACGGCCTGCTACCGGCGCCCGCGCCGGCCTTAGCTGGACAAACTTATGAGTCCTGCTTGTGGAGGCTGTGGGACACAGCGAGCGCAGTCCGATGATGGGTCCAGGTTTGCCTTGCATGCCGGGAGCATGTCGAACACAGCAGGTCTGCCAGAGACTCCAGGACCATTGATCCTCCTGCGCTGTCCTGGGCGGCGTGCCATGGGCTGGCCTCCCATCCTTGCTTGCTCCTGGAACCGCGCGGAATGCGAGGGGTGCAGCGGGGCGCGCAACCAACCAGCGCTGCCGGTGGGGCCTAAAGAGGTTAGGACGCATGTGGGGCAGAGGAACCCGCTACTATTCTGGCGGCGCGCACAAGCGCGCGCTGCGCATGTGCACGCAGCGGCGTGCATCCCGCATGCGTGCGCCGCGCACGCAGCACTGCATGCGGCGCCTAGCGGCTGGCCAGTCCACTCCGAGAGCAAGTGCTGCTGTGGCCTGGTCAGTCATGCAGCCTGCCCAGCGCGACGGATGCTGGGGTGCGCTGCGTCTCCTGCGCCCGCGTCGGCACTGGCCTGGGGGCGCTGCTCTTCTGTCCAGGAATCCAACAGCGGCAGCGCGAGGGGCGGGCTGGGGTTGCTCAATTTTTTGGGTGTTTTGACTTTGTCAGATGCATGTCTGTCGCCCAGTGTTTGCTGGCGGCCTCGAAAGTGCTGGCTACCCCGTGATGGCCGACGGCCGACAGTGTGTTTGCGCGCGGGTATCTGTCAATGGGCTGCATGCCCTAATTTCGGCGCCGCCGCATACCCCCTGATCGGGCGCGGTTGCCGGGTACCACTTGTCTCTGCCATCCTGTCCAGCCGTGTTGCGGACACACTCTGTTTTGTCGCAATCGTTCTTCTTATGTATGCGTCCTTTAGTGCCTAGGCTTTGCTGGGCGTCCACCACCGTCAGGCGCAATAGCCAGGTGTGCGAGTCGTGATCTCTGCTGGGCCTTTTGCGCACGGAGCGGGCAAGGCTGCCAGTGCTGCGGCACTGCCAAAGTAGGGTAAGGTGTGCTAGACATGTGGCTCGATGCATGCTGAGCCGGTCTGTTGTCGAGTAATGAGCATGGCATCTTCTGTAAGGCATAACGACTGCGCTTGCGCTGCCAGATGATTACTTTATATCACGCTCTTCCAGCAAATTAGCAAGCACACTATGGAGTGCATGTCCGATGCGCTGTCAGGCACAGCATGCGCCAACTGAGGTGTCTGTCCCTCTTTGTCTTCCTCACAGTGCACTTGTGCAGCGTGACACAGTACACGTGGGCAAAGCCATGTTCAGGCTGCAGCTGAGACCTAACGAGCCTCAGATTGGGCACCACTGCATGCCGGTGTGTACTGGGTGTTGCGAGGCACGCCGTCAATCAAGATGTCAGTGCAACCCGTCCTATCTGCTTTCAGGCTGCGCTGCGGCCGTGTTGAACATGCCAGAGCAGAAGACGCACACCACCAAGACCCCAGGTTAGGTAAGGAGCAGAACTGACGAGCACTTCTCAAACAAGACAAGAGCATTGAACATGCAAAACTTCCCCTGAGTTGAGGTATACCCCGGCCACCCGCGTGCTTAGGCTTATCACGTGGGCTTGCAGTTGTGGCGTAACCGACCAAGGGCAGGGTAATTTCTGCCCTCTCGCCTAGGGCCACTTTTCCTCCTCTCTTGGCGGTGCTCTGCTGCTTGGGGAACGGCGGTGCTCAGTCAAAGGACACTTTTGTACCAATCTGCTTCCGTCTGACAAGGTAGTAGACATAAAGCTGAAGGTTGCAGCACCCGCAAGGCGTGTTGAGCAGGCAGAAGGCCTACTAGCAGGTCAGGTCCGCTAGTGAGACACACCATCGGGCTTGCTGCTTTTGCTTGTGATCACCAGGTGATTATGAGCGCCAAGGCTGACCTGCTGTCACACCGTAGCGTGCACGCGTGCGGCAGAGGACGCTTGGTTGTTGCATGCAGTTACAACGCTAGGCAGGCCATGCCCTGCGCAACCAGCAGCGCTCTGCGGGGCAAGCATGTACGCTAGGGTAAAGGCGCCTCTGCCACGCCGGCAGGCCTGAATCATGGTGTGGGTCTGCAGGCCTAGCGCAGCGGGGCAGCCTGCGGCCTGACCGATGCTGGCTCTGCAAGCGCCGCCGCACTCACACTCTGGGGTGGGGCGGCGCAGGCGCCATGATCAACCACCTGAACCTGCACGTGCCGCAGCCGCCGGCGCTATGCCAGGGCGGCCGCCTGCCAGCCCGGCTGCCTGCTCGGCGGGCGCCGGCGGCGCCCCGCGCGTCCACCAACGGCGTCGTCAACAATGGCGCCAGCGCAAACGGCGCGCGCCGGCTGGCGCTGGCGGACCCGCCGCCGGTGTCGGAGGAGGTCCAGGCGCTGATGACGGAGCAGGGCATCGCTGATCTGGAGACGAGCGGGCTGCTGTACCTGTCCAATGACGCGCGGGCGCGCTCTCCACTTGAGCGGCCCAGCCAGCGCAGCTGGCCACTTGTGCTTGGGCCCGCTCACTCGGGCAGCCTTCACTCTTCTTAGATGGCAGTAAGTGCACCATAGGGGCGGCGTTGTGGCACCGAGAGCGGGCGTCAGCCCTGGCCGGCGCTTTGCCAAGCAGCGCAGGCTGGGCTGGTGGCTGTCTGGAACCACTGCTGGGAGGGTTGCGCACGTCGAGACACGGCGTGTCTGAAGTCTCACGTTCCTGTGCTGCAGCTTGCCAGCTGCTCGGGCAGTCAGTGGGTGGCGCCCTCGGTGGCGGTAGCACCTGCCAGGGCTCGCGGCTGTGCCGTGCAGTCAGCACATAGCGTGCGGCTGACAACTTCCAGGCGGGCCACGGCGACCTGCGCTCACGCAGGCAGACGCCGCCAACATTTCGTCCCTGAGCTGCGCAGGGAGCTCCTGGAACAAAATGCAGAACGTGATGAGTAAAATGTAGTTCTTTACATACAATATGATGTAGTCCTGTCAAGAGGCAGGTACGCGCGCTGAACAAGAAGGCCGCCCCTGAGCTGCGGCGGGGCGGCGGCGCGCGCAGGTGCGCGCGCTGAACAAGAAGGCGGCAAAGGCGGAGAAGGTGAAGAACGAGAAGGGCGGGCACATGATGTGGAGCGAGGTGGGCGAGCTGGGCCGCATGGTGCGCTCCGGCGACAAGACCTGGGAGGATCTGGGCCTGGACGACATTGACATCCGGCTCAAGTGGGCCGGCCTGTTCCACCGGCGCAAGCGCGCGCCGGGCACGTTCATGATGCGGCTCAAGGCGCGCGCGCGCGCCCGGCCCGCCCTCTGCGCGCCCGCGGCGTCTTACAGTATATGTGCTGTATGTGTGTGATCTTCAGACACGTCAGAACTAACAACAAGTATGCATGTGTCTGGCTGTCTGCCAGGCAGGCTCTTTGCGCTGGCGTGTGCGACCAGGACAGCAGCATCCCTCATGGCTGCACCAGCATGATGTGGCGCGTTGCGGCAGATTAGCTTCAACGTTGGGAGTTGAATTGAAATGAGCGCCCTGCGCACACGCGCCGCAGGTGCCCAACGGCGAGCTGACGGCAAAGCAGCTGCGCTTCTGCGCCGGCTGCATTGAACCGTACGGCGAGAAGGGCTGCGCGGACATCACCACGCGCGCCAACCTGCAGCTGCGCGGCGTCACGCTGGGCGAGGCCGACCAGATCATGGAGGCGCGCCCGCCGCCCGCCTGGACCCTTAGGTCAAGGCTCAGCCCATGAGCATAGTGGATGACCTGGCGATGTGTTGTCATCGCACAGGCGGGCAGCTTGCCGCAGTCGCGCAGGGCGGCACTGTTGCGTGCACGCTCGTGGCGCGCTCACCTGCCCCTGTAACCTTATTTTGGAGGATACTGGCTGCCTGAAATGCGACCTAGAAGGCGCAACTGCTGGGTGGCCAACTGGCCCGGGCGCTGGGCCTCGACCGGCACGGAGGTGACGCGGCTGCATCGTGAGGGTTTGCTGCTCAGGGTAGATGTTCCCCAAACCCTAATCCTATGCTCAGCCGCGCGGCGCCGGCGCACAGGGTCTGGTGGAGCACGGGCTCAGCAGTGTCATGTCGGGCATGGACAACGTGCGCAACATGACCGGCAGCCCCATCGCCGGCATCGACCCGCACGAGTTCCTGGACGTGCGGCCGCTCAACTACGGCGCGCCGCTGGCCCGGCGACGCGCCAGTGATGCATGGGTGTCAAGCGGCGCAGGGGGCCTGAGCTCATGGGAACGAGACGTCTGGGGCGTGCTGTGTGTATTTGGGGGCATGGACCCCCCCGTTGGTCCAAGGTCGGGGTGAGTGGTCGCTCAGAGGTGCCGCGAGCGTGTGTGTTTGAGCCCAACGTGCACTGTCGCCTGGGCGTCTGAGCTTTTCAGCTGATGAGGGCGCTGCAAAAGCCTTGGACTGCTGACAGGGCCATGCAGTGAGGTGGTTCGCTAGACTTATCTGTACCTGTGCGGCGCGCAGCGCTGAACGACATGATCACCAACTTTGGCAATGGCAACCCGGCGCTGGCCAACCTGCCGCGCAAGATCAACCTGGGCCTGTCGCCCTCGCGCGACGACTTCCCGCACACGCACATCAACGACGTGGGCCTGGTCGCCTGCAAGGACCCCGAGACGGGCGAGGTGCGTGCGCGCGCCCTGCCTCCGATGCGCGCTCGAGCCCACCCGCAGCGTCGCACCGTGTTTTCCCATTGCATGCCCGTCTGCGGTCGCCCTGCTACCGGGAGTAGTGCTGCGAAAAGGGGCCCTGCCGCTGGGCCATGAGATGTGCCGGAACATGGTAGGTGCCTGCGCAGCATCTGGGTTTAAGAGGTAGCGAAGTGCCACGTCTGGGGCTTGAAACCCTTGCTTGTGCAACCTGGAGGCCAGCTGGCGGGCGCCGGCCAGTGCGGCCGCCAGGCCGCTGCGCGCTCGCGCGCACTCACTGCCCCCGGCGCCGCCCCGCAGGTGGGCTTCAACGTGGAGCTGGGCGGCTACTTCAGCATTAAGCGCAACGCGATGTCCATTCCGGGCGACACGTTCCTGGCGGTCGACCAGGTCGTGCCGTACTGCAAGGCGTTGCTGGAGGCATTCCGGCGCGCGCCCGCCCCTGCAGCTTCCAGGGCAGGGGCAGGGGCAGTGTTAGGGTAGGGCGGCTATTGAAGCGACGTGACCATCCCGGGTTGCCCGCCCCGCCGCCACTGTGCGCGCCTGTGCGTGTGAAGACATGCCACGCGCACGTAAGCTGCATACCACGCCCAGGGCTAGAGGCACGTGGTTGGTGGTGCGAATTGTCACGTCTGTGTAAGAGTGCGTGGCGACGTGGGCGTGGGCGGCGGAGGGCGCGTTCGCAGGTCGGAGGCCGGACGCGGCGGGCTGATTGGGGGGCACGAGTGGCGGCGCAAGCTGCGAAGTGAAGCGCGCGCGGCTGCGCGGCAGGGACTATGGCGCGCGCGTCGACCGCCAGAAGGCGCGCCTGATGTGGCTCGTGGAGGACATGGGCGTCGACAAGTTCCGGCAGATCGTCGGCGAGTA
>JAABUH010003881.1_pt1 | contig 12469 bp, 16 predicted proteins | sample 5559121 | NCBI WGS metagenome assembly JAABUH01 (sample SAMN10711871, study PRJNA513364) | rock metagenome | isolation source: Antarctica rocks | place: Antarctica: Victoria Land, Battleship Promontory nord | collected 2015-12-28 | reverse complement strand
GCAGGACCTGGAAGAAGAGACAGAGACAGATGAGGAGGATGGTAATAAAAGCTAAGGAAGGTCCAGTCTGGGCTGCTGATCGTATCGTTGGCGCTTAGCAGCCACACTGCGGGGTAGGATGATGGGTCTTTTTCCGTATCCCGCGCGCAGAAACCTCCCTCATATTGGTCAACTTATCGTCGACGTTCTGAATGGCGCCGCGATCCCGATACTATGAGGTACAATTTACAAGCATGGCGATAAGTTGTTGGACGTTTCTTTATCAATCCAATCTCTCAGATGTCATCCTTTAACGCAGCACTGAAGAACTGAGACCACCTAAGGAGCTCCGCATTCTCCTTGCATACCTCGTTGGCCTCTGGAGATGTGAGGATGGCCAGGTTCCAGACAACGCGTGATTCGGGTAGCTGCTTAGGGGTGAGAGCAAGGGGGTTGAATGCGTTCAGTTATTCTCAACCAAGAGCACTGGGAGCCCTCTCCTTGCATTGGAATATTGACGTGTTTGTATATGGAGCAAACTTTTGCAGACAACCATTCTTTGCATACATCGTACTTCTTTGATACGATCTCTCAACATTCCTCCTCTTCACGCTCGCGACTCTTGATCGATTCAGTGGAAACGCTGCAATGGTCGAACACAACCTCGAGTTACAATTTAATATGGATGACTTGGGGGAAAATGACAAAGACGAGAGAGAATGCGCAGAGGCTGACGAGAATGGGCATGGAAAAAGAAGAAAGCAAGAAGACGGCTATGTAAAGTAAGGCGCTCTCACGAAGCCTCTGTTCAGTTCAAGCTGACTTAAGTAGGTACCAAAAGCGTCAGAACTGCACCAATCTCGAAGGTGACAAATCTGCAAATGAGGTAGAACTTTGTTATTACAATGGAATGTAAGTGTGCACTAGACGTCCAGTTGGCAATTATTAACCAGTCAAAGGGCAAACTACCGTGTGCAGCGATTCAAATCTCTCGGAAGACCCACCAAAGAATTCCCGTCTTCAGCGAGGGCGAACGGAGAGAGACTCCTGTTGCCACCACCTATGGCCTACGGATGGCCGAAGCTGCGGGCGATATCCCCGTTGTTGTTGGAGGACTAGGCAGGTGTGGTCGTAACAAAACAATACATCGAACGTTAGGTGTGGCAGGACAGAACGGTTTTCGTTCTGGTGAGGATTTCATGAAAGATGCGGCATCACGGCGTGCTAAAGACATGTGTGTGGGATGATGAGTATTTGGGTAAAGGAGGATCTGGGATAATCATACTAAGCTTACCATTCTTCAGTAGAGACGACCAACGTCTCTACTTATTTCGGATCATCAGGAATTTGAGAGCTTGGTAGGGTTGGTCTAGGGGAGGGCCTGGGAAAAGGAAAGGCGATGACATTTTAGATCGTAGGGACCACAGTGATACCAATCTTGATGAAGGAAAAGATAGCTTGAGAGTGGCCTTCTGTTGCTTCGAGGCAAAGGCTACGACATGCCCTCCTCCCATGCCAATTTCCTCGCCTTATTCTTCCTCTCCCTCCCTCTCTCTCTCTCCTCCTACGGCATCGGGCCCCTCCCTCACCAAAGGGCCATTCCCACCAACCCCTCACACTGCCGACGCATGCTCTCCCCTCTCCTCTCACTCTCTTCCCTCACCCTCTCACTTGCCGCTATCGTCGCTGCTTCTCGAATCTGTCTGAATTACAGCACTCCAATCCAAGTGACTTTGGGATGTAGAGCGGGCACTGTGTCAGCGGTGGTGTCGTTTGCGGTTACGGAGTGGGCGCGGAGGAGCGCATGGGCGGAAAGACTCTTGATTAGCTTAGTGAGCATGATGGGACGCTGACGAAATTTGGCTATTAAGGAAGACTTGGCAGAGGTGGGTTGGAGGCGGTTAGAGAAAAGAGAAAAGAGAGGCGCAGGAGGAAGGAACGAAGAAGCGGTGACATTGGTGGGAGCGAGAGAGCTGATGGTGCAGCTGTAGTAGGCCGTGAGGAGATTAGGGATGGTGGAGATGAAGGAGGTGGCACTTGGAGTAGGGCTGGCGCTCGGGGTATGGGAGCTCAAGCTGGGGATAGGCGAGTGGTTAGAGCAGGCGGCTGGGTAGCCAGCGTTGGAATAGAACGTGAGGCTGGCGTCGAAGTTGGAACGATGTGTAGGAAAATCTGGAAGAGATGCTGAAGGGGAGGAGGGAGGAACCCTTTCGTAATTCTCGTTTGAGGGGGCAAGCTCCAGTATCACTCGTACGCTTGTTTGGTGCCTAATCTACAGTATGGCGTCAAGGAGATTCCACGAGCCAATCCCTGCCACACTGGCGCTAGTGTCCGGGTGCCAGTGCAAGCAACCTTACATATAAAAGAGGGAACAAAGACACTACTCTACACAATGTTATATACATAGGGTGTCCAAATTGCGCATCCTCCACAGTCCGCTGCCATAGCACTAAAGCATGGAGTAGAGTAGCTCCTAAATCAAGTCACTATTAGAGTCAGAGGTCGCACGAGACGAGGTTTCGGGGCCTGAGAGGCAAAGGAGAGACGTATTAGGCGCGGTGGCAGCGGGTATTGAGGTGATAGAGGCGGGGCTGGTGGTGGTGACACGTAATACCAGGAGATCCGCGTCGTACCAATATGGGAAAGAGAAAGAGGAAATCAAAACAACAACAGTCTCCCGTATTCCCCTCGCCGTCCTCGCCTAAATCTACTACGGTGCAAGGTATACTCGTACCACAGCCAAAGAAACGCGGCACTACTTTTCCACCTCAGATAAGCACCCCAGCTATTCAGCCTCAAGCTACCTCCCAAATGGATACTTGTCCTCCGCAGGTCAACAAAAAGCTTTGGAATCGATTCTATGAGCCTTTGATACTCTTATTGGCTTATGGAAAATCACAGGGGATGCGTGTCAAGTCCGACGAGGCATCATTCGAAGAGTATTTAGATGGCAGTAATAAGACACTGAGCAAAAGGTTCCTGGACGAGCTTGCATATATATGCGATTACTCGCCCGGTGGAGATACTGTGGCGGCAATTGCGATACAGGACGGACCTCATTTGATCTATTGGGTGGCCGCAAATACTAGCAAAGGGTCTAAAATCAAGCTATTTCTCTCCGACATCTTACAATTACTCGGCCAGGTGTATAATGCAAGTGAAGAGCGGGTTTCTACGCTAGAATATCAAATTTCTGACCGCGCAATGGTCTTCTCTGCCCAGAAATTGCAACGTTATAGGTTTATGCTGAAACGTACGATCAATACCTGCCTCTCAATATTGAAGGGGCAAAACGGAGAAGGTCGTATTAACTTCACATACTCGAGGGCTTCTCTATGCGTCACTGATTCATTGGTCAAACACTAACATCAATCACAGAAGCAAATACTTTGAAGGAGTGGCTCGTTTCACTCTCGGACTCAAAATTGGATCCCCTTAGCTTTTGCCGACTATGCTATGAAGCTAGAGACTCGGAATTTTTGAAAGCAGTCGAACAGAGGGCCAAAAACAGTAGCATACACGAAGATAACACCTCGTATGAAGCCCGATTTGCGCGTATTCGACACTTCATCGGTCGTATAGGGTCGCACCTGAAAGCCGCACGGGTTTTGGTGAAAGCTGGGAGGCACTACCCTCAGCTATTTGTGGGCTATTCGATTGAAATCGCAACACAACATCTGGGCTTCACACCGCCGTCTTATAGGGGGAAGTCTTCGATTAATGGTATCATCAATCGAATGGTGACAGACCCCCAGGCCTGCCAATACTACCAAAAAGAGCTCCAATCCCAGGATGAAAAGTTCCACCTTCTACTAGAAAAACGCATTCGAGATGAGTACCAAAACCCCAAGTTTAAGCTGAGGATTCACGCCGAGGTCATTCTTCTAGACCTGTTTCACCGCCAAAAACTCCGGTTTTGGGATGGGATTCGGTATATCGGCGTTAGTAAACCGGCGTGTTTCTTGTGTTATCAATACTTTCGGGCCCACCCTTTGCAGGTTCAAACATCGGGCTGTAGTAACAACTTATATATTCAATGGCAGCCTCCCTATGTTCAGGAGGACTTGCCAACGTTGGTCAAAGAACAAGAGGATATCTTAAACACGATGATCAGGGGAATCCGGCTTTTTGTGTTGGACAAGATTGTGCCAGAATATCAGGGGATTAAAGCTCACCCTGACTCGACTACGGGACTGGGGACTTCAGTATTCGCAGATGGCATGGAAGAACCATACTTGAGAGACACATGCCGTGGTAAGTTGAGGTATCATCTTGCCGTCTTCATAGCTTAACATATACTCCAGCAGATTTGCATCACGCGAGATCGACTCTGCCTCAACGTGATGAAGGCGTGTATAATTTAGAAGAAACCAAATTGTCGTCTGACGGAGACATGGAGGAGTCGACACACGAGCCCCTGAATTCGGATATTATGGGGGCTGCCGATCAGTCCGAGGAAGACTCCGACGATGGAGGAGTGCCCTTGTACTGAGAGCGTATGGAAGGCTTTGGGCTGTTTTTTGTTTGGAAATAAATCCATGAACCGATGAATCTATTTGAAGGTGAAAGAGTATTCATTCAAATACGGCTTCCTAGAAGTTCTCCCGATCCTCCATCTCTTGAAGTGTCGCATAATGCTGCTACTACAACTTGTACTTCCCAATGACCATCGTTACGCAGAGACTGCTGTTGCCTAGTATGAACGATAGCCTAGCTTCTACAAAACCTGCTCTTGCATCTACTTCGTAGATTAAGTGTAGACATTTTTAGCTAAGTGACCAATTAAACAACCGTATTGAGCCGCGTTCCGAGTATGTAGGCTTTCGTCAGTGGAAAAGTTGGTGAGGAAGCACTTAAAGGCCCAAAAGATCCTGGCCATAAAGTGTTGGGACGAATGTCTGGATCTGCAGCAGAGTAGTCCCCGGTATATGCGTATTGACTGAATTGAACAAATGTTTGCTCTTCGACGTCTTCCAATAATGCACATCCCTCCTTTGCCTCCGAAATGTATTCATTAACAAGGAGATCAAGGGATTCCGAATGATGAGCTATGAGTGAAGAATGAACCGTGAGCAGCCGCCTATCACGACCGACAAGGGACCTGAAGGGAGTAGAAGCGAGAATAGTGTAGTAGTAGAACTGCTCAGCCATATGTTCAAAGTTACCTATCGTATGAGATCGCCATACGGGCTGCCTTGGGCGTTTGCCCGGCTTACTCGAGTTGGCGCAGAAAGGACAACTTGGTGGTGCGTCCCGCCACGTGTTCACCTCTCAAGCCAGCTCGTTCCGACTCTTGTATCTCTCCGGGAGAGGATAGCAGCTCCTCAACGGTTGGAAGGTGATCGTCTTCTTTGTCGCCACGGTGATGATGGTCGCGGGTATTACGGTGCTCGTTCGAACTGTCTGGAATTGACGTTGACTTCAACGTCTGCTCCAGAGTCGTTGAGATCTGGCTTGTAGAAAGGACTGAGAGACTCCTTTTGGCAGCGGAAGCACTCATACCCATGATCTTCTTGTGCGGTCCGGGTAAAAGTCTTGGCACGATTATTAAGAAGTGGTCCATGATATCCCGGCCTACTCCGTAAAAACACCTCGTAACAACACCTCGTAAAAAAACTTTGCCGACACAGGCTCGCATGATACATCTCTTCTATGGAGGCTTTAATTTCACTGAAACCAACAGCATCGGTGCTGGTATTGGCAAGTTCGTCCATGACCGCTCGCTGTTCCTGCAAATTTGGTCCTGGGCCTCTGATCAAGGCAGCAATGTCTTGAAGTGGCTCAAGCAGCCTCGTGAGCAACTACCGGAGTGGATTGGGCAGAATGAACGTTGGCTGACGAGACCTGCAGATGTGTTGGCACTTATCATGGCATGGTGGATCACCTTTACGGTCGTGCTTCTGCTGTTGTTTGCATTGGGCTTCAACCCTATTGGCATTGGCGCAGGTATGACTTTCTTGGCTGGCGAGATCAGCATATCATTATTTTCGTACTTGTTTTCCTTGGGCGTAAGGCTGATCCTTATGCAACAGGTACTCTGGCCGCGGCCTTCCAATCCTTTGCTTACGGAGGCCTCACACCTGCTGGAGGCATTTTCGCTACACTGACGTCAATGGGGATGCTTGGGGTCCTGAGGCCGCTGGAAATAGGCCTGGCAGCTGTGAGTGCCACAGGAATTGCAATTATTGTGTGGGCTTGTGGAGTCCGACGTTAGGAGAGCAAGCAGGGCTGTTGAGGAGAAGGCAATATAGTTGATGGGAGGCTATACAAACAGGAGATAAGAGATACACCTCCTTGTGTTGGAGAAACTAATGGCCAGACTTCCCGTATGTAGTTAGTGAGACTATCTCGAAACTCATAAAAGTCACCCTAAGACTAAGACCCACCCTAAACATTGAGCCACGAAACAGCCGATTCATCAACTGGAATATATATTCAGCGTCAGGTTGGCATTTTTGTTACGTATTTATTGTGGAAGTATGGGCCGTAATCAGTGAGAGGTAGCTTAGAACCGTCAAGAACCCTATCATGATGTCTTGACATCAGATCGTTCAATGAATTTAAAAAAAAGTAGAGCTTCCAAATCAAGGCGTTTACGTAGGCGATAGTACATCTCTTCCTTGTCTATCATGGGCATGAATGTCCATGCCGGTGTTCAATAGCCTCTGCACCGAAGATTTGTCCTTGGACCATACAGGATGATGCAACTGAGTACTGCTCAAGTCACATATAAGATCTCCGCATTCACTATCGAAATCATCCCAACCATCATACATATCCATAATGACCAAAAAGATCAGTGTTTGAATATTTTCGCCCGTAATCAGCCCAATCAATCTCAGTGCTGGTACAAAAAGGATGTAACGAGCATGACTAGTGTAAATTTGAAAGGTTGATTTCATCTGCGGACCAAATTTCTCCGTAATTCAGGGATCAAACCAAGCCCATTCTAGAAACTTCCATCTGACAGCCCTACGGACGTCCTGATACTTAAAGTCCATGACCATTGCACATCTGCCAACATCACGCATAGAGAAACGCAAACCGTATCTCAAAGAAATGAGGTTGACCTTAATCTTACCTTCAGTCTTCGCGGTCGTGACCCCGGCTCTGGCTGGTCCCGCAGGCTATGGCGTGTGTCAGGCAGGCTGTGCGGCGCTTGTCATGGCTTGCTACAGCGCAGCTGGCTTTACCTGGGGAGCTACGCTCGGAGCCTCTGCCCCGGCTTCTATCGTTGCTTGTAATGCGGCTTTTGGCAGCTGTCAGGCTGCTTGTGCAGGCGTGCTTTTGGCCCCAACGCCTTAGGTACGTTACGCTCGAGTTCTGAGAAAGTTATCAAGGCTGATAATAAAAGTTAAAACGCCTGAAACTACAATGAGGGTGATAGTCAGCACATGACAGAATGTACATGTCACATCGAAGCTGGCGAGAGAGAGCAATTCCAGGCGTTTGATGATAGGGACCTGACCTAAGTAGGACTTGGCTAAGTCATCGTCTGCTCCATGGTTCGACTGGCGGGTCCGATAATCAAAATTCATGTAACAATGCGATCGATTTAGCTTTCGTCCGTATTTACTGATTATATGTAAAACATTGTGATGGTCAAAGTTGGATGAATGAAAAACGTCTTCTACCCTCGCGTCCAAATGGCCTCCAATACTGGCTTCCTACCTCTAATACTGGTTCTTCACCTTCAATACTGACTCCCCACCTCCAATACTGGCTAGCTACACGCCTCTAAGACGATTTTTCCTGTTGGTAGAATATGGTCGTCATCTTGGGAGCATGATCAACGTGGATTCGCTGTATTTCTGAAGTGGTAAGAAGCCCATACAGATAAATAGTGGATATTTTGGACGCCTCTACGAGTCTGTCAGCTTCAGAGAGTCATTCCACTGAAAGCACTGGAGGTTGGAGTTTGAAGGTCTGCAGATACGGTAATTAGTAAATTGGTCATTCAGTCTAATATAGACCCTCCACGGATTATATGAAACGCGTAAGTGTCGTGGTAGAAATTAGAGATAGGCCCGGCGAACGGTGCTGGGGCAAGTTGTATGTACCAGCGAAGGAAGATGGGAACGAGTGTGATAGCGAGTGGCTAGCAGCGGTGGCGCATGCGAGCAGCTTCATGGACGGAGGATTTATGGACGAAGCGGTAGACACTAGCAATGAGTTTGGTATATAATAATGAAAGTCATTACCCAAACCATAGCAGAGTTATGGTGCGTGAGCAATGGGGCCCGCACGAAGTGTGGGTGGACGAAGTCCATGAGCGAGGGACGAGTGAACGCAGGCGTTCCAGGGAAAAAGGTGCCAGCCTTTTTAATATGATTCCCCTGGAACGCTGGAACGTGGAACGCAGTTGTACTTCTGGCGGTAAAAGGACAAAGACGAGATTACCAATCCCTCTTTTCCGCTCTCTAATAGGTTGCTGGAACATGCGTCGGTAGCGTACGTTCCAGTGGGTGTGGAACGCAGACACCATCATGGCTACAGGTGGGGCCATTACAACCTACATGCTGGCGCTAGCACGAGGTGGACCCACCTGTAGCTGAAGTGGACCCAGCTGTAACGACTAGCGTGGACCCTGGACACTAGCATGCCTTAAAGTGAAGTAGGTCTTTTCGAAGAGAGAGTAGAGATGGTTTTGCGTGAGCAAAGGGGGACCCTCTGGGGGAGAGCGGAGCGATCCTGTGAGGGAGCGCAGCGAGGGAGCATGAGGGAGGGAACGCAGTGAGTGAGAGGGCGCACCGCAGGTGGGACCGGGGCGTTCCAGGGAAAAAGGTGCCAGCCTTTTACATATGATTCCCCTGGAACGCTGGAACGTGGAACGCAGTTGTACTTCTGGCGGTAAAGTGACAAGACCAGATTACCAATCCATTTCTTTCACTCCTCTAATAGGTTGGTGGAACATGCGTCGGTAGCGTACGTTCCAGTGGGTGTGGAACGCAGACACCATCATGGCTACAGGTGGGGCCATTACAACCTACATGCTGGCGCTGAGGGAAAGGTGGCCCCACCTGTAGCTATAGTGGCCCCAGCTGTACGACTAGCGTTACTTCTTGTCACGCGGGTATAAGGGAACTTCTTTCCCGTTTCTTTCTTGAAAGAACATACTCACGTACCCACACCGGCGTTGGCACAGGAAACCTGATCGTTAGGAAGCCCTAACCACCCTAACCGCCTAACGTCGTTAGCGTACGTTCCACCCAGTCTGGCACGCGAAGTTACAGCTGGGCACGACCTACCTGGTGGCAGAACATGTGACGCGCAAACTCGCATAACCTGTGCCCGGCTATAAAGACGTGCCCACCTGTAACGAATTATATGAAGAAGCCCCTGCGTCCGTTTCCTCTGGAATCATATTCACTACTATGGCAGATTTTGCAGATATTCCAGCCGCAGGCGATTCATGGGTGGACGAGGAACGCGAGGACACTGTTTTGGAAGACGAGGTCTTGGAGGAGGAGAAAGACGGGAAATGGCGATTCAACGGGAAACACGTATATGTAACATGGTCGAAGTCTAAGATTGAGGAGAAGGAGGTATTCCATCAGAAACTTCTCGCCCTACTCCCAGCTGGAGTACGTATGTTTGGCGGTCGCGAACTGCATGAAGATGGTACGCCTCACTACCATGTGGTGTTTTCTTTCACCGAGAAGGTGCACTGGCCCGACGCGGCGAAGAAGTTTACGATCGAAGGAGATACGAATGCGATTCGGTTTGAAAAGCCGAAACCCAGACAGCGCGTGAGCGATTTCTTGGAGAATACCATGACGTACTGCGCGAAGGATGGGGATACCTTCGGTGAGAGGCTGTGCCTAGAAGGGGCCGTAGCGGAGCAGAAGAAGAGGAAGTGGCAGGACATTGCGGTTCGTGATGTCGAACCTCGACCATATATGATCAACTATCCGGCCTTGGAGAAGGCCATGTCTAGGACGAAACGGGCGAAGTTGGCGACCGTGGAGCGGCAGCGACCAGCAGGGAAGTTCCGTGTACCGAAGCTTATGAAGTGGTGGATGGACACGTATGTCATCAAGAAGGAGTGGAAGGGACGACCTATGAGCCTCGTGATCGTCGGGGACCCAATGGTGGGTAAGTCGGCATGGGCAGAATCGGAGGGGAATCCGATTGTGATGAATTCTGCCTGGTGTATGAAGAGCATATTCCCTGGAGCGACGCATCTCGTTGTGAGTAACGTGAAGCCGTTGGCGTTTGGGTATGCGGGGCAGTCGCATTGGCATGATGTACTCGGGGGACAGGCACGGTTTAACGCCAGAGACTTCCAACAGGAAATGCGCACGATCGAGTGGGGGTTGCCGTGCATCTGGACATGTAACTTCGACAATGATCCTCGGAAGGATAAAGCGGTTGCCGACTACATTCGATCTGTGTCTTATGTTGTAGAAGTCCGAGATCGACCGGGTGAGCACGGTTGGGGAAAGTTGTACGTACCGTTGGACGAAGACGTGGAGGAGGAGGATGGCGCACCGCTGGAAGCGTTGTTGGAAGCGAGGAACCTAACAGAAGCATTATGTTTGGATGAGGCGGTAGACGTTAGTAGCGATTTTGGTATATAGTAATGAAACCCATTATGCGAATCATAGTAAGATTATAGTATTGCGTAAGCAACGGGGCCCATGAAGTGGGTGGGAGCGCAGCGAGCATGAGCCGAAGGCGAGCGTGGACGATGGAGGAGGACATGGTTGTTCCAGGGAGAAAAGGTGCTAGCCTTTTCTATATGATTTTTCAATTATAATATACCAGAGTCATTGCTAATATTTATCGCCTCATCGACATGTCCTGCGTCCATGAGGTCAGCTTTGTAGCTACAAAGAGACAACGTGCTCTGAAAGCTACATTGATCACTGCAAGACTCTGGATGAATGACACCGGCCCAATCCGATATCTTAACCCATCCCAGCTTTCCACAATCCAATCCCTCTACCCTCCTCCACCGCCGGTCACCCACCAGGCAAATACTGGCGCTCCACCGCTTCAGCCTACGGCGACCTTCGCTACCTCTGCCCAGGCTTCCACGCAAACGACATGGCCGCCCATTTCCACTCTTCGACACCCGTAAACCTTCATCTAGGAATCAGAACTACTACTACAACATCCTCAATCCAGATCAGGCCGATAAAGCCTTGAGCGTAGCGCATATAGCGGAGGGGGCAACCATTTGGGCGGGCCCGAAAATCCGAGGCGCTTACGCCGCAACCCTCAAACCTATCGTCTCATTGATGCAAAGCTATTGGATCAGCTCCAAATACTTTTAGACTCGAGGGGAGCGCCCCCCAAGATGATTAGGCCGGTGAAGGGATCGAGGGACGGAAAAGGTTGAGGACTGAAAATCTGGATAAAAAGGGTGGAATTGGTACCACCGTTATGGAGAGTGTGGACAAGGAGGAGGCGCCGCGGAAGTGCGAGCAGCTGTTGTCGTGGGCGATCGATCTTAAGCAATGATATTTCCCCTGACTGCTTTCATTCATGGATTCTTATTGTTCGTACTGTGTCATTGGGACTAGGAGCGTACTTGGTATCGCACGTAACTCCCATTCAGATTGGCTTGAGGCAACGGGGAGAATGTCGTCAAGGTTTGATCGCAGCTATTATAATGTTCTCAAATGCTTTGATGGGAAGAGATTCTGGATTGTAAAGACAGGATTTCGAGGGAGTCGAAAGAGAAGTGCTAGCCTTGAAGGAAGCCACATCTCGTCTACAGGGCTCTAAGTATTAATAGATGATTGCGATAGGTTCAACGCTTCTCCCATTGGCCCATAAACAACGCATCACGTGCAGCCTGGAATCCTGTCAAATTCCTCCTGCACCACAGATGCTGACCCTCGATGTTCAAGTAAGGCAACTCATGTAAATGGAAGCCCACGCAAGCAAGCGGGATGTTTACGGCATACCAATCATCAGCCTATCCATCCGTAAAGAAGTAGCCAGGAATCGGATCTGGAGGGAGGAGCGTAAAACACTTCGGGCAAAGACTGAAAATCTCCGCCAACTACATTACACCGCAGATTTTCTTGAGAATTGGGATATTTAGCAACACTTTACTTGCAAAAACAAAGTGTTTTGCTACAAGAATTGATCAAGACGTCGAAGATATGTCTCGAACCGTCGACGATAAAATTGAGTGTTTGGAGGCACATCGGAAAGATACATTGGGCACGGTCGAGAGACTGCTCGATCTACAGCGTTCATTGGCTAGATTAGACATTGAACACGATACGTTCTTCAGCGAGCAAGAATATGTTCAGTAGGCATTGTTCATACTCCTAATTGTTGAAATAGCATCTCGTCCTAGTGCGATGAATAGAGACTATGCCGGGACTAGTGAAGCCCTGCGCTACAAAAATATGTTCATTCGCATTTTCCCTGATAGTCAACGACTGACACTCAATTCGTACAAAGGTCATAGGGAAACAGGAGATGAGTAGATACCTCGAATCCTCGCTAAGTGAGCGCTACTGAATACTGC
>JAABUH010003880.1_pt1 | contig 12469 bp, 20 predicted proteins | sample 5559121 | NCBI WGS metagenome assembly JAABUH01 (sample SAMN10711871, study PRJNA513364) | rock metagenome | isolation source: Antarctica rocks | place: Antarctica: Victoria Land, Battleship Promontory nord | collected 2015-12-28 | reverse complement strand
ATCGCGCGGCCCACAAGGCCCCCAGCGGATCCACGGCTCGCCGCTTCGCCATCCCGTCGCCCTCCCCTCGCCTGGCGCCGCCTAGCAGCGCTCCACCCATATCGTCCTCAAACCTGCAACGATCGGCACCACCCGAATGGTGCCGAAAACTACCCCATATGGGTGTAGATCTCGGGGGAAGAAGATCGGATGCTTTGATCGGAAACCGAAGCACCGGATAGTGCTCGACCGGCCCCCGTTAGGTGCCCGACCTCGCTCCCGTCAGAAGAGCGCGCTGGCTCCGTAAGAGCTGATGGAAGTTCCGCCCAGGTCCACCCTCGTCACGCTCGGCGTGGCCTGGACGACCTGGGAGCCACCTACGAGCAACCCGGGCACGCCTTGCGGCCGGGTTGCTCGTCGAGGAGGACCGTCGGATTTCGACGGCCTGCCAAGCGGAGCAGAGCAATGACAGCGGCAACGAGGAGCAGCGATATGGTAGCAATGAACACCGCAGCGAACACAGCGATGACGATGGTGGACCCGATCCTGGTGCAGAGCGTATCGGCGGAGGGAGCATGGGCTCTCGTCGCGGAGGTCCAAAGGGAGGTCGAGACGATGCAGGACCATCGGGACCTAGCGCAGGAGGACCTGGACGCGCAACGCGCCCAACTCCGTCGTCTCGTTGCCGTGGCAACGCACGTCGATGGCGTCGCGCTGTCCGAGCCGATGCTAACCGAGGACAACCCCGCGTGGCTTGGGGCAGAAGAGGAGGCACTGGGGGTCAAGGAAGCGACCGACGAACCCGACGGCGACCTGCGACCCGCGCTGGACGACGACGAAGGGGATGGGGACGGGGATGGGGACAGCAACGACGGCGATGGAGAGGACGACGAGCCCTACTCCGCGGACGCCGACGACCTTGCGTACGCGATGCAGCACCAGGCGATGGGCATCATCGGCCTGGCCTGGGGACAGACCGGCCTCACGATCGAGATCGCGACCACCGTGGCCAAGGTCGGGAAAGCGCTGGAGACGGGCATCCGGTGGGGGGAGACGGCAGCCGAGGCGGCCCAGCTCCTCGCGGACTCGTCCAAGCAACTCTCGACCGATGCTCTGGACATGCAACGCGCGATCGGCGCGTTCGAGGAGCTCTATCGCAACCACTACGACGCCATCAACGGAGGGGAGGAGCACGCCGACGAGGAAGAGGAGCAGCGCCAGGACGAGGAGTTCCTCCGCTCACGGGACCGCGAATGGTTCGTCGGCGTCAGGCATTCCGCCGACGGCTCGGCCAGCCTCCACGAGGCCGCCGAGAGTTTGCGCGGGTTCGCGGAGGAGCTCGACGATGCCAGGGAGCGCGGCTACGAGCTACGCCAACCGGTCCGCGACGGAGCCATCGTCTGTCTGAAGACGGACGATCCCATGTACCATCCGGTCCGTCTGGATGCGTGGGGACGGGCCTACATCGACCACAGCAATGACATCAGCAATGAGGAGACCGATCGATGAGCGACGAACAACAACGGCTGACCGGATGGCGGCTCGACGTGGCCCAGGCGATCGATCGAGGCGTGGCGATGTCCGCGCTCCAACCCGAGGACGCCGCATCTCTCGCCGCTGATGGCGAAGAGATCCGGTGGGAGCGGTGCCTCATGCGCCCCGACCCGCTGATGGACGATTGCCGGACGCTCCCCGCGTACGTGGCACGCCTCGTTGAGGAGGCCACCCACGTGCTGGTCGAAGCGACCGCGCAGGGCGAGCAGGCCGACCTGGACCTGCTCAAGATCGGCGACGAGATCACATGCCACGCGTACCACCTCGCCGCCCTGGTGGGGCACGGCGCGTATCTCGATTGGCCCAACCCCGAGGGCGAGCGTTGGCTCGTCGTCCCTCGCCAGGCCAGGAGAGAGGGAGAGGAGGGACACACCGACTAGACCAGGACGCACCGAGGCCGCATCCCCACCGACCAACCCGACCCCGTGCTGGATGCACGGGGTCCTCTCTTTGTCTCGGCGTGGAGGTCCGGTGTGACGCGCTGTGGACCCCCGCGCTATCCCGGCATCGCGATGTCGAGATCGGCGTACGCGTGTTGTGTGTGGGGGCGTGTAGTAAAGTCGCTCTGACGCGCCTCGGTGCGAAGGGGGCTCATCCCACCCGTGGGATGGGCCTGGAATGGCGTCACGGAGCACCCAGACGGCTCCGGTCGCTCTCCGCAGCGAAAGGAACACGCGCATCGACCCGATCGGTGTCCCGATCGGGTCGATGCGAAGGATCCGCGAAGGGCTACCAGCGGTCTTCGCTGGTGGCCAGCGGCCACGCTTCGTCGTCGAACACGACGGGCTGCATGGCGGGGCCGCTGTTGCCCCCACGTCCGAATCCGTTGTCGGACCGACCCGGGCGCTCTCCCTCCGCGATCACCCGGGCGACCATCGCGTCCCACGCGGCCTCGCTGGGGACGCTGGATGGCAACGGTAGCCGTTGCCGCCAGTGGGTCGGCCTGGATGGCTCCGGGACCCTCTCTGCCCACGGCGGCGTGTTGCCAAGGACGTCGGTGGTGCCGCGCTCCTGCGCTGGCCACCGCCCGTCCCGCGCGTCGGCCACGCACTCATCGTGGTAGCGTTCGAACCGGTTGCGCGCCCACAGGGGCAGGCGCACCGGTCGCCGCACGCGCACGTCGTCGTCGGTGCGCGTCCACGAAGACGAGCACCGCCCGCGCTGGTCCATCCAGGTCCGGACGGTGCTCCCATCGGCGAGCGTCCCCGTCGTCTCGTAGCGCCACCCGGTTTCCTCCGCCATGCGCCGCTCCTCCCTGTCGCTCTCGGTGTTCGATCCGAGTCTACCGCTGATCGCGCTGGGACGCACGCGGGCGGAACGGCAACACGTTGGAGGGTGGCGTCGTGCGGTATCGGCGCTGACAATACCTCCGGCACCACGAGAATATATCCCGCAACGCCTCGAACGTCAGATCCTCCGGCTCCTCGACGCCATCCACGCCGGCGTCGAGCGCCAGCCGCCGCCACCCATCCATCCCGAGCGGCTCGGGCAGGCCGTCCTCTCGTAGCAGCGTTCTGATCTGCACCGCGATGGCCCGCCTCATCTCCCGATCCTTCTCCGTCATCCGTCTCTCCCTCTCCACTCGTTCGTACCTCGCACACCCCAGCAGCACGTTGATCATGCTCCGACCACCCGCACCACCCGCCTTGCCCGCGGCAACGGGATCCCCGCGCCGGCACCGAGCGCGAGGCCCCGACGCCCACTCGCTGCGATCGGAGCCGAGGCAGCGCGTGCCACGAGCGTCCAACGCCCCGGCCAGCGACGGAGCCTCGCGAGCCGCGCCATGCGCGCGTGGACCTCCGAGACGGCCAGCGGGCTCCCTTGCCCACTCCACGGGCGCTCGTGCACCGCCAGCCGCAGCTCCGCCGGCGGCAACCACTCCCATCCGTCCGGCTCCCACGAGCCGCGACGGTACAGCACCGTCATCGATCCCTCGCGCCCCACGCTGCTCACCGTGACCACCGTCAGGTCGTCGCTCACCTCCGTGATGTACCGCACGGCGACGTCGGTGTCTTGCATCGTCTCCTGCCCCCACCGGTCCAAGTAGGTCGTATGTTCTATTCCGTCCATACCTCCATCGTACCACGCTGATGCTCCGTAGCGGGATGGGGAGGGGCGTACGTGGGACCACCGTAGTGGTGCCATTCTGGCGCCCGATCCGGTGGCGCTTATACCCGGTACCGGGATATACAATGGACGCACGAGGGAGCGGGCGACGCTCCTCGGCGAGAGACGATGGCGATGGAGGGCACGACGATGACGACCGAAACGATGACCGAGCCGATGGCGACGCTGGAATACAACCACGACCGAGGGACGATGGAGGCGGTGGTCGGCGACGGGCGCACGCTGGTGGTGGACGAGGCCGTGTACGAGGACACGCTCGCATTCGCCGAGGAGCAACATATCGACGAGGCGGACGTCCGGAGCGCGTGGTTTTGGGACCGCGCGCTCGACAACCCAGGCGTGCGGGTCGAGGTCCAGGCCGCCGCGCGAAGCGGCCGCCGAAACGCCCTCCCCGCGAGGGCGTCCGCTCCGGGGTGGCTCCCCGGGCGCTGATGAGGCAAGCCACCACCACCAAGAGGAGGAGGACAACGCATGGCGCACCCCGACGACGACCTGCTGGGGGTGCCCGATGTCGCGGACCTGCTGGGCATGGACGAGTCCTACGTCCGCCGCGCGCTCCGCTCGGAGCGCCTTCCCGCTCACAAGCTCAACGGACGCGCGTGGGCCATCCGGCGCGGCGATGCCATCGCGTGGGCGGCCACGCTGCACCGCCGTGCCCCCCGCAAGCCCCGCACCCCGTCCGCCGGGTAGGTAGCCCGATCATCCCATCCACCTGGGCCATGCGGTATACCCGATACCGGGACGATGATCCGCCCACAAGGGACGCAGGAGAGAGAGACGTCCCGCCAGCACGAGAGGAGCCCCCCATGACCCGCGCAGAGATCTCCAAGCGCGCCGCCGAGCGATCGGCGTACCGCAACGGCCTCGAGGCGTTCGCCCGGGCCTTGACCCGCTATTCCGACCACGATCGCAGCATCGTCGTCGTGTTCTCCCGGAGCGAGCCGGGCGTCTCCTACCGGTACGACCTCGCGCGGTGCGAGTGCACCTGCCCCGCGTTCGGCAACGGTCATCGGCATTGTTGGCATCGCGACGAGGCGCTGCGGTTCGACGCGGCACAGCGCGGCGCCACCGTGGGGAGGGTCGCATGACCCGCGCGACGTGCGCCTACGGGTGCGGCCACGAGAGGACCTCGTACGTTTCACTGCCCCACGTGGCCGAGGAACGACGCGTCGCCGAGGAGCGACGCGTGGCCGAGGAGCGACGCGTGGAGGCACGCACGACGTGCTGCCTGCGCTGCGCCTGGGCCATCGCCGACACCATGCTCGCAGCGACGCCGTCCGATCGGCGCCGCCACCAACGACGAGCCACCCAACGAACGACCGCTGGATAGCGATAGCGCGGCAGAGGCCGCGAGAGGAGCCCCCATGAGCGTCTACCTGACCGGAGCCTTCCCCACGAGCGTCGTCAAGCGCCGCTCCACCGACGCAGCAAGCATGGCCACCGCGCCGTCGATCTTCCGTGGGTCCAACCCCGAGGTGCGCATCGTCCGCTACTACGAGGGCCCGGACGGCTCCCTGTGGGAGCATCGCGCTCCCGGCCTGCCCTTGTTCGCCGTGGATCGCATCGGAGGCGACCTCGTGGACTATCGCGCCCCGCGCCCGACCGAGAGCGATCCGAGCCTCGTCCTGGTGGCGGCCCAGCTGGAGTCGTGGCACGCTACGGAGGGGCGGTACACGACCGAGACGCTCCGGTTCGGAGCGGAGAACTACGCGGAGTCGGAGGAGGACGCCGAATGACCAACGCATCCAGCAACGACGACCAGCAGGGGCAGGAGGCGACCGCTACGAGCGGTCGCCTCATCGTCGTGTACGCTCGCGACCCGCGCGGCATGGTCCTCCGGCTGGAGGGCTCTGACCAGGCGTGGCTCGACACCAGCCCCGACGGCAACCGAGGGCGCCGCTTGGGCGCCACCCTGCGAGCGGTGGCGGAGGGACGGGCCGCCTCCGTCCCCAACCTCGACCCCATCCCAGGGCGCTACGTGGACGACCTGCTCGACCGGTACGGCGGGTTCCGAGCCGTCGCCCTGGCCGATCCTTCCGTGCGGCAGGTTCACCCCGTTCGGCCCGACGAGTGGGGCCAGGCCGCGCACCGGTACCTCGACGGGTTCGTGGACAGCCAGCGCCAGCGCAAGGATGGACGCTGATGGCTGCGGCCACCGCGCTCTACACCGACCACATCCTCTCGGTCGTTGCCGGGAGGGACGGTGCGGCCTACGTGGTCCTCTCCCGGTCGGACGTGGGGTACGACTACGTCGGGATCCCGGCACCGGTCGCGGAGGCCGGGCCGTTCGATCTTGCCGACGACGAGCGGAGCGATCCGCTGTACGCATGGCGCGCGCTGGTCCACGGCGCGCCCGAGCGCTGGCACGCGCCGACGAACGCCACGTGGCTCGCGGATGAGCAGAGCCACACGCGGCTATCCAAGGAGGCCTCGACCATGATTCTCGAGGAAGCCAGCACCGCGCTGGGGAGGGAGCAGCGCCGGCAGGCGCCTGCTCCCTCCCCAGCCGCATCGAATCGCCCGGACGAGACCGAGACGGAGATACCGGCGAAGCCAAGGCAACCCTTCGCGCTGCTTCGAGCACCCGGGCGCAGCGCCGAGCGCCTGGGCGACGTCCTGGAAACCTGCGAGATCCCGGTGGCCTACGCCGACGACGGCCTGCTCATCGCGGGCCGCGACGCCGCGAAGGCGCGCAACGTCCTCCGTGGCCTCTGCGTCGCCTGCACCACGGAGGACGCCCACCCGTGGCAGGTCGGTCGAATCTCGGGCAGCATCCTGCAAACCCGCGCGCTCTTTGAACGAGCGGCGGGGAAGGCCTCCCACCTGACGTGGACGCCGGACCCGGCGCGCCTCGACCTCGACGACCCACACGGCTCGCCGGGGACGTGGTCCATCGCGGGCGCGTGGGGGCGCGGGCCTGACATCGAGGCCGCGTCGTACCACGGCGCGCTCCTCGACGTGGCTGGCGCCGTCGCTGCTCCGACGTTCCCGGCCGACCTCCTCGAGGCGCGCCGGGAGCAGGTCGTGGCCATGCGGGGTCAGCCGGCGCCCGTCATGGCTCCCGCCGATGCCCCCCTCGACGTGCCCGTGGACGACGACGACGAGACGCCGCCGCGCCGCGCACCGGAGCCCAACGCCGTCCAGAAGCCGGAGGCACGTCGCCGCGAGGAGTTCACCCCGACGCTCGAGCACCTGTCCGCGTTCGTTCCTCTTGTCCCCACCGCCACGAGCCCCGCGCCCTCCCTGACGTTCGACGCGCAACGGGAGATCCTCGACCGCCATGGCATCCCGTCGCTCGAGCTGGACGGCGGCCTCGTCATCCACAACAGGGACTGGGATCGCGCCATGCGGCTGCTGGGATGTCCTGGATACCAGGACGAGCCCGTCGGCCTCGACGCCGTGCCTCGCCTCCGGGGCGACGACGCCGACTGGTGCGGCATGATCGAGCGGAGCACCGGGCAGCCCCCGCGCTTCAAGGAGGACAGGAAGGGCCGGGTATCGTGGTCGCTCGATGGGCGCAACGAGCACCGCTCGCCGTCGCTCGACCAGGCGTATCGCGGTGCCCTCGTCGAGGCCCAGGCGCACCACCGCGAGCCAGAGCGCCAGGAGCAGCAGGGCCAGCCGCGTCGCTCCCTGTTCCATCGCTGACGCCCCTCGGACACGGCCAGGCCACCACGGAGCCCTCCCACGCCGTAGCGTGGGAGGGCTCCGTTCCGTTGTGGCATCTATGCCCGCACGGCGCGTCGGAGCGTCCTGCCATGCCCTCCCCACGACCAACCCCGGCACCGCTTCCCCGCGTGGTTACATGGTGGCGGGAGGGTATCACGCCATGACGAGCGATAGGATGCCATCAACCGGCGCGCAACGAGAGAGCAACGGCCACCGTTTCGGACCGAGGGGCGAGCAGGTCTGGCGCAACAACATGCGCGCAAGGGCGATGGGCGCCCGAGGCCGCATCCGCACCCGCGACTGGCGTCGCCTCCTCGCGCGCGTGGGGTACCGATGCCTGCGCTGCGGGCGCCACGAACGCGAGGTCGGCCCCCTCACCATCGACCACGTCATGCCCCTGGCAGCTGGCGGCGGGAATACGATCCACGACGTTCAACCCCTGTGCTCCCACTGCAACCAGGGCAAGGGCATCGCATGCACCGATTATCGCATTCCGCCCATGCACTTTTGCAATTAGAACGCATGTTTCATTGACATACGTAAGGCTCCTGTGCTATCATGTCTAGGTGGGGAGTAGTGTCCCCAAAGAAGGAGGAAAGAGAAGTCCGACGTACGCGCGAAAGTGCGACAATCCACGGTCAGGCCGACGAGCACGATGAGCCTAGCTCGGGGCTCTCTCGTCCACCCCCAAGGATCTCCTCGCTTGCGAGGCTTGTCATCGCCGCCCCCTGGGGGGGCTGATGATCACCACCAAGGGTCGCTGGACCCTGGTGGTCAGCGCCCGTTAGTTGTAGGAGTATCCATCACATGACCAACGAGACGATCGCCACCCCCACTGTTATCCCTACGCTCGTCGCGTCGAGCGAGGCGGCAAACGCCGCGATGACCATCCAGTATCTTGACAACCCCACGACGACCATCGAATCCCTCGCCACCCCTACGACCACCGACACGAGCATTGCCCTCGACACCCCTGGTACCTGCCACCCCACCGACGAGGCGGGGGAGAGCTTCGACGCGTCCAGCGACGCGTCCCTTGGTGTGCTCGGCGATGCTGTGAGCAGCGAGGAAGAGCTGCGCATCCACGAAGACGCCGCGTTGATCCCGCCCATGTCGGACGATGAGTACCACACGCTCGTCGAAGACATCCGTTCCCGGGGCCTCATCCACGCCATCGTCGTCTTCGAGGGGCAGGTCCTCGATGGGTGTGCCCGTTATCGCGCCTGTCGGGAGGCAGGCGTTACCCCCCGCTTCGTCCGCCTGTCCGCCGAGACGGACCCCGTGAGCTACGTCGCCTCGGCCAACGTCATGCGCCGCCATCTCACCGTCGATCAGCGCGCGGCGCTGGCGGTGGTTCTGCTGCCACACTTGGAGAAGGAGGCTGCCCGGCGTCGGCTCGCGGCCATCGGCCAGGCGGACGGCAGCGAGGCCCAGACCGACGAGGCCCAGACCGAGAAGACCAAGAAGGGTGCTGCGAAGGCCAACGAGGGGGGAAGAGCCCGCGAACAGGCCGCCGCCATGTTTGGCATCAGCGGGCGGACGGTCCAAACGGCCAAGGCGATCGCCGCCGCTGACCGCGAACTCCTCGAGTCGCTCAAGGCGGGCACGATCAAGCTCGCCGAAGCGAAGCGCCAGGTGGCGGCGAACAAGCGCGCCGCCGAACGCCACGATCCAGGCGCGCTGCCGGAGGGGCCCTTTGACCTGATCGTGGCCGACCCGCCGTGGCGCTACGAGGTGGGGACGATGAGTTCCTCCCGGCAGATCGAGGCGCACTACCCGACGATGACCATGGACAAGCTGCGCGCCATGGCCGATGACATCATCGCTTGCAGCGCCGACGATGCGGTGCTGCTCATGTGGGCGACGGCTCCGCTGCTCTGCCAGGCGCTGGACCTGGTGGAGGCATGGGGATACCGCTACCAGACGAGCATGGTGTGGATCAAAGACAAGATCGGCACCGGCTACTGGTGCCGCAACCAGCACGAAATCCTACTCATCGCCACGCGCGGAAAGCCGGCGCATCCGGAGACGGGGGTGCGTCCACCGAGCGTGATCCACGCTCCCAGGGGTGAGCACAGCGCCAAACCCATTGAGGTCACCCTTGCCATGGAGGCCGCGTTCCCCCACGCCCGCAAGGTCGAGTTGTTCGAGCGCGGTAAGGCCCGCGATGGATGGTGCGTGTGGGGCGACCAAACCATCCCGTCCTCGCCCGACGAGGCGCAGGTCGAGATCGTCGCCGAGGCGCAGGACGAGATGGTTGAAGACGAAGAGGAGGTGGCGTGATGGCGACGAACCTTCGGTCTTCCCGCGCGGACGATCGCGGTCTCGTGAGCGTTGCCGAGGCGGCGCGGCTCGCGGGGGTCAGCGCTGCCACTGTGTACCGCTGGATCCGCGAGGGGTCATTGCCCTCCATCGCGTTCGGCGGTGGCCCCCAGCAGCTATCGCAGATCCTCATCCCGCGCGAGGCGTTGGGCCAGCACCGACCACCGCGGTCGCCCCGGCGGCGGAAGGGAGGGCGGTAATCATGCGCGTCGTCTACTACCGCAGCCCGCTCACGGCTGTTGTCGCCCAGCAGCCCCTCCCCGCCCAGCAACGTGCTGGGCGGGGAGGGGCCAGGAAGCGCCGCACGTCGCGCCGCGGGGAGGTGCGCTGATGCGTGTCGTCATCAACGTTCCTGTCCACGTCCACCTCATCCCCCGACGAGGGTTCGATGGCGCCAACGAGAGCGTGGCGCGTTCACTGGCCGTCGCGCGTAGCGACGGTCACGAGGTGGTCGCCGTGATCCTCGAGCCACTCTGGGGGCCATGGCATGGCATCGGCGCCCGCGCGGCTATCGGCATGGTTCGGCGCGGCGAGGCTGACGCGATGATCTCCGACGGGTGGCTGTGGGACCCGCATACGGGTAGCGGGGGTGTGCGATGACCCAGAACCAGAACTCCCGCACTACCATGGCGGAGCGCCGCGCTATCCAGGACCGGCGCGCCCCGCTGCTGCTCTCCGTGCCCGAGGCAGCAGCCATCCTGCGCGTCAGCCGCAACCTGTTGTACGCCGAGGTCGCTTCCGGACGCATCCCCTCCGTCCGCATCGGCCGGACCGTGCGCGTGCCGCGCCACGTCGTAGAGCGCATGGTCGCCGAGGGCTACGCCGTCAGGTCGTCGTAGCCGTTCCGTTCACCACGGGGAGGACGGGCAGCCAGCCCGGCCTCCCCTCCGATGCCCAATCATGAGCCGATAACCGAACGGAGGGAGGGCTATCCGATGGCGAAGAGAAAGCCAGCACGTGCCCGCGGGTGCATCCGCGAAGTGGCGCGCGCGAAACCGTTCGAGGTGCGGGTGACGCTCCCGCCCGATCCCCAGCATCCGACCAGGCGCCGGGTACGAACGGCGACGTTCGCGACCCGGAAGGAGGCCCAGCAGGTGCTGACGGCGTGGCTGGGCGAGGTGGATCGCGGGGAAGCGCCGACGGGTGCGCCGATGACCCTGGGCGACCTCCTGGACGCGTGGTACGCGGCCCACGCGCACCTCTGGCGTCCAACGACGGCGGTAGGCTACGCCACCACCATCCGCTGCCACCTCCGCTCGTACCCCGTGGCCAAGAAGCGGATCGACCGCCTCACGGCCGGCGACCTGGAAGCACATTACGGGCTTCTTGCGCGGGAGAGGACGGGCGAACGGACGATCGCCCTCGTCCACCGCCGCGTCCGCCAGGCGCTGCAGTGGGCTGCGCGGGATCGGCTGGTACCCCGCAACGTCGCCACCATCGCGAAGTCGCCCCGGCACGACTACCGTGAGAGCCGGACCTGGGACGAGGGCCAGGTCCGTGCCTTCCTCATCGCCGCGCGCGCCGATGACTCCTATGGGCCTGTGTTCGACGTGCTCCTCCTCGGGCTCCGGCGAGGAGAGGCGTTGGGGTTGGCCTGGGACGACCTCGATTGGCGGCGATCTGCCCTGACCGTCCGGCGCACCGCCTACGTTTCCGCGACCGGCTCCGTCGCGTTCGGGCCGCCCAAGACCAAGACCAGCCACCGCGAGGTACCAATCCCCGCCCCCGTCCTCGACCTGCTGCGCACCCACCGCGCTCGGCAGGCGGAGCGGCGCTTGGAGATGGGGCCCGCCTGGCCCAGCGGCATCCCGAACCTGCCCGACCTCGTGTTCCGCAGCGAGGTGGGAACGCCGATCTCTCCCGGCCGGTTCGCCGCCTACATGGATCGCGTGGTCGCCGCCGCTGGCGTTCCGCGCCTGACGCCGCACGGCCTCCGCCACACCGCGGCGACCACCGCCCTGTACAGCGGCCAGGCGCTGCCCTCGGTGTCGTCATTGTTGGGCCATGCGGGCCGCGACATCACGGCGCGCACCTACTCGCACGCCCTCCCGCACGGGACGCGCAGCGCCACCGAGGCCCTCGGCAAGGCCTTCTACGGCCCCGATCCGGAGGCTTCGGTAGACGCCGGGTAGACAAAAGGGCGGGGCCGAAACGGACGGCCCCGCCCAACCGCGCGGAACGTTGCGCTCCACACGTGGATTATGGTAGTATACAGCCAATGCGGGTGTAACTCAGTTGGCAGAGTGCTTGCTTCCCAAGCAAGATGTCGTCGGTTCGAACCCGATCACCCGCTCCAATAAAACACAACAATCCGGGGTTTAACCCCGGATTGTTGTGTCTGTACCCTTGCAATTCTAAACAAGCGTTTTATGGCGCGCCTCACGATGTCACGGAAATGTCACGAATGGCCCAGGTGGGCGCGCGGCCGAGTCAGTCGACGTGTTGGATAGCGGAGAATATGGAGCGATGTCCGATGAGGTCTATTGCATCCTGGATACGAGCATCTTTCTCCAATGCACCTTCTTCCCCGATGTCGACTGGCTGGCGGTCCTCAGCGCGAAGCAGGTTTGTTTGCTCGTGCCAATCACTGTACTGGACGAACTCGACAAGCATAAGACGGACCCGGCAAGCAATCGGCGCCGTGAGCGTGCGCGGCGCGTCATTCGTGAGTTGAACGACCGACAGGCGGCTTTGGTATAGCCACACGTAACCGTGGTCATGCGGCTGACCGCTCTGGTGGTGCTGCTACTGGGTGCGGGAAGGGAACAAGGCGTCCGCGTGCGGAGGGCCGTCCGCGACGGGGCGCACGCGGCGCGGT
>JAABUH010003878.1_pt1 | contig 12483 bp, 26 predicted proteins | sample 5559121 | NCBI WGS metagenome assembly JAABUH01 (sample SAMN10711871, study PRJNA513364) | rock metagenome | isolation source: Antarctica rocks | place: Antarctica: Victoria Land, Battleship Promontory nord | collected 2015-12-28 | reverse complement strand
GGGCCCAGGCTGGGCGGCCCGTCGGGCGCGCCCAAGACCGCCTCCGAGCCGCGCGACTTGCCGTGCCAGAGCGCGCTCAGCGCGCCGCTCGCGGGCCGCGCCGCGCCCGACGGCGGCGGCGGCGGCGGCGGCGGCGTGCACGGGGAGCCGGTCTGCACAGCGCCGTCGGCGGTGCCATTGGCGGTGCCCGGGGCGGGCGCCGGGGGCGCCGGCGCGCCCCCGCCGCCGCTGGCGGGGCCGTTGTTGGCGGACGACAGGCTGGAGAAGCTGTCCCAGGGCGAGCGGCGGGCGCCCGCCTGCGGGCTGGCGCCGGGCGAGCCGGCGGCGGGCGCGGGGTTGCTGTCCGTGGCAGTCTTGGTCTTAGGGTTGGTCTTGGTCTTGGTCTTGCTCTTGGCCAGCGAGAACCAGGTGGGGCCCGAGGACGCGCGGCCCAGGCTCTGCAGCGCCTCGCCGGTCGGCAGCATGTCGGCCAGCAGGCCGCTCAGCGCGCCCAGGGGCAGGCCCTCGCCCGCGGCGTCCCCGCCGCGGAGCTGCGTGCCCATGCCGAGCAGCTGCGCAGCGAAGCCTTCCTCCATGGCGGGCGCGTCGGGCGGTGCGGGTGGCGGCGCGGGTGCGGGCTCGCCGTGTCTGCGCGCACGCGCGCAAGGCCAGAGTGTCACATGCACAGCTGTGACACACGCCTCGTTGTCGCTGTCTTGTCTTCCCACCTGGCGCCGCCATGGCGCGCCCAAGGGCACCAGCTCCACCGAGCCTGCACTCGCAACCCAAAAGTGCAAGCTTTTGCAGCCAAAGGCAGTGAAGGACCGCAGCGCCTGGGCACCCCCGTCGGCCGCCCGCCACACCTGGAAAAGGCAGGCAAGCTGAAAGCGCGACGCTCGTCGCCTGTTGCGGCGTCCTCCTGCGCGCATACGCAGCCGCGTCGCTCGCGCGCGAGAGTTGCACCCTGCAAATCACCTGCAGCGCCCATGGCTTGCACGAGCGAGCAGCCGCGGCAGGCACTCTGCGCAGCTCACAGCGTGCACGCCACTCGCAGCTGCGCCCGGCGGCCACCTCGCTCGTCGACGAGTCAGACGCGTCGGACGCCTTCCTGCTCTCTTCAAACTGGCGCACGAGCGTGGCAACGCCCGGTGCGGTCTCAAAGGAGCCCCTGGCTGCGTCGCCGGCGCCGCCTGCGGCCCTGCCAAGGCGCGCGCGCGTCAGGGAGCAGCCCGGCCTGACCTGGGGCGTTGCCGGCCCGATGCCCGCCAGCGCCGCCAAAGAAACCAAGAAGTGAGCCAAAAAAGACCAAACGACGACCTACCTGCGCGCCGAGCGAGTAGCAGCGCCGCCCTCACCGCCCGGGGACCCAAAAGCAGGCATGCACGACGCCTGGCTGTCCCATCGGCTTGCAGATTCAGGCACGTGGCGGTGGCCGCGGCGCCTGCTGGCCGCGCCGCTTGGTCACGCCAGGTGTGCGACAGGTGAGCACAGGTGCAGGAGCGGGCGAGCCCATGGCCCGTCTGACATATGCCATGCTCCCGAGCATCGCGAACGCGGACAGTGATTAGGGCGCGCCTGGGTGACCTCCGCCGGTCGGCAGCGCGCGCCCTGGGCAGTGTGCTGCAGTTGTGCGCAGCTTCAACGCGCCGGCGCGGGAAAATTACAAAGCTCCTCGGGGAGGCAGCACTGGGCCGGCCCGCGCGCGTATCGTCTTGCATGAACCGCTCATGGGACGCGCTTTGGCCGTGGCCGGGCAGGCAGGCGTGCGGACGCGACGGGGCGCCTGCACGGACGTGCACCCCTTGCCTGAGCCATCCAACACTTGCACACCGGCCGGCCCCTGGGTGCCCACGGGCGGGCACCTTGCCACAGCACAGTCTGCCAGGCACCCCGCACGCGTGCAGCGCCTCGGGCGCGGCCCCCCTGCGGCAGATGCCCGGCCGGTGGGGGCTGCACCTGCTTTTGCAGGGGTTGGCGTGCCGAGCGCTGCGCAACCCCCTGATCACCCCCGCGCGGCGGCCGCTTGACGCTCCTGTGTATCGCGTCGATGCAGAGCGCAGGCGAAGCTCGGCACAGGGTATCACAACCCCCTGCTTTGTGAGAACTGGCCTTGTGCCTGAGAGCGCCCGCGCGATGACACGTACGGGCTGCTAAGTGTGCTGAAAGGGCGCCGCAGGGCTCGTGCAGCAGGTGATGCGTGCGCGCAGACCGAGATGGCTGCTTGCGCTGGTCTGCACGGGGGCGGCGTTGGGCTTGCTTGCGCAAGCAATCACCAACCTGGTACGTGGGGGCCTGTGCGCCGCCCCTGCGAGCTCCATCTTGATGTTTGCTTCACCGGTGTTTGCACATCTCGTGGCCGTGCAGGGCTGCAGCAGTTGACAAACGTCCACAGCAGCGGCATTGACCACCACACGCCCTGCAGGGCTTTCACCAGCCGAGCGCTCAGCTGCTTGCGTGGGTGAAGTACGCGAGCGTGGTTGCGCTCACCGGCGCGCCCCGCGAGCGCGGGCACAAGCCGCCGCCTCTGTCACGGCACGCGCCACGCTGTCGTTCAGGTCCAGCCTGGCCTGACCGTGGCGTGACGCTGTGTGTTTCTGCCAGGAAGCAGCGGGCGTCCTGGAACAGCCGACCTGCTTGCCTCTCCTGCAGCCACACAGACACCACCGCAACCGCTCTCCTCTGCAGCCCGCTGAGCCTCCACCGCGCGCGCAGGCGGGGCCGGGCGCTGCTGTGGGCTTGCGGCTGCCTGGACGTGTTTGCCTACTGCTCACAGGCGCGGGCGCTCCCTGCCGCACAAGGTCACCCCTGCTGCCAGGCACAAACGCATTCTGCGTCTACACGACAGACTGGTATCTGCTGTGGGCCGTCGAGGCCCGCGTCTGGCTGCGCAGTGCGTGGGGTTTGCGCTGTGCGGGGTGGCGCTCGCGGCGGTCGTGCTGCCGGCAGCCAGCCAGACGGCGACGGCGGTGCTGTCGCGCGCGCTGCTCGGCCGGCGCCTCTCTGGGCAGCAGCTGCTGGCGGTGCGGCCCCTAGGGCCTGCGGACGCATCTGTGCTTTGGGGCCCCCAGGGCGCTGCGTCGGAAGGCAGCTAGGCAGGCCCCAAGCTGGCTGGGGCCCTAATGCGGCCTCGTTTTGCTGGGGGCCACCAGACGGCAGCCTGCATGCCCTCAGCCATGGGCTCTCTTGATCTTGTTTGCCTTCCTTGTACTGCACCTGCGCAGCGCCCTTCAACAACAGCAAGCATGCAGCATGTGTCCATCAGCTCATGAGAGGTGTGCTCCTGCCTCTGCCACTTCACCCTTGTGCGGCCTCCCGCACGCCGCCGACTGCCGCGGTGGCGGCCGCCCAGGTGTGGACCGTCACGGGGGGCCTGCTGCTGCGCGCGCTGGCGCCGCAGCCGGGCGCCGCGGGGCGGGTGGGCTGGGGCGGGCCGCTGCTGGGGGGCGTCGGGCCCCGGGAGCTGGCCGGCTGCTGCGCGCTCGCGCTTTCAGCAGTGGGTGCGCCCGCAAGCTTTGCATCCCCTGCACCCTTGTGGGAACGGCCAGTCTGAAACATCAGGGGGGTGTCAGCGCGGTGGTCATGCGTGGTCGTGCCACGCTTGCAGCGGATGCAGCCGCGGCGGCGCCCGTGCTCAGGCGGCGCGCGCGCGCGCAGGGCACGCGCTGCTGGGCGTGACGTATGAGCTGCTGCTGCGCACCGAGCGCCCGCCGCCCGCCTATGCGCACTACGCGCAGCGCACGGCGCGGGTCGGCCTCGCGGCGGCCACCCTGTACCAGGCGCGCCGCGCCGTGGCCCTTGGACTGTGGGTGTGAGGGGAGCACAGACGAATGACATGTACAGGCGGAGGTGCATGTACAAACACTTCAGCATGAGCACTGCTGCTGGCCAGATGAAAAGCATTTTTCTCATGCATCTCTTTGGCCTGGGCTTGGGGTGGGTGCGCACTGTTGCACCAACGCATGCTAGGAGACTTGCGTGGGCGGGTTGTTGACCGCTGCAGAGCAAGAGCCTGGCGGGGTCGTACCCGGACACCCGGCGCGCGCCAGCGCCCAGTCTGCTCCGTCACAAGTTGCTGGCTGCGAACGCGGCGCAGGCGGGGTACACGCTGCCGCGCTGGCGCCGCCTGGTGGAAGCACCGCTGCGCGCCTCGGGCGTGCCCGCCGCGGCGGCCGCGGCCGCGCTGGCGGCCTTTGGCGCCGCGTACAACGGCCACGCCTGGGTGCAGGCGCGCGTGTTTGCGCTGGACGGGGCGGTCGCGGTCGGGCTCGCCAACGCCGTGCGGTGCGCCCTTTTGGTTCTCACAGCCAAAGCCACGCTCCGCCCCCGCACGGCGGCCCCTCACCGTGCGCTGCCCCAGTGCCAGCAAGGAGGCACCTGCAGACAGTGCCGGTGACGCGCAGGGCATCCTCTGGTTACCTGAGCCTCTCTGAGCTCAAGCCGGTCGTCACTGCAGACCTGCTGCAAGCGACTCGTGGAGGTGAGCGCGCCGCGGCGTGGCGCGCAGGGGCGGTGTGGTGAGCCTGGCAGCGAGCGCGCTGTTCTGCACGCCGGCCAAGCCCTGGCTGTGCGGGAGCGTCTGGACGCAGGTCAGCGCGGCCGTCGTGGCCCTGGGCGCTGCCATGTGGGTGACCGCCCAGCCTGGTCACAGCGTGTGCGGCGGCACGGAGGCCGCCGCGCGTACGAAGCGGGCGGCCTAGGCGGTGGCCAGCGGCGGCCTGCAGTGCGAGGCTGCAGCGGGGGCGAGCGTGCTGCAGCCCCAAAGACTCGGGACGACGTGACGCTGTTGCAGCTGATGTAGCCGCCGCATGCGAGCAGGCATGTTTGCCCGCAGACGCGTGAGCGTTGGATTTATTGCAAGCACTTGCCCGCCTGTGTGTTTTGCTACTTTTTAACATAAATGCCTGCATGCCGTCAGCGTAGAACTTGCAAACGCTGTGACTTGCCTGTTTTCTGTGATTTTGCTTGATTTGCCTTGGAGTAAGTCGCTTGGCGGCCTCAGCTCGGGAGCCGCCCGCCTATGTGTTGGTTACTCACCAGCCTGAGGTGGCAGATGCATGCTGTAATGCTCACAGCTGCACCTCAATTGGTGAGGAAGCACCCTGTCCACGTTGGCTAGGACTGAGGTCAACTGACTTGCGTCCGTGCGTCACTGATTGCGGCTGTTCATGGGCTCCACCATGTTGAGGCGGGCCTAAGCAAGGCACGCCGGAATGCTTCAGGCCAGCGCGTGCAAGCGTCTTAATTAATGAATAAATGAAATACAGCCGTGTATCAGCTTCATCAAGATTTGAATAAGAAGTTTAGGGTTTTGCCTCGGGAGGAGCAGTTCCATTTAGGATTGACAACTCTCATTTTGCAGCAGACGTGAGAGCCTGAATACGGTGGCCAGCCCCTTCAACACCTCAGTGCCTTTCCAGCTTATTTATCCCTCGGCAGCGATGCAGCCCAGCACCTCTCCTGATGTGGTCCTTGATGTCAGGACGCCCGCCACGGGAGCTGGTGCAGCTGTGCAGCCCACGCCACTCACAGTGCGCCTTGTCATCCCCTTTTTGTGTTGCAAGGTGTCGCTGCGTGTGCACGTAGCTTGTCTGAACGTTGAGGCACGTCCTGCTCTTGGCCAAGCAGGTGGCCTAGTGCAACAGGCAGCCGGACCTGTGCTTTGCACTGTGCTGTGGTCACTCTTCGCAAATAAGAAGTATGTGTGTGCATTGGGAAGCAGCGCAGCGTTGGCATGCAGCCCCAACCTGCCCCCTTTTTAGTGTGGGGCTTGTTGGCGGGCGCAGGTGCCCAGCGGGCAGCAGCCCCACGGCGCACTGCGGCGAGCCGTGGACAGCGCTCTGGACTTGAGCTCCCTCCAGGACAGCAAGGACGGCGTGCCTGAGCTCGCCCCAGGTGCGCGTGGGCGCCCGCATCCAGCAGACCTGCTTTAGGTAACGTAACATTGTGCAGAGGGGCATACTGTGTCTTGTATGGCTCACAAGCACAATCGCGCGCCCGTCCTATCGGCCGCCCCTGTTTTGACAAAGGCAAAAGAATGAGGGCCCTGCTTGCGTGTGTCTGCTCAGCTCAGGCAAGGGAGGTTGGGGCCAGGCAAGGGAGCTTGAGTTGGCTGCCAGTGAGCGAGCCAGGCAGTGACGCTGAGGAGCGGTGCCAGGCACTGACGCTGACGACATTGAGGAGGGCGGCGCGGGCCTCAGCACTGCGCCGGAGAGCGGCGTGGACGGCAGCGAGCGGCGGCCGCGCCACTGGCACCACGCGCTGTGCGGCCCCACCCCCGGCAGCTTCATAACCCTTCCTCACACAGCGGCACACCGAGTCCACCTGGACGCCAAGGCTATGCATGGTTGTGTGGGACTGGTCAAGGACTGCATGCAAACTGTTTGAGCAAGATGGCGCGCAAGTGAGAGCCTCTGACGTGCGCGCGCAGGATCATCGGCGCCTCCGTGCTGCTCATCGGCGTCATCCTGGGCACCAGCATCGGCAGCGCCTGCGGGTGCGCGGGCGGCTGCTGCTTCCCTGCTCGCGGTGCTGCATGGCGGGGCGCGCGCGGTCCGGCGCGCTGCAGCCTCTTCCCGCGCGCGCAGGAACGTGCAGACGCACGGCGTCGCGCGCTGCGCTCTGCGCTGCGCAACGTCGCCCCTAATTTTCTGCCTCGCGATGTTCTCCGTCATGACCTGCGTCGGGACGATCGTGCACAGCCTTGGTCCCGTCGCGCACGCCACCTCCAACTCGTACTATTACAGCGCCAACCCGCCGACCAAGCAGTGCGGGCCCTGGCTGTGCTTGCTGAGTCACTGTTGCCTTGACGTGATTCAAAGTGGGAACGCGTCGACATGGCAAGCATGCGCCTGCGACGTGCATACTTGCGCTGCAGGTGGAAGGGCGCCCTGCCGCGCGTCACCATCCAGATGCCCGTCTACAAGGTGCGCTGGGCGGAGGTGGTCGCTCGCGCGCTCAAGATGTGACTCTAGATGTGACGACTTGTCAAGCTGAGCTGCATATGCGTGGTATGGCTTGCATCACAATTAGCACCAGCACGTCGTTCGCGCGCGTCACTGGTCTGCACTTGCAGTCTGCCTGATGCGCTGCAGCTATGTTGCAGGCAGTAACATGAGCTACAAAATGTCGAGCGCTGACTGCCGGCGGTGCGGCAGGAGAGCCTGGCGGCCACCATCCAGCCCAGCGTCGAGAGCCTGCTCACCGCTCTGGCGGCCTACAAGGAGGCCGGGGGCGATGGGCAGCTCTTTGTCAACGACGACGGGCTGCAGCTCATCTCAGATGCCGACCGGCGAGTGCCCAGCTTTGCCATGTGCTTATGCTCTAGTACTGTTCTGTAGCAGATCTGTCTTGACAGACAGTGACTCTGGCGCATGTCCACAAAACGCCCGGCAAGATGTCAGCATCCAAGGACTCATGTGCACGCCCATCCTGGATGTCTGACCCATCTGTACGCTCTCCGGCCGGCAGGGAGGAGCGCGTTGCATTTTACGAGACGAACGACATTGCATACATTGCGCGACCCGGGCACAACGTCAACAGGTACACGCGCGCCGGGCGCTTCAAGAAGGCCTCCAACATGAATTTCTGCCTCGGCGTCAGCCGCCGCGTGTCGGCGCTCATGCAGGTATGTTGGAGTGCATGTCATGTGGCTCAGGGCTGCTGAGGCGCAGCGCACCAAGAGGAGCCTGCATCGGTCCAAGCCGCTCATGCATGCGGCACATGGTGCAGGAGCAGGGCCTCGGCCCGCGGGAGGCGCTGGAGGCCGTGCGCCTGGACACGGCGGCGCGGCGGCCCAGCCACGCGTTCCTGGCGGGCGGCGACACGCGCATGGGCGACTTCATCCTGCTCGTGGACAGCGACACGCGCGTGCCGCGCGACTGCATCCTGCCGGTCGTCACCGAGCTGCTGCGCAGCCCGCACGTCGCCTTCACGCAGCACTACACGACGCCGCTGCAGGTCCGCTACCTTTCTTCCTGCACATTTGCCATATGCATTGCATCTGGCCTTGGCAGGGCGACTTGGCATCCCTTGCATGCTCTGCACGGCATGGAGATGTCCCCATGTCCATGGCAGTGAGATCACCGCATCCTCTCACTGACTGGGACACCGCATGCGCGCATCAGATTAGCTGGGACTACTACGAGAGCGCCAATGCTCAATTTACTACGATGATCTACAATGCTATTAAGGTAATTTGGTGCAATATTTTGGTGCATGTCATGGCTGCTTGCTGCGCATGTTTGCTGAGCAGATGACAGCGCAGAGCCTGTCATCCGCGTCATCCTCTGCCTGCGCTCCCTGACTAAATAAAGCATGGCTGCGCGCAGATGTGCGTCTCCGGCGGCGACGTCGCCCCGCTCGTCGGCCACAACGCCTTCCTGCGGTGGGAGGCGCTGCAGAAGTGCGCCTTTGTCGACCCCGCCGACGGCGTGGAGAGGTTCTGGAGCGAGGCGCACGTGAGCGAAGACTTCGACCTTTCCCTCCGCTTCCAGGCGCGAAAACCCTTTTTTTGGGAGGGGAAAAAAAAAAAAACTTAAAGGCCTGGCGTCTGAGCGTGCATGTGCATGTGCGCAGGTCGCGGGGTACATCGGCCGCTACGTCACGTACACGGTCCGCTTGCCAGCCTGCCATCTGCGCATCTGCCTCGTGCCGCCTGCCGCCTGCCTCGTGCGGCTAAATTTTCTGCGGTGCGGGCGCGCAGGGTCCCGATATGAAAGAAGGCCTGTCTCTGAATGTCCACGACGAGATCTCGCGCATGCGCAAGTACGCCTTCGGCTGCAGCGAGCTGGTGTTCCATCCTCTGATCATGTGGCCGGTCCGCGGGCCATTCACCAAGCTGTTCCGCTCGTTCCTGCTCGCGCGCGCGACGCCGCTCGCCACAAAGATCTCCGTGACGAGCTACATCAATATATACGTCGGTGCGCCCTCCCACTTTGGGCTCATTCCTCACTGGGCTCATTCATGACACGCATGCAGGAGCGCTGTCTGAGCCTGGTGCGGGCGCGCAGCGATCGCGGCGGCCTGGCTCCTGGGCATCGGGTCCTACTTTGCCAGCAGGTGTGACGCCGCTGTGCGCGCATGCTGCAGTTTTCCTCACGACGTTCACATATTTGCCTGAGCTGCTTTGACCTACAAGGCAGCGCTGTGTAGTTCCCCGCATGTTGTTCAAATGCCCGCCTCAGGTGCCTTGACCCGCAAGGCAGAACTGACGCCCTGCCGCGCAGCATGAGCCCGTGGTTCGCGGGTGCCTTTGAGAATGCGTTTGACATCAGCATGAGCTGTTTAGTTATCTTCGCCGGCTTCTCGCCCATCGGCACCACGTGCGCATCCTGGCTAGTTGAAGGCGTCCATTTGCTGCTGGTTATTTGCAAATGATGTACTTGAACCTTGGCCAAATGCATGCTTGCCTGCGAATCTGTGCTCGCGCTGATATGCATTGCGTAGCCCTGTCTCAGGGCTGCGCTCGTAGGCAGCCAACGATGGCTGATACACGATTGAAAAATTCATTTATACTGACGGGCATGTGCGCAGGCTCATGCACTACCGGCTGGGCCTCAGCTCGCTGGGGCAGTCCGCCTGGCAGAACATGAGTGCGCCCCAGGCTTGTGCAGGGCCCCGGGAGTTTTATCTTGCCTTGAAAGCCTCAGCGCCCCAGCCTAGCCTCTGCCTGCAAAACACGGGGCGCTGGCCTAACTCTACGCGGGGACTGTTTGGGCCTCGCGCGCAGGATACTCGCCAGTGTACCTTGTGTTCTTCCTCGGCCTGTCCTTCCACCTTAGCGTGGCGTTCGCCTCGCACCTGCTGGGCTACAACATGAGCTGGGGCATCACGTCCAAGGCGCGCCTCTCGCCCCTGCCCGGTCAACAGCACACTGCCAGCCCTGCACCAGCAACCTGTCCTCGGACGCCCCGCTGGAGGACCTGCTGACGAGCACGCTTGGCAGGCTTGCCAACCACAGGCACCATGCGAGCTGAGCTGTTGGTTTGCGTTGCACAGGAGGTCACGGCTACAAATTTCTTCCGCGAGCTAAGATATACGTTCAACACCTATCGCAGCATGTACTGCCTCTTCACGGTCTTCGCCATCATGATTGTGCGCGCCCGTGCTGGTCTCAGAGCCTGCTACGTGCCGCATGTCCTGCATGCATGTGACATGCTATGCGGTGTCATGCCTAGTGAAGAGGATTCATTATAACGCCTTATTGCCAGCACTGCAGTGCTTGTTGCTGTTGCTGCGTCACTCATTTGTGTGTCTACTCTAGCATGTGCTGTCTTATGCAACGATGTATCCCTGCTCGTGAGTTTGCGTCCCGGACTGCGCAGGTTGTGATGACCGGCGTCATCCCGGGCGTCATCCCCAAGGGCTACGAAATCAACGACCCGCTGCTGATCCTGCCATTTGCATTGCTGGTTGGAGGGCACTTGGCTGCCCCGATGGTCCTGAACCCAACGCTCATGCTGTTCCGCTGGTAGATGGTGTGGCGCACTATGCAGCACTTCTAGAGAAACAGAGGTAGGTAGCTAGCTGGAGGACACTCCGTCAGGCTGAGCTTGGACTCGCCAGCCCAGGCAGTCTCCCCATTGCATTGTACATGAACACTTGATGCTGCCAGATGCAGCCCGGTCTGAAACAACTAGCAGTGAACGTGTCGGGCTGAACGTGGTGCGTGATTTGCTGCGCGCTTTGTTTGCTGCAGACTCTGCATGTGCAGTGCAGTGTTGCGTGTCCAGTGGCTGCTTCGCTGTATTGATGTCGGGTAACTGGACTTTCCAAGCCAGGAACCTAAATGTGGTCTTTGTGTACTCACGTTGCGCTTATGCCAAACAGCTCACATGCTGACACTGACACCAGTCACCCCTCTATCCAATGGAAGCATGCGTTGACCTTCGTGCAGGGGAGGGCAGGGCAGCCAGCAGGATGAAACACAGCACCCGCTTGACCATGCACCGTGGGAAAAGCACGCTGATCACCAGCCTCTCACGCACTGCGCATGGCAGCACGCGGACTAGTTGCACGCGGTGTGCCACATCTGCAAGCCCGGTCACTTGACGCGCAAGGCGCACTGCCTGGGGACGCAGGCCTGCAGCACCTAGCTATGGCTCGACGGAAATCAGCATGCGGATCTCAGCCCACTCGCGCCTTCGCACGAAACGCTGGGGTGTGGCCTCAGGGGGCCGCTTGCCGAGCGGGCACACAGGCGCGACGGCGCCCTGCAGGGCGCCACGGCGCTCGGCAGCACATGCCAGGCAAAGAATGGCGCTGCGCGGGCGGGCTCGCCCCGCAGCAAGGGGCTCGGGCGCCGCGGCGGCGTCAGCGCGCGTCCGGCTCGTCGATGACGCATATGCGCTTCAGGAATTCGTAGCAGGACACCATGCAGGTGCCCCAGACGGCCACGTTGGCGATGCGCGGCAGCAGCCCGCGCGCCAGCCCGCGCGCGCCCTCCTCCCGCAGCAGCGCCGCGGCCACGCCCCGGAACGTCACCGCCTCCGCGCCCGCCTGCCGCTCGGCCGTCTGCGCCCCACGCCCTGGTCAGCCCTGTAGCTCTGAATTTGCTCTGGCAGACAGGGTCCAGCCGCTGTGCATCACGCCCGCAGTGCCCAATCCATCGTTCAGCGCTGCATGCGCGCGCATCTCATTGAGGCAAGCAATGCCGTGTCCTGAGAATCCCTCTGCTCAGGCATTGCATGCAATGACAATGCTGTGGCTGAGGCATATGCATGCAGTGACAGTGCTCCGGCGTTGCACGCAGCTGCCAGCGCCCAGGCGCTGTGCACTGCAGACGCCTCAGCCATGCTCCAGACCGGTCCGCCCATGCGTGCGCGCTCAAACGTGCTCAGGACATCCAGCGCTGTGACCGTGCCATCCCTGGCAACCCCCAGGCCCGCGCCCCAGGCCCTGAGCGCGTGCGTCCGGCCCCGGAGATGTGGGCAGATGAGCAGGCGACGCGCGCCTGCAGGCGCGTCTTTATGACGTCCAGCGGGTTGGTGAGCGTGGCGGACGTGCAGCCGGCCAGCAGCGCGGCGCCCGTCTGCACGGCGTACAGCTCGCGCGGCGCGCGCAGCGGCGGCCCCGCCGCGGCGTCCGCCGGCGCCTCCCGCCCGCGCCAGCGGTCCACCTTAGGAACGGGGGCGCCACCATGCTTGGTTCTATGTTGGGGTGAGGCAGCATGCAGTGTGCGCACAAACCAGCGCAGCGGACAGGCCAGCATGCCCGCCGCGCGGCCCACCGCACACCCGAGGTTTGTTGACGCGCGCGGGTGGCAGCGCACCGCAGCCAGCCGGCCCTGCTCACGCACCGTCCCCCGCCCCCTGACCGCAGCCGTCCACAGGACGCGGTAGGGTATGGTAGGCCGACCCTGGCCCTACACCCGTGCGCAGGGCCGCGCCTGCCGCCAGCGCAGGCGCTGGTGGAAGCCATAGCCACCTCACCAGAGCGCGGCAGGGGTAGGGTAGGCTGACCCTAACCCTACACGTGTGCGCAGGGCCGCGCCTGCCGCCAGAGCAG
>JAABUH010003877.1_pt1 | contig 12486 bp, 15 predicted proteins | sample 5559121 | NCBI WGS metagenome assembly JAABUH01 (sample SAMN10711871, study PRJNA513364) | rock metagenome | isolation source: Antarctica rocks | place: Antarctica: Victoria Land, Battleship Promontory nord | collected 2015-12-28 | reverse complement strand
CCGACCTGCTCGCGCGCAGTGCGCTGAGCGCCGCGGGGGGAAGCATGTTGCGGCAGCTCAGCAGGTCTCTACTACACGATGGCCAAGCGCATGCTACGCATGCGTGCGCACGCAGCGCGCCTTGGGCGTCAGCTCTTTGCCGCGGCAGGGCCTCACCATGTGCGCCTGGGCGCCAGCCTGGCCCCCGCAGCCGTTGCGACAGGCGCGCTTTCAGCCGCACTGACCTCCGCGTCAAGGAGCTGACCCCGCGAGGCGCGCCGCATGCGCTTGGCCATTACGTGGCCGAGAGCAGTCCAGCTGGCGCTGCATGCTGCCCCTTGCGGCGTCCAGCGCGCAAGCAGGTCCGCCAGGCCAGGCTCGGGCGGGGCGGCCTTGGTGGCCAGCAGGGTCGAGTCGGTGGTGCAGACTTCTCCGTCCTGCGCGGGCCCAGGCGCACCAGGTGCGTCCCCGCCGCGTCAGCCTGGCCGGCCGCAGCCGTTTCCGCAGGCGCGCTCCCAGCCGCGCTGGCCTCCGCGGCAAGAGGGCTGACGCCGCGAGGCGCGCTGCGTACGCCGCATGCGCTCGGCACTCGTGTGGCAGAGAGCAGCTCAGCTGACGCTGCAGGCACCAGCGGCAGACAGGAGGTGCTTCTGGAGAGCGGAACTGCGAGCTGGCTACCTGCGCATCTGCGTGCCGTACCGCGCTGGCTTCGAGACTTTCCACCCTGTAAGCGGTAGGGTGCAGGGCCCCCTGCAATGCTTGCCCGACTCTCGCCCCTAGCCTCACCGGCGAGCGCGGCCTGCGAGTGGCGGCCTGCGCATGCCTCCACGTGAGCACATGCGTGTACATGCCGCCGGCAGAGGGGCCACAGATGCTATGGCACTGGCAACGGCCATGCGTGCCGCGCAGTTGTGTGCGCGCAGTGATTGACTCCGCCTATGATGAAGCAAGACATAGAGCCTGGTGCGCTGGGCACCGCGCATGGCGCGGCCGGCGGGGCCCCAGCCGCTGACCGGCGCCCGGCTCGGCGCCGCGCGCGTGGCGGCGCCGGCTCAGCGGCCCATCAATACGTAGGTCCTAGTAGGCCGGGCACCGCGCCCGGCGCGGCCGGCGGGTCGAGCGCGGGCGGCCGCGCGGCGGCCGCGCGCCTTCCAGCGGGGCCCCGGCCGCCGCCTCATGAAGGGTTGCTGCCCGGCGCCGCCGCGCGGCGCCACAGACGAGCGCCGATCGGGGGGTACTTGTGGAAAGACCGCTCCAGGCTGACCACCAACTCCAGGACCGTGTTGCCAGGCAGCTCATGCAGGTGCTGGGTCGCAGTGAGTCCGCGCTTTTCAGTGCACCATAGCTGCGGCCGTGCAACGGCTGCGCACGTGCGACACCAGCGACCTGTAGGAAGCGCTGGGGAAAGGCAATGCCCGCAAACAGAAGCACATTGCTCTGCTCGCCCTTGATGGCAACTTGCACGCGCCCCCGAGGTCGGCACATGTATGTCTGTGCTGCTGAAGAAAAAGCCGCAGGCGCAGGACCGCCCATTTATTGCGCTGGTATCCGCAGTTCTGCGTCCGATGCAGGACGTGCGGCGTGGACACGCGCTACCCGGAGGGCCTCTATGATTTGACCCACCTGCACGGCGTGCAGGCCCTGCAGGTTGGGTCAATGCCGTAGATACCCTCTGGGAAGGGCGTCATCATGCCGCACGTCTTGCACCGCAGGTACTCTAGCCAGCAGGGCTATGGTGGAGCTGCTATCAGTAGTACATGCTGCTATCAGTAGTACATGCAGTGCCCATCGTGTAAATACAGCACTTGGCTTGCATTAACCTTGCACGGACATCCTCCAGAAAGGTATATGCATGTGGCAGATATGATTTGGAAGACGATGCCTCACAGCAGAGCTGGTGAAGGTTCGTGTCACTAGACCACAGCTCAGGAACACGCATGCACTACTGTGCAACGGAACACCCATGCCCAGGACCTATTGCCTGAGGACCTCAGCCCAGCTCCATGCGCTGCTCTCTGACGTTAACACTTGTGAAGCTCTCCAGCTAAGTTCATCCTCCTGGGGGTCTTGAGCCAATGTCTCCCTGCCCTTGCAGGCAAGGCTCAAGCACCAGCAGCTGGGACATGTGAGTACTAGGGTTGCTGGACCAGCCTTGTAAGCAAAGCTTGTCCGGCCTTGACAAAGCTTGATGGGGACAAACAAAGTACCGGAGAGACCGGCGCCATGAGGTAGCTACTGCGCAATGCGCTACCTAGCCAGCCTTCAACAGGCGTGGCTGGCGGTGGCGCTTCGGACAAGGGCGCTCCTCAACGTGCAGCGTGGCAAGGTGGTGCACGCTGCAGGCCGTGGCTGTGTTGCTGAGTAGCAAGGCGGGGTGAGTACTTCACGGAACCGAATGCGGTTCAAGTGGCACATTGGGCAGGCAGTGGCATGCTCGACCGGCACAGCAGAGCAGCGCCTTGTGTGTCAGGACTCAGTGGCGGCCTGTGCTGCTTCCATCGGTCAGATGCCACTGCCACTGGCACTCGCAAGCCCAGGCTTTCCGCATCCCCAGCAGCGAGCCAGAAGTCTGCTGACTGCTGCGCTTCCACACCACTGTTGGGCGCACAAGGGCGGGGCTGCGTGCCTATGCAGAGGAGCTGCTAGGCAAGCACCTCTCGTCCTGCGCTTGAAGAGTGTGCCTGCGGCCAGAGCTGCACATTGGCGCTGTGGCGTTTGCTGTGCACGTCCGCTGGTCTCCACCGCTTGCGACTGCAGGGCGTCGTGAGTATGTTGAGGCATAGCCGCTGCCGAGGCGCACCCAGCCTGCTGCTGGCCGGCAGCCGCTGCCTGCGCCGCGCCAGCGGCGGCCCCGCGCGCCCACCGCCGCGCGCGGGCGCAGGAGCACAACGGCGCGCGCTCGCCGCTGCAGCAGCGCCTGTACCTGGCGGCGGCGGTGACGCTGCCGGCGCTGCTGGGCAGCCTGGTGCTCTTCCTGGCGCTGCGGCACCGGCCGGACCCGTACTGGGAGGAGGCGCTGGGGAAGGCGGAGCGGCCGGGGCTGGGGCTCATGCAGGGCCTGCGCACGGGCTTCCGGGACCCCGCGGCCAGCGCCGCGCTGCGCCTGCTGTTCGTCGGCAACTCCTTCGTGCACCGCAACGAGGGCGCCGAGACGGTGCGCGGCCCCAGCACACCCGCAGGCCACTGCACTCCTTCATGCACGGCGGTCGCCTCTTGTTTCATGCCTTCAACTTGCCTGTGGCTTGTTCCACAACGACTGGGGCAGTATCCAGAACACCAGACGAGTCGCCAGTCGAGTGCATAAGGTTGTGCTGCTGAACCCTGGCCCGCCGGCGCGCTCACCAACCCTCCCCTGCCCGCAGGTCACGGCCGAGCTGCTCAGCGAGCGCATGGGCGCGCACGTGTGGGCGAAGCGCTATGCGCCGGGCGGCCACTCGTGGGCAAAGCACCTGGCGGACGCGCGGGACGCGGGCTCGCCCCTGCATGACCTGCTTGGCGCCGGCGGGTCCCAGAAGTACGACTATGTCGTCTTCCAGGTAGTTGCCGCCAGCCGCCCAGCGAAGGACTGCGGATCGTGTGGGCGAGTGCTTGGCCGCAGGTCGTGCAGGTTTCTGACTGTGCGTGTATGGGGTAGGGTAGGGCAATGCTGGAATCGAGCGGGCAGTAGTCTACTGCATGTCAGGGCAATGCTTGTTTCTGTATGGCGATGGCATGGGCGTCCAGCATCCTGACAGGGACACCTGACAGGCACGCATGAGGCAGCAAGAGTGAGTTTTTGCAGGGGCTGAATCGGCCCGAACAAGCTGCTGTCGACAGCCTCAGTGTAGCCTTGCTTGCGAGTTGACGTCCTGTGTTCCGACCCGACGCACAGGAGCAGAGCCAGGCGCCGGCGATGGGCGCGGCGGCGGTGGCGACGAGCGCGGACGCGCTGGCCGGCCTGATCAGGCTCGCCAAGGCGCGCGGCGCGCAGAGCGTGCTGCTGCAGACCTGGGCGTACGCGGCGGGCGACCCTGACAACCGCGCCCTGTTCCCGGACTACCTGTCCATGCAGGCGCGCCTTGGCATTCTGCATTGGCATTAGTGTGTCCGATTGACACCAGCTACGACATCGTAAGTGGGGCTGGCTCTCTGGGGTACGCATTGCTCATGGATGGCTGGCAGCATGTCGGGTCCATATGCTACATGACCCACACACCCTGACAGCACACAGGGCTTGACGGCCAGCATGGCTGCTCAAGGTGAGGACGTGCTTGTCCACTGTAGCTTGCACATGTCCTCCACCTAGGAAGAATCAAAGCTGCAGCAAGGACCGCACATCAGCAGCGCGTCCTGTCTGCGGCTTGGTCACGCCTTGTGGAGCGCGCAGCGGCAACTGGATGCCGGGTACGTGGCGCTGGCGGCCACCGCGCGCGAGCGCCTCAACACGCCGGCGTTCCTGGCGCCGGTGGGCCGCGCCTGGCGCGCCGTGTACGACGCCTCGCATGCCAAGGTCCGCCCTGCGCGCGTGCGCGGGTGCATGCGCGCGCTGCAGAAATGCGCCAGTGTGCATGTTGGCGCGCTGTGCCGACCCGCAGCTAGCCGTGTGAGGTTGCGCATGTTTGCTGCACTGCCGCCCCGCCTGTCGAGGCATCTCACCTGCGGTATGCCAGGACCAAGGCAGGAAACATTGTGTATGCGGCGTGTGAGGACCAGGGTGCAGTGAGGGCCAGGACCAGGCTGTCAGATTTGGTCAGGAGCTGGCAGCACGCGGCGCCTGTTCTGGGATGCAACAGGCGCCTGGCTGCGCGGCCAGGACGCGGCGGCGGCACTGCCGCGCGGCAAGGCGACCTTCCGCGCGCTGTACGACGAGGACGGCGTGCACCCCAGCGGCGCCGGCACCTACCTGGAGGCATGCGTCGTCGCCAGCGCCATCACTGGTGCGCAGCCTGGCGTACCAGCCGACTGCACTGCTTGTGACTTGCAAGCTTCAGTGAGCATGGCGCTTGCCTGATCATCAGCCTTCCAGGCTCTCGCCAGGCCGAGAGCCTGGAAGCTAATGCTCAGGCCTGACGACTGAGTGCGGAGGTTGCTATTTATCGCTACTTCCGCAGTACTTGAAATAGGACAGGCTGCTGGCTGCAGCCGCCCTTTGTGTGCCGTCCACCGGCATTGTGACCGTCAACGAACAGCGCTGTGTCCCACCATCCATGCGCCCTTGGTTGCAAGGAGGTACCAACCTGAAACTTGGGTTCTGTGCTGTTGGGTATGCGAGCAAATCAATGTTTGATTTTGGGCATCCGCATGCCGTTGACGACTGCTTGCGGCAGGCTGTAAGACATCGGGGTTACGCTACGCGCCAGCAGCGCTGCCCCCGGCCTGGCCGCCGTACTTGCAGCGCATCGCAGATGCGGCCGTGTTCGAGCGTCTGCCGCCCGAGTATCCGCCCTTCCCCTGGTCTAGCAGCTGCCCCTGCTATGAGTGTATGTAGGGTGCTGGCAACTGCCGCAGTATTCCAGCTCTTTGTTAGTTGAGGCCTGCTCTTTGCCCTGGTGGCGATCGGGACACATGCAGGCGGGGGCCCATGTTGCGGTGCTTGTGCGGCCGTTGCCACCGCACGTGCCGTACATCTATCTGTGCCAGGGGCCTTGCTCCCCCTGCCATATATTAGTGTAAGGCGCTGGCGGTGGTCTGCAGCTGACTGCATGTCAGCTACATTTTGTGGTCTGTGTGTGCCAGTTGTCCTTTTAGGAAAGGACGAGAGCTGGTGTCCGAGCGCACGTTACTCCAGTGACCGCAGTCCCCTGGTTAGCCAGGAAGGCACTGCACAGAGTGACGCTGTTGTTGTTCAGAGCTACCATCGTATGGCTTCTTGCAGGATATGAACCGGCTGAATGGTCGATAGTTATTGGAAAAATGCTGCTCTGTAGAACTGATCCTGAATTGGCTCTCCTTTGCTGCTTTGCCAGATTAAACTAATGCATCCGTGCACTGCCAAAAGTGGTGTAGAGCTCGATGTTCTTGCGCTGCATACAGGTATCCGCTGTTGCGTGCCGCTCCCAAAGGTCTGCAACTACCATGGCTCAGGCGCTGGAGTTGAAAAACAAGATGTATCTAGTAACGGTAAGGTCTGCTGTCCGTGGTGACCAAAGCAGCTCTGCAAGAACTGCCACTCACTGTGTCAGCGCATTCTGCAACCTCATGGAGCCTACTGTGAAATAGAAACATGCTTAAAAGCGCGTCCTTGCTATTTGCCTGTGGCAAACAAACCAGCCGCAGGACGACTATTGAAGCTTTAATACCAACCTGGGCGTCCTGACGTGCAGGGAGCAACAGATGGGATAGGCCAGTTCACAGCGCAAGAGATAACGAAGCGCGGCGGCAGCGTGTTGGTGCACGGCAGGTCTCCCCTTTTCCTCGTGCAGACTACTTGCAGCAGCACGTTTGTTATTTCTGCCTTCTTTCCTCCCTGAGTGACATATGTCCAGGATGCATGCAAAATGTCTGCCCTACCTGGAAACCTTTGCCAGTGCTGAGAGTGCAAGTTGCTCCACTTTGGGCAGGACCCAGGCCAAGGCGGCGGCAGCGGCGGATGCCATCCGCCAACTGGCGCAGGGCAAAGCCAGAGTCGAACCCGTTGCCGGTAACCTGGCCAGCCTGGCCGAGGTGAGGCGGCTGGCTGAGGACGTCCGGCGTCTGAGCCCCACGCTCGACTGCCTTGTGAACAATGCAGGCACGCTGCGCTTGTACGCTGTGGCTGCTAGCCGTGCATATGATATGTTATGAGTACACCGTTTCGGTCTTTTGCACTCTGTTTGGACCCATGCCGTGCTTAGACAGCATACCACACGTGTGAACGCGCAGCTACCACTGCTCAGCAGCTGTGAACATGCCTTTCACTCGCCTGTTTGCTTACGCCTAATATGTCCGTGTCATGATCATGGCACCGACGCATGAGGGCGGTCGCACAGGTATCTTTGCAGGCAAACGGCGCGAGCTGTCCGCGGACGGCTTCGAAATGACGTGGGCCGTCAACGTGCTCGCGCCCTTCCTGCTGACGGCGCTGCTGGCCGACGCGGTCACCGGGCGCGTCGTGAACGTGAGCAGCATCTCCGCCGGCCGCGACCTGGACTGGGGCAACCTCAACCAGGTGAGCGGCGCCCTGACGAAGTGATTGAGTGAAGCTGTAAACATGTCCAGGCAAGACCGTTCCTTAATGTTGGTATCACCGAAGTGTATGAGCTTGGTGAGCTGCTGCTGCTGTGTCTTGGCAGCACAATGTGTAAAACTTGCTCGCATGCTGCTTCCCGACTCACTGTGCTTGCCATTGGGTGTCCTTGCCCACAAGCAAATTTTTCACCTTACCAAAATGTCTGGGTAAAATTCCCAGGCTGCCTTTATGCCAAAGAGTGGCTGCAGCTGTGCTGGGTCTACACGTCATTCGCGTCGCATTAATAGCACAGGTGTGGGTAGCACGAGGCCATCCAACAGTGCCTCTGCGCCGTCCAGCTACAAGCACAGCAAGCGTTCTCAGCCGGTGGGCGCGCCCGCAGGAGCGCCGCTACAGCGCACACGATGCGTACGCCACCTCCAAGCTGGCCATGATGCTGATCACGGCGGAGCAGGCGCAGCGCTGGGGTGCCAGCCCCACCAGCAACTGCCTCGACCCGGGCACTGTCAACACAAAGCTGCTGGATGCAGGCGCGCCCCGCCAGCCGTGGCTCGTGTGACGAGCTGCGCACGCCGCAAGGTGCAGCCACACTGGTCGAGCCTGCTGTGAGCAGGCTGCCTCCAGAGCAGGCAGAGAGAGGGCGCACCCTACCCTGCCCGAGCGGCATACGCAGGACACAGCAGCTTTGCATGCCTCTGCTCCTGAGTCTGCAGGTATGTCGGGTCTTTAAAGCCGCATGCATGTCTGTCAGCGGACCATGTTAAATCATGTGGCAGCTGCCAGCAAAACTCACCCTTGCAGGCTGAGAGCTTGCAACGTGTGTACACTTGCTGTAACAGCTATTAAGCTATTGATGAACAGTGCTGGGGCCAGGGCGGTCTGCTGAACCGACTGTGCCATAATTTAATGGTGACAGTGTAGGCTGGGTGCCTCTGGCACTGTAGTCAAGGACACGGCAACGAGGGTAGAAGGGCGACAGCGCCCAAGATGGCCCATGCAATTGCCTAGCTTCGCAATTCCCAGTGGAGTGCTATGCCCAGTAATGACAGGGCGTTTCATGCAGGCTGGGGTATGTGCGGCATCGAAATCGAGGACGCTACTGATGAGCTCTGGCTGGCGACCGCACCCGAGCTGGACCATGTGACGGGGCAGTACTATGTCGGCAAGCGGAAGCGCAGCATGCCGGCGGTGGTGCGCGACGCGTCCGCGCGGCAGCGGCTGTGGGAGCTGCTGGAGCAGCAGACGGAGCTGAAGTGAGAGCGGGGCACTGCGCGCCGCGTGTTCTGTAGCTTTAGCTCTGTGTGTCTGTGAGTTGGCCGGGTTTTTCTTAGGAAGTGTGCGCAGCGATTCTACAGAAGTATGCTACGTGATGCTGCCTGAAGCTCTTTACAGAGTGTGCAGCACATGTGCAACTGCATATGTGTGGCTTTTTATGCTCCATGATGCTGCCTGAACCTGTTGACAACCCTTGACAACCGTTGACAACAAATGTCGACAAGCTTGCAGCAGAAGTGCAACTGCATGTGTGTGGCACTCTAGGGAACTGTGTTGCTTGGCGAGCATGCCTTCAAAACATACGTGTGTGTCCTCTTGGTAGGGCAATCAGTGGCGGTGCCATCATGGTGCAATGATTTACAGATCTTGCATGTCTGTAATCTGATCTGGATGCTCCATGTGCTGCTCTCCAGAGACTCGCACCTCACAAGCCTGTCAAGGCTGACACATTGAAGGCAGGCTGTTCTTGCATGCAGCTACTCCTCTTCCGCAGGGCCCGACTGCCCCCATCGTTGCCGCAATGAGCGCCAATGGCCTGGCTGAGGGGGCCCCATGTGCGAGCGTACGCGACAGCCCTCTGCATAGGGCTCGGGACAGCGTGGCTGCTCTGCTCTCCCTACAGCGCAGAGCATAGGCATGCAGAGCATCGCTGCAATGCCAGCAGCTACACGACATGCAGGGAGTGTGGCGTATCTCTGCGAAGGGGCAGGCGTGCTCGGGTGCGAGCCTCGCTGCCTTGCGCTCAGCGTCGTGCGGTCCGGAATATGTAACGTGATGCACCCGCACCCGCCAACTGTCAGTCTTGGAGCCGAGCGCACACGGCCGTACAGATGGAGGACCGTGCCATCTGCGTCCCGGACCTGCTGGACCTGCACGGCGCGCCGCTCAGCTACTATGCGGTCTTTGACGGCCACGAGGGCGCGGCCGCGGCAGAGCTTGCCAGCACCCAGCTGCACGCGACGCTCGCCAACCGGCTGCGCTCCCTCCCGCAGTGTGGCGCCCCCCACTTCACGATGCCTCCACGCCTGGTTGCCCTCCCTGCTCATGCATTATGCACATCACATGGGTGAATGTGAAGGTGTCACCAAGGTCGCGCGCGCAGCCACCTTCACCTAGCAGGCCGCCCGCTGCGACCGCGGGACCACCACGCTGCACCACAGCTCGCCAAAGTGTCACGAGGCGCGCCAGGCGGTCAGCGCAGCTCGCCGACCTGCCGGCAGGTGGCCGGACGTCAGCCGCAGCGACGTCGAGGTGGCGCTGCGCTGCGCGGTGGCGGAGGCTGACGCGGCCGCGCTGGCGGCGGCGCGCGGCGCGGGCGGCGCGCCGGGCGCCGCGCCGCTGCCGGACGGCACGACCGCCGTCTGGGGGCTGCTGTGGCGCCATGCGCTGCTGGTCGCGTGGCTGGGCGACTCGCGCGCCGTGCTCTGCCGCTGGGCGCCCTGCGCGGCCCACGCCAGCGCCGATCACGCCCACGACGGCGCACACCACGACGTCGGCACGGTGACATTCCCGTACTGCTGCTTTGTGGGTGCAAAGTGGTGCTCTGGCGCGTGCACTGCCGCAAAGTGACGCAGAGCATGTGTTACCAACGCATGTGGACACCAGCGTTGACATGCGCAGCGCCGGCGCAGGACCCGGCGTGCAGGCGGCTGACGGCCATTGCGCTAACTGACGACCACTCCCCCGGCCGCGCGGACGAGCGCGCGCGCATCCTTGCGGCCGGCGGCACCGTGTCTGCGGCGCCTCATGGTGCGCGAGCCCTGCTGCTGCTGCACAGGCCAGTGGCTTCCAGATCGCCGGGGTGTATGACTTGCTGGTATGGCGCATGCATATATCGCATGCTCGGCATCGCTTCACGCATCGCAGAGGAGCGCTTCCGAGCACCTCAAGATGCCGCACACAAGGCCAGCGCCTGGCCTGTGGCGGCGGGCGGTTACTGGCGCTGGGGCGCTGGCCGCATTGCATGCATTAAAGTCTGTATGCATGTGCCTCAGCGCGCCGCGCCCTGCTGGCCCCGCCCGCCGCTGTCATGCAACCCCTGCTTTCGACAGCAGGCGCAGAGACGCAGCCTGCTGCGGGTAGGGCCCAAGCTGGCGGCCCCACACCGACACAGCCAGCTGCCTCTCCCGGCGCGCATGCGTGCTGCTGTCGTGTGCACGAGCAGGGCCCGCGGCGCGGCCAGGCGGCCGCGCGCGGCTGGACGGCGAGCTGGCCGTGTCGCGCGCGCTGGGCGACGCGCCGTACCGCGGCCGCGGCCTGAGCGCGGAGCCCGAGCTGGCGGCCTGGCTGGCGCTGGGGCCGGCCGACGCGGCGCTGCTGCTCGCCTCAGACGGCGTGCTGGAGGCGCTGCCGGCGGCCGCGGCCTGCCGCATCGCGCACGCCGTCGCGACCGGCGCGCCTACTCCACCCTAACCCTATCCTAACCCCAGGGCCCCTCAGGCGCGCCGGCGTAGCGTGCGGCCGGGCAGAGGCCCCGGCTGCCGTGCTGCCGGTGACGCTGTCGCCGCGGCTTTTTGCTGGTCCGCTGATCCATTTCATATCAGCGCGCGTCCTGATGTGCATGCTGCCGCCCTTGCACCAGGCAGGTGCGGCCGTCCGGTGTCTGGGAGGTGCGCGCGCGCCGACGCGCAACCGCGCTGCTGCGCAGGCGCCAGCGACCCGCCGCCCGCGCCGTGTGCGCCCGAGCCGATCGCGCTGCCGCCGGCGGACGCTAAGCCCGGCGGCCTCTCCAGCGGCGGGCAGGCCGCGCTCGACCCCGCACCCCAGGCTACCTGCTCGGCCGCGGAGGCCGCCCGGAGCGTGGGGCTGCGCAGCTGTGTGGACTGCGGCTGCTGCAGCGAGGCGGGCGGGATAGGGGCCGCGCCATGCGGTCAGGACCCTGCATGCAGCCAGGGCGCTGGAGCCCTAATCTCCCGGCCGCTGACCCTGCAGCAGGCCATCGCCGAGCGGCTGGTGGCAGATGCGTACAACCAGGGTTCCACCGACAACCTGGCGGTCGTCGTGGTGGACCTGGGGCTGACCGCGCACGCGCGCCCGGGGGAGGGCGCCGGGCCGGGCCCGCGCCCGGCTGCCGCGCGCGGCAGCGGCCATGCGCCATGGGGCGCGCTCCTGCGCGGGCTCCTGGGTATCAGCAGCTCGGCACAGCACGCACTCAGGGGGCCATTGGAGGCGACAGCACCGCAAGTCGAGGAAGGGCCTGACCTGGGTCCCGGCACGCGCGCGTCGGCGGCTGGAGCGGTGGCCGCCCTCGGCCCCAGGGCCCTGGTCGGCCCTCACAGCAGTGCGCCCCCGGGTGTCATGTGGAGCGCTTGCCTGCATTCCGCAAACCAGGTGTGTGGCCATCAAGCGTGTTGCTCAGGCGATCGGCTGGCCGCGGTGCGGCCAAGCATGCCAGTTTGTGACATATGGTGCATATGAGTGGATATGCATGCACAGGCCTGGGTGGTGGAATCAACTCTTTCATCTTCATCTTCATCTCAGTTATGATACTTGAGATGCGGCAAAGCGATAGGTCTCTCTCCAGGCGTCTGGGGGCATCGCCTGCGCGTCGCAGGCAGCGGCCACCAGTACGAGCTGACAGAGCTGCTCGCCCTGCTCCCGCGGCCGCGCGCGCGCCACGACGACCGCGACGGCGACGGCCTCGCCGACGGCCCCATGCCACCGCTCGGCGCCGCCACCCTGAGGCCCGCCTCTGCGCTCGGCGCGCTGTCTGCCGGCTACGACCACATCGGCTTTGCGGACATGCCCATGCTGCCGCCCGCGCCTGCCACCTGCCGCGACACCAGCGCATTCGCCGCGCCGCTCATGCGTCAAGACGCGGCCGTCGCGGCCGCGCACGCAAGGCCCGGCGGCGCGGCGGCGGCGCTGGATGGGGGCGCCACAACCCTGGTCAAAGCCCTGGCGGGCCCCGACCTGCAGCTGCACCGGCCCGCACTCGCGGCGCCGCTGCCGCTGGCCGTGACAAGCGCGCCGGCCGCAGTGGTGGTGGGGCCGGCAGCGGAGTCCAGCCCAGCCGCGGGCTCTGGCCTGCAGCCGGCGCCGCAGGCGCCCAGCGCAAGCCGCCCGGGCGTCTGGGGCGCCTACGA
>JAABUH010003876.1_pt1 | contig 12491 bp, 11 predicted proteins | sample 5559121 | NCBI WGS metagenome assembly JAABUH01 (sample SAMN10711871, study PRJNA513364) | rock metagenome | isolation source: Antarctica rocks | place: Antarctica: Victoria Land, Battleship Promontory nord | collected 2015-12-28 | reverse complement strand
CCGCCAATGACCTCACGCCCGCCAAGAGTTGCGCCCATTGACGGGGTATCCGACGTGCTCGTGAACGGTGAGCCGACCTCGAGTTCCGGTCCCGCGTGTTCGGCCTTGTCGCCGGCAGCTCGTCCACATCGGAATGGCGCAGGCTTGTGACAGCGGCCACGGGAGACTGCCCGGAGACGGCCATTTAGCTGCCCGGTGGCGGACATGAGAGTTGCCCGCTGGCGGTCATGGGGATCTGCTCGACACGAAGTCCGTCTGCCCTGCCCGCGTCCCGCGGGCAGGGCTCCTCCTGGGGTGCGGTTGCGGTGCTGATGCGCCACCGACCCCAGGAGGAACACGTGAAGTCTGCCGAGGAGATCATGAACATGTTGGAAGCGTTCGATTTGACCGGGTCGTTGCGCGGTGCCGGTGAGCTCGCGGGGTGCTCGCACCACACCGTGGCCGGTTACGTCGCGGCCCGGGATGCGGGTGCGTTGTCGGCTCGGCCGGCACCGCGGGTGCAGTTGATCGATGAGTATCTGGACAAGCTCGAGGAGTGGGTCGAGCGGTCGAGGGGCAGGATCCGCGCTGATGTCGTCCACAGCAAACTCGTCGCCCTGGGTTATGCCGGGTCGGAGCGTACGTCGCGGCGGGCGGTGGCGGCGGTGAAGGCCCACTACCGGCTCGGCCGTGTGCGGGTGCATCGGCCGTGGGTGACCGAGCCGGGCATGTGGTTGCAGTACGACTTCGGGGACGGCCCGCTGATCGGCGGGGTGAAAACCACGTTGTTCTGTGCGTGGCTGGCGTGGGCGCGGTTCCGGGTGGTGTCAACGGACCATGTGCAGAAGGGAGGCGTTCTCGCGCCGCCGGAACAGTCGGTGTCCACCAAGTTCCCGGGGACCTGGCGGCGGGAGGGTCGGGAGTAGGTGTAGTTGGCGCGGCCCACCTGGTCGGCCACCGCGCGGCGCACCGCCGCGCGCAGCACCTGGTCCCACGGCACCGTCGGGGGGCGAGCACGGTGGCCGACCACCGCTCCAACCCGGCCGGGACCGAGCCGCGGCCAGGACGTGCGCCGCCACGTCGTGGGCAGGGCAGGACGCTCGAGTGGAGCCGTGATCGGCCGGGCCAGACCAGTTCCGACGGATCTGTTGACAAACGGACAAGGCTGTCGAATCATGGCGTACATCACTCGACCGACTTCAGGAGCAGGCATGGCGTACGTCATCGGGGTAGATGTCGGTGGCACCTTCACCGACGCGGTGCTCGACGATGGAACGGGTGTGATCATCGCGGCGAAGACACCCTCGACCCCGCCGGACTACTCCGCAGGAGTGCTCGCAAGCCTCGAGCTGCTGGCGGCTCAGTGCGGCGTCAGAACTGAGGAGCTGCTCGCGCGGACGCACCACATTGCCCACGGAACGACCTCGTCGCTGAACGCGCTCGTCACGGGCACCGTCCCTGAGGTCGGCTTCCTGACCACTCGTGGGCACCGCGACTCGATCTTCATCATGAACGTTGAGGGCCGCTACCTCGGACTGTCTCCGCACGAGTTGCAGAACCCGATTAGCCAGACGAAGGATCACCGACTTCTGCCGAAACGGCTGGCCGAGGAGGTCACCGAGCGCATCGACCGCGATGGCCAGGTGGTCGTAGCGCTGGATGAGGAAGCAGCCCGCGCGGCCATCCGACGACTGCTCGTTCAGGGCGTCCGCGCGATCGCCGTCTCGCTCCTGTGGTCCTTCCGTAACCCTGTCCATGAGAGGCGTCTAGTCGAGCTCATTCATGAGGCAGACCCGGACGTGTTCGTCGCGATATCCTCGGAGGTGAGCCCACGCATCCGTGAGTTCGCCCGGCACTCGACCACCATCATGAGCACCCAGATCGCACCGGGGCTGCGCGACTACCTGGATTCCCTGCAGGCGGCACTGACTGCGCGCGGCCTGAAGGGTCCGCTGCTGGTGATGCAGAGCAACGGCGGTGCAGTGGCGGCCCAGGACGCGCCGTCGCAGGCCATCAGCACCGTGGGCTCCGTGCTCTCGGGCGGTGTCGTCGGGTCCCTCTCACTCGCCGAGCAGCTCGGGCACCGCAACGTCATCGCCACCGACGTCGGTGGCACGACGTTCCTCGTCGGCCTGGTAGTGGACGGCGAGCCGGTCCGGGAGGCCACGACGATCATCAACCGCCATCCGGTCAACGTGCCCTGTCTCAAGGTTGAGGCGATCGGCTCCGGGGGCGGCGCGATCGCCTGGGTCGACGCCGGCAACAACCTACGGATCGGTCCGAAGAGCGCGGGCGCGGTGCCGGGCCCTGCCTGTTACAACCAGGGTGGCGAGCAAGCGACGAACACGGACGCCAACCTGGTGCTCGGGATCCTCCCCGAGCGAGGGCTGCTCGGCGGGTCAAAGCCCCTATCGGCGGAGCGCGCTCGTGAGGCCATCCGACTAACGGTGGCCGAGCCCCTGGGGCTGTCGGTCGAGCAGGCGGCCGCCGCGATCTACGCCGCGCAGACTGCCCAGACTGGCGACCTGCTGCGCAAGACCGTGGTGGAGACCGGGCGGGACCCTCGAGACTTCGTGTTGTACGCCTTCGGGGGCTCCGGACCGGCGTTCTGCGCCGCTTACTCGGCAGCGCTCGGGGTCGACCAGGTCGTCGTCCCGCTCGGCGCGGTCGCCTCCGCTTTTTCGGCGTACGGACTCGCGTCCTCCGACATCGTGCTCAACAGTGAGCTGAGCGACCCTGCGCAGGCGCCCCTGAACCCCAGCCGAGTCTCTGCCAACTTTGAGCGGCTGGAGCACCAGGTCAGGGCCGGCCTGGAACGGCAGGGACTCGACTTCGAGGACATCCGCATCGACCGTGAGATCGACATGCGCTACGCAATGCAGCTGGCAGAGGTCCCCGTCCCTGTCCCGATAGGTCGGCTGGACGCGCAAATGCTCGAGATGGCCGTGCGGGACTTCGAGCGCCTCTACGCAGGGCTCTACGGCAAGGACTCAGGCTTCCGTGAGGCAGGGATTCAGGCCATCACCTACCGAGTCCGCGGGACAGGAATATTGCCGTTCTCCCCAAAGCTGCCCACCTTGCCGCCGGCCGACAGTCCATCGCCGCAGGCTGCGGTCACGCAGGTCAGACCGGTCTTCCTCGACATCGCGAAGGGTTACGTCGACACGCCCGTGTACGACTACATGCTGCTACGAGCCGGGCACGTGATCTCCGGACCTGCGATCGTCGAGGTGCCCACCACGACAGCAGTCATCCCCCAGAACTTTCTGGGCTCGATCGACCACCTCGGCAATTTGGTCATTACCCGTGAAGGAGTCCTCGCATGAGCATGCCGGTTGCAGGTTCGGACAGGTTCGCGAGCCGTTTGGTGGATCTTGGTCAGCTTGAGGCCACCGCACGTCAGCACGTCCCGATCCACACGGTCACGCAGGAGCAGATTGACGCCATCGACCCGCTGACCTACGAGGTCGTTCGCCACCGCCTGTGGTCCGTCACCAATGAGATGGGCGATGCGCTTATGCGCATGTCCGGGTCGCCCATCGTCACCGATGCCAACGATTTCGACTTCGCGCTGAGCGACGAGCTTGGCCAGGAGGTCCAGGTCGGCCTGTACAACACCATGCTGGTCGGGTCGGTGGACCTCGCCATCTACTGGACGCTGCAGAACCGTGCCGCCAACCCGGGCATCCGGGAAGGGGACATGTTCTTGTGCAACGACCCGTGGGTCGGCGGCGGACTGCACCAGAACGACGCAATGGTCTACCAGCCGGTGTTCTGGGACGGGCAGCTCTTCGGCTGGACAAGTGCAGTGGCCCACCAGGCGGACCTGGGCGGCGTCGGCCTGGGCTCGTTCTCGCCGGCTGCGGAGGACGTCTTCTCCGAAGCGCTGCCCACGCCGCCCGTCAAGGCGGTGCGCGACTTTGTCCTGCAGGACGACATCGCCGACATGTGGGTGCGCCGATCGCGCGTCCCCCTCATGGTCGGCCTCGACCTGCGGGCGAAGGTGGGCGCCAACTCGGTCGGTCGCAACCAGCTCCTGCAGATCATCGAGCACTACGGCCCGGATACCGTCAAGGCCGTCATGAAGCGGATGATGAACGACGCTGAGGGACGGTTGCGGGCGAAGCTCGTCGGCATCCCCGATGGCGCCTGGAAGGCCACCGGCTACCAGGACCAGTCCCACGAGGGTGATCGCGGTGTGCACGGCATCACCGTGGCCGTGACGAAGACGCACGACCACCTGACCTTCGACTTCACCGGGACAGACCCGCAGGCCGGCGTCATTAACTGCACCTACGCGGGGATGCGCGGGGGCATCATGCTCGCGCTTCTCCCGCACCTGGCCGGGGACATCCCCTGGTCCACAGGCGGGCTCCTGCGCTGCTTCGATATCGTGAGCGAGGAGGGCACGATCAACAACGCCACCTTTCCCGCAGCTGTCAGCCGTGCGCCCATCGGACCTGCCTGGCTCACGGGCAACCTCGTGGCGGAGTGCCTCTCGCAGATGCTCGACCAGTCACTCGACGCGGCACAGGGCCACGTCCAGGCCACCTGCTGCGGAACCTGGGACACCGCCGTCATCGCGGGCCTCGACGAACGGGGAGCGATCCCGGCGCCGTTCCTGTCGATCATCATGGACCCGATGGCGGGCGGCCTAGGGGCCAAGCCGGAGGCGGACGGCCTCGACACCGGCGGACTGCTGGGCATCCCCATGGGCCGCGTGCCCGACGTCGAGATGACGGAGTTCATGTACCCCGTTCTCACGCTGTGGCGGCGGGAGCAGATCGACTCCGGGGGACCCGGTCGACAGCGAGGTGGTGTAAGCGCCTCCCTTGGCATCACGCCGCATGGGACGTCCTTCCCGATCGGCCTCGTACTGGCATCCGCGGGCAAGGCCATCAGCCAGAACAACGGGATGGCCGGCGGTTACCCGGGTAACAGTGGCCGGGAGGTCATCGCACGCGGAGCGAAGGTCGACGAGATGCTCGGCGCGGGGCGACTGCCGACGAGCCTGGCCGAAACTGGCGGCGAGGTCGAGCTCCAGCCGTGTTACGGCCAGACGTACATCGCGCCGGGCGAGGTCTTCACCATGCTGTGGCAGGGCGGCGGAGGCTACGGCGATCCCGTGCGGCGCGACACCGCCGCGGTCGAGGTGGACGTCCGGGACGAGCGGGTCAGCCGCGACACGGCGCGGGATATCTACGGCGTCGTCGTCGACGCGGACGGACGGGTCGACCTCACGGCGACCGAGGCACGCCGAGCGCAGATCCGGGAGGACCGGTCCCGGCTGTTCGAGCACACCACGACCAGCGAGCGCCCACGCATTGTCATCGACGAGGCCACTCGCGTCGACGACAACCTGGTGGCCGTGCCCTCAGGAAGCAGGTCCACGATTGCATGCGGTCACTGCATGTCAGCGCTCGGCGACGCGGGAGGTGACACCTTGGACCTGCTGGTCTCCGACGGGAACACGGCGATGGCGGGGCCTGGTGTAGGTGCTGACGCGGGGTCGTACGTCGATACACCGATTGTCTTCCGCCAGCATTTCTACCCCGGCTGCATGACCGCCGTGTCCAGCACGGTCGTCCCCTCCAGCCACCCAGACCACCCGCGGCAGATCCTGGGCGGATGGGCCGCTTCGGGCACGTGATTGAGGCCGGAGGGGCCTCAGACGGGGCTCCGGTGGGCCCACGTGCCCGGGCGCAGGCGACGTGGGCGTCGTCGGCCCCAAGCGCGGCCAGCGCTCGCGCAGTCTGCGACCATTCTCCGGTGAACCTCCGGCGCCACTCACGGCCCTACCGTCACGCCGAACCCGGCGTAACGGCACCCCGTGGGTGGGCGGGCGCTACCTGGTCGGCTGGCCCTCCTGCCGGAGAGTCGGTCGCGGGTGCTGGGGCATGAGCGGCGACCTCGCTGGACAACGTGAAGACCGCCTGTACGCCGACGACCTCGTCACGGGCCTGACCGTCACCCTGGGCCAGCACACGGTGGATATGCAGGAGATCATCAACTTCGCCCGCGCTTGGGACCCTCAGCCGTTTCACATGGACGAGGAGGCGGGGCGCAGGAGCAGCTTCGGGACCATTATCGGCAGCGGCCTGCACACGATGGCCATCTTCCAGCGCATGGCGGTCGAGAGCGCGTACAGCCGATGGGCCGTCATCGCCGGACGAGTGATCCGCGACGTCCAGCTCACGGCCCCCCTGCGCCCTGGTGCAACCGTGACAGGGACGCTTACCATCACCGCGATCGTCCCGGTCGACTCCCAGCGCTCGTTGGTGTCCAAGCGCGGCTTCGTCCACGACGGAGACGTCCAGCTCCTGTCGATGGAGCTCGACTCCTACATCGCACGCCGCTGACGAGCCCGGTGCGCCCAGCTTGTCCGCAGGACCGCGTTGCAGCACGTCCACTTAGCCGGAACCGGGGAGCTCCCGCCCGAACAGGGATCGCAGACGAGTCAACTGCTGCTCGATTGAGTCGATGACGGCCGCTCCGTCGGCCGGGGGCTCGGCCGTCGTGCCCGTCTGGACCGGGCACAGCGTGGCCAACGCCGCCTCGGCGATCTGCGTCGCGATCGGCTCGACCGGACGCTCGGGCCCTGGCTCGAACCACCACGCGACCCAGTTGCACATGCCAAGGATCGACAGGGCGGCGACGCGGCAGTCAGCAGTCGAGAAATACCCGTCAACGATGCCGGTCTCGATCAGCTCGACCAGGAGTGCCAGTGCCTGTCTCCGACCCTCGAGGTGCGCGGCGGCCAGGTCCGCAGGCAGCGCGGACTCCGACCTGTCCAGCAGGCGGAAGCGAGTCCTGTTTAGCGCACGGTCCCTGACCAGGTGCTTGATCAGCCCCCGCAGAGCAGACCTGGGGTCGTCGGCGTCTTGCACGATCGTGCGCATCGCAGTGAGGATCGTCGTCGTCGTCTCCGAGACCAGTGTGGCGAGGATCTCGTCCTTGCTCTTCACGTAGTAGTACAGCGACTGCCGGCTCATCCCGACCGCGTCGGCGATGTCCTGCGGCGACGTCCCCGCGTAACCGCGTTCAGCGAAGAGCCGCTCGGCCTGCTCGTAGATTTCGGTGCGAACGCGATCGCTGCGCGCAGAGCTCGAACGTGCGCCGCGCGCCGGGTCGGGCGGCGGTTTCGCGCTGATCGCAGTCGGTTCGCGTGTCCCGTGCTTGTCCTGGACTTTAGCCACGCCGACAGCCTAGGCCCGGGGATTGTCGTCGAAGCGGATACTTGGACAGATATGCCGAGTTCTTGACATATCTGTCCGACGAGTGTAGATTTTTGTTTGCACGAAGCAAAGCCTGTTACCCATGGAGGCGTGCCATGTCCGATTTGACTCACACCGTTCAGGGCGTCGACCACGCAGCGTTCCCCACGTACGACGCCAAGGAGACGATCCACTTCTACCGGGACATCCTCGGATTCCCGGTAGTCCACGCCACCTGCGCGCTCGGCTGGGGCCCTGAGCAGCACCCCGACTTCATCCACTTCTTCTTCGACATCGGCCAGGGCGACCGATTGGCCTTCTTCTACTACTTCGGGGTGGAGCGCTATGAGGACCCCAATATGCCCGAGCTGCTCAAGCGGGCCCGCCACCTGGCGATCCACGTCGAGTCCGAGGATGACCTCAAGGAATACCGGCGCCGGCTCGACGTAAGCTCGCACCCGTGCGAGCTGCAGGTCCGGCACGAGACCGTCGAGTCGATTTACGTCACCGACCCCAACGGCTACCTCATCGAGATCACCCGACCGTTGCGGGCCATCACGGTCGAGGACGACATTGACGCCAACCTCAGCGTCGAAGCGCTGGAGGCTGTCGCCGAGGAGGCTGAGCCGTCGCTCGAGCGGTTCTTCCAGATCAAAGCCGAACTGATCGCTGCGCGCTACGCCGACGAGCCGGCTGAGGTCTCGTTCGTATGACCACTCTGTGGGTCCTCAACGTCGACGACTTCCGTCCTCTCGCGGAGGTGGCAGCGGGACTTCCCGGCGTCGCCGTCAAGAAGCGGGGTCCGTACTACGAGGTCACAGGCAACGGGCCGATCGAGATCAACCGTGACAACACCGGCTGCCGGAACGCTGTGTGGTACAGCGCGGTCGCGGCCGTGAGTGCTGGGCGCGTCAGCCGTTGGGACAAGGCCGTCCTGCGCATCGAGCCGCTCGTAGTCGGCATGTCGGCCGGGCCTTCTACTCACGCGTCCAGGGGCGACTTTGTGGCCAAGGATTACAGCGCCTACCTGGCGCGAGACGTCACGTGAGCGTCGGGCAGGGGCACGCGGTGGATCGACTGGGGGCGGGTCGGGACGTGGCGCGCGTGGAGGCGCCATCGGGTGTGATCACCACCCTCCACGAGCTGGTCTCCTTCGACGGCGCACGCGTGATGGGCGTCCTACACGCACTACCGGGATCGACGACGGTGGCGTGTCTGGCGCACCCGCGCCAGATGCTGGCGCACCACCCAATGATCGCCCACCTCCTGCACGCAGGTGTGTCCGTCTGGACCCAGGACACCCGGTCGCCCAACAACGACATTAACCTCGTGCACGAGCAGGCGATCCTCGACGTCGCCGCCGGGCAGGTCCGGCTGCGGGAACTCGGCTATGAGGAGGTGCTCACGTTCGGGCACTCCGGTGGCGGCGCCCTGATGGCCTTCTATATCGAGCAAGCCGGGATCCAGCCGGAATTCCGTCTCGACGTGACGCCGGCCGGACGACCCGTCGCCCTCGCCGGTGCGCAGATGCCCCTGCCCGATGGTGCGGTCTTCCTCGCCCCGCACCCGGGGCAGGGTCAGGTCCTGCAGTCCTGCATCGACCCCTCCGTGAGCGACGACGGTGACCCGATGTCGGTCATCGACGACCTCGACATGTACCAGCCTGGTAACGGCTACGCTGCTGCGCCGGCCGAGTCCTCCTACAGTGCCGCGTTCCTCCAGGACTACCGCAAGGCACAGCTCCGTCGCATCAAGCACATCGATGGTATCGCCCGCGGGCTGGCCGCTCAGGCGGCCGAGCACCGGGTCAGGTTCGCCCGTACCGAAGACCCGCGGACCGTCGGGCCTCGCTGGCGCCACGGATCATCACCACGTACCGGACCGACGCCGACCCCCGATACGTTGACCTGTCGATCGATCCCAACGAGCGCCCGTACGGTTCACTGTTCGGTCGTCGGCCGGACCTGACGAACTTCGGTCTGGTCGGGTTCGGCCGGCTCACGACGCCTGATGCATGGCTCTCGACGTGGTCCCCCACCACCAGCAACGCGAGCTTCGAGCGGTGCGCGATGGGCATCCAGGTACCGACCGTCTTCGTCGAATTCACCGGTGACCAGGCCGCGCTGCCGGAGGCCAGCAAGCGGATGTTCGCAGCGCTAGCGGCGACGGACAAGACACGCGACCGCGTGCGCGGGGCGCACTTTGGGCAGCCCCTCAGTCCGGGCGAGCCCACGGGCTACGCCGCGGCGTCCGAGGTCATCCGACCGTGGATCCGCGAGCGGTTCGAGACCGTCCGCGCTGGCTGAAACCAGCTTGGCAACCCCTGCCCGCACCGCCGGGGCGTCCCCACCCCGATAGTGCCGCGGTCCAACGAACCCGAGAGAAGTCGCCGCATGACCCGTCGCTCAGGCCTACAGCGCATCGCCGTCGTCGGCGGCGGGCCAGGTGGCGCCTTCGCGGCCCGGCTCCTGAAGCTCGCCGAGCCGGGTGCTGAGGTCACGCTCCACGACCCCTTGCCGCCCGCCGACACGTTCGGGTTCGGGGTCGGTCTGAGCGTCAGCACACAGCAGAACCTGAGCCGGAGCGACCCGGAGACCTTCACCCGCATCGCCGACGACTCATACTCCGGGCACGGCTTCGCCATGCACGCGAACGACGGTGTGGAACGGATCGCGGGCAACGACCAGATGTCGATCGCCCGCTCGACTCTGCTCAAGATCCTCTACGAGCAGGCCGAGCGAGTCGGTGTGACGATCGAGGTGGGCGCGCATATCGACGCGTTCTCGTGCGACGCGGACGTGGTGGTCGCCGCCGACGGAATCGGCAGCGCGACGAGGACGAGCGCCCCTTCGGCGTTCGGGGCACGGGAGTCCGTCGGGCGTCAGAAGTACATCTGGTGCGGCGCCGACAGGGCGCTGCCCGACGCCGTGTTCGCGCCCGCACAATCCGAGCACGGCATCTTCACCACCCACGCCTACCCCTACCGGCAGGACCGCAGCACCTTCCTGGTCGAGACCGACGAGCGGGTGTGGCGGTCCGCGGGCTTCGACCGTGACATGTCCCACCTCATTCCTGGCGAGAGCGATGAGGAGACCCGGGCCTTCCTCGAGTCGCTTTTTGCAGAGCACCTCGGCGGCGCCGCGCTGCTGGGCAACAACAGCCGGTGGACACAGTTCCGCACGGTCCACTGCGACCGTTGGCACCACGAGAACGTTGTCCTGCTCGGCGACGCGGCACACACGGCCCACTACTCCATCGGCTCGGGCACCAAGCTCGCCATGGAGGACGCTATTGCCCTGGCCGAGGCATTAGTTAACAGGTCGGACGACGGCGTGCTCGCCCAAGCGTTCACCGCCTACCGTGACGCCCGCGAACCGCGGGTCCGCCAGCTGCAATACCTCGCCCACCGAAGCGAGCTCTGGTGGGAGTCCTACGTCGACCGGCTCGCGCTGTCGCCGGCGCAGCTGGTGGTCTCGTTCTTCACCCGAGCCGGGAACGTCTCCCTGGGGACCCTCCGTGAGCGCGAGCCCGACCTTGTGGGGCGCGCGCTGCGCGCACACGGCGCGGACCCGGTGACAGACGATCTCGACCTATGGGCGATCGCGCAGCCGCTTGAGCACCAGGGTCGGCTCCTCGCCTCGAGGGACGCAACCGTCGTCGGTGTCGACCTGCTCCCCATCAAATGCGACCTTGCCGACCCCCGCTCCCCGGAAGCCGCTGCCCTCGTCATGAGGTGCTCGAGCGCAGTGGCCGAAACCGGTCTCGACGGCGTGGAGTTCACCGGCCCCGGGACGCGAGAGGCCCTACTCCGCAGGCTCGACCTGGCCGAGCAGGTTCGGCTCAACACCGGAGTGCTGACCAGCGTGCAAGCCCCGGTCGAGATGGTCTCCGACCTCGCAGCAGCACTGATCGCCGGTCGCACCGACCTCATCACACGGAACTAGGAGAACCATGCCCCGCCCAGGCCCGCACTCGCTTGCCCAGACCGCTCCCGACGAGGCGACTCCCGTCTCGGCGGTCGCTGCGGCCCTGGTTCCCTTCCCCGAAGACGTCGCCGCCCGGTACCTCGCCAACGGGTCGTGGTCGCGGCACAGCCTCGCGGAATCGTTCCGACGGGCGGCCCAGGCGTGGCCCGGCCGGACTGCGCTTATCTGCGACGGCACTGAGTGGACCTACGCCGAGCTCGACGCCCGCGCCGATCGGCGTGCGGCTGGCTTCAACGCCCTCGGCCTCGCTCCCGGCTCCGCTGTCCTGCTGCAGGTCAACAACACTGCCGAGGCGGTGGTGACCTGGTACGCCCTGCTCAAGGCCGGGCTGGTTCCGGTGTGCACGGGGAAAAAGGTGCCGCTCAGCCACTTCGCAGCACTGCGGGACCGGGGTATCTGGTCGGGCCAACTGTTCGGCATGGGTGAGGGCCTGTGCCTGGTCACACCCTTGGATGCACCGGAGATCGCCCGCATGACGACCGTGGGGACGCCGTTGGCGAACGAAGACGAGGTCCGCATCCTCGAGCCCGGCGGCGAGGCGCAGCTCGGGACGGACGTCATTGGCGAGCTGTGTGCCCGGGGGCCTTACACACTCCGCGGGTACTTCAACGCCCCCGAGCACAACGTCCGGGCCTTCACCTCAGACGGCTTTTACCGCACCGGCGACCTGGCCGCGGCACGCGTGATCGACGGCGTGACCTACTACACGATGGAAGGCCGCATCAAGGACATGATCAATCGCGGGGGAGAGAAGATCAGCGCCGCGGAGGTCGAGCTGCTCCTGGTGTCGCACCCTGGCGTGAGCGAGGCGGCGTTGGTGGCGATGCCGGACCAGCGCCTGGGAGAGCGCGCATGCGCATTCCTTGTGCCCACCGGCGTCGAGGTCTCCCTTCAGGACATCCGAGCGCACCTCGAGTCGCTCGGTGTAGCGAAGTACAAGTGGCCTGAGCGGCTCGTCTGGCTGGATTCACTGCCCCGGCGCAGCGCGGTGGGCAAGATCGATAAAGAGACGCTACGCAACCGCGCGCAGACGCTTTCGCCGGAGCCGCGCTAGGCGGAACGCCTGCCACTCCAGACCGTAAAAATTGTGCTCGACAGCATCAACCGCTGAGTGCCGACCGCCTCACGAGATAGGACAGCCAGTTTGGTCGCGGCCGCTTCGCTGGCGGCGCACCGTCATGCCAGCACGTCGTCGGCCGGCGTGGAGTTCATCAGGTCGCTGGTCAACAAGATCTGTGTGGTCCGTCGAATGTGGGACTCCAACAGACTGGTCGCCAGCCCGATGTCTCTTGCGATCGCTGCGTTCGCTATC
>JAABUH010003872.1_pt1 | contig 12498 bp, 15 predicted proteins | sample 5559121 | NCBI WGS metagenome assembly JAABUH01 (sample SAMN10711871, study PRJNA513364) | rock metagenome | isolation source: Antarctica rocks | place: Antarctica: Victoria Land, Battleship Promontory nord | collected 2015-12-28 | reverse complement strand
TCAAGAGTTGTGAGGAGTTCAAGACATTCCTCAGGTTGGAAGGGAGTAGCAAGGTGCAGCAATTTGCAAGCGCTGTGTGGCAGGCAGGCCATCACTCATGTGCTTCCATTGCTCGTTCGGGAGCAGACTTGCGCGCGCGACATGGGTCAGACATAAGGCAACTGCTTGACTTCTGCAGGCTTCGCTCAGGTACATGTCAACCAAGGACAAACCTTACGTTAATACAAATGGTGTTTGTTGACAACCTGGCCATGTGACTCAACAGCTTGTGTACACATACTGGCGGTGCATACAAGTGCTCGGGCTCTGCAGAGATGATAACGCGCTCTGAACTGCTGGAGTCAGAGCTCCCTGCTCCGGACATGTCTACAAGCCTGTCTGGCCTCAATCAAGCTGAGCAGCCCAGACATAGTCACCCAAAAACAGTTCAAGCTTTCAATGTGGCGCCAGCCGTCCAGACGTACATAGATGATCTGCCTGCCACGCCTGAACGCTTCAAACCTATTGACTATAAGAAATTCAGCGTAAGCCAGTTAATCATTTGCGTCTGTGTCTTTGGAGATGGTATAGTGCATGTGTTGGCATGCGTTATAACTTATTCAGTTTGCCCATTCATGGTGATGCGCTGCCCTGCATGAAGTTGCACATGTGCTGTTCAGTGTACATAATATCCACAGAATTCTTGAACCACATGCAGTTGACACCACACGCACTGCATCGTATACACACACTTTTTTTACATGTGGCCGTGTCTGGTTTGCCTGTGCGTCAACACTGATTTGCTTCATCCAGCCATTGCATACAATCACAGCTTACTCCAGAAATTTGCTGCAGTGCCAGGTAGCCAAGTTCATGTTGTGCCCTTGCATGCAGTTGGCAGCAAGGGAGGCTGCAGTGGATAAGATTTGGGACAGCGTCGTGGTTGAGTCAGCAAATAGTTTGATCAATTTCAGACTTTACTCCGAGGAAAATGATGGACAGGCAGGGGTCAGCGCTCAGTGGCATGCTCAGGGGAACACTACACAGACACATTCAGATCTGGTAATGCTCTGTGCACAACTCTCTGCATGCATTGTGCTGCAACATATTGGCCTAGTGTATGACAGACTGTGTTCCTAGGCCGCCCAAGCTTCTGCCCAAGCTCTTGCCCAACACAGATAGAAAGATGATGCAGACAGCAAAAATTTGCTGAAGGTAATTCTTCAAGAATTAGCATGCAATCTTGTGTTTGCATCAGGGACACCAATTTGGGCGCAGTACTTCTTCTTGTGTCTGCGTTGAATCTATTACTGTGCTTGTAAGTCATGCCAGATGTACAAAAGCCATCTGGATATTGTTGCCATTTGCCTCTGCAGACAGATGACGTCCCCAATCCTGCAACGGGTATTGCCCAAGAGATGGCAGAGCGGGAATGTCAAACAAAGCATTCTTGGACCTTTGACTATTTGCTGAAGGCTGATGCAGCGGCTTCTGATAGGTGCCTTAGCATTGTGGAGGTCAAGCGCCTGTAAGGCCCTCTGTCTTCATCTTTGTCATGTCTTTTGATTTTATAGCATAAGTCTGCAGCATCATGCATAGGTAAGCTTTGCATCGGTGCTTGCTGTCTTGCCAAGCACATGCATACCTCATCTTTCAGCCGCCACCACCTCTTGTACTATGGTGGCAAAACGTGTGGAAATGATGTGCAGGGAGAGGCTGTCCTTGCATGGCACAGGTCAGCCTATTGATAGGGATCACCCGCCAAACCTACCACAAATTTGGTCTCGACGCCATAATGATGTCCCAGCATTGCTACAGAGCAATGTGGACGCTGTTATTGCACAGGTATCTTCTGTTACAAAAGTTTATTTTGGTCCGCAGTGCCAACACCACTCCTTTTTGCTGTGTTGTAAGCAACCGTTGGAAGTGCTGCATGTTTGATAAACTTCAGTCCCCAACTTGTGGCCCTCACTACAGGTGAATGCATATGCTGCAGCGCATGGCATCAAGTACGGGATGATTAGCAATCTTCTGTGGAGTTGGGCTTTTGTGATGGACGGCAGAAATCACATGCAGATCTCACAGCCGCTCCGTTATGATGCAACACATCCAACAGTCCTACAGGTCGGTCTTTACAAGCCAACACAACGTGATGGATCATTGCATCCAACTCAGCTGCAGTTGTGTCCGGTTACCTGCTACAAGCGCAAAGTGCTTTCTTTGTGCAGGTTCATGCATGGGTTACTGCCATGTCCTTGAAAAGTAAGACACTCAAGCCATGGGAGACTCTCAAACACCATCCAGGTGTTACAGTTCCACTTCAGAGATCCAAGCGTCCACAAACAAGAAGCCTTCAAGCGCCAAGTAAAAAGCTGAGTTTGACACCAGCTGCTGCCAAGCCTGCTCACCCAAATCCTTCCAACAAGGCTGCTGCTGGAATGTCCAACCAGAAACAGCAGTCCCTGAGTGTGGCTCTGCACGCAAATGCATCATCCTTGCTGCCCAACACGGCTTCTCCCCTTCAGGATGGATTGTGCCCAGAACCTGCTGCTCAGCAAGCAGCTTCAGAGTTCTCGATTGGAAACATACATTCTGTGCTTGCCGTGGGGACCAGCGGGCCAGTTTTCCACGCTAGGTACAAACGCCATACATCTAAAATGATACAAATGTTAAACCTTTTGTTGACACCAGTGCTTGTGGTGCTTCTAGCTTTTGCACGCATGTACGCTCTCTGATTGAGCAGGTCAATGATCAAGCTCTGAAGGACAGAGCTCAGTTTGTGTATATGCGTGTTGATGTCTTCTAGTGGTTATTCATCAAGACCTGCACAGGCCTTTGCAATGCTCATTGGCTGCTAGAGTACATGGTTGCCTTGGGTGCACTGGCTGCATGGCAACTTAGTGAAACCATAAATCTATTGCATTACCTGAAGAGTTGTGCTTATCATTCCAGGACATCCTACGGGCAGAAGATGGCTTTGAAAATAGCCAGTCTTGATTCAAATAAGCACCACAGTCTTAAGCACCAAACAAGCTGCTTGATGGCTCTGCGCAGCCTATGGGGTCAGTGTGTGCCTCATGTCTTGCTCGCTGGAGCACTGACGGGCCATGGGCATGGCTATGGGCTGGGCACAACCCTATTACATGGGCGGCACCCTGAGCCAGGTACCAATTTGCTGTTGACTGTGTCAGAATGTCCATCACATTACCTTGCATTGACAGCCTACTGCAAGAGAGAGACGTGTTATAATGAAAATGTTGTGATGCAGGCGACATATCATTGTTGCCACTGGCCGAGGAAGCTCTCAAGAAAGTGCACAGGTGCAGCATTATGGTCAATGACCTGCATCCTGACAATATTGTGTTAGTTGTTGATGGCAGCATGGCAAGGGTGTTTTTTGTTGATTTCAGCCATTCAACCTCATCACCAAGTCTTGCTCAGTGTGAAGAAGAGCTGTGCAGCTTGCATGCTGTCTTTTCACAGAAGATCAAGTAAGACATGTCTGAAGGTGTGTCATTTGAGAGTGTGCGAGAGATCTACAGTGGACCAACAATACACGCGGCAAGCAGTCATGTTTATGTTGATCACCATAAATGTGTTTTGCGTTATGCATGCCTACAAATTATTGTGACTGAATCACTATGTACCGCGAAACGTTTTCAAAGAAGTGTGGGGTGAAAGATTGCGCCTCGTTGTGCAGCCACTGTAGTAGCATGTGTGACAATAGAGCCAAAAGAGGTGAACATGGGTATTCAGCTGTAGACAACGACTTGTGTGTCAATCAGCATAGTGATGTACTTTAAGGCTAGGTGGAGGACCAACGGCCAGCCTAGTGTCAATGCCTGTAACAGGGTTGTGATGCCTAGCAATACATTAAATAAGTATATAGCTTCGTCCTAGTCTTCTGACAGTGTGTGTAAAGAGCCCTCTTGCTGATCTAAGATTCCAGTTCCCAAATATTGCACACATGTCCATAGCGTTTCAACTTGATCGGATGTTTGAGGTTTGAAGTGTCCTTGTTGCTTTGTCGGTGTGGCAAAATATGATATTTAAATACTAGATACCTCGAGAACACAGTAGCGATGAAGTACTTTGATGCGTACTGGACTCCATTAGTCAACAATCCTAACGTGCAGGAGGTACTGTACCAATATCTGGTACTGCGCATGCGTCGACACGGACGGATTTCCCACCGATGACCTGAAATTCGCCTGTATTTAAAAACGGAAACAATTACAGAGGACCTCGTACCTTTCAGAGGGTGGCAGATGGCAGAACGCTTTTGGGACAGGCAAGAACCGTCTTTAACCGCCCGTTGTACCAGAGACCGACAGCAGCACCAGCCAATGTCGTGAGTACCAACACCTTCAGATAGGTTTAACAAGAAGCAGCAACGGTTGTACGGCGTCCCGGTGAAGTGCCACGTATACATGTCTTAGATTTGGAAGCTGACAGGCCATCTAGATCTGTCACAAGAGCAGCTCAAAGGCCAAATCAGATAGCTCCTTGGACGCACATAATCCCAAGGGAGAATCGTTAACGTTACCAGATGTGACGCCATAAGATAAGGCTAAATTACAGCAGCTGAAGAACTTCAAGGAGATTAATCAATAATGCAATAATGCAATAATCATTAATGCAAAGTGGTTGGTGGATGACAGACTGTCGTCGTGTCGACACGTCAGCAATCAGTAGGCTTGGCATACACACGGATTTCCGTTTCAGATCCGTATTATACTGCGTATATCTACGTGTAGACGTACAACACCCTGTATATGGCACATTCTACGGACTTCTGCCATGACTGCCACGATGAGCATATACAGCCTATACATGGCGTACACACATGTAGACAGACACGTATACAGCGTACATACCAAGTGTTGCAATTTTGCAATAAGACACTGTCAAATCAGGCTATAAACAGCTAAGATGTCCAATTCTTCTCAGAAACAGCCCCAGACCATCACATACACTTCTAGTCCAATGTCAGAACACATGTCATAACTGTAAAACACACTGCATCCTAAAACATCTACAGCAAGATTGTGTCTACCAAGGCATTGCCAAATTGAGACTCGTCAACACTGTAACACAATAACTCCATTTCCTTCACTTCAAAGCTCTTGAGATCTTTGTGGGCCACCTTGGCTGCAGAGCTTACTGCAACGAGTTTCTCAGCCCTTGACAAGGCCAAGCGACTTCTGTCTTTGCGGTACAGTTTGCCCCAAAGAGACCAGTTCCTCTCTGGTGCACAACTGGTAGCATGGAGACTCAGCAATTGTCGAGCGACCGGAGAGATAGTTGGGTACTCTTTGCCCATGGCAGCTTGTGAGCCCCACACTGCACTCCTGACCTTGATGGAGTTGACAAACAAAGAGCGCCCTGGAACATCACGAGGCAATGTCTGGACCAGCTCTGCCCCAAGGTCTTTGTCTTGCAAGCCGTTGACATGCAGCATTGTCATCTCAATGGTAACCTTGCCCATGAGTGGCCGACCAACGATTCTCTGGATCACCTGAATTGTTCCAAAGACAGGTATGCATGAATTGTTGTGAAGTCATGCTGTAGCATGCTGACATTGACATACCTTGGTAGCATCTGCCCACACATCAATCTTCAGGTGTGCTGCCATATCTGAGATGCGCTGCTCATTTGCTGTGTAAGCTTCAGATTCAGCATCAAAGGCACTAAACCCCTAAACCCTAGGTGCCGCACCACTGTAAGCAGCTGTCATCAGCCAATCTAGGGCAGACATCTTCCGCTAAAGTGGCCAACAACAGTGCTCAGCAGCCTTATCCAGACCAAGCAGCACCTTCAGAAGTTCATGGCACAGCAATGAAGGTCGTAAAGCAGCAAATGCAATGTTTTCTAATGCGCTTTTGAAAAGCAGTCAAACAGACACTAAGCATTCTACGCATAATCGTCTACGCCCGATTTGAGCGTAGAAATTCGCTCAAAAACAGCTTATACGCCGTATCTACGCTGTATGTCTACGTCTACACTGATCCGTAGATGCCAAGCCTAGCAATCAGATCAGATAGGTGCCATTAAGAGTACAAGCGAGGCTTACGTAAGCTTATTGAGGTCGATGTGGAGGCTGGGTTTGGGCAGAAACGAAGAAGAGTTGCTCGGTTGGGGGTTTATCTTATAGTTGGGGGTCTGATTGGGGGAATCAGACATATGTAGCAAAAGAGTACGGCTATTGTCATCATGGGAATTGCAGTGCACATCGGTGAGTGGGTGTCGGATGTCAGAACCCTCTTGGATGCTGATGTATGGGGCCCTACTCGCACCATCAACCCTAGGCTCATCGACAACCTTAGAGAGCTAGCCATCGAGTCTACCACCAAAGGCAAGACACGTGACAAAAAACTCAAGCAGATGCCGGACATGCCTTGATGGAGTCAGCTAGAGGAGACAGTAGGTGCCTACTTCAGTCAGTTTTTCAAGTATGTGGTCAGAGGCGCTGTACATCATGCAAACCCTTGACACTGACGGCAGCATGATCATGAAAATTCATGAAAACATTACAGGCTTTCCCACGTGGCAAGGTAGCTGACACGGTCAGAGCCTACATGTGGGGTTTTGAGATCTGGGAGGAGAGCAACTACAAGGTGGAGCATGCCACCTACAAGAACGTCTGTGGCGAGCCTTACGACGATGACGTGCAGACAGGAGAGTTTAACCTGTCGAAGAACGCCATGCCCTACCTTGTCATCCCAAAGGAAGCACCGGTGCTTGAGGAGTTGGAGCAGATCCAGCCTCTGCTAGACCACATCAAGGCCAGCTTGTGTGCTGGGGATGATCGAGACTACGAGGTGTTCATGGGGTGGGTTGCCCATGTCGCCCGCTACCCCAATAAGAAGATAGGCTGGTGAGCTAGTTCTGCCACTGCTCTCCTGGATCGATTTCAAACCATCTTATTGCACTTGCAAGTCGTTCGAACAAACCGTACCTTATACAATGTTTGATTATCGCAGGATGCCCATCTTTATCGGGGACCAAGGGACTGAAAAAGGCATCATACTTGGGAACCTGCTCATTAAGATTTTCGACAAACTGGGGATCCATTGCACCAACTTCGGGAGCGTGCCCCAGAAATTTAATTCCGACTTGGAATTCAAGAGCTTCGTGTTCGTGGACGAAGGGATGAGTGACTCAGTGATTTACTTTAGCGACATAAAAAAGTTATTATACGATTTATTGCTTTTCCTAAACCGTTTATTCTGGTGCAGTTGTTCGTGGGGAAGAAAGATGAGGTAGAATTGATGAAGACACTCATCACGGAACCCAGCTACCGCTCAGAGAAGAAATTCTAGAATCTGTGAGCCGCTGAACATCAAGTCCTACCACAACTTCGTGGGAGCTTCCAACTCCCACAAAGCGGTAGCTATCACCTCAGACGACAGGCGTTACTGGATCAAAAACACCGTCGTCATGCAGTACAGCGACGAGCAGTGGAGTCTGTGGTCATTAGTCAACAACTCATGCATCAGAGAGGTGTTCTACCAATACCTGGTGAACAGCGTGGACACCTCGGTCATCAAGATTGGCAGGGCACCTATGACGTCATCAAAGGCTGACGCAACTGCAGGGTTTAGAGGAGCAATGTCAAGTGCATTCTGCCCATCAACCACCAGTGCGTGCGTGGCAGCCAGGTTCAAAGGGCAGAGTTGGATGCGCTACAACGAGGACGACCTCAAGAGAGATTTCAAGGGATTAGGATTGGAGCCTAAACAGGCAAGGCTTGCTGGCACCTCTAGAAGAGGTCTCATCACCTTTCCTAGCGTAGAAGGCATCATCTACCTGTTGAGAAAGAAGGGCTGGATGACTGCAGACGAGCTGACCATGGAGGACGAGGATTAGTCATCATAATACCAAAATACCGGTCTTTTTGAAATTCTATTTCGTAGAGTGCAAACAGGAGGTAATATTTAGATAATGAACGAGGACCGAGAAATCGGTATTATGACTCATAGCTCCCCTGCTCTCACCCATCTTACGTAATAAGCTGTGTGTGTGTGTGTGTGTGTGTGTGTGTGTGTGTGTGTGTGTGTGTGTGTGTGTGTGTGTGTGTGTGTGTGTGTGTGTGTGTGTGTGTGTGTGTGTTCCCAAACCCTAGCCGCCAGGCCAAACCCTAATCCCCCCCAGGGATTACCCTGGTACAACTACAGACACCATAAACTCTACAGTTCTCTACGTTATGTCTATACTCTACCTCTGTAATACTACCCTATATATAATACCAAAATACCAATATATATAGGGAAAGTATAGAGAAAACCCCTTTTTAATAGAGTTCTGATAGAATTTCAAATACCAGTGGTATGATGGTATATTGGTATGACCCCCCCTAAACCCCCATAAAACCCCCAAACTACCCCCTAAAACAGGCATGGACCCCCCCTGTTTAAATACCTGGGGGGTGGTATGTGGCGCAGCCACACACCATCCCCCCAGGTCATTCGTCACAAGAGCAACGTTGTAAGAGCAACGTTTTTCGACAGTATAAAGCGTGAATTTCTGCGCAAAGGACACCACAACTCAAAATGGTCAGTCTTATGCCTGAGATTCCCCTAACTTCAACCCCAGCCACGCCTATCTACGACAAGAAGCGCAAGTACACCCTTCGGAGTTAGGGACTTTCCAGTTCGATCCAGCGTTACTCACCATCACACAGATCCGTAGCGATTTAAAATATTACAGAGACGAAAAAGAGTATGTCGGGCCACGTACGGTGCCTAGTAAGGCAGAGGGTGTACGTGTACTACTCATCGCCAGAAGCGTAGCTGGGACCCCTGTTGAGGAGAGGGCACAGGCGGCTCCGGCAACCGTTGTTGGAACGAATACGTCAAGGCAAGTGTTACCGGAAGGAGCAACGGTTGTACGACGTTCTGGAGAGGTGCCACGCATACCTGATTTAGATCTAGACAGACCATCGGATACCAGAGCAGCGCAGAGGCCAGAGCTAGTAGCCCCTTGGACGGAATGGGATGCAAATAACCCCAAGGGAGAGGCATTGCCGTCGTCAACGCCAGAGGAAAAAGCGGTGGTGCGGCAGTTAAAGAAGCAGATCGGGAAGTGGCTTGAGGATGACAGACCGACACGTCAGCAAGCGGAGCAGATCGGTGCTATCAGGAGTACTAGTGCAGCTTATGTCGGGATGCTCAGATCCATGTGGCGGCTAGGGTTGGGCAAAAACGAAGAAGAGCTGATAGGGTGGGATTGGAGCAATCGGAATTACAGCGAAGCTGATAGACAAGGGAGATGGACAAGGCAGCACGTGGACAGACTAGTGTGTGGGATTACTAAGGCTCCCTTGGATGAGGACACGATGCAAGCAACTGCCAGATTACTAAGGGAGGAGGCAGATATTGGAGTTGGAGGAAGCTGACGAGGACATGCGCCCTGAAAACGACGGCATCACTCAGCAGAGAAAGTACACCACTCAGCGGTGTTACTTCAATGCCCTCCAAGTGACGTTTCGGTACCGCAACGGAACCGCTCACAGACCAGCTCAGGACCCTTATTACAAGAAGAGCAACGCTTGGATAGCGTGGCTGAATTGGGTCATCTTCGCGGCAGAGGGCAGGCAGGATAGAGATCAGAAGGAGTTGCTGTTCGGCAAGACCCATAAAGAGTTGCTGGAGATAGTCAGTGCATTGGGCAAAGAGGTTGAGAAATTGGAGGGATGGCAAAACCCCCCTATGACCAGGCAAGAGGCATTCACAGTCAACTCCATTACTAAGCGGGACGGCTGGGATACTTTGTTCGAGTGGCTTGCTTTGGCTAGCATGGTGTTACAGCCACCTGTCAGAGGCAACTGGGGGAAGATGAAGTGCACCACTGATTGGGAGCTGGCTACCAGGCTACACGAAGCTGACACACGGTTGAACGAAAACTTCCTTTACCAAAAACCGGGGGATGACGGTCAAGAGCAGTTTGCAAGCAGGCCTTATGGGGATAAGCAGAGCAGATACATCATGTGCATCAATGTGGATAAGGTCCCTGATCCGAGTACAATAGGGGGTCTAAAGGTGGCGATGGGTCACCCTCCCGTCAACCCGAACGGCACCCGCAACGTGTACAACCCACCTGTAGTGTTGCATGGTTTGCCTCCTCAGCAGAAATCCGACTATTATTTTATGCAATACTATTAGTCAACTGTAAAATGGCTAACTTGGGAATCCCTTACTTTGCTATAACAGATCCGTTGTCGAGAGTTTCTTCTTACGTGGATTCGCAATCACAAGCTATCTTGTTTCCACAATCGTTGACCAACGGGTCGGCTCTTCCTACAGGGCAACAGTATGCGTATTACGACGTACAAGTTACTTCTTTTTAAAGGCCTCAACGAGTTTGCCATCTCCTTTGCCAACAGACAACTCGTAGTCAGGCCCGGGACCATAGCTTGGTAGGTGATTCCCCATGTTTCCATAGCAAACCGCAACGTTATTCTCATCGGTCTTTCTTCGCCTCTCTTGCTCTAGCTGTCTTCTCTTCTCTTTAAGATAAAATGCTATCACGCTGATCCTGTCTTCCAATTGCCTCACTTCTTGCAAGCTGATGCCCTCGAACACTGGAGGACAATCGATGAAAAATTCAAACAAGTCTCTGCTGGCTGCTTGAGCTGATATGTATGCGGTCATTGGCTGGTTGGAGGTGATCTTGGCCCAGGCACACCCCTATTCTCTTCGATCTCGTTCTCTATCAGGCGCAGATACTTCTTGATTATGCAGCGCTGGTCTGGGGTGATTGGGAGTCGGTAGATGCTTCGATGGGTGATTGAGAGGTAGTCAATGACAGCATCTGTTGGGAGAGGGATGGCCATTCACGTCTTCCGATCCTCGTTGCCGCTATAAGGTACCGCAGGACCTTGCTCAGTTGGAAGTGGCCCAAAGCGGCTTCTACCTCTGTGATGCTCTTTGTGCTTTCTGTAGCTATTCTGTGTAGGTCCCTATGGATGTCCTGTAAGTCGCTGACTACCCAACCGTAACTAGTAGTAGGGACGATGTTAGGCATCCGCTTGGTAAGTGGGGGCGAAGAGACACAGGTTAATGATGTCCAACAGCGACCGGATGGCCACTTTATCCTCTATAGATAGGGTATTGAGCGACGTAGAATTGACTTTCCCTCTTAGGGCCGCAACGACTTCCAATCCCTTCATTATTCTTATGATCCCGGGGCTGTCAACTTTAGTAAGACTGCTGATTTTGTCTAGAAGATCGATCGTCTCGTCCTCTATAGAGTAGATCGCATGTGTGTTAAATCTTCCAGGTACTCCAACGCTAATTTTAGGTGCTTTATCAGGTTATCGTCACGAGGAACCATGAAATTGCAGGTCCTACAGAGCTACAGTACTCTGTGTACAGAAAAAAGCAGAGTTTTGTCACAATTAGTCAACTCTATCATAATGCAGATAATGTCTTACGTAATTTCTGTAGCATCTGGCGTAGATCTCTGCACATCTGCCCTAGACCACTGTAAGATCTGCCCCAGACCTTCTGTGCGTCAGCGCCAGAGATCAGTAGGGTCTGCCCCAGAGCACTGAAGGGTCTGCATGCAGAAGAGGTTAAGTCTGCGTGCAGAGTTCTGCAGCTCTAAGGCTGCAGAAGAAACTTCTGGAATCTTCTGGATTATGTTAGAGTTGACTAATCTTATATAGATTTTCAGGGTCAGGTTGGGGAAACCCCAACACAACCCTGAAAATAAGGGCAAACAGGTAGGTTAGTGTGTAGGGGGTCAGCCGGGGGCTTAGTCACCATAATATCACTTCAGGGAACTCCTCCTCGATTATAGAAAATTAACTGTTATCTCCCTCTTTTATAAAATTTTTAGAAAAAAGTGGTATAATGGTATTAGGGAATTAAGTACAGCGCTAAGTACTGGAAGCCTATTTGGCTCTGAAACCCTCTGTACCACCTGTGATTTAGGCTGACAGATAGGGTCTGAATTCATCCACATAATGAAGACTGAGTATCTTTAAAACATTGCTCACTAAAGGGCCCTGTTTTGAATGCATTTAGTCACACCCCCAAACCCTATGCTTGATGACAAACTCTGACAAATCACAGGAAACCTAAGGAATCTGGATGTGGTCAGTAGTCAGTCACACAAATATCAACAAGTCGTCGACCAAGACGCTCGGGCCATCTGCGGCACCGGCTGGTCCGCTGTATGATCGTCGATACATCCGCCGGCGTTTGAGCATGCTAGCCTGTCGATGACGACCCAAAAGCCAGGGCTACAGATCGTGCCGGCTTTGACGGAAGAACAGGACAAGAAGGTTGCCGACTTGCTACAGGCTGTGTCGCCGATTTTGCAGGTCAGCATTGCTTTGAGGCCACAGCGCTATTTTTGCCGCACGCATGCGATGCCGGATTTTAGTCTTGTAGATCAGCTTTCGTTGTGCCGCAGTAGGTCCAGTGATTGAGCTGCCGCTTTTTCTCTTGCCGCATCACAGGCTTCTTTCATCTGCATGCATGCTTAAGCTTTTCAAGCGCAAAATCAATGTCA
>JAABUH010003868.1_pt1 | contig 12506 bp, 19 predicted proteins | sample 5559121 | NCBI WGS metagenome assembly JAABUH01 (sample SAMN10711871, study PRJNA513364) | rock metagenome | isolation source: Antarctica rocks | place: Antarctica: Victoria Land, Battleship Promontory nord | collected 2015-12-28 | reverse complement strand
GCGGCGGCCGGCGCGGCCGATGCGGCTGACGCTGGCGGCGGCGGCGCGCTGGGGGCTGCCAGCGCGCGGGAGGCAGAAGACGGGGGCGCGGGCGCGGGGCCGGACGATGAGGACATCCGGCTGATCGCGTGCGCGCCGACCGCCACGCTGCGCGAGGTGCGCCCGCCGCTGGCACAGGCGCCGACCGGCCTCGCCTCACCCCGTGCGCCGCCGTCGCAAAGCGCTCGCAGGCGGCGGCCTGCCCAGCGCGTGCGGCCAGCCTGGATATCCGCCGACACCGCGCCCTGACTTGCGTGGAGGCAGGGGAGCACGACCGGTCTAAACCTAACCCCTACCCTAGTTGGTCATTAGCACATCAGGCGCCGCGTGCGCGCGGCGCGCAGGTGCTGGAGCTGCTGACGCAGCACGAGGTGCACCGCGTGTACGTGGTTGCGCCCGGGGGCCCGCCGCACGCGCAGGCGGCCATCACGCCCACGGACGTCATGCGCCTGCTTGCGGGCGTGTGGTGACCCCAGCGGCGCCTGACGCCGCTGCCGCTGGTGCTCGGCGCTGCCTGCTGCCGCGGCGCAGGCTTCCGTACCACATGCGCCGCCGGATCAGAGTCACGTGCACTTGCTCGTCAGATAACAGAGCACGCCCTGGTCCCTCACACACTTGCACTTGTCCTGAAGTGCGCACGACCAGTCTGCATGTGCGGCGCAGCATGGGGCCGAGCACAGGTCATCGTTGCAATAGCTATATATAGTCGTCCGTCAGCCCGCGCCAGCATGGCTGCTGGCGGCACGGTCACGAGGCTCAAACCAAAGCGCGCAGCTTGAGCAGGTGCTGCGCAACCATGCCTGCATGCCTGCAAGCTGCACGGACGCTCCTCTGCCTGAGCAGCCCCAGCTGGCTAGAGCAGCCCTAGCTGATGCAGGCTTGTACAACAACAATTGCTTAAACACGTGCAGTAAAGACTGTGCGCCAGCATGCTCACGGGTGCAGCTGCATACCAGCCGGAACAGCTATCTGGCAGGCGCGATGTCCAACAGGCCTGCAAGCCTGTTTGAGATGGGAGGAAACAAAATAACAGCGAAGAAAACAACCCTCTGAAAAGACACAGCATTTGCCAGCATCATGGGGAAGGCAACCGTTCAGTCTTATAGCACCCAGAGGTCAATGCCGCAAGGCAGATGCAGCCCAGCAGCTCCAGGATCACAGGACCTGACCAGGGCCGGTCGGCAGGCCTGGCCATGCGCATGCGAGGCGGGTGGTAGCCGGGCGTCAAACCATCTTCGTAGCCGCGTCTGCCGGCGGCCCCGCCGCAGGCCCGCCGGCCAGGCCGGACCCTGGCTTGGCCGCAGCGGCTCCCAAGCCCGCCGCGCCCTGTAAGGGCCCGGGCGCGGTGGCGGGCCGGAAGCGCATGCCGCTGGTCACCCACAGCGTCGCGGCCCGCAGGTAAATCGCGAGCGCGACGATGCAGGCCACAAGGACCAGCACAATGACGCCCGTGATGTTGTCCAGCAGCCGCAGGACGCCCAGCACAACCGCGGCCAGCGCAAACGCGAACGACAGGAGCAGCATCGCCTCCATGGTCGCGTGCGACAGCCACATCGTGATGAGCACGTCGTGCGTGGCGGCGACCTCGCACGCGGCGTAGCCGGCCGCGCTGCGCTCGTGCAGCAGGCCCAGGTAGCCGAACGCGGCGACGATGCACGTCACGCTGCACACGAAGCTGAGCGCGCACGTGCCGCGCATCCACGAGTACAGCGCGAACGCCGGGACGGTCGGGTAGCCGATGCGCTCGATCTGGGCGGCGTCCAGGTCGCGGAACTGGAAGGGCACAAAGACGGTGGGCAGCGTGGACGTGGTCAGCAGCCCTGCGGCGCGGCGCGCGCTCAGGCGCGCGGCGGCTGCCGCCCCACCGGAGCGGGCCGGGCCGGCCGCCCGCCGGCGCGGCGTGCAGGGCCGCCTGCTGGCGGCGCCCGCGGCCTGCCCAGGCCTACCGGCAGAGGGTAGGCAGCGCCGCCTGCAGCTGTCTGCACTGGCAGGGAGGGATTGGTGTCTGAAGCACTGCAGCGTCGGCGCTACGATGACAAGAACCGAGGTGCTGGGCGGGCCGGGCAGGGCCACCGCAGGCGCGGGCCCCACCAGAGATGATGATGTAGAGCTTCACGGTCACCCTCAAGCGCTCCCTCCGCTCCGCGTCTGTGAGGCGGTTGTGAAAGTCGGGCAGGGCGCCCGACCGGTGGAACCAGCGCTGCAGGGGCCACGGGTGCACCCCCTGCCAGCGCCGGCACACCAGGTGTCAGCGCTCGCTGCCCGTCTTGTGCCGCTGTGCTGCAGCGGGCTTCAGTCCTGAGCAGGCTGGCCAGGGCGCGCGAACCATCGTTTCGGTGGTGTAGCAACAGGGGCAGTTCGCGAGCTAATGCAGAGTCTCAGCGGCAAGTGCTTGCCGTGTCTGTGAACTGGTCGCGCACTGAAACGTAGCGCATCAGCAGGTGCTTCAGCACCTAGCGCATCCGCAGATGCTTAGCACCCAGGTGGTTTCAGAGTTCTGCCTGAGCCTGAATAGCAGCACTGTCATGGTGTCAGATACGCATGATGATGGCGCCAAGACGGTCGATGTCTCGCTTCCCTGACTCGATGCATCCATTCAACATTTGCATGCATCTGTCGGCAAATAACTAGGTAGGCTTGCCACCCTTGTCTGGGGCTGCCCATGCTTTTGACATGCCTTGTAATGCAATGCACTACTGCACTACACTATTGTAGCAGATGACACACCAAAGACAACAAAAATGCTCACGGGCACAGCGATCTGCGTTACATGCTATACAAGCCAATGCGCTCAGTTCTGCTCTGCCATAAACATGGCGATTTCCTTGCAACGCGTCTCCACCGCTCCCAAGACCAAACCCCAAAAGCAACCAGAACTTTGCAGCACAGAGCGCAAAAGCATGAAAGCATGCGCGCGCGCAAGCGCACACCGTCAAAACGTGCACTGTGCGCCAGTGAGCAGGCAGGCAAAAACACCTGCGCAGCACAACACGCTCCACACTATGGTCTGCGCTCAAGCCTACTCAGAGCGCGCGGCGTAGCTGTTGAAGTTCTTGTCGCGGCAGTCAATGCCAACCATCGGCTCGCCCAGCCCGCAGCTGACCTCTGCCAGCTTCTTCGGGTCGCTGTAGTGCGTGACGGCCTGCACGATCGCGCGCGCGCGCGCGGCCGGGTCGCCGCTCTTGAAGATGCCGCTGCCGACAAACACGCCGTCCATGCCCATCTGCATCATCAGCGCCGCGTCGGCCGGCGTCGCGACGCCGCCCGCCGCAAAGTTCACGACCGGCAGCCGCCCCAGCGTCTTTGTCTGCGGCCGCGTGCACACACGCCGCGTCAGGCGCACACCCATGCACCCAGACTCACACACTGCCCATCCACATAATCCCAACACCTGCTCAACAACCATTGTCATCAATGCCCCACTAGATAGCCGACCCACACCATTTCTTGGACATGCCGCCCTTCGGGTGGCGCTCTGCAGCCCACCCAAGACCTCAGCGTGCCTCGCGCACACCATCCTCGCGCCCGCCTCAGCACACGCACGCAGGAACAGCAGGCAGGGGCGCGCAGCGGCAGACCTGCCGCACGAGCTCCACGGGCGCGCGCAGCTCCTTGGCGAAGACGTACACCTCGTCGTCGTCCATGGTCTGCAGCGCGCGGATCGCGCCCTGCACCGCCCGGCAGTGCCGCACCGCCTCCACCACGTTGCCCGTCCCGGCCTCGCCCTGCGCGCAGCCGCCAGGTTTTGAGCGCTGTTACCACGCCCGGACGCGCGCCGCCGCAGCCCCCTCGAGGCACCCGGGCGGCAGCAAAGAGCCAGGCCACGCAAAAGCGGCCTCTTCCACACGGTGCACCCGGCACGCCCCCTGTTTTTTTCCAATCCCACCCTGCTCATCTGCTGCTTACAGCGTGCCATGCGGCGTTTGCACAGACCAACCAGCCCTGCCAGCGTAGCAGGAGGGGCTACAGGTGTCTTCCACCTCACTCAACACGACCGACTACCACACACATATGAAAACAAGTAGCTGAATGTCTGCCCCAGCTGCATTTCACTACCTGACATACACTGCAGACTACCCAAAGTCAGGAGAAGCAGGCTCACTCGCATAGGGGGCAGGCACAGGTGCGTTCGCAGCAGTCCAGCCGCGTCTCTAGTGAATCCCCCTGCAACTCCTCCCTCTCTCCTCCTGACCAGGTCACCAAGCGGGCCGCGCCTTGGTGCGGATCATGGCGGCGCCCTCCGCGATGCGCCGCAGCGCCTCGCCCAGGTCCCGGCACCCGCACACAAAGGGCACCTTGAAGTTGTGCTTGTTGATGTGGTGCACGTCGTCCGCGGGCGTCAGCACCTGCGCGGCGCCCACGCGCTCGGCGCTCGCACAAACGCACAGCCCCCTCTCAGGCTTGCCTCGGTCTGTCAGCGGCTGCGGGCTGCGGGCTCGGGCTTTGAGGGTAACAAGCCCTGTACGCGGCCATGCGCCTCTTCCCGGCACCACAGCGTGTTGCACGGCGACTGCAGCACTCTTGACAGCGTGGCTCTGCGAACACGCAGCAGCCCCAAGACGTGCTCGAGCGCCCCCAGCGGGCGAGCGCGCACCTCCGACTCGTCCACGTAGTCCACGTCCAGCGCCTCCAGTATCTGGGCCTCCACAAAGTGCCCGATACGCGCCTTGGCCATGACCGGAATCGTCACAGCCTCCTTAATCTCCCTGATGACTGCTGCGTCGCTCATGCGGGCAACGCCGCCGTCCTTCCGGATGTCAGCAGGCACGCGCTCGAGCGCCATGACGGCCACCGCGCCGGCCTCCTCGGCGGTGCGGGCCTCGTCCGCTGTGGTGACGTCCATGATCACGCCCCCCTTGAGCATCTGAGCCAGGCCCACCTGCAACAGCAGTGCAGGCAGCGTCAGAGCCTCAACGAAGCAGCCGGCTCTCCTGAGCCGCCACCGTATCCGGTGCAATGGAAGGTTTGGTGCTTCTTCCACTGGCAACAAGCAACAGCTGCCATACAGCGCCCCAGCGCTGCTGCAAAGCGCCTACAGCTTTGCTATGCCCGCACAGGCACACACCTTACGGCACGCAGACCCCTGAGTGCCGCACAGGTAGGTCGCACCTTGACAGCAAACGTGCCCTTCTGGGTCTGCGTGGACGCCATTGTGCTCCTGCTTGCTCCTGTACGGCCCTAGGCTAAAGACTTGTGTACGCTGGACCTGTTCTCGGTGCTCTCTGTGTGATTACAATACGTGGCCCAGCAACTTCATAGTGCCCTACCTTGACCCCAAACACCCTAAGCCACCCAGAGGAGAGGTGTGGGCGTGATTCAAGACATGGAGGAGCAGCCTAGTCTACACGTGACGCATGCAACCTATCACAGAAAGTCACCTGCATGCTGCAAAAAGGGCCGGGCGCCGTACAGTGACAGACTGGACCAAGAGCGCAAGGGCACTGCTGGAGCCGGCCAGCTGCCTCGGTCAGCGTGGCACAGCAAACTCCCCAACCCCACACACACCATGCTATGCCTCACACAAGCAGAACGCCGCGTCCCTGCCGCACAGCCTGCCCGCCAGGCCGCCGGCGCCCCTGCTGCTACAAAATCTGCAAAGCCAGGCCAGGAGCTGCACCACAGCTCGCGATGACAGACGCTGGGCGCAGCCCCACCCTGGCGCCGCCCTCACACCACCTTGGCCTCGTTGTGCAGCTTGTCCACCAGCTCCGCGACGGACGCCACGCGCACGCCGCCGCGCCGCTTGGGCGGCTCCTCCACGCGCAGCACGCGCAGCCGCGCCGCCACGTCCACGCCCAGCGCCTGCGGCCGCGCCGGCCCCAAGTTCACACGTGCGGAATTTGCATTCGCGCTCGCGCTCCCTGTCGTGTGCACGCGCTGCGCTCGCGCACCATGGCCGATGGCGCGTGGCTGAACCGCAGCCAGCGAGCTTCCACTTATGCACCAAGCCCATGACCATGGGGGCCGAGGAGCCAGCATGCCTGGCCGCGAGAGGTCTCCAACATGCGCCCCACCAACGGGCTCAATGCGTGAGCGCGCAGCGCCACAGGTGGCCTGCGCGGCCGACGGCCGACATGCTGCGCGGCTGCCCGGCAGGGGCAACAGCTGGGCGGACTCTGCATGTCGGCATGCTCCAGTGCGCGGGCAAGGGGATGGTCTCCCGGCAGGGCGCGTGCAGCATCCATTCATCGTCCAGTCACATGGACTCTCCCTGGCACGCCAGGGCTGCGGCTCGCGGGCGCGCGCCTCGGGCGTCAGCTGCTCGATCGGCTTGCGCTTGGCCTTCATGATGTTGGGCAGCGTGGCGTAGCGCGGCTCGTTGAGGCGCAGGTCCGCAGTCACCACCGCCGGCAGCCGCAGCTGCAGCGTTACCAGCCCGCCGTCCACCTGCCGCCCGCGGCACGTGCCCCTGGGCCAACAACATGACGCCTGGCGTCCATGGCGCCGGCTGGCCCTGCATGAGCTGTTGGGGTTAGGTGTAGGGTAGCATGCAGGCGCCGCGCGCCGCCCCCCGCTGCCGCTGCCGGTGAGTCTGCAGCCCGCCGCCCGCTTGCTGTCCTGGCATCGCCCGTCTCTCCGACCAACTTGGGAAAGAAAGGATGCCGGTGACTGGGGGACGCACAGTTGCGCTCTGTTGCGGGTGCGTCCGCAGCGCAGACAGCAGGCCCTGCAATTGCTACCCATGGCGCACGCTGTGCTGGCACTCGCGACCGGAGGCAGCATGCAGAGCGACAACAGGACCTGCAAACTTTGCACCACATGCACGCGCAGGTCCGTTGACTTTGAGAGGCAGACCACCCAGGCACCCGCCTGGCGGCCCACCTAGGCATGGCCTGGCGGCCCGGCGAGGCGGTCGGGGGCGCGGCGCGCCTCGCGCGTCACCGTCACCAGGCCGGCCGCCGGGTCTGGCTCCACCCGGGACGCGAACGTGGCCTGCGGCCAGTCCAGCAGCGCCGCCAGCATCTGGCCTGCGCGCGGCGGCGCGCGCACCTGGCTGCGCGCCGCTGCGCCTGCGCCCTCGGCCGGCTCGCCAGGCTGCATGCATGTGCCAGCCGCATTGCCAGCAGAATGTCTAAGGCAGAGGCTTCCCGGACACGCCCTCGGCATGCAGCGTGTCAGTACGGGGGCGCTGGCAGGCGCACAGCGGGCGCGGCAGCGCACCGGTGTGGTTGTTGTCCCCGTCGACCGCCTGCTTGCCCAGCAGGCAGAGCGCGGGCTGCTCGCGCCGCGCGCGGCAGCGCACCGGTGTGGTTGTTGTCTCCGTCGATCGCCTGCTTGCCCAGCAGGCAGAGCGCGGGCTGCTCGCGCCGTGCGAGCGCCGCCAGCAGCTTGGCAACCGCCAGCGGCTCCAGGTTGGCATCGGTCAGCACGTGGATGCCGCGGTCGGCGCCCATCGCCAGCGCGGTGCGCAGCTGGTCCTGCGCGCTCGGCGGCGCTGCTCCGGCGGCGGACCCCCCTGGGTGCTGGACCTGATGTCGAGCTGCGTTTCCAGGGGACCAGGCCGCGCCTGTGCAGCCTTCACGCCGAGCGTCACGGCCACGACCTCCTCCGCGAGCTTCTTTTCCTTCAACCTGACGGCCTCCTGGAGCGCCGAACAGCAGTAGGCGCGCAGGGAGGCTGCACAGGCTTACCAGGCACATCTGTGCAGCAATCCTTGACAACTCCGGTACAGACACAGCCATGCATCAGTGCACAAAGCTGGGCCGCGTGCCTCTACAGCAATCTCGCAGAACGGGTTCAGGCTCATCTTCACGTTCGCTACATCTATGTCGGACTGCAAGCCAGGAGTTTGTGAGCTCGCGCGTGAGTGGCCGGCTTGCTTTACACCTGAGCTCACTGACTCGCACCTTGTCTGCCTTCACTCGTATGCGCGCATTGTAATCCACCACTCTTTTCACTGCTACCATCACGCGCTTCATGTTCGTTTATAAGCTCAGCCTGACATACAACAACTTGAGGCTCTCGTGCGCAGGTGACAGTGCAGCTTGCATGCACCCCTCAACCACTGTCACACAAGCAACTGAAGTGTTAGCAAGTGCACACGCTCAGCAGATTAGTACCTCAATCAACAGAGGCGCAGATAGATGATGGTAAAGCACTCAGTGCCCAATGATGACTTGGCACAGCAGGTAGCTTGTTGCAGGTTTCTGCCCTGCATCTCAGGGACCACCTCACCCTCACACAACTTGTTACACTACTCTTTGGCACACCACTCAGAGCCCGTGCCCGCCCAGCGTTATGGCAAGCTCGCCAGGCATCTTTACAACCCTCAGCGCATTGAACATGTACGCGCACTCGGCTCTACTGAGCGCACAAGACAGGCGCGCGTACAGCAACTGCGCCTCACATACACGGCGTATTGTACACACCCCCTCCTGGCAAAAGCAGCAGAACCTGCCAACAGCATGCCGACACCGCGGAGACGGAAAATTGCAGACCCTTGAAAAGCGGCCCTGCAAAGAAGCGTGAGCACGCATCCCCGGCTGCCTGGCATGGAATGCCAGCCCAGCGCCGCACTCATCAGCCGGCACAATCCTCACTCTCCACGGCGCACACCCGTCACCATCGAGCTGCACCACCTGCTCAAGGCCCGGGACGATGGGCCAGCTCCATCACTCAATACCCCGACCAGAAAGAGCACGGCACAGCACATGGCGCCGCCTGTCACAGCATGAATGCAGCTGTGGGACCTGGCGCCTCATTTCGCAAGCTCGTAGGTGGCAGCGTCCTCACCATCAATCGGCCCACCAAGCGTCGGCACACGCAAGCCGCACTTGCCAACGCTCCACTTAGCACGGCCCGGCTCAGCCGCACCGCGCGCTACAAGTCCAGCCCGCTCAGTGGACCTGGGCAACCGCCAGGCGCTGGCGTCTCCGCCAGCTCGCGCGCGGCGGCGTCCTCTGCCCATCGCCCTCATTACGGAGGTCGGCAGGCACGGGCTTGCCCTCGCTCACATGTCCCACGGCGCGCAAGCCCAGGCGCTGCAGGCGCGCGCCGATCTGCTGGGGCCGAGCGCCGTAGCCCCGGCCAGGTCAGCCGACCTGGGCAGCCATGGGCGTGGGCGCCTCCTCCGCCTCATGCGCAGCGGCGTCCTCGGGCTTGGCGTCGTCGTCGCCGAGGTCGGCCGGCACGGGCTCGCCCTGGCGCGCCAGCTCGGCTGCGAACTCGCGCCGGTCGTTGAACAGTGTCGCGCCGGCGCCGCCCGTGACGCCCGCCTCGTCCAGCAGGATCGCGCGGAAGGGCAGCTGCGAGTCGGGCGCCTGGCCGGCAGGCGCACACGCAGTCATTAGCCAGCCCGCGACCCTGGCAACCCTTACCTGAGGGCGACCTGACAACACCTAGTGCAAGCCTGCCGCCAAGGAGCAATCAAGTGGCGCTACCACCCGGATGGGTCAACACAGGAGCATGACGGACTGGGCAGCCGGAACTGAGACACCCGCCGCCCCAGCACAGCCACCCCACGCAGCACAGCACGGTGTGCCGCAATACACAGCGCTGTCCGTGATCAGAGCCCACGCTGCTCGCTCCGACCGGCAAGCACCACAAAGCATTGGCAGAACAACCAGCGCCGTCGCTGCACAGCAGCGGCGGGGCCGCGCGCCTCGAACATGACGTCCTGCAGCAGCGCCTCCATCAACGAGCGCAGCCCGCGCGCGCCGGTGCCACGCCGGCGCGCCTGGCGCGCGATCGCGCGCACCGCGCCCGGCGTCACGTGCATCCGCGTCCGGCTCTGGCCCAGCAGCGTGCCGAACTGGCGCACGAGCGCGTTGCGCGGCTGCGTCAGCACCTCGCTCAGCTCCGCCTCGGTCAGCGCCTGCGCCGGCCGCTCGCGGCGCGCATCAGAGCCTGCTCGCCCGCGCGCGGAACCGCCGGGCAGACGGCCCTTGGCATCGGTCTGCTCCCTGTCTCACGCGCTCCTGGGCATGGACGGGGAGGTCGTCTGCATCTGTGCTCTCCAAGAAAAGCCACTTGCTGCAGCTGACTGCAAGCACGCGCTATGCCACACGACAGTCTCTGAGCGCTACCCAAGACCTTGCAAGCGCAGCTCCACGGCAGCGGTGTGACCTTGCGGAGGCTGCAGAGCGCTTGAGCGGGTGTAGCCGCCACGGGGCGCGCCTGCAGGGTGGAGATGACGGGGAAGCGGCCCACAAATTCCGGAATCAGGCCGTAGTTGATGAGATCGGTCTGCTCCACGCGCAGCAGCGCCGCAGAGCCCGCGCCGCCCAGCATCCCCTCCGCGCCCTTCGCCCTGCGCGGCCGCCGGTCCGCGCCTGTCAGTGCTGCGCATCGACCACCGCCGCAACCTCGTGCCTAGCCAGCAAGGTTTTATGTCATTTTGTCAAAGCTGTCCAAACAACTCTTGCCATTGTACCACAAGTGTCTGAGCATGTGCCGGTGAGGACGCCGTGCGTGCCATAGGTCTGACGGGTGTTGGTGCTGACAATGCAGGGCATGCGACTACAATACACACAGGTTGCTGCTGCCTCAACAAGACATGCAGACCGCTTTGGCATGGAACAGCACTCTGAAGCGCTTGCTGCCACCCGGGAGGCAGGCCGCACCGCACGGGGTTCCCGAAACCAATGGACGAGGTCGCCGTGCGCTCGGCCACCTGGCGGTCCAGGTCGACAAACGCGCCGCCGCAGATGAACAGGATGTTGCTGGTGTCGATCTGCGGCAAGCTATATAATTAGCAGTTGCACAGTGCCGTTCTTGATGCTGTTAGCTGCAGCATCAAAGCACCGTAAAAGTATAAGAGGTGCAGAGGACAGGGTTTGACCACACACTATGACCACTAAGTGTGTGTTGCTCCTCAATGTGCGTGCTAGTTCTGAGCTATGCCAACTTATCTTTCAAGCTGCAAATGCCTCATGTGAGCCTACAAATTTAAGCGGCAAAGCTCAAACAAGCACGCACGCTGATGAGCTTCACACCCTTCGTGGTCAAATGCCTCTCCTCTGCACTCCTTAGCCAAGCAAGCAAGGCACAGCAGCATAACGCGCCCAGTACGGACTGCATGTACACAAAAGGCCGGGCCACGCCTGCACGAAGTCGCCGCGCGGGTTCTTGCGGCCGCCCTTCTCGGGCACGTTCATGACGGTGCCCTCCAGCATCTTCAGCAGCGCCTGCTGCACGCCCTCGCCGCTCACGTCGCGCGTGATGCTGATGTTCTCGCTCTTCTTCACTATCTTGTCCACCTGCGCGGCCGCGCGCGGGCCCGCCTGGCACCAATAGTACCTGCGCAAGCCACTGACACGCAGCGGCCCTCGCACACGACATGTCGTAAAGAGTTACAAGGCACATGTGGATAGTCTGTACCAAGTGATGCTGAGTGACCTGCCCACATGCCAGCCCCAAGCCACCATACGCAAGTTGAAGCCTGAGCGACACGCCACAGGTGGATCACGCTGCCACAGCGCCGCCTAAGAACACTCCAGACACGGAGGGCTTGTCAGGGCCAGGCACGACAGGGCCACCAGCGCCGCGCAGACATAGGGGCGGCATGCCTCGTCAATGTAGATGATGCCGTGCTGCGCGATCTCGACGTTGTAGTTGGCGCTCTGGTAGAGCTTGTGCAGGATGGACTCCACGTCGTCGCCCACATAGCCGGCCTGCGTCAGCGTGGTCGCGTCGGCCATGGCGAACGGCACGTTGACCAGCCGCGCCATGGTCTTCGCCAGCAGCGTCTTGCCGGTGCCTGCCGCCAGCAGCGGCGCACGTCTTGCACACCCCTCCAGCTACAGCGAACGCCAGCTGTGTCAGGACTGCAGCAGCGTTGCATCGGTCGCTACAAGTCACGCACTGCTAGCGTTTGACAGCGTTCTCACCGACACACCGGCAAGCGCACAGAGGTGTGCCCACGCGCACGCACTCGACTGTAAGCAAGTAAGCGGTTCCAGTCAACAGCGCGCCGTCGCTGGCCAGCACGAACAGCGCAAAGCGCTGCCAGCCCTGCGGCGCCCCGAACGCGAACGCGGCCGCCCGGCGCCGCGCTGCGCCGGCCAGGCCCATGCCCCTGCGCGGGGCCCAGTCACTCGGGTGGGTCCGGTGGCAGACACGCCAGAGGCGCACAGCAGCTGCCTGGTGGCGCGCATCATGGCGGAAGGCCATATCGCGTGACAGCCCGCAGCACAGTATGGCTTATGCGCCGCAGTCTGACCGGGTTAGGAGTGCGGCCGAATGGAGCCACGCCCCGCCACAGGGTGAGCTTGCAAGCTCAGTTGCTGGGCACGCCGCAGCTCGACAATGCTGCGCAGGCGCTGCCGGCCCGCCAGCAGGCAGCGCACCGGCGGCCGTGCAGCTGCAGCTCAAAGCGCTGCTCGGGTAGCGCCAGGTCGGCGACGTGGTACAGGCGCCACGTGTCGTCGCTGGTCAGCAGCGCCAGGTGCACGCTGCTGCCTGCGCGCGCGCCCCAGGCCTCGCGCGGCCAGGTAGCCTCCGCGGCGGCCGCGCTGCGGCGGGGACGC
>JAABUH010003867.1_pt1 | contig 12509 bp, 10 predicted proteins | sample 5559121 | NCBI WGS metagenome assembly JAABUH01 (sample SAMN10711871, study PRJNA513364) | rock metagenome | isolation source: Antarctica rocks | place: Antarctica: Victoria Land, Battleship Promontory nord | collected 2015-12-28 | reverse complement strand
GGGCCCCGACGACTTTTCGCGGACTCCGCGGCCGGGACCCGCGTGGTGGCTCCCCCTGGCGTGGATCCTGCCCGCCGGCGCGCTGGCGTACCTGCCGTGGGCGCTGCTGCGCCTGCGCTATCCGCTGCCCGACCCGAACATCTATACCAGCTGGGGCCTCCCCACCATGCTGCGGAGCGCGGTCGTGGCCGCGGCGGGGGTCGGGGCCCGCACAGTCCCGCGCTGGTGCGCGGTCTACGCGCTCATCGCCGCCTGGGCGCTCCTATTCCGGCGCTCCGGGCTCATGGGGCTGTTGTCGCGCGTGGGAGGTCGGGCGTGGTTCCTCGTGGCCGTGGTGGCGGGGCAATTGGCTGTCGACGTCGCCGGCATCGTGGTCAGCCCAATTCCTGTACGCTTCGAGGTGTCGTGGGCGGCCAATCGCCTGCTGGACCAACTGTTCCCGTTGCTCCTGCTCGGCGCAGTCGCGCTTTGGCCGCGCGTCCTGGCGCCGCGCACGGAGGGGCGGCGCGACGGGGGGCAGTTGCCGGCGGATGTTGCCACGCCGTGATGCCCGGCGCGCGGTAGTTGTTCGATATACTAAGTGGTGGGATACTAAGTGGTGGGTGCGCCGGGGGCGACGCAGACGACCCATGCAGGATCAGAAAGCTTGTTTTGGAGTGACGCCGTGCGACCGGAGACGCCAATCGCTGCCATTAGGAACTCCTCTCGAAAGGCGGCCGCAGGCTCCACCGCGAAGCAACCCTTCTAAGTCAAAATTAAAGCGGCCCGATCTGGTGGTACGATGGATAGTGCAGTGAGCAGGGGTAATCTTGGTTACGGCGGCGAGGCCGAGAAGCACACTGCGGACTCGCCGGCGGCCAGCGTCGTCATGCCGACGCACGGCCGCCGCGCCTCGTTGCTGCGCGTGCTGCGCGCGCTCGGCCGGCAGGACACGCCGACAGGCGCCTTCGAGGTCGTCGTCGTTTGCGACGGCGATATGGATGGCTCGGCCGCGGCCTGCCGCGCCCTCGCCCCGCGGCTGCCGTATCCCCTGCGTGTGCTCGAGCAGCCGAACAGCGGGCCGGCCGCCGCGCGTAACCGCGGCGTAGGCGCAGCGTGCGCGCCGCTGATCGTCTTCCTCGACGACGACGTTGAGCCCGACAAGGGCCTGATCGCCGCGCACCTGGATGCGCAGGAGGGCCAGGAGTTGTGCGTGACAATCGGCCCCCTGCTGCCCCCGCCCGACGCGCGCCTCAGCGCCTGGGGCTCCTACGAAGAGCGCACGCTATGCCGCCAGTATGACGCCATGATCAACGGCTGGTGGCCCCCCGACTTCCGCCAGTTCTATACCGGCAACGCCGCGCTCCTCAAGCGCCATATCGAAGCTGCCGGCGGCTTCGATGCCGCTTTCCGGCGGGCGGAGGACGTCGAGCTCGCTCTACGCCTGCGCGATCGCGGCCTGCACTTCGTGTTCTTGCCCCACGCGCGGGGCTGGCACTACGTGCGCCGCTCGTTCGCCTCCTGGCTGCGCGTGCCGACGGCCTATGGCGCGGCCGACGTGGCGATGGCGCGGGCCGGCCGGCCGGAGTTGCTGGGGGATGTGTGCCGCGATTTCCGCTACAACCGCAGCGCGGCGGTGCGCCGTCTCACCCTACTCTGCGCCGGCCGGCCCGCGCTGGCGCGCCCCGCGGGCGCGGGGCTCGGCCTGCTGACCCGTATGGCTGGCCTCGTCGGGCCGGCGCGGCTGGCGGACGCGAGCTGCAGCCTCATCTTTAACCTGCGCTACTACGACGGGCTCGGCGCGGCGCTGGGCGGACGCGACGCCCTCCTGTGGCTGCTGCGCGAGGGAGACGTGCCCACGGTCTCACGCCATTTGTTGGGGGGTGCGCGGCCGTGAGTCTTGCCGCCGCTGCGCGGGAGGCGCCGACGGGCCGGGCATGGCTGCGTCTCCTGGCCGTCCAGACGACCGGCCTGCCCACACCTGAGACCAGCGTCTTGCACACGCTGCTCGAGAGCGTAGCCGCCGCGCGGGAAGACGGCCACGCGGCGGCCAGCATCGACGTGTTGCTGCTGCAGGGCGGCGATCTGCGCGCCGGGCGGACCAACGCCCTAATGGAGTCGTTCCGCCGCATCCCCGACGTGACCGTGCGCGCGGTGCAGATGGGCAAGCTGGGCCGGCACGACACTCGGCCGCTCGACCGCGCACTGAAGATGCGCGACCTCGCCGCCATGCGCTTCACGCGGCGGCAGGTCCTCGCGGCGGCGCGCCACTTCCGGCCCGACGTGGTCTACTCGGCGCAGCAGCGCTGGGACCTGCGGCTGGCCGTCCCGGTGGCCCGTGCCCTCGGGGTCCCGCGCGTGGTCCACCTGCACTACACGATTGGGCCGTGGCTCGGGCCCAACGCCGTCGACGCGCTGCGCGAGGCCGCGCTGGTGCTGACCGTGAGCGACTACATCCGCGACGACGCCGTCCACCATGGGGTCGAGGCCGCGCGAGCGCGCACGCTCCACAACAGCATCGCGCCGCCGTCCGAGCCATCGCGCGAGGAAATATCCGCGGGCAGGGCGGCACTGCGCGCCGAGCTTGATCTCCCCGCCGACGCGCTCCTCGTCGGCATGTTCGCGCGGTTGAACCGCGAGAAGGGGCAGGAGGATCTGCTGCAGGCCATGCTGCCCATCCTGGAACGGGACCGGCGCGTCGGACTCGTCCTGGCCGGGCGCGAAAATCCCGCGCACAACGGCGTGTCGGAGAGCATCGCGCGCGCGGCGCGGGAGCACGGCGTCGGGGCGCGGGTGCGCCTGCTCGGCCACCGCCGGGACGTGCCGCGCCTCCTCGACGGGCTAGATATTTTCGCGCACCCGTCGCGTCGGGAGCCTTTCGGCCTGGCCCTGTTGGAGGCCATGGCCCACGGGCTGCCCGTCGTCGCCTGGCGCGAGGGCGGGCCGGCCGAGATTGTCGCGGACGGGGAGACGGGCTTGCTCGTCCCGCCCGGAGAGATCGCCGCGCTCACCTCCGCGCTGGACACGCTCCTGACCGACGAGGGCCTGCGCGCGGCGATGGGCGCGCGCGGCCGCCGCCGCGCGGCCGTCGCGTTCGACCCCGCGCGCGCGGGCGCGTCCTTTCTGTCGCTACTTTGGGAGGTGCGCGGCTCCCACCCGTTGCCCCTTCTTCCCGACACGGGATGAGGATCACCAGAGTAACACAGACCCAAGCGGCCACTAAGGGCTCGTTAAACAATTAGTTCCCCTTTTCATCGCGCCGCCCTTCCGTCGGGCGGCGTGGCGAGATAGAATGAGGCATCAATCCAGTGAGTGCTCCCCCGGGAGGTCGGCATGGTCGCGTCAACGATCGTGGAGTGCCAGTGTGCGCACTGTCAGCAAGAGGGCATGCATCCTGAGCGCGCGCTGCATCGGCGGATGAACGTTTTCATGAGTCGGTTGGACGAAGCGCAGCGGCGGTGGTACGCGGCGCTGGAGGCGCAGCGGGTGGGCCATGGGGGTGATCGCCTGCTGGCTCAAATCACGGGGATGGACGAGAAGACGATCCGCCGGGGGCAGGAGGAACTGGGCGCGGACATGGCGGAACACCCGGCGGAGCGCGTGCGGCAGCCGGGGGCAGGCCGCCTCCCCACCGAAAAAAAGATCCGGCCCTAATCCCGGCGCTGGAGGAGATCGTGGCCCCGGAAACGGCGGGTGATCCACTGAGCGGCCAGAAATGGGTGCGCAGCAGTCTGCGGACGGTGAGTGCGCGCGTGCGGGAGGCGGGACACCTGGTGAGCCCGCCGACGGTGGGACGTCTGCTCAAGACGGTGGACTATGCGCTGCACGTCAACGCCAAGAAGATCGAGGCGCGGGCCACCCATCCCGACCGTGCTACCCAGTTTGGGCACAGCGCGGACCAACGGCAGGCGTTTGTGGACGCGGGATTGCCGATCGTGAGCGTGGACACCAAGAAGAAGGAACGCAGCGGGGCGTTCAAGAAGGCCGGACGCGCCTGGGGCAAGGAGGCGGAAGCGGTCAACGTGCACGATGTCCCGAGCGACGCACAGGGGCGGGCGGTGCCCTACGGGGTCTACGATGTGACGCGTAACCGGGGCACCGTCTACGTGGGGGCGTCCGGTGATACGGCGCAATTCGCCGTGGACGCCCTCGCGCGGTGGTGGGAGACCGAGGGACGCGCGACCTACCCCACCGCCGCCCACCTGCTGATCCTCGCTGACGGCGGCGGCAGTACTGGCTACCGCTCGCACCTCTGGAAGCAGCAGCTCCAGGAGCGGTTGTGTGATGGGCTGGGGCTGGCGGTGACCGTCTGCCACTATCCCCCCGGTTGTTCCAAATGGAACCCGATCGAGCATCGCCTGTTCGGTCCGATCAGCCTGAACTGGGCGGGGAAGCCCTTGCACACCTGGGATACCCTGCTGGCCTTTCTGCGCGGCACGACCACGGCGACCGGCCTGGATGTGCGCGCAGAGCGGCTTGAGCGCCTCTATCCGACGGGTCTGCGTGTATCGCCTGAGGAGATGGCCACGCTCAACCTCACCGCCCACGACGTCTGCCCCTCCTGGAACTACACCATCAGCCCCCGCGTAGGCACCCCGTGTGTCCCGGCCACGCCCGGCCAAAATCGGGAAGTTATTGTTTAACGAGCCCTAAGGCCCGAGGAGATCACGGCGCAATGAAAATCACGACGATTATCACCACACACAACCGCTCGGCGTGGCTGCGGCAGGCCATCGAGAGCGTGCTGGCGCAGGAGCCGTGCGGAGCCGACATCGAGCTTATCGTCGTCGACGACAACTCGAGCGACGACACGCCGGCGGTCGTCGCCTCCTATCCCTCCGCCGTCTACCTGCGCACCAAGCAGGGCCGGGCCTCGGCCAGCCGCGAGGTGGGCATCGCGCGGGCGTCGGGGGAGTGGATCGCTTTCCTCGACGACGACGACACCTGGCTGCCCCAGAAGCTGCGGGTATGTACCGGCGTGATGCGCGCGCAGCCGGAGGCGCGCTTCATTTTCTCGGCCGCCATCATCTGCGATCACGAGTTGCGGCCGGCCGGCGGCACATGGCCCGGGTCGGACCTGAGCGGCGGCAGGAGCGCCTACGACGCGTTCCTCACCGTCCCCGTTTCCCCGTCCGTGGTCCTGATACACCGCGACGTGCTGGACAAGGTCGGCCTCTTCGACCCCGCCCTGGCCCGCGCGGACGACTTCGACCTGTGGCTGCGCATCGCTTCGTCCGGCGTGCGCTGCGCCTCGATCGATGAGCCGCTGGCGCTCTACCGTGAGCGCGAACGGCAGGACGGTAGGCTCCTCCATCGGTCGTACCGCGAGACCATGGTTGTCTTGCGGCGCTCCTTCGTCCCCGGCGCCCCCTGGCGTCCCTCCTGGCGGCGGCGGCGGGAGGTCTACCGGCACTACCGGGGGTGGTACACCCACCGGGTCATGCAGGCGGCGCGCGAGGCACGCGCGGCGCGCGAGGAGGCGCTCGCCGCGCGGCTGCGCAGCACCGCCTTCAACATGTCGCCGTTGCACGCGACGAAGAGCCTGCTGACGGAGAGATCGGGGCGCTGAGAAGGGTGTAAATATAGGGAGCGGGGGGCAGGTCTACCGGCCGGTGTCCCACAGCGACGCGTTGTCGGCGAAGAACCGCTCGGCCGACCCGTATGATTCCGGCGTGCCTATGTCCAGGAACGGACCCTCGCCGGCGGCGGCGTACAGCCCGCGGCCAATGAGATCCGGGAAGACGTCGCTCTCCAGCGACACGGGCTGGCCGGCGGGGATGACGTCGAGCGTCGCGCGCTCGAAGAGATAGACGCCCGCGTTGATGAACCCGGCGCCGAGGTTGGAGCTTTTCTCGCGGAACGAGAGCACGCGGCCGTCGCCGGCCCGCTCGACCGCGCCGTAGCGCCGGCAGTCGTCCATGCCCACCAGCCAGAGCGTCGCCGCCGCGCCGCGCCCCTCGTGCGTCGCCACGAGGTGCCCCACGTCGAAGGGGCAAAACGAGTCGCCGTTGAGGGCCAGCACGCGCGCCGACGTCGTCAGCGACAGCGCATGGCGCACCGCGCCGCCGGTGCCCAGCGGCGTATCCTCGCGGGCGTAGGCCAGTTCGAGGCCGGGGCGCGCGCCGTCGCCGAAATAGGACGCGACCATCTCGCCCTTGTAGCCGGTGGCCAGGACCACGCGCCGCAGCCCCTGCGCGCGCAGGGCCAGGAGCAGCCACTCCACGAACGGCCGCCCGGCTACCTCGGCCATGGGTTTGGGCCGGTCGCTCACCACGCTCTGTAGGCGTGTCCCCTTGCCGCCGGCCAGGACGATCGCCTCGACCTCCGCCATCCCCCGACGTTTGAGACTCTCCATCGCCCCTATCTCCACCTTCACTCAGCGCGGCCCGTCAAGCCCCATTATAGCGCGGTGTGGGGGTACCCCAACATTGCGAGACACGACCTGGCCCTGAAGGACCATGGCAGGCCACGGACCCTGAAGGGTCTGGAGCGCCCGCAAGCGGCCGCAGAGAGAGCGTGCGCCTACCCCCACGTGAGACCGTTTACGGTCCGTCCCCTGCCATGGTCCTTCAGGGCCAGGTTGTGTCTCGCAATCCCGGGCGCGCTCCGATAGGATAGGCCAGATCGTGGTACCATCCAAGCGCGGAGTCTTCCGCCACCATGCAACATAACTACACTACAGGGAGGGCAGCGATGCCGCCACGCCTGCACATGATCGGTAACGCTCACCTCGACCCCGTCTGGCTCTGGCGTTGGCCCGAGGGCTGCGCCGAGGCCATCGGCACCTGCTGGGCCGCGGTCGACATGCTGGAGCAGAACCCCGGCGTGATCTTCACCCGCGGCGAGGCCCGCGTCTACCGCTGGATCGAGGAGCTGGAGCCGGCGCTCTTCACCCGCATACAGGGCCTGGTGCGCGAGGGGCGCTGGGCCATCGTCAACGGGTGGTGGGTGCAGGCGGACTGCAACCTGCCCGCTGGTGAGGCCTTCATCCGCCAGGCCCTCTATGGCAAGGCGTACCTGCGCGACCGCTTCGATGTGGACGTGCGGGTGGGCTACAGCGTCGACGCGTTTGGCCATGCCGGGACCCTGCCCATGCTGCTGCGCCACACCGGCTACGACTCCTACGTTTTTATGCGCCCGGGGGAGGGGGAGAAGACGCTGCCGCCCCTTTTCGACTGGGTCGCGCCGGACGGCTCGTCGGTCGTGGCCTATCGCCTCCCGCCGTTCTACAACGAGTGGCCCCCGCTGGCCGATAATCTGCCCGTTGTCGAGGAACTCGCCAGCCGGGTGGGCTACCCCTTGATGTACTTCTACGGTGTGGGCAATCATGGCGGCGGCCCGACGCGGGAGGAACTCGCGTTCATCGCGGAGGCGCAGGCAGGGGAGCGCGACCTCGTGTTCAGCGACCCGGCACGCTACTTCGCCGAGGTCGCCGCCGTCGAGCGTCCCGTCGTGCGCGACGAGCTGCAGCACCACGCGATCGGCTGCTACTCCGTGGTCGCAGCCCTGAAGCGGCTCAATCGCCGCGCCGAGGCGGGGCTGGCGCAGGCGGAGGCCGCCGCCGCGCTGGCGGCCCGGCACGCCGGCGCATCCTACCCGCGCGAGCGACTGCGCGCGCTCTGGGAGACACTGCTCTTCAACCAGTTCCACGACATCCTAGGCGGCGCGAGCGTGGCCAGCGCTACGCGCGACGCCATGGAGGCCCTGGGTGGGGCCGCGCAGGGCGCCGAGGAGGTGCTCAATACGGCGCTGCGTCGGCTGGCCGCCACCATCGCGCCGGGGCCGGACCCGACCGACGCGACATTCGTGGCGTTCAACCTGACGGGGGCGCGCCAGCGCGTGCCCCTCGAGTACGAGCCGTGGGTCGACCGGAAACGCCCCGACGTGCCGGCCCGCCTGGTCGACGACAGGGGCGACGATGTGGCGTACCAGGCGCTCGACCCCGAGGGTCTGTTCCCCGGGCTACGGCTCCGCCGGGTACTCTTCATCGCGGATGTGCCCTCCTTCGGCTACCGGGTGTACCGCCTGACGCGCGGCGAGGTCGCCGCACCGCCGGCCTCCACGCTCCGCGTCGAGCCAGCCGCCATCGAGAGCGGCGCGTGGCGGCTGGAGATCGACCGCGCGACGGGCGGGATCGCGCGCCTCGTCGATAAGCGCGACGGGCGCAACGTTTTCCCCGGCGTGGCGCACCACCCGGTCGCGGTCGGCGACGAGTGGGACACCTGGGCCCACAACCGCGACCGCTTCGGGGTGACGGGCGCCGCCTTCAGCTGCGAGCGCATCGAGGTGGTGGAGGAGGGGCCGCTCCGCGCCGCCCTGCGCACCCACGCCCGCTTGGGCTTCTCGACAATCACCTGCACCTACCTTTTGCACGACGACCCGGCGCTGCCGCTGGAGATACGCGTCCGCGTCGACTGGCGCGAGCAACGTACGCTCTTGCGGCTGCGCTACCCCGTGCCCATGTATGGCCCCACGCCCACCTTCCGCCACGAGGTGCCCTACGGCTCCATGGAGCGGCCGACCGACGGGCGCGAGTGGCCGGGGCAGCGATGGACGCTCGTTTCGAGCGACGGGTATGGGCTCGCCATCGCCACCGACGCGATCTATTCGTACGCCGCGGATGCCGCGTCCCTCTATCTCACGGTGCTGCGCTCGCCAGCATATGCGCAGCACGACCCTTACCAGCTCGATCCGGGCCGGAAGTATGAGTATACGGACCAAGGCGAGCACACGTTCACGCTGCGCATGCTGGCCGGACCCACGGTCGGCCCGCGCGATGCCCACCGGCTCGCCGACGATCTGCTGCGGCCGCCCGTCGTGACGCCACACGTGTCCCGTGGCGGCGCCGGCCCCCACCAGGCCAGCCTGCTCTCGCTAGAGAGCGCGTCGAGCACGGCGGCATGGCTCAAAGGCGCGGAGAGGGAGGAAGAGGGAGGAGAAACGGCGCTGATCCTGCGCCTGCTCGAGGTGGAGGGCAAGCCCGACACCGTGCTCCTGACGGAGATGGGAGACCAGCACGCCCTCGATCCATATGGCATAGCCACGTTGCGCGAGGACCCCGATGGGCGGTGGAGGCGGACTGACGGCCTTGAGTCGTAGGTGTCGGGGCACGGCCCTCACCCCCCGCCCCCTCTCCCTGACGCGGGAGAGGGGGAGAGACCCCAGGGCTCGTGAAAAGCCGGCGAGGTCCCACTGGGAGCGCGGGCGTCTCACCCGCCCCGGCGTGTGCGGGCGCGCGGTGACCATCCCCGCAGGGCCGGGGCGTCGCCGCCCGTCGCGCGCTTGGGAGAGACCCTGGCCGGGCGCGTTTGAGGAGGAGGCGTTGGTACCATGAGCATCCTCGCGGGCGTCGATATCGGGGGGACCAAATGCGCGGTCAGCGTGGGTGAGGAAGCGGGAGCCACCATCCGGGTGATCGGCCAGCGTCGTTTCCCCACCCCCCCGTCGCCGCGCGATGCGATCGCCCAGGCGCGCCGGGAAATCGACCAGCTGCTGGCGGAGTGGGGTCTGGACGCTCCCGATGCCGTCGGTATCAGCTGTGGGGGGCCGCTGGACAGCGCGGCGGGGATCGTCCTCTCGCCGCCCAACCTGCCGGGGTGGGACCACAGCGATGTCGTCACCCCGCTGCGTGACCATTTCGGCGTCTCGGTCGGGCTGCAGAACGACGCCAACGCCTGCGCCCTCGCCGAGTGGACGTGGGGCGCCGGACAAGGCTGCCGCAGCATGATTTTCCTGACCTTCGGTACGGGCATGGGCGCCGGGCCGATCCTCGACGGACGCCTGTACGAGGGGACGAACGGGCGGGCGGGCGAGGTCGGCCACGTGCGCCTGGAGCGCGACGGCCCGGTTGGATATGGCAAAGCGGGGTCGTTCGAAGGATTTTGCAGCGGCGGCGGGATCGCGCGGCTCGCGCGGTCGATGGCGGAGGCCAGCCTGCGAGGGGGCGGGACCCCACCACTGTATTGCCCAACGCCGGACGCCCTGCCGCGCGTGACGGCGCAGGGGGTGGGAGAGGCGGCGCGGCAGGGCGATGCCTTGGCCCTGGACGTGTGGGGCATCGTGGGGCGCCAGCTTGGGCGGGGGCTAGCCATACTGGTCGACATCCTCAACCCCGAGCGCATCGTGATCGGCAGCATCTACGGCCGGCAGCGGGCGCTCCTGGAGCCGCTAACCATGCGCGCTCTGCGCGAGGAAGCGCTGCCCGGAGCCTTGGCGGCGTGCGAGATCGTGCCAGCCGCCCTCGGGGAGGGGATCGGCATCATGGCGGGCCTCGCCGTCGCCTTGCACACGACCCGGCGAAGATAGGCAGCAACTGTGCTTTCCCGTATATCCTGTCGATGTTATAATCGGGCGAATAGGAAGGCTCGGTAGACGCCCAGATGGCAATGAATGTTCTGCACTACTCCGACACCGACCTCTATGATGGTGCCGGCAAGGCCGCACACCGCCTGCACCAGGCGCTACGCAACGTCGGGGTATCCTCCAAGATGGTCGTCCTCCACAAAGCGACCGACGACACCGACAGCGACATGCAAGCGGTATGGCCGCTACCCCGGTGGCAAGGTAGGGTCCTGAAGATCAAGCGCCGAATCCCGTTGTTCGAGGATTCGTTGTCCAATTGGCCGTACCCGTTCGATTATGACGTCAAGCCGGATATCAGTGACGCGGCGATCTTATCGCAGGACCCGCGGGATGTCGATGTCCTGTGCCTCCACGACGTAGGGAGGTTGCTCGACATCCGAGGGATCGTGCGCATCTACGACTACTACCGCCGCCCTATCGTGTGGTTCCTGATGGATGAGAAGCCCTACACCGGTGGATGCCAGTATGCGTGGGAGTGTACCGGCTACACGAGACGGTGCGGATGCTGTCCCATCCTGCCCTCTAAACGTGAGGACGACCGTTCGCGGACCGTATGGCTGCGGAAATACAACCAGTTGCGAGGCATCCCCATTACGTTCGTCGCCAGCACCAGTTGGCTGGCGGATCGAATCAGGCAGAGCTCGTTGTTCCGCGAGCATCGCATCGTCAGGATGTCGCTGCCGCTCGACTCGACCGTTTTCCGCCCATTCGACCAGCGCGCCGCGCGCGACCTGCTCCACGTCCCCCAGGACAAGAAGGTTATTTTCGCGGGGTCCAACTATGTCAACGAAACTCGCAAGGGCATGGCCTATCTCGTCGAGGCGTTGCAACGGCTGGTGTCGCACCTGGGCGACGACGATAGCCCCCTGCACCGCGAGGACATGTTGCTGCTCCTAGCCGGCCACCGGACCAAAAGTCTCGCGGAGTCGTTGCCCTTCCAGAGCGTGCATCTCGGGTACCTCAAGGACGATATCACCCTGGCCCTGGCGTACCAGGCGGCGGATCTGTTCGCCTGCCCGTCGATACAAGACGCGGGACCCATGATGATCAACGAAGCGATGCTCTGCGGGACGCCGGTCGTGGCGTTCAATTCGGGTGGCGCGCCCGATTGGATTAGGACGATGGAGACGGGATACGTCGCCGACTACAAGGACAGCGGCGACCTGGCGCGCGGTATGCAACGCCTGCTATCTAGCCCCGGCATCTCCGCGATGCGTGTAGCCGTTCATGACGCGGCGATACGGCGCCACTCGCCCTCCACAGTGGCGGCGCAATGCATAGACCTATTTCAGTCGCTCATGGCGAGGTCCACTCACGCCTGATCGCTTTGCCTCAGTGCGCTGTCCGCCCTTTCGCCACGACGTGCAGATGGGCCGCGTAACCATCTGCCCTAACGTACAGGAGGGCGAGCAAGACGCTCACAAAGGCCGCTTCGGCCGTGCAAAGGTTAGAACGATCGAGATACCGCCGCGTCGTCGCCGCCGTCACGTACATGGAAAGATTGCGGTACGACAGGCCGCCGATAGCGACGCAGCCTTGAGCCGTGTTTCGGCCGAGGATGAACTCGTCCGGCGCGACCTGATGCGCGACCTTTAAGGGGTTCAGCGCCGGCCCGCCCTCATCGCCGCCGCTTTCCTCCTTGGCCAACGCCGTATAGCCTGCCGCGTCGGATGAGCTATCGAAGATGTCGACCCCGTATTCGGCCGAGCCCTTATACTTTGCCGAACCGAACGGCGTTACCCCGTAGTAGTATGCCGTGTACCTCTTACCCTTGTACGACACGTGCGTCTGCCCGGCTGCCACCTGTGCCGACGCACACCCGTTGGGGCAGGAGTGCGCGCGCAACCCGGCCTCGTCGGCGCGAAACTCGAAGAGGCTGAAGGGCGGGTAGATGTTGGGTAGGTTGGTCGCCGCGGTTCTCGCCGGTATAACCAAAGCCGCGCACAATAAACCGGCTGCCACTAGACGTACCTTAAGCCGCGCCGTCATCACTTTTACCTCCGTCCACCCCGTTCACCGGCTACCTGTTACGTTCGGGCGTGTCGGTATAGCCACACGCAAGCGTGATCATGCGGCGGACCTCTCGGGTGGTACGGCGGGAGGCGAGAACGGGAGGACGCGCCCGCGCGCGGAGGGTCGCCCACGTCGAGGGGCGGTGGGTGCCGTGA
>JAABUH010003862.1_pt1 | contig 12523 bp, 22 predicted proteins | sample 5559121 | NCBI WGS metagenome assembly JAABUH01 (sample SAMN10711871, study PRJNA513364) | rock metagenome | isolation source: Antarctica rocks | place: Antarctica: Victoria Land, Battleship Promontory nord | collected 2015-12-28 | reverse complement strand
CGAGCGCGCCGGCCGGCAGCGGCAGCGCCGGCCGCGGCGGCGCCGGCCGGTCCGCGCCGCCCGCCGCGGCCGCCAGCTTCTCGTCCAGGAAGGCCAGGACGGCCTGCGCGCCGGGCGATGCAGTGGCGTCAGCTTGCAGCTAAGTCCAGTGCGATGCGGCCGGTATTCCTGTGTTTGGCGCAAGTAAGATTTTTCTTGCGCAAACAAGAAAAGCAAAACGAAAACAGGCGTGACCTCCACTGCGCAGGACTGGTCGTGAGCAGGAGCGGCTGGCCGCCCGGCTGCGCGCCGCGCTCGGCGCGGGCGCCACCTGCACGAACGGCAGCTGCAGCGAGGCGATGCGGCTGGCCAGCCACTGCTCCAGGCCGGCCCAGTCGGGCCCGCGCTGCGCGGCCAGCACCGCCAGGTCCAGCGCGAAGCCCGCGGGCAGCGCGTCGAGCGCCTCCGGCAGCGCGTTCAGCTCCTGCACGGCCGGGAGGCCATGGCCGGTCACAGCTCTGCCCGTCACTTTGAGCTCTTGTGTATGCTGCCTATGCACCGGTGGCCGCACAGGGTCTGCAGAATCTGAGATAAAGGGTGTCAACCGAACGGCGCGAGGTGCGGGATCGCCACCGCCTATATTCGACCGCCACTGATCATGTCCGCAGAGGCGGGGCGTCGCCGGCCGCCGTTAGCGCGCGTATCGTGGACAAGCACTGGCAGGAGTGCGACCGGCCGCAGTGGGCCGCGCGCGCGCCTGGAACATCTGCAGCGCGCGCAGCGCGGCCTTGGGCTCGGCCTCGCGCGCAGCGGCCAGCGCGCGCAGCACCGCCTCGCGGCCGCCCGCGTCGGGCCACAGCCGGCGCAGCACCAGGCCGTCGTTCTCGCGGCCGCCCACGAACGCGCCCAGCAGCGCGGTGGCCACCTCGGCGGGCGCGCCGCGCCACGCGGCGCCGCCGCCGCCCGCCAGCGCCGCGACCAGGCCCAGGCACAGCACCTGCCGCGGGGCGGGCGCCCGCCGCGTCTGCGCGGCCCGCCTGGCTGCAGCCGCAGGCCCTGGCCAGCGCACCGCGCTGCGCATGTTCCCACTGCACATGAACTCCGGCTGTGCCGCTGCATGCGCACACGATCTCAGCTCCACAACGATCGACAACATGCGTACCCTCCACCCTCACCGCACGCAGCGAGCGGAGCATGCTGGACCTCAGTCTGCACGCGACAGGCTCGGAGAGCCTGGCCCGGAGTTGGCCTCGCAGGCCGGGCCGCACCTCGGGGCAGGCCTTGGCGGGCGGCTCCAGCAGCGCGCGCACGCCGGCGGACAGCCCCGCCTCGTCCAGGCGCGCGAGCGCCGCGTACAGGTCCAGCGCCAGCCAGGCCTGATTGGGCGTGCCCACTGGCGAGCGCCCGGCTGCCAGGCCCTCCAGCGGCGCCAGCCGACGCGGCGCGCCCTCAAAGCTGAACACCTCTGGCGGCGCAGCGGTCGCCCAGCGCAGGAACGCGAGCTGGCCCGGCGCGTGCGCCCAGGCGCGCCCCAGCACGGCGGCCAGCGGGAAGGGCTCGCCGCGCGCGCCGCGCCGCCAGGCCTGCGCGGCCGCAGCGCGCCGGTCGGGCGCCAGCCCCGCCGCCTCGGGCCGCTCCACCCCTGGCCCGCCTCGCTTTCGAGCTCGGCCGACGGCGGTCAGCACTCTACATGTCGCACACAAGCTCGTGCATCGGCTGACAGACGCTCGCCGCGTGAGTATCCTTCTCAACACGCGGCCCGCTCGAGCCGCACTTGCGATGGAGGACCAGGGAAAGAGCAGGCGGGCCGGGGCAGGGCGCGGCACAAGCGCGGGCCTGCATGAGCATCACGAATGCAGCGCCGTCCGGCAGGTCGAAGCTGGGGCAGTCCAGGCGCTCGGCGACCTCGCGCCAGTTCAGGCCCGGCGCCGCGGCCGCCAGCGCGTCCACGACCGCCTCGGCGTTCCACGTCTGCTGCGGCGCGCCGGCCGGCGGCTCGTCGGCCGGGCCCAGCGCCAGGCCGCCCAGCGCGGCCGCCAGGCTGGCCTGCGCGCCGTGCGGGTCGTCCAGGCCGGCGTGCGTGCGCGCCATCATCGCCAGCACCTCCGCCACGGTCGCCTCGTCCAGGCGGCCGTCAAACTGCGCAAGCACCTCGTCGATGGCCGCCTCGCCCTGGCTGCACACGTAGCCGAGCTCCTCCATAACGCCCGCCAGGCTCGGCGCGCGCTTGAGCTCGGCCGCCATGTGTGCTGGCCGAGCCGTGCGGGTGGCGGGTGGCGGGTCGATCAGCGGCAGCAGCGTGACTGCGCGCGGGTCCGAGCTGAGCTGGTGCAGGGCGGCGGCGCGCAGCCGCGCATGCTGCGCCTCGCCGCCAAGCGCGTGCGGTCGCGCGCGCGCGAGCAGCAGCAGCCGGTGCAGGAGCGCGGGGGTGAGCGCCTCTGGCTTGCTGACACGCGCAAACGCGGCCGCGCAGATGCGGCCACCTGCGTGCGCACCCGCCAGCCTTGGTTTTCTCCTCATCGATCCGGTGGGGTGAACAGTGATCCTGCGCCGGGTCCAGCGTATGACAACAAGAGTAACTGAGAAAGCCAGGGCATGCTCACCTTGCTCCTGCCAAGCAGGAGTGGCTGCCTCTGCAGCGGCCAAGCCAAGGGCGAGCTGCACAGGCTCTGGAGTCCCCTCTGCAAGCTCCTGAAGCAGACCCTCGCAGCTTGCTCGCCAGGGACCGAAGACCTCTCGAAGCTCTGATGCAAATGCCGGATGGTTTGATAGCTGGGCCGCTCCCTGTCAGCACTGACGCGCTCAGTCAGCCTCGGTATGAGAATTCGCACGGGCGTAAGCGCGCGGCGCCGCACAGGCCCCGAAATTTCAGCAAGCGGCGCGCGTCCGCGCCCGGCCGCAGCGCGATCCCGTGCCACCAGTGCTGCGCACCTGCAGGAGCTCCTCGCTTACTTTACCGTGCTCTCCTCCGCCGTCCCTCTCCTCTAGCACTTGACGCAAGCGATGCAGGAACGCGTGCTGTGCAGACCAAGTTTCCATGCACCCATACTGTGAGGACCGCGTGCGGCAGTCTCTTGCCTTAGGTGGACGTGATCAGCCTATGACCAGGGAGGCTCGAGCCACACTGAGCTCAGTGTGACAGTGAAAGCTGAAGTAGGGCCGACATGTCCCTACCGATGAGCTGACCGATGGTTTGCTCCCGGCTCCACTGCTTGACACTTGGGTAGGAGGGCCATCCATCAGAGTCCGCTGCAAGGAGGAGCATAGTGCAGGCGCTGCTTGGGTGTGCACCTGTGCCAACTGTGCGCGCTACAAGTTGCCTCGTATGCCAGTCCAGATGCGGCGATGAGCGACGGGCAGCCAGTCCCGCTGAGCACCTCAGACAAGCGGCGTAAGGCGGAGCTGGCGGCCCTGGCCGGCTTGAACCTGAGGGCGGAGGCGCTGGACGTAATCTTAGAGCTGCTCGCCGCAGGCACCCCGCCGAACAGCCTGGCCACGGTGCTGAACGCCATCTGCAAGGCGCCGGCCGCCGCCGGTACTCGCAGGCAGGCCTCCGCCGCGCCTGCGGCTGCAGGCGAGGCCTGATCGGGCCGCGCGCGGCGCGCCGCGCGCCCGGCTAGAGACCCTGGGCGGGCATGAGTGTCTCGGCGCTCTTCGTGCTGGACCTCAAGGGTCGCGTGCTGCTGTCGCGCGACTACCGCGGCGACGTGAGCTTGAAGGTCGCGGAGAAGTTCATCATCAGGCTCAATGAGCTGGAGGAGGCGGGCAAGGCGCGGCCCTGCTGGTCCACATCTGCTTGCAAGCACGGCTCCAGGGGCTCCCGCGCAGCGAAGGCCGCGCCAAGTCGCGTGCCAATCGCGGCCGCTCGCTCACAGGTGACGCCGGTGTTTTTCGACGACGGCGTCAGCTACGCCTACATCACGCACTCCAACCTGGTGCTGATGACCGTGTCGCGCACCAACGCCAATGCGGCCGCGACGCTGCTCTTCCTGCACAAGCTGCGCGACATCCTGACCACCTACTTCGGCGAGCTGGAGGAGGAGTCGCTGCGCGACAACTTTGTGATCGCGTACGAGCTGCTGGACGAGGCGAGCCCCCTTTCACTGCGGCAAGCGCAGCTGCCTCTTGTGGTGCTCGCGCGGCAGCGCACGGCGCGTGAGGCGGAGCTGCAGAGCATGAGGCTGCAGGACTGTGACGCAGTGCTGCTGCCCGGCGGCGCAGGTGATGGACTTTGGGTGGGTGCAGTTCACAGAGGCCAAGATATTGGCAGAGTACATAAAGACGGACGCCTACAAAATGGAGGTACGGCGTGCACCGAAAGAGAGCTCTGCTCCTGCTTACCTTGCCCACCTGGCAGCTGCTTGCACATGCATCGCCGAGCCTTGTTGGATGCCTGCATGAAGGGAGTCTCCGCGCCGCAGGTGCAGGCGCGCCCGCCCATGGCGGTGACCAACGCGGTGTCGTGGCGGAGCGAGGGCATCCGGTATAAGAAGAACGAGGTGCGCATCATGCTCCAAAGCAGGCGCTGTGGAGCCGTGTGATGAGCACGTGTGCGCAAGGAGCACTGCACTTCATGTGCATGGAACTGCTCTATAAGACCTGATGCATGGTACCATGAACATCTGTTCTGGAACGTCGCAGGTATTCTTGGACGTGGTGGAGAGCGTGAACTTGCTGGTCAACAGCAACGGGACGGTGGTGCGCTCGGAGGTGGTGGGTGCGCTGAAGATGCGCACCTTCCTGTCGGGGATGCCGGAGTGCAAGCTCGGGCTCAATGACAAGGCGCGGCCTGTGCAGACTCTCCTCGACCAGCCTGTTTACAGGATGTGCCAGTTGCTCGCCGCGCATGACAGGCCCAATGAGGCTTGCTTTTCTGTTACCAGATATACAGTCTTTCGTAATTGCACTCTCGCGTCAGCAGTGGGCCGCTGTATGGCCTGAACTTCCTCAACAGCACTGTGCCAGCACTGTGCCCTTCCTCAGCAGCACTGTGCTGATAGCACTGTGCCCTACCCTTCATGCCAACATAAAGGGGTTAGCAGTCGGGGCGTGCTGCCTCTGCCGATCGTTGTCATGGTCATGATGCCTGCCATACAGGCGGCCAGCGCGCGACAGCATGCCCAGCGCGTGCGCAGGTGCTGTTTGATGCGCAAGGGCGCGGCGGGAAGAACAAGGCGGTCGACCTGGAGGACATGAAGTTCCACCAGTGCGTGCGGCTGGCGCGCTTTGAGAACGATCGGACCATCTCGTTCATCCCGCCCGACGGCGCCTTCGACCTCATGTGCGCGCCCCCTGCGCTGTGATGTGCGCACATAGACGCGTCGCCGGGAGTCTTGTGCCGCCTGGCGCGTGGTGTTGCCTGGACAGGTGCGCTGCCAGGAGTGTGGCACCGCCGGTGCATGGTGTTGGCTTGGACAGCGCAGGCGAAGCATGTGTGTTGCCTGCAGACGCTTGTGGATCGCGCGTGCAGGACCTACCGCCTCAACCAGAATGTGCGACCGCTGATCTGGGTGGAGTGCATCGTGGAGAAGCACAGCCGCAGCCGGACAGAGTACCTGGTGAAGGCGCGCTCGCAGTTCAAGGAGCGCTCCTCGGCGAACAACGTAGAGATCCTGCTGCCGCTGCCGCCCGACGCCATCGCACCGACCGTGCGCGCGTCCCAGGTTCGCGTGCCTGGCCCCTAGACCCATGAACCCTTGCACGACACCTTGCATGTCCGCAGTGCGTCCCGCGGCTGTGGCTTGACAGGCTGTGTACTGGCTCTCGCGCTTTCTGAATTTGCTTGTGATCCGCTTGGCACGCTTGGTCGTTATGAGAATGCACATGGGGTGATTTGCATTCATGCATACAAGCGCTGCATCATGCGCAGGGCGCGGCGGTGTACGTGCCGGAGAAGGAGGCGCTGATCTGGAAGATCAAGAGCTTTCCGGGGGGGCGCGAGTTCCTGCTGCGCTGCAAGTTTGGGCTGCCCAGCGTGGCCGCAGAGGAGGAGGCGCACGGCCGCATGCCGCCGATGCGGGTGTCATTCGAGATCCCGTACTTCACCGTCTCTGGCATCCAGGCATGTCACAGCCACTCACTGTTGTGCGGCAGTGTGCTTTTACATTTGGACCATAGCCAGTGCTGCTCTGTCACCCTGTATACACAATGAATCGGCATGATGAGCAGCAAATGGGGTGCATGCCATAGGTGCGCTACCTGAAGGTGATCGAGAAGAGCGGCTACCAGGCGCTGCCGTGGGTGCGCTACATCACAACTGGCGGCGAGTACGAGGTGCGCGTACAGCCTAGTGCACCGCCTGTGCACCAGTTTCAAGGCATCTGCAGCCAGCTGCAGTGCATGCACCCTGTGCCTGCCATGAGGCGCACGCGTACGACCAGGCTGTGCTCCTCCTGACTGACAGCGGCTCCGAAATGGACTGACTGTTCTTGATGTTTCATGCTCGATGAACGTAAGGCTCGTGTTGACAAGGTCGTTGTGCCGCGCAGATCCGCATGCAGTAGGCTGCAGTGCGCGCAAGCGCTTGCGCAGCAGCTTGTTGGCCGAACAGGCCTGGACATGCAGGGTCAGCAGATCCACCTGTTCTGTGCCCAATAAACAGGCCAGGCGCTGAACATGTGCCTTTGTCGCCTCTGGCATGCACCAGCACTCCCCAGTGCTCAACATATCTGACTGCATCAGGATAGGACTGTGTCAGGCATGAGGCAGTATTGCAACCAATCGACGTGGTAGACCATGCGGCACTTGCACTGCAGCAGGTTATGCTCATACTTGCGTTTGTTGAAAGCCAGTATCCCTCAAGCGCCTTTCATATCACAGTAGCACATATCATGCATACATACTGTGCATCAACACACTGTCTCAATGGGTTGTTGCGTCCCTGCTCACGGCAGCATCAAGTATGACCCGGTCCCCAGGTCTAAGCGTACCCGGCGGCAAAAAGGCATGCAGGTGCGGCACTGCTTGCAGCAGGCGCATACGTTCCTGGTCAACGATGTGCGCCTTGCGCGCCTCCTCAGCGCGCTCCACTGACTGCTGTGCCCGCTCGCGCGCCTGTCGAAAGACATGCATCACGTGTAGGAATGCAGGGTCACCTGTATGTGCTACAAGCACGGCGCTGCTAGTGCTGTTCAGCATGGAGTGGCCTGATGACCATGCAAGGAGAGGAATTGCGGGCACACCAAGGCAGCCTGGAACAGCTCCCGCTTCTGCGCCAGGTAGCTTTCGACGCCCCTGATGTGTGCCTGGCGCCTGCAGCACCACAGCAGAGCATGGCGTCATGTCACACTCCGTGCATTGTTGAAAAATGGTCACCACAGTGTGCATGCATTCCTCTGCGCACTTTACGCGGCGCGCGATAGCGCTCATTTGGTCGATGCGGTCCTGCTCAGCAAGCTGCTCCAGCATTTTCTCTCGCAGCGCCGCCTCGTCCTTGCGATGCTGCTCCTCTCGCTCCGCCTGCCGGGGGCTGGGGGCCAGGTGAGGCTAGCCGGAGCGCCTCGTGAGCAGCGCCGCTCAACGAATGGCAACTTCGGATTCATGCTGTCTCAGCGGTAAGCTCAGTACTGTAACACACAGTGCTGACATGCTCGCAGACGGGCATTCCTTCAAACAGTATGCGTGCAATCTTCACAGGTAACCACCAGACCTGTAACTCACGCCGTGCACCGCCAAGGGTCGATGGGCAAGGCATGATGCAATGCCGCATGTATCAGCGTGCCTTGAGGCGCAGCTGCTCCTGGTTGGCGGCAAGCATCAGAGCGCGCTGCTCGGCCTGCGCCTGCGCGTGCTCCTCGCTGTGCTGCTGGTCGCGTGCCTCTGCCTCCTCCGCGTACAGCAGGTCAATGAGCCGCTCGTCCTCTGCGCGTCGCGCGGCTTCCCCAACATGCTGCGCCTTGACTGCCTCATATGCCCTGCGGCAGGCATGACGCTCATCGACGGGAGTAGCGTCAGAACACCTTGACGAAGTGTTTTCAAGTAAATATCTCAAGGAGTCACCTGTCTGCCAAGTCCTGCTTGGCGGCCTTTGCTGCATCATGCTCCTCCTGGCGCTGCTGCTTCTGCTCAGCGAATGCCCGTATCCTGCATGCCGCAGCAGGGCACTCTGCTCAAGCTCGCACTGCAGCACTACCTGCTGCCGGGGCACTGCAGGAAGAGGAAAGGTTACCTCTGGTCCTCAGCGCGCTCCCACTCTGCCTGCGTGCGATGCATGTCGGCCTGTGCCTGACGCTGCGCCTGCATTTCGGACTGCACGGCTGTGCGCCGCATGCGAACGGCCTCAGCCTCCAGCCTGTCCTCCTTCTCCAGGCGCGCGACTACTGCGTCAACAGCCGCGCGGTCCTGCTCATACTCATCCTGCAGAGCCCCGGCGCGCCCATCTGTTCAGCACTTTCGGCTGCATCATGCATGCATGCTGCGCTGGCCAAGCGACGGCTACAGCCTAGCAATCTGCACCCTGGCCTGCAAATCATTATATGGCAAGAAGTGACAACTGCTACACATTTGGGCGCGTCGTGCCTGCGCAAGTCTCTGCATGTCGCAGCGCTGCAGTATCTGCTCCTGAAGGTCCTGACGGCCGCGCAGGCGCTCGCTTTCCCGCTGCACGGCGCTCTGCTCCTCAGCGTGCACTGCCTGCGGCATTAATAAGTAACCTTGGCGACTTTCTCCATGAGCGGCGAAGGTTTCAGACTCTTGGCGCAACACAAGCACAACGTGTAGGGGACATGCGGTACCAGAGCAGAACTCCTGTGCATCGCGCTCCTAGGCATGCACACTGCTGTCTACCGAGCTGACAAGACCAGTACCTGCCTCATTATCCAGCCAGCAAGCGTGCCTCGGCACGGGCGGCGTCTATGGTGGCGTCCAGGGCCGCGGTGCGCTGCTGCTCAAGCGCGGCCAGCTCGGCCCGCTCCTGCATCTGCCGCTGCAGGCCCGCCGCGGCCTCTGCAGCGCATATGGCTGCCTGCAGCGCGCGCACCTCCTCGCTGCGTTCTCGCAGCGCCTGCACGCATGTACCTGCTCACTGCTGCGAAGCCGCCCCAAGGAGGGTCTCGGAGCACCATCCGTCTTGCCAAACGGCCTCTGTGATGGACTGCATGTTTGCCACATGACGCAAGGCCCACTCACTTTCAGAGGCTGGTCCTTGTGGCAGACCAGCCCCTGTGCTGAGCCATAACATACGGATGGGTGCCGTCTTTACCTGCACCTCACAGGCCGCAGCCTGTTCCTCGCGCACGCGGCGCTGCAGCACAGCGACTGCTGCCTCGTCTTCTGCTCGGAGTACCCGCTCCAGCTCGGCCGCCTCTGCAGCCTAGCACAGGGCCGGCCAACTGGCTCAGGGACAGCAGGCCGCTGGAGTGTGCAGGCTGGCTAAAGTGTGTACACACCTCCTGCTGCACGCCTTGCTCCGTCTGCAGCCTGGCGAGCTGGCCAGCTTCTCGCTGCTCCCCCCGCTGCGCGCACCGCGCCTCCGCCTGGGTGGCCGCGTCAATGCTGCGCTGCTGGCCATAGTAGCTGCGCACAGCCCGGTCTGCTTTTAGCCCTGGTTGGAGATAGGCGCGCGGCCGCGGCAGCTCGTGAGGCGCACCTGACTAGGTCTGCTCGCGCGAAGTCCTGCTCGCGCCGTCTCTGCTCCTTGTGCTGCTGCACTGCGCACGGTGTGCACCTGAAGTGAGCAGTGTACTGTGGGCTGGTGCGCAGGGCATGGGCAGCCTACGCACCTTTCGCCAGCCTTTGGACGCGGCGTCCAGGCTGCGAGCAAACAACCCCTCAGCCGTGGCGCACACAAGGCAACCTTCTGGCCACTGAGGCTCTTGCGAAGCTGCGCACCATGGTGGCGCGCACTTTGCCGACCTCAGGGACGGCCGCGGGCAGCTGGAGACAGACAGTGACTTCAAATGGAGCGTTCGTTTTCAAACCTTGCCGCGCAGAACAGGTGCAAGCGACAGGGCCTCACAGGCGCAAGCGGCCGCACTATGTCAGCTGCGGACGCGAGGCAGTCAGAAGCCAGTTTTGTGCAGACTGCGCAGCAGGCCCGCCAGCGCGCGTGCTTGTGCCCTCGCCTGTGTTGCCTCATCCCCCTTGAAGCCTGAATCTGTTTGGGCCGCCAGCAGGTCCGGACCAGCGGTGTGGGCAGCAAGGCTGATGGCAGGCCCGACGCTGACCCCATTGCGCCAAAAGCGTGCGCCGCCTTGGCGTCTTGCTGTACTTGCCCGCACCCGCCACTGTGTAACAGCGAGAGAGGGCCTGTTGGCGCTGCAGGGCCATCACACGGAACCCGTTTGCGATGCCGAGCGACGAGGAGATGCTGCTGCAGCAGGAGGAGGCGCGTCGGCAGGCCATCGAGCAGCGCGCGCGCCAGGCCACGCTGCCGGTGCAGCAGCAGGCCACATTTGCGTCCACGGTCCACGCGGCGGTCCTGCGGGAGCCGGGCAAGCTGAACAGCAGGCGCTTTGCGCGCAGGGAGGCCGTCAGGCACGCCGCTGCGCTCTGGGGCACATGCTTCAGCCCGCTGCGCGCTGGGAGGCTGCTCAGTCTCATAGCTGTCGCGCTTGTCGCACACAGAGAGGCGCCTTTGCACAAGCGTTCTTCACCAGGCAGCCCTGGGGGGTGCTCCTTGTGCGTTGATGGTGTGCTGAAGCGCGCTGAACCGCAGCGGGCTGCAGGGACGACGAGACCGCGGCCTGGGTGGCGACGGCAGCGGCCCGCCAGCCCAGCGACCGGCGCCAGGAGAAGGAGAACATGGCCGCGTTCCTGGCGAAGAAGCGCGAGATCTTCCTCGTGCAGGCCCGCGGCCCTCCCGGCGAGGCACTGCACAAACAATACGCGGCTGGGGCTGGCAGTGGGTGTCCCTCTCACCAGTGGCGCGTGCGCTGTCCGTGGTGCTGCTGCCTGCAGCGCCGTCTGATAAAGCATACAGACACGCGTTCCGTGCGCAGATGGGCCTGGACACTAAGCGGATGGAGATGGCGAAGCTGGAGGAGCGTGCGCGGCAGCGCGGCGCAGCACTTGCGCAGGCGCGCCCACTCTCACGGCATAGCCACATGCGGCGCTTAGGCTACCGACTCCAGCGGGCTCAGGCATGCGCACTGTGCGGGAGGCTGCCCGCTCCGGCTGCGAGCCTCCTGCCTCGGTTGCCTGCTGCGCGGACCGCGCACGATGGCCTGCGGACGCGCGCCGGGCGACGGGCCGCGCGCGCGCAGAGCGAGGCGATGCTGGAGGAGGACGCGGCGCGCTTCGACCTGTTCCTGAAGGAGAACGACGAGCGCGTGCAGGCCGCGCTGCGCAAGGCCGACGCCGAGGCGCGCGGCAAGCAGGACAAGGTGCGGCCCCAGGCGCCGCAGCAGGGGCCTCGCTCGCTAGACGCTCGGCGGCGGCCTGGTGCCAGCGCGATGCACTGCGCCGGTGCCGGGTGACGGGACGTGGTCGTGCGACAGCCTGCGCATGCAGCTCCGCCCTGCTGGGCAGCGGGCGCGGGCGGGCAGGGCGAGCGCAGCGCGCGGCGGCAGGCCGCGGAGATCAAGCGCGCGGCGGCCGCGCTGAGCGCGCTCAAGAGCGAGCTGGCCAAGCTGGAGGAGCAGCTGGAGGAGTGCAGCCGCTGCGGCGCCTTCCTGCTGCGCCTCACGCCGCCCGAGTGGCTCGCGGACCAGGCGGCCGCGCGCGCCTCCGATCAGCAGGTGCCCTGCTTATTGTCCGCTTGTTGTTGTTTATTGTGATTTGAAACACCAAAAAGCTGTGTCAGTGGCTTCCCATACGAGCTGCGCACAGTGCATCAGATGTGCGCTTCCGTGCATGACAGACGGTGCCTGCAGACAGCCGGCGTAAGCGGGCAGCCTGTGTGCCCGCAAGGCTGCCGTCACCGCAGAGCAACGCCCGAGTCGAGGCGCACATGTGCGGCGGACCCTGTAATGGAATTACAGAGGCTCTCTGGCTGCGGACGAAGGTGACAGCTGAGCATGAGCGCCCGGCGTGCGCCACAGGCGGAGGCGGCCGCCTGGGAGGATGCCTGCCAGGCGCTGCGCCAGCAGCGGGCGGACGCGCGGGGCGCTGAGGCGGCCGCGCGGGCAGCGCTTGCCAGCGCGCAGTCCCAGCAGGTGGTGCCTGGGTTGCTGCGTGGGCGGTTGCACATGCAGCCTTGTCTGTCATGCCATCATCACCAGCTGCGTGCGTCGCACCAGGGGTCAAGAGGCCGGTTTGGTGGAACATCATCATGCATGCTTCATTCATACTGTGACGCTACATACGTATGTGTGCTGCTGACGCACTTCATGGCTGCACACCATAGCGGTGAGACCAGCAGGCGCCCGCAGCAGCGGCACGCTGAGGTCAGCATGTGCACCACGAACGGTGCAGCAGCCAATGCAGCAGCTGATGCATGGAAGGCGCTGGGCGGTCAGCAGCAGCAGGCAGGCGACAGAGCCGCGAGGCGGCCTGCTTTGCGTGCAGAAGGCAGCGGGACTCCGGCCACCGCAGAGGCTCCCCACGTGCCGGCGGCGGCTCACGGCGCGGCCGGCCGCGCGCAGGAAGCGGAGCGCGCGGAGGCTGC
>JAABUH010003860.1_pt1 | contig 12531 bp, 11 predicted proteins | sample 5559121 | NCBI WGS metagenome assembly JAABUH01 (sample SAMN10711871, study PRJNA513364) | rock metagenome | isolation source: Antarctica rocks | place: Antarctica: Victoria Land, Battleship Promontory nord | collected 2015-12-28 | reverse complement strand
GTCGTTTCAGCACAGGAATCATGCAGGAGTGGCAATTTCCAGTCACCATACTTTTCATAGACATCGGGTCCTCGTAGAGACCAGCGGTTGGTAGCTGCCAGCATCAGATTCTAATATTTCCTACATTAGAGAATTAGACACCAGTTGAATTGCCCAAGTCATGTTCCTAATTCTCAGGTTAGAGCACATGCGTTTTCTAGACTTCTCTCGGAAACCGTTCTCACTGACCTTCATGTACTCCGGACCATTCTCCAAGTACTGTCCACGAGTCACAAGCGTCTGCTTGAAATTTGGATTCCTTGACCACTGAGCCGCCCCCCTCCAAGCATCTAACAACGGATCACTTGCTCGGCGGACATGCAATGAGGCTTCTACGGGCAGTACAGCGCGCATTTCCTTGCTTAGCCGTTCTTCAAATCCTTTGAAGAGAGTATTGCCTCCAGTCAGGAAAACATCTTTTAGGATATTGATGCGATCTTCGGGGCTGCCCAGTCCATGATTGATCATGTCAGCGGCAATGTCGACAAGACCAGCCTGGTCAAGACCTGCTATTGCAGGCTGGAAAACGACTTCTGGGACTCGAACTCTTTCTACGTTCAGGTGCAGTTGATGCGTCTCTTGCTGGCTTTCTGGATCAAACGGTCGTGGACCATGTAAGAATGCATGCATAAGACTTTTCGTCCAGTTGTTTTGAGCTGCCATAGTCTTGCTCTCGTTGAACCCAGGATCATATCTCAGCAGTTGCGCCTCCACATTCTTCATCTCTGCATCAAGATCTTCCTCCTCCTCGTCCTCACTATGTTCACCCATTGCAACAGTGCGATAGACCCCCCAATCTTCATCGTTTGCGCCAAAGTTATCGTCGTCGCCACCGCGGCGGCGCTTTCTGCCTGGTGCATCTGATGCTAAATTGGCTAGCGTCTTCATTCGCATCTGGCTGGCAAGTGATTTGCGGTTGCCTAAATCTGCCTTTTGTCGCTCTCGGTCTTTAATCTTCTGGAGTAGGACCTGTCGAAACACCGTCAGTGGACGCGGTCTACTTTACTTGGAGAAGATCTAACCATCCTTGAGGCTCTCCTATCTTCCAGCCAACCTTCGAGATCGTTCATGCGATGTTCGTCATCCAATCTCCCTTCTTCAGCTCTGCGCGCTCTCTCTTGCTCCTTTTCAACCTTGGCCCTTGCCCGGGCCTCTACACCTGATTTAAGCAGACGCTGATGTCGTTTCTGTTTTAACCCTGCCTCATCAAGCTGCTCGTCTGGAACATCAAGTAATGGAAACGTAGGCACTTCCTCTGCGTCTGCGTTGTCTGGAACGCCAAGATCTTTGTTTCTTGCCTTGCGAACCGATTTCTCCATCTCCTTGATTAATTTGTCTAACTGCGCTTCATCTTTGAACTCGTCGTCGTCTAGAAGACGTTTTGTCTCCTTCTTTGTCTGTCCCACGAGTCGCTGCTGTAGGTCTTTGTAATACTCTAGCTCTTGCTCTTTCTGTACAAGCTTTTCCAATCTCATTTTAGCCGCCTGTTCCTGTAATCTTCTTCCACCCTCTCTCTTTCGCTCTGCGATCCGTGCGAGTTCCTCTTCACTCTTTTCAATCACGATGTGCTCTGTAAATGGATATTGGACAACGTGATCTCTCTGCTCTAATCCGCCCCAGTCAAGGAAACTCCTCATTTCCTTGTCGAAATTCTGAGACACGTAGCAATGTTCGCGAACCATGTGCTGGGCCTGATAGTCTGTAAGCTTGCCAGGAAATGTTGGATGTTTCAGCCTCAACAACTTCAACAAATACTCGGCTCCTTGATAGCCTCCCCAATTGAGACGTGATATGCTAGACGTGATTGGTCTTGAGCTTAGGACCGGAATGACGTGAGTCGAGGAGTGCGCAGATGATATGATGAGCCCGCTATTGCCTTTGTTGTATCTATATGACAGAAGGGAATCTATACCGTAAGCCAGAGAAGGAGCGGAATAGCATTCGAAGAGGAGTTCGCTCATTGCTGCATCGAATTAGTGATGCCGTCTCTTCTCAGGGTTAATTGAGAAACCAACTCTTCCTTGAATAACCAAGATTGGCAACCGGCTCCGTCATGAGGAGAGGTCTTTGAATCCCTCCGTCTTCACCATCGATTCCTAGGCTCACGAAAATTTGATCTAGTAAGCCCTCCATCACATCCCAATTACCCACAACACTAGTGCCGGGCTCGAATGCATTTCGTATCTGGCCCCTCGTTGTAGCATCGGCATAAGCATCGTAGCCAACATAGGACACCGTTCTGTTAAACTTTCGATCTCGATATCGAGCAACATCCGCAGGGAACGAGAGCCGTGGAGTCGCATCGAAGGACCAGCCTGCTCGAATGAGACTAGAACCTTAGATAATAGATTAGCTGGTTGTGCTCTAGAGGGTTCAAGCTCTTAATGCATACCATTGTCTATTACAATTGCCGTGTCGCCGCTGCTTTTCTGGTAGCCATCCGAGGGCGCCGATTGATAGCCTTTAAAGGGTGGATCGACAGCATGCCATACTTGCGGAGGTGGTTTGGGGACCCTTTTGCCATTCGTAGCATCGAAAGCAACGTCATGCTCCACGTAGCGGCTGTGGGTGATTGTCATGTTCAAGGTTGTTGGGTGTACACGATGATCGGCTTCAGGTCATGATCTGAAAGTGGAGATTTTTGTCATGATGAGGACCGCGCCATTGAGAAGTCAGTGCACATAGTTGCCTCGAATAAGCCCTGATTTAACGGGTTGCCTAAAAGAGCTTCCGAGTGTAGTGGCCTCCAAATTTCTACCACCTTTGAGATGAATTCACTCTTCGACTACGACCACTACTTAATTTAAAAACACCAAGCTACTTCCGAAACATGGACATCAACTCCAGTAATCAACCAATCAAGTTCATGATTCATTACGCCGTGACTGACTGCCGCCTTTCACTGAGCGGTATCCCGGAAGCTATCCGTTGCTAGATAACCTTGGTCATTTCACCATCTTAATGCCATATGAGTTACGTGGTGTACTCACCTTCCAAGTGGAATAGCACATTCGATCGATAGTTCTTGAACATTTGAGCGACAAGCTCCACATTCATGTTCTGGATATTGATTTCCTAACCGCCCGGTTCCTGCATTAGCGGCTTCCTTAACATGTTTCTCTGGTTTGGGTAACGTTACTTGAAGATTCTTGTTCAGGACCATTATCGCTTCATTGAGTTTCTCCTGAGGAAGAATGTTAAAGGCGTGTTGCTAACCACGGATATGCCCATCACTTACAACATTCGTAATGATACGCGTAAGAAGCAGGCTCTGCTGATATTCATGTGGTGACTCCTGGGCCGGTTTAGTCAAAGCGATTGTTCAATTTGGTCACAATTTGATGTCAAGCCATACCATGGTCTTTGAATGGTTATGTTGCTATCGCTTCAACAGAGAAGCTGGGACTCTGTTTAGAAATCGCAATTCACGACGCGTCGAGGCGCCCTCTGGGTCCCAGCCCTGAAAGCAGAGCTAACGGTAATATATTTGGTAGTGTCGTAATTTTTCGTAAGGCTACTTTATGACCGTGGCACCGTGGGATTGAAGATATCTAAAAATCATAGGCTGGTCTTTATTGTTCATGCCAAACCCATGGCATGGCTCCATCCACCCCAGCTGCCGATGATTCGCACCAGCAACTCCTAGACCAGCTGGATCTGACACTCAAGCCAAGATCCTTCCGCAATCCCCGGTGGAAACCATCACAGCGGCGCAATAAAAACATCAAACAGATTGTCGCAGAAGCCGCTCGTAAAGAGGCTTCATCCATGCCAACCCATGAGAATAGTGGAGCCTCCACTCCAAACCCCCAAAGTTCTGCCATAGCCACAGGAGCAGCCTCTCCCATTCCAACAAACGGAGCATTCAACCAATCCAACATATCCCAAGCTGCACAGAATTTGTCTACCATAGTCCTCGAAAGGAATCTACAAGCGTCCTTGTCTTCTGGCCCCGTCGCTACCTACACAAATATTGAGTCTGCTCCGTCACTCCATCTCGCGCATCAGAAGCACTACTGCGACATCACAGGGCTGCCAGCTCCGTATACAGATCCGAAAAGCAGGCTTCGATATCACAATAAGGAAGTCTTCGATGTTGTTCGAGGCTTGAATCAAGGAGGAGCAGAGAGGTACCTAGAGGCGAGAGGCGCTCACGTCGTACTCAAGTGAACGAATGAAGCAGAGCTGGCGCACATGGAAATTGGGGTAAATAATGGTTGTCTCCATCATACACCGATCTTGTCCTTGACGGACCTGAATACCGTTGCGGGGAGCCCTGGAGAATTCGAAAAGATCTGGCCGGTGGCGATGACGCTGGATAAGGGAAGGGAATGTTCGGCCAGCAAAGTCAAACTCCTTCCACCCAGCTTGTTCCTTTCGACACAAGCTTCAAAGAAGGCGCTCCGGCTTAATCGTAGCCAATTGATTTTCCGCCAGAAGTGACAAGGTACCGATAGACCCATGGAGGAGATTGGGTCTCAGTTACAGTATCTATAGAAGACTGTCGTCAAGGCGATCGAAACTGAAACATGAGCTATGGGAAATTCCCTTTGACTAGATGTATCTTGACAGTGTTTATGGACTTTCAACACCCCAGCTTAGCGTCAATGTTCAGATCTATTGCCGATCTAAATAGCGAATGGCATGGGTTGAATGAGCATAAAAAAACCCGAAAAGCAAATTATTGAGCTGAGATTATGTAACGGCGTAATCTAAAACGCTAAAGTTTAGCGCTGGATCACCCCGTTCCCTTGATGTGTCCCCCTAGAAGGCTAATGGAGACATTTTCTTTGACATCCCTTTACACGACATCCGCTTTGCACAAGTACACAATTCCAGAGGGAGCCTTGGGGCTGGTGGTATCGCAATATGTCTTCTTCGTTCTGGCTGACTGATGGGCAGAGTAGGTTCCAGATCTACAGCGGGCGTTACTATGCTGCCTATGCTGCCTCTTAATGTACCAATTCCACTAACAACGGGTCTTCGCAGAGGTGGGAGTAGCCTTTTGCAGTGGCGGTGGGTATGCGGTCTTCATAATCCGTTGCCGAATGTGCACGAATCCTGACGGTGCAAAATAGGGGGCATCTTTGTTTTTGGAGGCATTTTAATGCTATTTGATCGAGCCATGCTCGCTATGGGCAATGTACGAAGCTTTCCCAATTCACGACGCTCCCCTCTTACCATTTGTGGACACCAGATTCTGTTCCTCGTAGGCCTCACCCTGATTATCGGTTTACAAAAAACTGCGGTGTTCTTCGCTCGGCGCCAAAAACTGAAGGGGACAGCTGCTTTTATGGCAGGCATTAGTTTGATCCTGTTGCGGTGGCCAGTCATTGGATTTGGGATAGAGCTATATGGGATCCTGATTCTTTTCGGAGACTTCTTCTCAACGATCGGTAGCTTTGCGGGCAACATTCCTGTGGTAGGACCGTACATACAGCAGGCCCTGGATAGAGTAGGAGGTGGGCGAAGGAATGCAGAGCTGCCTGTTTGAGTCGAATCAGGCAAGCTCGAGGAATCGGCAGACGACGTACCAACCTTGACCCGTTCAAAGACTCGCCAAGCTTCGAAGAGGGCTTGCTGATGGTGCATGTTGTGGGAGAGACTGTGCCCCGGCTGTGAAAGAGATGAGGAAACAATATCGTTGGCAACGATTGAAAATCAAAGTACAAGAGCTTGCAACAAGGGGTAGTTAGGGATGTTCTGTCTAATTGTAGGACTCCGTCCTCGGGGAGGAATGCATGTAAAGTACAGCTTCATAGTGGCATAGAATTTACGAATGTGCAGGTGCTTAGTAGCCAAGGCCGTTCAGATAATCACCCAGTTGTTCCACGGTATTCGTCGCCTGTCCTGGTTGTACAGTCTCTGGGTAGTGCGTGACAAGAACAGCTTGTTGCGTTTTGACTATTACCACACCCTCCTTTCCCTGCGATGTCGCGACAGTCAGCATTTTCGCTGAGGATTTCCTTGGAGTAATCCTCATGCACCTTCTTGCCATAAACGCTCTTTTCATCGGCCTTTATTGTCATGTATTTCTCGCCAGCGATCCGGAAGCCGCCGCTCTGAATATTTTTTACGGCTGATGTGTCTGTATAGGAGGCAATAATTTCTTTTATCTCGGTTGGCGAAACCTGCGGCACCCTTGATCAGCTCCAGCAGCCAGACCAGCATTGCCTTCACGTTGCATAGACCGCGATTCATTAGAGGCATGTCTGCAGAGAAAGAGGGTGACGTACGGTGAAGCCTTGAGACGACGCCCAGACGCTGGATCCTTCCTTGTTGAAGATGGCCGCTTTGTCGACGTTTCCCGTCCCTACCAGACTACGGTTTCAATTAGTGGCTGGTGCATACAGAAAATCCGAGGCGGTAAGGTACCTGGTGTCAACGTATGCTGTTGTCCACATTTAAGTCAGCCAATCACACGAGGTAGAGACCGACAGACAGCTGACCTTGCCACGACATAGTGGGCAATGTTGGAGCTTTCGAGAACTATTGATAGTCGAGTCGCACTACTGGTCAGGTTTGAAGAAAAATATCGGTGTTATGCTGTTTGTGGATATGATGTAGGAGACTCAGCCACGCTGGGTGGGGGTTGAAAGCGGGCGTTTGAGCCCCACCCAAAAATTCCATATCCGGTGACGGAGCAAAACCTCCGAATGGCTTTACCTGCCCCATCGCTGCGTGCTTTTTGTGGAAGCCAAATTAATCTGCTCGATCTCGAGGCCTTGAAGATACTGGCAAATCATTCGCAAGTCGCTACATGCTTGTGCCGGCCGACTCCTTGTTACAGATTTGCAAAGCTATGATACACAGGTTTTCATGATAGGGCGGCTAAACCCCTTTGGGTGTATCCTAGTCTCCATGGGCGAACGTGGCCATTACAGCTCTGTCAAAATTTCGGAAACAAAGGGCATGATAGATTACAAAAACGTAAAGAAGAGAGATTACTCCGGAACAAGTACACAAAAAGTCCTAATCGAAGGCCTCCACTGTTCCGTCGAGTAAAGGAAATGGTCCGTTGTGAAGAATCGTCATGAGCACAGAGCGCACAACCGGTCCCTGTCACGACCTGGATATTTTCTTAAGCATCCTGGGAAAGGACTCATTCACGAAGCTCTCAACAGAGCGCCTTCTCCATCGTACGCGCCCATGGCAGGAATCCAGTTTGCATTGAAAGTCTGGATCGTTTCCGGGTCGACGGGGGATGAAACGAAACTCGCGTTGACTGTGTGGCAGCTAGCCTTCCGTTTTCAACCTGTGTCTGGATCTTGCATGAGCCATAAGACGCCTCAGTCACAATAAACGCCTGGTCAGATATAGCGTCGCACTCTCGGTTCCAGTATGTGGTCCCCTCCAATATCGGTCGCCATGGGAAACCGTGCTCGCAATTACTCTCTAGAACAAGGAGTGACGCAAGTCTGATGAGAAAGGTGAGCGAGCGCAGACCGGGCTCCTCTTGGTGCTGCTATTCTGCCACCGCCATCAGCGCACCCGAGCGACTATTTGCAGACCTTCAATTTGGTGATATCGTGTCAACATGGATCCCGGCATTGGAGCGTTTCATGTTGGAGCCAAATTTGCCGCATTTTCATCCACCAATCTTAGCGACAGCGAATTCCACCACTTCAGCTCCAATGAATCCGGCTGGGGTATGATGCGTCCAACTACTTTATCTGCAAATTGAAGATGGTAGGGTAGATGAGCAACTGGAACTAAATCAAGATTCTCCCACTGTCACCTCAACTTTGCATTCCTCCCTTTGCATGCCGTTTGCGTTTCATTGCACCTGCATTGACGTCTCTCTCCCATTCTCCTCAACCCCTCCCTCTGTCTCCTTCCGCTTTGAAAACCATCATCTTTCTTCCTCTCCTCCTTGACCAACGGCCCGGTGCCTTCATCTTTCCGCGGCAGGAACCTGGATCTTGTGCAATGTCAAAGGCTGGCCCTCTGACGAGGTCAAGGTCGAAGCGATTAGGCCACACTGCACCCGGGCCAAGCGTTCGCGGGCGGACGAGTCCTTCAAAGGGTCCTTCGCTCAACGTCGAGGTCCCTCCGCGTGTCGACCTTGGGCGCAGATTGCATTCCGATGAAATTGTCATAGGTCTTGCATTGGGTAGCCCGGGACAGAGTCCTCTGCCCCCTCTACCACCAGACGACCGAGACGTCGATGTTTGCAACGATGTCGACGTATCCTATAGTGCCAGCTCCCCTAGGAAGGCCGAAGGTGGCCTGGGTACCGTGACTGAGATTGGCACTGGAGGGCAAGACATCAAGAGGAAAGGCAGCAAATGGAAGTCGTTTGGCAGCTTGTTCGGAAGGAAGGACTCGGTTGCACGGGTCTCAGAGGCGTCACCATTCTATCAATTGGACCGCATACCAGGGCAGGGGTCAGCGAAGTCGCGTGATGCCGAAAATCATCTCGAGATCAACGCACTCCGCCGGAAACGAGCCGATTCGAGTCGAAGCAAGACAGGAACGGATTCGTCCCAGAGCACTACCAAAGGCGAGGGTAACGGCTTGTTGAGGAGGAACAGCTCTCGGAGGAGAGGGCTACGGAGAAGGAAGGCTGAAGAAATGAAGCCTGACATGTTTCGACTGCCCAACTCCTTGTCTGCTCATGCAGAAGTAGAGGACCTACAGCCTCCATCAGTTGCGCCACGGCGCCCTATGGCTTCGTTACTTCAAGTTGAGATCCCCAACGTTGAGCTAGACCGATACAGCGTTATGTTCGGCGATTTGCTTGGCTCCAATCCCCACACAAGACCCAAACCTAAGAAGCAGCAATCGCTGTTGTCTCGGACACAGGTGAACGTGGAGGACGTACCAGCAGGCGCTAACTCTGAAGACTGCCACCTGTCGTCCATGGATAACCTACCGAAGCCGCCCCATAGGCGGGATGATTCTACTTCCTCCAAATCTTCCAAGACACCATCTTTTTCCCTCTTTCCATCCTCATCCTCGACTCCTCGTCAATCAGCAAATAGTATGGTCAGTAAATCTCTTCCTAAGCCAAGTCCTCTAGGCCGCTCAACAACAGCACCCAATACCCTAGCACCACCGAATCGACCTCAGATCCATAAAAGCAAGTCCGAAGACCGTGAGCAGGTCCTCTTTGTTGTCCACAGTCCAGCCGAAGTGCCTTCGACATTAGACCCTCCTAGCCGCAGACACAGCTTAGATGCCCCTAGCTTCTCGGACTCAAAACTCGAGACAGGCTCTCTAAACCTTACTAGCCAAGTCTCACAAGGAATTTTCTCAGACTATGCATTTCCAGCCCGCAAATCTAGCATGAAGAGACTTCCACAGCCTCCAAAGGACTCTGTATTTTCTAGCCACCCACGGGATGATTCTGTGGGCACAGCAGCAGAAGTTTCTATTGCCAGACAGATATCGATTTCGCGTCGACAGCGACAGCTTCTTGTTCCGGTAGCTCCAAAGCTTGCGCGGCAGCCTAGGCAGCCGACATTGGTGGACGGTATCAGTACTCCAGCGGCGCGAAAATCACATCACTTGACGCTCGAGGATGCCTGAGGGACTTGAGGGGAGAGTCACGTATTCACGGCCTTGCACCAGTCAAAGATTATAGTCAGATCCATGAGACATTGAATGGACTGTAGGATTTGATCTTTTTCGCCATCACTTATCACATATCGCTTCAATAGCTGGTCTTGTTTCTTTCGATATGCATATAATGTGACATGCGTGACATGGCCTTAGGCACTGTAATGGCCACTTCTTGGGCGATGTTCGCTATAGCGGCTGGCTGTGCCACCTTTACTCGTACTGTCGCCGAGAGGAAAATTTGATTCGTGTATATACCCATATAAAGATTCACCAAGAATAAGATTTCCATGAGGATCAAGCTTGTTCAATTCATGCTTCAAAGAATAAAACAGATTCTGCCACAGCAGCGCCTGCGATCAGGAGCTTGTGTATTCTCAAGCTCGTCCATTCCACCATTCCACCCTGACTAATACACCCAAAGTGATCAGACGAATGCGTCTCATTGAACCCACATCCCATCTTAATGGCGCGAATGCACAGCGAACCCATTTTGGAAAACGAAACACGATGCCTTTGCATCGTTATAGATCATCTGGACAAAGGCTACATTCCGATGCTTTACTGAAACAAGACTGTATTACGGATCAGTGCCCCCCATCAATCAAGGCAATATTTACTTAGACCTGGACATCATTAGATGCACTCGTAGTCGATATATACGACTGTTTATTAGAATTCAATAGTGCTTTATGCGCTTATGCCATGCAGGGCGTCCTCCATGCGACACAGACGATGTCCTAGCAATGTCATAACTCATATGCATACATCATAAGTTCATCAATTCTTAAGCTTCTTCATTCCATTGTCCTCAACAGACGGGGCAGCCGGCAGCTCGACCCCTTTCACACTCCATACCATTCCGACATACGCATCGCTGAGAAGCAGGACATCGATCTTCCTCTCAGCATTTTCAGGAGTCAACTTGATTGTCGATCGTGATGTAGGTTTTTCTGCACTTCTACCACCCCGCTTCCCCGTCGGTGGCCAATTGATTCTTTTTAGTGCCAGTACTTCATCTTTAGCCGGGTCTGCAACAACAAGGAAAAAGCCTTCGGACTGTGGCTTCGGGTACTTAGGAGCATAGATCCTATAGTCGGGTTGGATGGCAGCGTTGTGACGAGCGACGCTAACAGTCAAGCCGAGCGCGTTGACCTCCATGACGTTGAATTTGAGGTCAGGGAGTATGTCAACAATCTTTTGGATTTCAGGTTGGGAGCCGCGCGAGAGACCTAGGTCGGTCAAGAGCTTATAGAGAGTTGGTTTGGGGATCTCGTGGATTTGCGTCAACGATTGGAGATGAGACCCAGCCTTCTTCGCTCGATCACGCTCTTTGTCTGCATCCACTCCAGGAAGAATTGATAACGGCCCATCATTAGGCCAGCGAGCTGATTTGATACATTGCAGCAGCGTCACCATCATCGTACAACTCGAGAGGTATCCAAGCTCTGTCAAGACGTCGACCGAAGCCTGCACGATACGGATGCTCTGATCCAAGACTGAGTTCAAATCACCAACGTAATCTGAGATGGGCAGATCGATACGAGAGAAATATGCCTGAAGTAGCAGGAACGCTTTCACATGAGGATCCCACATCGGGAGCCCTAGCGAATCAGCCCTCATTGGCAGATTCTTTGCCATCTCCGCGTTGATGAGATCTTCGTTATGCCTGACAGGAAGCTCGTCAAACTCTGTGGCACCACACATCCATGACAATACCTCCTCAAAAGACGCATCCTTCTTGGCGTTTTTTATTAAGTGACGAATGGTCTTATGAGACAGGTAATAGTAACTCATAATCTTTCCGAGAGGAGTTGAGTCCACGTCGCCATTTGAGTGAAGGGTGATGCAACTTGATTCTGCAAGCTCACCTAGCGACTTATCGACGAGCTCGATCATGAAATCGTTGGCCAGCTGCTGTGCTGCGATCGTGTTATGCTCTTCGGCGGAAATCTCCAAACCATAGTAAGATGGATTTTTATGCAAACGCCGGAAAAAGAACGTCCAAGTCAGATAATCCAAAGCATCTTGTTTAGTGCCAATGGTGCCCGCTGAAGCTTCGGCTCCGAGATGATTGTCCAGCACACTGTGTAAAGAAGACTCGACGGGAAATCCTGTATGAAGGAAATGCTTATAAAACGCCTTCTTAGCGTCTTGAGTAAAGATGCGTGCAATGCCCGATGAATCGAATTGCGGACGGCCCGCACGGCCTAGCATCTGGAGAACGTCGGTTAGATCCATGTCTTTGTAGCCTTCTATCTTGGCATCAAAGTATTGAGTGCCTTTCACGACCACTAGATGCGCCGGTAAGTTGACACCCCATGCAAGCGTGCTTGTGGCAACAAGTATCTGAATCTTGTTATTGGCAAACAGCTCTTCGGATAGCTGCCTATCATTCTCCACGAGTCCAGCGTGATGCAATCCAATGCCAAAGCTCAAAGCCTCTTTGAGCGCGTCATCTTTGACCCGCGAAAGATTAAGCTGCAGGTCGTCCTCCGACATACGCACAAACCGTCGAGGATTATCCTCCATTCCGCACAGATTGATTAAATCTTTGGCTGTTAAACGCGTCTGTCTTCTAGAAGCGACGAAGACTATGACCGGTTTTTTGGGTGAGTGAGTCTTGATGGCCGAGAATGTTGGGCGATTCATACTCTGCATCAGCGGGCAAAACCCCCGCTGCTCAGGGAAACCATCGATGAAGATTTCTAAAGGCACAGGACGGACGGAGTGACGGAAATTGAAAAGCCCCTCCTTGACACCAAGCCAATTGCCTAGGTCCATGGCATTGGCGCAAGCAGTCGACATGCCAACAAGTCGTACTAAGCCTTTCGATTGCGAAGCGATATAGTTCATTCGAGAAACGATGATTTCCAAGATGGGACCTCGATCACCACCAAGAAGATGGATCTCATCGATGATCACTAAACT
>JAABUH010003859.1_pt1 | contig 12539 bp, 8 predicted proteins | sample 5559121 | NCBI WGS metagenome assembly JAABUH01 (sample SAMN10711871, study PRJNA513364) | rock metagenome | isolation source: Antarctica rocks | place: Antarctica: Victoria Land, Battleship Promontory nord | collected 2015-12-28 | reverse complement strand
CTCCATCCGCAGCCGCATCGCGGGCTATCCGTGCCTGGAACGTTTCTAGAGTGCAGATAAGCGTTCAGACCTATGCGTTCGGTTCTGATGTGCGTTGCGAGGGTGCTTTCTGCTTTCTGAAGGCCGTCACGCATCTTTACCGTCTTATTGCTCAGGTGCGACCTTTGTGCTGGGGTTGCGTTGACGTCTGCGACGCGTTCTCTGTACTTTTCCCATCGTTGATTCCATTGATCTTTGTGATACTGCGTTATTGCGATGCTATCGCTTGTTGAAACCGTTGTGAAGGAGGGGGTGCGTCGTCTGCGTCTCGACTGTATCTTCGCACCTTCTCGAATGAAGGCATTCAGAAGTACTATTTTCTTGGTGGCGGGTGAGCGAGGAATGACGCGATTAACTCCCGTCAAACGGGCGCGTATTAGTTCGCATGCTTGTCTGGCCTCTTGCGTTCGACCGTCGACTCGGCTGTGTAGCGTGGCCTTGTCCTGTAGCATGTTCAGATGAACATGTAGCGGACTCGTGTATGTTTCTGCCTCTAGAGTTTCGGTGTTTACTCTTTTGAACGCTCCTGCTACGTGACGCAGAGCCTGATTCTGAAGTGTTCCTAGCCTGCGTTCTTTGCCCGACAGTTCACCTTTCTTGCCGCGCTGATGCCAGACTGACGCTCCGAATGCGATTCCTGACCTCACTACTGCTGAGTATACTTGCCTCGCTTTTGTGAAGGTAGCTCCCCATGTGGAGGCTCCGAGGCGACTAAGTGCCAGCATTCTTGTGGCGTGGTTCGCCTCTATTTGTCGAAGATGCGCGCCCCATCGCAGTTTCGTGTCCAGTTGCACCCCTAGAACCCGTACGTCTGGTTTCGGTTTGATAACTGAGCTTTCTATTTGTATGCTAGCCGTCATGTCGAACCTCTTCGGTTTTCTAGTGAAATGCGTGAGCTCGTACTTTTCTGGTGCGAACGTTGCGCCATGGGTGCGAGCCCATTCCGCGCAGGCGTCGTGTGCTTTGCTCAGTGTTCTGCAGGTTTCTTCAGTGGATCTGCCGTAGGCTAGAATGTTAATATCGTCTACGAAGCCAAGCACTCCGATTTTAATTCCCAGTGCTTCGCATTTTTCGATTAGACTTGCGTTGAAGAATAGAAAGAGAATCGGTGAAATGGGGGACCCCTGCGGTATGCCTGCGTTTACCTCGCGCATGTCGCTCGTTTGTCCGTCGAATATTAGCGACGTCTCTCGATCCTCTAGGAAGCTGCGTGTCCATTCGATTATGTAGCTCGGCGTTCTTTTCATTTTCAGCGTGTGCAGAAGTCTGACGTGTGAGACTCGATCGAACGCTCCGGCGGCGTCTAAGCTTAGCATGGAGGCCACATATTTGGTTCCACAGCCCCACACTGTGTGAACTTGGTCTACTAGTAGATCTAACGCCGAGATCACGGATCGCTTGCGCCTCGCTCCCATTTGAGCATTTGGTAGCATGCGATGAGTCTCGGCTATGTCACTCAGTCTTTTGGCCATGATCGACTCCAGCGCTTTGCCCATGGTATCGAGCAAAGCAATGGGTCGATACGCCTTCGGATCGGTATAGTCGCTTTTCTTCGGTTTGCGTAGTACTATTGTCTGAGCCTTTTTGAACTGCTTCGGATGATACTTGTGTGTTACGCATGCGTTGAATAAACTCGTCAGTACTGGGGTCAGTTCTGCGAGACCCGCTTGAAGCGCTCTGTTTGGAATACCTGAAGCGCCCGGCGCTTTGTCTGCTTTTACCCGTCTGATTGCCTGCTTCACTTCATCTTCTGTGATGCGTGGATTGGATGAGACTGCCAGAGGTATGAATGATCCTGCGATGTCGCTGACATCCGCTTGAGGAGGTGGGGGAAAGAACTTTCCCCGCAGTATCTCGGTTTTTTCCTCGAACGTCGTTGCCATATGATCGGTGTCGCTTCGCTTCAGTGACGGAAACTGAGGAAGCTTTTTAGGTAGCTGACTTTCGGTCCTAGCCCATTTTGCAAAGCGCCATATCGATTTGAGTGCTTCGCTCAGCTCATGCATTTGTGTCCTGAAGTGTGCGCGTTTCGTTTGTCGAATGATCTTGTTTTTATGATCGTTGTGCTTCAGGTATTCATTCCACGCTCCTAATGTGCCTTGCGTTTTCCATATGGTTCGCAGTCGTCTTGATTCCATTACTACTTCGGAGCAGCTTTGATTCCAAAAGTCTCTTGCTCGATTTGACGGCTTTGCCAAGGGGGTAGATTCCTCGATGGCCTCCTGTAGCACTCTGGTAACCTCGCACACTCTGGCATCCACCATAGTCTTGTCGTCTAGAGAGCGTTCCAAAGGTAGATGTATTCGCAGATAAGCACTCAATGCTTCTGTATTCATTTTCTTCCAAAGTCGTCGAGTCGAGGGTTGCACTGAGGTTGTTTGTAGGCATAGCTCTGTGGCGATCGGAAGATGATCCGACCCCTGATGCAGATCGGTTCGTACCTCGCACTTGCGTGTCATGGACTGTATTTTCTCGCTGCTAAAGGCTAGATCAATCGTCGTAAATTGATTGTGAGCTTCGCGAGTAATAGTGCCTGGTTCCAGTAATAATTCCAGCCTTGCGTTTGTAATGACGTTTAGTAGGGTATCAGCCGCCGTATGACGAGTGAAGCATCTTCGCCCCCCCCAGTGAGGATGATGTAGATTGAAATCTCCTACGATCAGTTGTTCGCAGTCATCCTTGAGTAGTTCGTTCAAACGAGGAATGATTGAAGGTCCCTCTGTGGATGTAGTAGACAGTGGGCATGGGTTGTAGACGTTTAGAAGCCTTAGCGCCTGCGTTTCGCCGTCTGTGTTGCGAGTTAATATTCTGATTGAGCAAATGTCTGGCTCAGCTGTTTCTACTATCCATTGATCGGGCCTTAGACGTTTGTTAACGTATATGCATGTTCTTGATTGAGATGACGAGTTTTCCACTAGGTGAAAGGAGTTGTGTGCTGGGCTAAATGACTGCGAGCCGTTGTTGTTGCGACCTTGCTCCTGTATAGCTACTATGTCGAATTCGCGAACTTCTCTGTCAATTAGAAACGGTTCTTGAATTCTTAATGATTTTCTGGTGTTGTACTGTAGAATTCGTAGGAAAGGCTGTTCCGTCATAGAGTTATTCGTAGCTGTTGTTGACCCTGCGATGAGGAGGCTCTTTGTATGCTTTCGGCCATCGACGGCCTTCCTCGCTTTCTGGTTGGACGTTCCTGAATCTGCTCAGGTGTCGTCTCGTCTGAGTCACTACCCACGCAAGAGGAAAGGTCGACTCGTCTCTTCTTGGCCCCTACTACCTGCCAAGCTGGTTCGTCAGCGATTCGACTGCGTGTTTCCAGCATGACTGTTGCTGAGCTCGAGGGGTTCGTTGAACCGGAAGGATTCGTTGAACCTGAAGAGTTCGTTGAATCTAAAGAGTTCAGGGACAGCGAGGAGGGTGTGCGGTTGTATTTAGGCGCCTCAGGGTATCTGAACGGCCTGTTTCTATAGATTTCGGACGCTTGTTTCATCTGCTGTCGCCACTTGGGGCAGGTGCGTCTCCAGGGTTCGTGGTTTCCGTTGCAGTTGGCGCAACGTCTTCTATTCGGAGGCACCACACACTCCTCTATGTGATGCTTGCCTGCGCATTTTCCGCAGCGCTGATCCTTTCTGCAGACCTTAGCCATGTGACCAAATTCGTGGCATCTGAAGCACTGTGTGATGCGACAGTTCTTTTCGAATAGCTCGCATGCACATTCTTGGTACGAGTCCAGCATGCCCACGTCCATTAGCCGGTTCGCCATCGCTTCGGTCGCGACCTCTACGATGAGCGACGAATGAGCCTTTCCGCTATCTGCTACCTTCTTGGGCCAGGCTATTCTTAGAACTTCCAGATCTTCATGAAGCCTCGCGTTATCTTTTATCAGCCTTCCAATGGCCTTTTCTTGGTTGCTCATGTCTATTGTAGTGCGTACTCCATGTGCCAGCACTGCGAAGGTTCGGCGTGCTACGCGTGCCGAACTCGCGATTCCTTTTGCCCACGTCTGGGTCTTTTCCAGGTTTGCTCGAGCATCTGGGCTAACTGCGTGAAGGGAAATGTCACCGCTGCCCAGCTTGCGAAGTGACACGATTAGGTCCCTTTGGCCTGTCGACACGCCTGCGATTCCCTGTAGAATCTGTCCGGCCGACTTCTTCTGTACCTCTTCTATTTCTCTTCTGTTCATTATCTTAACCATGACTTCTCGTCCCTTGCGAAGCGGCGGCGGGTCGCCCCTGGGACGTTGCTCCCCCGTCGCTATTCCTCCTCTTGCCACGTTCGCCCATGACGTGGTTTCCGTTGGAAGACGCGTGTTTCCCTGTGTATGCAACTGCTTGTTAAGCAGTTGAACTGATGCCTTCAGTTCCTGTACATCCTTCGCGATGGACGCGTTCTGATTCGCGTGGTGTTTTCCTCCTGGGTCGAGTCGAAGGCGTCGAACCAGCTCCAATGCTACCTCTTTCCACGGATGATCTTTGCCCTCCTCTTTCTCTAACGTTGGTATCTTTATTAGTAGGTCAATAATATTAGCAACGTTCTCTTCGCCGTCGCGTGAGCGTTTCGGCCCCGCGTCTCTGTTTCCTTGCGACGGATCGACGTCGCTCGCAATCGTCTCTGAACCAGCACTGCTGCGATTCGTGCGATCCATCGTCGTTCAACCGTCTTCTAGGTTCACTCTGCCTTGTTTGTAGTGCTCTTTTTCAAAATTCGTGATGCGTGCGTTGTGGTTGTTTTTGTTTTTTAAGACGCTATAAATTAAATTAATAATTAGTCGTATAAGATCATGACGTACTTAATTGTAAAACATCTAATAAAGAACTACGATTTTATATTTAAATACTATTTGTTACGAGCATACCGAGGATGTTCATTGAACCGTAGCCCTACCGCCCTATAGGGACTGTTTGCTTGTTTGTTCACGTGATCGGCCTAGCGCGCCCCCTGGGGTACATAGATTCTGGCGCGCTTCAGACTTTCCTTCCTTAGCTTTAAACTCCTAGTTAAATAACACCCATATGACTCGCTCTATGCTGGCTCCTAATATTAGTTTAAAGCTCACTCAACCTTGCTATCGACGTGTAGACGATACAAAATAAGCTACACAAATCAGAACACGAAAGCAACGGATAGTACAAAGTGGATGGCACTGATGCAAGCAGCAACGAATGGGAACGTGGAAGTCATGGAGCTTTTACTCGCGAGGAACGCGAGTACCACGATCAAAGACATGGAAGGGTGTACTTCAATGCACCATGCAGCGCTGAAGGGTCATTCGTTGATCGTCAAACTTTTACTCGATCATGGAACTGATTTCGAAGTCCGGGACAATGATCGTTGGACGGTCCTACACCATGCGGCCTGAAACGGCCATGAAAAGACCGTGAGATATCTGCTGAAGAATGGGGCAAACGTGCACTCCAGGGCGGACAACGGATGGACAGCACTGCATCAAGCGACATGGAATGGTCATACCGCGGCCGTCGGACGCCTCAAAGAGGGCGCAAATCCTAATGAAAAAGATGACGAGGGAGAGACGGCTTTACATCAAGCTGCTTGGCGTGGACATGTTTCGGCTATCAAGTTACTCTTAGAGAAGGATGCTGATCCTGGCCTTAAGGATCAGACCGGACAGACAGCACTGCATCAAGCTGCAAGTAACGGCTCGGGAGCAGTGGTGCAGCTGCTACTAGACGAAGGTGCCGACACAAGAGTCGAGGACAACGACGGCCGGAAGCCCCATTCGCTCGCGGAAGAAAATTTCCATCACCCAATAGCGAATATTCTAAGGGAGAAGGAGACAGAAGTCTACGGTGAAGAGGTGCTTCCAGATACTGAAATATACCTAGAACATCACTCCCCGGTTCGCATCTCGATCCGGCCGTCACAGCAATCCTCGCTGTAGACTCAGACACAGCCACCATCGAACCATACGGCCAAGCAGAATTTTCAACGCCGTCGAAGATCTCGGTAGTAGTGAACGGCAAAACCAGTGTGTACTTTATGAAGACAGGACCGGATGGAGAAATGTTCAAAGGTGAACCTCTTTGTACGATATTTTGACTGAAGTGCTCGGTCACTGACGCAATGGATAGGAGAACATGAGTCGCTGACCGCCATACATTCTGCTGTTCCCTCGCTCTGTCCTAAAAGCATAGCCCACGGCAAACTCTCTGATTCTCTTGACTACTTCCTCCTTACCGAATTCATCGACATGGAAGCTGGTGATGGTGGTTAAAACAGCGGTTTGTCTCTTGCTCAAAAACTTGCAAAACTTCACAGTTCACCAGCCCCCGTTCCTCAAGGGCTACCCAGACCAGCCTTTGGCTTCCCTGTCATGACCTGCGTCGGCCGCACTCCGCAGAACAATTCATGGAGCCGTTCTTGGCCCAAATTCTTCGCCGAAAACCGGCTCCGTCCCGTCTGCAAGCTCGTCGAGAAGAATCATGGGGTGGACACTCAATTGACGTCGTTACTTAATCGGATCGTTCAAGAAGTTGTTCCTCGTTTACTAGGGAATGGACATCTAGGACGCAGTGAAGGTGTGCAACCGGCACTCGTCCACGAAGATTTGTGGTCCGGAAATAAAGCTCGAGGAAGAGTTGATGGGAAAGATGGAATCGAAGAGGTCACATTCGACGCAGGCTTATGTTATGCGCATTCGGAATACGACCTAGGAATAATGAGGATGTTTGGTGGATTCTCTGCCGGGTTCTTTAATGAGTATCATCGATTGATACCGAAAACCGAGCCGAAGAACGAGTATGATGACCGCTTGGCGCTGTATGAATTGTAAGCAACTCTCGGTGGCAGGCCCGTGCAGTTTCACCTTTTCTGACCTTCTCAACAGATATCAGTGGTTGAATCACTATGCGTTATTTTCCGGTGGGTATAGAGAGGATGCGTTGGATTGTATGGAGAAATTGGTTCACAAGTACGGCAAAATTGACGAAGAAGACTCAATTTCTCCCTAACATATTCTATGATTGCGAACGGATAGCTTCTTATTATGAAGTATTCGCGAATGAAAGGCGTACAGTGGGGATAGTGAGGATTCGGTTGAGGGATGTATCTCTCTTGTAATATTGAATACCATCTTGAGACAACCTCAACTGTTCAGCTCCTGCTGAAATCTAGGAGACTCATTCACTTCAACACTAAGAGATACTTACCTTACCTTAACGATGCTAAAGTACCCTACCTGGTGCTTTTACCTCGGATAGGCTAGACGAAACCCTAAACCCCTTCGAGGTTAGATTGCTTATTTTGCGCTCCTTTTGAGGAAACTCTGGCCAAATGTTAATACAAAGGGTTGGTGCCCCATCAACAGCCAAGTCTAAAATCCGCTTTTGCGCCCATTTACCGCCATATCTCTGTGAATTTCCCATGTGCCTATCGCACCGACTCCGTTTGAACTATACATATATATATATTTGTTTGGGCAAACTCGGCACTTCCTAGCAGTCTGCAGGGCTAAATTAGGGCCGCCATGAGGTGCCATGGACTCCCTCTATCTATGCGACTGAGTCTATGGAGTTGGTGGGTGAACAAAAGCACGTTTCTGGCCGAATCAAAAGAGATGAAGGGTAGAACAGGAGATGAGAAGCCTATATATACCCCCAGTTCTCCGCCTAGTTGCCGAGGCTATTCCTGGTGGCGGCAAGGTCCTGCACCCAACTCGAAACCTTTGCATGGCATATGTCGTAATCCGTTGGCATCTTCTTAGATATCTTTGTTAGCACGAATGTCTTAGCAAAAGAAACATGAATGAGTGTACACTACGTTCCGGTTCCCGAGATGCGCTAGCTTCAACAGTCGCCGTGTTTTTGAGCCGCTTCATGTTTCGCCACTTTGAATAGATTGAGTCATAAGTTCGTTTTCGCGAAGGCGGTACACTCTTGTTGAACCTCTCAGCAATGACGGTCCAATCCATCTTGGGATGGTTCTTGGGATAGGACTGGATGATTCGCATAAGAATCGCTTCGTCGTCGTAAGTCTCGGTCTTCCAGCGAGATTGAGGCTTAGGGATTGTTTCATCGACGTTGAATCTGGACTTCGGTATGAGCGACATGATACCAAGAGCTAAGCCAATATATTTCAAGAAAAAGTAGGGACTCGAGGGAAGGCATGATCACTTGATATGCATTTTGCTCCTGAGGTCATCTGCAGCGCCACCCTCAGCAAGAGCCAAAAGCAATGCAATGAATCCCCAGTGTGCCAGTAGAACCATTGTATGTGATACCCTGCAATACCACAGCGGAACGTAACCGCGGCGGCAAAACACCTTGCAGACGCCGTTTGGGCTAAATACGCCATGCATGACACGCACTGGCTGTTCGCAGAACTAGCGAATCACCTGACCTTACTAGAATCGTATTCGGTAAGATCATCGACATTCAAAAGATCATCTCTGTTAAAGCACGTTCGTTTCGTGTGGGCGAGATTCAGTGACCTGACCGATCGCCGGTCAAGATCACGGATATAGCAAAAGGTAGCGAGCCAACATTCAAGTGTACAGAGTTTCAATGTCAAGGGCTAGGGGAAGCTTCTGAGCCTGCTATAGGCCGATAACCCTCTCAGATAGTGATGTTGTGCCGGGGATGTTGACATTCCTTGAGCTTTATGGCTTGATCAACGAGAGAATTCAGGTAATCCGGGATCCGGATCCTCTATCCGCTGCCAGTCTACGTGCCGCAGTCAGAAAGGACGAATCTAGAAGTTCGGCCAAGCTTATGCGCGAACGGTTCTAAGGTATTTGAAGGATTACATGACAATTAAACCGACAGTAGCTGAAAGCGGGAAGACGAAGGTGAGGTGCGGAATTCTACTTTTCGTTCGAATTTCACTGCTTATTGGTCAACACTCTTCCTTTACGAGGTAACCGTCAGGGATCATTATTCCCTCAGTGATCGCACAGACCCTTTTATCGAAGGCGTTAAGAAATGCAAGGACAAGGAAGAACGTTATGTTAGTGGCTTTCCATTGCAATGTCTGGGTGTGGAGATAGATTCTTACTTTTGCTCCACCAAGGTCACACGCTTACGCTACAGTGGTTTCTAACATCATCTTTGCTTATCATCACCCAAACTAGCTCAACTACTAGCGACTGCTTTCCCTCATGCTTTTTACCATTGCCGACGAACCCCGTCCCAGTTTCGGAAGTTCCACAAGAGGACTCGGTTCTTAAATGGTTTATCCCGTATTGCAAAATATGACGCACATTCTTGCTTTCTGGTCCTTCATGTCAGCTCTGCAAACTTGGGTATGGCCCTTTGACCCGCCTCCACAGGCTTTATCGGCCCATGATGGAGCACATCCCCAAAATAAAGCAAAGCAGTCAGGGCCATGCTCCACTCAGAGAGATTGTTTTGTTAGTACTCCGCCGAAAGGCATCGTTGGTAGTATGCATCACCTCTTGACATCTCGCACATATTGCGGACTTGGATTGTCCATGGGAGTAACTTTGGTTTCCTGCCACGCGGACCGGTCTGTGGCAAAAGGACCCAAGAGATCCAAGACCGGGCAGGGAATTGTCGCAGCATTAAAGAAAAGAGCGTTTTGGATAGCTAGAAATGCCAGAATGCTCAATTCTGGGACCTCCAGGCTTCGTTGCCAAACACTTACCTCTGCTCCAAGTCCAGTCAACGCCAACCCTACTGCCGCCCCTATCCATAAACCTTTATCCTCCACCTCCCTCCCTCTTCCCTCCCAGTTTGATCGAACCCTACAAGTAGGCCAAGCGCTACACAGCAATCTTTCCAAATCTTACTCACCTACCTCCCTTCTACCATACTCCGCAGAAGACGCCTCTTGCTCCGTTTTGGAAACCGATATCCTAGGAGCTCAGTGAGCGGTGATACAAATAAGTCCGTGAAAATGCTCACGTAGATGTAAACACCATACTCCTCTCAATGTCATCGTCAAGCCCCGTGTCCTGTGGAATGTTGGTTTGGGGTAAGCGGAGTTAATTTACTCTCCCTGCCTTGGCAGATACACAGAATAAAGTCGGCGCTCTTGCTCTTCGTCTTTGAGTCTGCGGTCACACGTCTCTTGAAGCTGCTGCCTCAAAACCGTTAGACGCTTGCCAACGTCTTCTTCTATCATTGTTCATGTAGGGAGCCATGTAGGGAGCCATGTAGGAAGCTTGATAGGGAGCGCCATGTAAGCTGTTTGGTAGGGAGCCATGTAGGTTACTTTCTATTGAGCTAATTAGCACGTGCTATGGAGCATGTGTGAAGCATACTATGGAACGAAAGATGAGTAGAAAAATGAGTAGGAAGGTGAGCCGGGGAACAGCGGGCGGCAACAACGACTTTCGTGCCTAGAGTTAGTTGTGTTGTCCCCTAAATTTAGGTGACGGTCACCAAGCCCGCTCCTTGGACTCAGACCCTCCGAAGGGTGCACACCTCCGGGTGGGTCTGAGATACTGAGGCAAGTCGGCGCCAGACGCTCTCTCAAGATTAGTAAGAGCTTAGCCGATAAAACAGCCGCCATCGGAGGGGCCTTGGCGTGGAGCTAATCATGTTCCTGAGTAAGATACCAGCAGAAACCAGAAATGAACTGTACGGATTAGACCATAGCTCAGCTATACGCAATAGTCAGAAGCTCTACCGATTTTGGAGCAAACGCCAAGGTCGAAACTCAGACTAAATTCACCGCAATAGTCTGAGCTTGCACTGGTTCCTACTGGCGCTGGGTGTGGTCCTAATTTTCCTCTTTCTCCCCATACCCGTCTCGATTGGTTCTCGCCATCCACTACGGCAATAGTCGTTGAGGTGTCAAAAGATTCCATAGGAAGAGCTCTAGAGGAAGCCATCTACGCCTTAAGGTACGCGAGGCCGCTTCCGTCCTGGAACCGGAACTTTACGACGTCGCGCTCGGAAAACAACAACGTTTCCACCCTCTTATTGCCAGGAAGCTGTTGGTCGACTGGCCTACGATAAGGAAATATCTCCACAGTGAATTAGGGTGGTTACGCGCTCACCCATCGGGAAAGAAAGAATATGGCGGACGACTTCAGCAGAGCCGAGGGCGTCGAATGGGAAGCTTAGTGTGGCTATGAAAAGAGGAGCTGGCCGAGGACCACACCATGTTCCCTTTTGCTGCCCTTGCTTACTCTCATGCTATCGCTGTGGAAGCTAAGATTGTCCATTTACTTCACGACTTCAATAGTCATCTCAACAAGTAGCCATAAATTGATATGGCTTACACGTTATCGTTAAGACAAGAAGAATATAATAGACAACCCAATCTTACACGATTTACAATATCGGTCTGCACTATTTCTCTGTTCATCTGAGCATTATCGTTCGAAAAGTGACTAAAGCTGATGTGTGATTTTTACACCTCCTTACAGTTACGAAGTTGCGATGGAGAAGCAACGCCATTTGAAACGTTCAGACTACCAGTACTTACCGCAAACCACACACGTGACGCCCTATAGAGATATCCGTACCAACGTCAGATCACCGACGCGAAGAACCATCGATCAGCGGACAACATGGCGTCCAAAACCTTCTACACGTACTTCAACAGAGCGACATGTAACTTTTCAAATCACTCCGCATGAAAATCTGCCACCAGCTCATGATCCGATGTTCAAAATTCTACCACACCGACCACAAACTGTCAAGGAGAAACAACCAGCAACTTCTCAGCAACGTATCGAAGAACTCATGCAAGACAATGGTAGGTTACGGCAAAAGCTTGCCCGTTCTGAAAGCACCATCGATGCCCTGATCATGTTTCATCAGTGCGTTGAGAAATCATGTCAGACACTAAAACTCTCTCTAAAAGAACCGTCTAAAGAATTGCGCTATCAGCACCAGCACAGCGCCTTCTAAAGGCTGTTAAACCAGATCTGCTAGAGACTAGAGACAACGACCATGCTCTGCCTAACTTGTCAGTTGTGCTCGTCTTTCTGCGGCTCTTCACCTTCAGCTCCCCAGCCACTTTCCTTGAAGACTTCTCGTCATCTTCATTTGGTTAGCCGTCTTCTCGCCTCGTTGTCTGGTTGTACCGTGTGGCCACCGACGACTTCCTCATCTGAGCCCTCGAGCGACGTCTATTAGTCGGATTACCGTCTCTTTTATTTTCCTTCGTTACAACATGAGGCCGCCACAAGCCCATCTGCCTTAACCAAAACAAAATTTCTTATCCCCCCAGAACAAACCCATCCTTTCCACTGCATTCAACACTTTATCATCTACCGTTAGCAATCGAATAATAATTGAATAATAAGCAGCTATAAGAGAGCGTAATTCGATTATGCAATCTTCGAATTCAAAACATTTACAAATGCATACGATACTTCTGACAATTTCATGTTCGACGAAATCATAATGAAGTACTCTACAGTTGAGCCTCAAGTCTGGATGTGGTTAATGTTGATGTGTGCAATTGGTTCTCACATCATGATTGGCATTCTGCAAATTGTACGATACATCAGCCTCGCAGCCTTGTTCGTCTGCGTCACATGGCGGTTGATGATCTTGTACGATTTTCCGCAG
>JAABUH010003857.1_pt1 | contig 12546 bp, 10 predicted proteins | sample 5559121 | NCBI WGS metagenome assembly JAABUH01 (sample SAMN10711871, study PRJNA513364) | rock metagenome | isolation source: Antarctica rocks | place: Antarctica: Victoria Land, Battleship Promontory nord | collected 2015-12-28 | reverse complement strand
CGGCTCATCGTGTCCCCCTCGCGCTCGTGCGCGCCCCCTCAGGCGCGCCCATTAGGAACAGCCTACCCCATCCGCGCGGTGTGGCGTCCCCACCGCTCACCCCAGGACTTCTGCGCGCTAACGAATTGTCGGGGAGCTGAGCCCGTTTGCCCGTATGCCTCATGGTTGGCGGGGTCTGGGGGGAGGCATCTCCCCAGGTTCCCCCGGAGGCGGCGGAGGGGGCGAGAAGGGGCTTGGGCGACTTTTCACAGACCCTGCGCCGGGATGCGCGCCGGTTGCCTATCGCATAGCAGTCGCTGTATAATCTTGCAGACGTCACAGATGACGCGACGTACGGTTCCTGTGGGGCCGTGAAGCTGTAGGATGCCGATGATAACTCACGACTACGCCGATGTGAACGGGGTGCGACTGCACTACGCGGCGTCCGGCCCGGGGAACGTCGGCGCGCTTGTGCTGTTCCTGCACGGTTTCCCCGAGTTCTGGTACGCCTGGAAAGATCAGCTCGCCGCCTTCGGGCGGGACCACCGGGCCGTGGCTCCCGACCTGCGCGGCTACAACCTGTCGTCGAAGCCGCCCGAGGTGGCCGCGTACCGCATGGCGCGGCTCGTCGAGGACGTGCGCGCGCTGGCCGCGCGCCTTGCGCCTGCGGGGGACGGGCAGCCCGAGCGTTTCATCCTGGTGGGGCACGACTGGGGGGGCGCGGTGGCGTGGGCCTTTGCGCTCTCTCACCCCGCGCTGCTGGAGAGGCTCGTCATCATAAACGCGCCGCACCCGGCCATCTTCGCGCGCGAGCTGCGCGCGAACCCGGCGCAGCAAGAGGCCAGTCGCTATATGCTCGACTTCCGCGCGCCCGACGCCGAAGGGGTCTTGGCCGCCGGCGGCTACGCCATGCTCCTCGGCCTGATGCGGGGGCGGGGGCGGCATCGAGACTTCCTGACCGGCGAAGACCGTCGCGCCTACGTCGAGGCGTGGTCGCAGCCCGGCGCGCTGACCGGCGGACTCAACTACTACCGCGCCACCTCCGCCGCGCCGCCCGCGGCGGGCGAGGCGGGCGAGGCGACGGGTCCTGGTTCATCGCTCGACCCCGCGGCGATGGTCGTGCGCGCGCCCACGTTGGTAATCTGGGGCGAGCAAGACCGCGCGCTGCTCACCGGCAACCTGGAGGGGCTGGACCGCTTCGTCCCCGACCTGACGATCCGGCGCGTCCCCGACGCCTCGCACTGGATCGTCCACGAGCAGCCCACGCTCGTCGAGTCCGCGATACGGGCGTTCATCGGGTAGTGCCCTGACCCTGGTCGTGAAGGGAAGGGTCTTTAGAAGACCCGGCCCGATACGTCCAGGAACGTGCTGTAGAGGAGCGCGGAGCCGTCGGGGCTGAGCACGCTCAGGGTGGCGTCGCGCGCGTCGGTGCTGTCGCCGCCCTGAAAGGTCGCCTGGTAGGCGTTGGCGGTGGTGGGGTAGGGCGCCGTAGAGGGTGTCCCACATCGTGGCCGTGGCGCCGGCGATGTAGGCTCGCCCCGCGAGTCTAGGGCAATGGCAATGGAAGGTAGCGGCTATCCAAGGCGCGTGGCGTCAAGGGTGGTCACATGGTTGTCGGTCAGGACGATGAGGTGGTGTAGGCGCGCGTCGATGGCGAGCCCGAAGTTGGGGCCGGCGGCGACGGTGTCGGTCAAGGCGATGTCCTTGATGACAGCCCCGGTCTTGGCGTCGAGCACCGCGAGCGCGCCCGGTCCGTCGATCTCGTTGTCCCGCCCGAACGGGCTCGACAGCAGCACGTACACGCGGCCCTGCCTTTCGTCGACCACGGGTTGAGCCGTGGACGTGGACGACGATGTGAGCATATTCGGGTGTGTGCGGCGTAGTAGAGCACCCGTGTGTGCGTCCAGTACGTCCACGCCGATGTCGAAATTGTTTGAATTGGTGATGACAAAGACGCGAGCCGTTCGAGCGTCGACGACAGCCCCGTCCGCGCTGTTCGCGCCCTGGTACGCGTGCACGCGCACACTGGTGCGCCCGTCCAGTACGCAGACGCCGTCGCCCCCCAAGACAAACGCCCGGCCAGCGACGGCGACGGACACCTGCGGGCTTGTAGCAGGCTGTGTGGACCGTGCGCCGAAGCGTTCCTGCGCCGGCGTCGAGGATACTCAGGCTATGGGCCGACTTGTCCGTCACGAAGACGAGACCGGAGTCGCGGTCTACGGCGATGCCGCCTGGATCGGCCCCGGCGCGCACCACGACGCGGTGGACGGCGGCGGTACGCGTGTCGAACAAGCTCACCCCTCCCGCCCCGGTCTTAGGGTCGTCCGCGGTGGCGATAAACAGGTTGCCCGCTCGTTCCGCAAGCGCGAGGGCGCGCGGTCGCCCGGCCACGATGATCGTGCGCAGGAGGGCGCCGGTGCGCGCGTCGAGCACAGCGAGGCGACTTGTGTCGTCGATCGCCACGTAGACGCGGCTCGCCGCGTCGTCGACGGCGACAGCGCCTGGCCCGCCAGGCGCCCCGCCGATGTCGACGGTGCGGAGGAGGGCGCCGGTCGCGGTATCCACCACGCTCACACCGTCGGCGGAGTCGATGAATGCGTGACTTGTCCGCTCGTCGACGGCCGCCGCATAACCGACGATGGGCAACGTGCGCGGGAGGGACGGCCTAACCGGGCGTGCGGGCGGCGTGGCTGGGGCGGGGGACGTGCCCATCCCGAAGCTCGGCGTGAGCACGATCGCGGTGTCATTGACGCGGTTCAGGGCGACAGCGGCACCCGTCCTCCCGTTTAGGACGATCAGATCGGCGCTAACCTGAACGCTCTGTCGCACCAACCCACTATGCCCGTCACGCACGACAATAGCGCCCGGACCTACCTGCCCGCCGGGCTTGTACGCCCCGGCCACGGCATCGAACACGCGCCCCGTCCGCTCGTCGACCGCCCGAACGACACTCGCCTGTCCACTTTCGGCGATGGTGCGCACGAGTGCGCCCGTGGTTGCGTCGAGCATGCCGAACAGCCCGACGTTGCCACTGTCCGCGGTCGTCGTCAGAAAGACGCGTCCCGTCGACTCGACACTTGTGAGTATCCCGCCAGCCGTACCTGGGCTGCTCGCTATGCCGAGGACAGCACCGCTGCGCGCGTCAAGCATCAAGACACTTTTTCCGGCCGAAACGAACACATGGCTCGTGCGCTCGTTGACGACGACGCTAGTAACCTGGACGCCCGTCGTGACCGTGCGCAAGACGCGCCCGTCCCGTGCGTCGAGCATGCGCACATTGCTACCGCTTGCCACGAAGACATGCCCAGCACGCCCATCCGCGGCCATCGTTCCGTCCCCTTGGGCGGTCGATCCCAGCGCGACCGTGCGCACCACGGCTCCATTGCTCGTGTCGAGCACGCTCACATAGCCCTTAGAATCGAGGTCGATCGTGGTTACGAAGAGGCGTCCCCGCGCCTCATCGAGCGCCAGCCCGCTCGGCCCCTCGGAATCCCCTGTGGCAATGGCCAAGGTGTGCAACACCCGCCCCGTTACCGTGTCGATCATAGCGACGCGTCCGTGTCCGTCCGCGTTTGTGGTTAGCGCGAAGAAGTGGCCCCAACGCTCATCCAAGGCGATGGGACGCGGGGTCAGCCCCACCGCCGCCGAGTTCAGGATGTGCCCGTCGCGCGCGGAGAGAGATGCTCACGCGGCCGGGCGACCCCTGTCCGGGGTCGGTCAGAACGAGGGCGCGTCCCCGCGCCTCGTCCACGTCGATGCCTGAGACGCCTCCCTGAACGGCGGGGCCGGAGGTCACGCTCCGCACGACCGCTCCCGTCGCCGTGTCGAGCACGCTGATTTGACTCGTCGTCGCATCGGACCCGACAGCGAACGTCCGTCCCGTGCGCCCGTCCATGGCAACCGCGAACGCGACGCTTTGAGAATCGGCGGATGGGCCGAGTGGCACAACCGCGACAATAGGATCGGGCGCCTCGACACGGCGCGCTATACGCGGCGATCCACCGAGCACCATCGCCAGGAGCAGGAGTCTGCTCATCCTATGGATCATGCCCGCCAATCCATCAAGCTCCCCCCTCGCGCGTCGTGGAGGCGCGCCCGGCCACCATCCTCATCTGGCCGCGCCGCCACTGTTACATATCGAGATTGGACAAGGGCTCCGAGGTAGGTGACGCCGCCCCCCCTCGTACGGCATTGTAAGCGATTCGGTCGGCCCTGGCTAGCTATCCTTACACCCAAGCGCCCCAACCATCGCGCTATGATATGGCTCCGGCTAAAGTGATGTCAGGGACGACCGATCAGGGTCGGGCCGACGACCGGCAGACTGCTAGTCGAGGCTCGCAGCACGGAGGTTAACAGCTTGATGCAACCGGGTCCTCCGTGCGGCCCGTTTTCCGCGCTGAACCCGGTGTCGGCATCCATCGTATCCTGCGTCGCGCGCCTACCGTTTACAACGTAGATGCCCCCTTGGCCGCCCGAACCGCCCACAACTGACATACTCCCTTGCAGTTGCACCTCTTTCGCAACGACGAATATCCCACCCCCGGAGCCACCACCGGCGCCGGCCCACGGGCCGAGATATCCGTGAATATAGGCCATCGCAACCTGTCCACCGCCCCCGTTTCCCCCGTCGGCGGATAGCATGCCAGCTATAAGGATGCGAGCGCCTTGTAACGTCACGGAGCCCCCTCCATTGCCTGGAGATGGCGTTACAGGGGCATCACTCGAGGGGGCGCCGGATGCGAGTGTGCTGTCGCTAGGCGCGCCGGGGACGCCACTGTGCGGGGCAACAGTCGCCGCGCATAATCCCGCGCTCTCGTACCGTCCATCCTGCCGACGGCCATTAGTAGATTCTACGGTACCGTCCGCTACGATGTTGCCGCCGCGCTCGACCAAGATCGTCTGCGCTTGCAGGGTGAACCGCGGCCCGGCTTGGAGAATGCCGCCCTTATAGACGCATACATGCCGGTAGCGATGAAACCCACGTAACGTGATAGCGCGGCCGGCGGTCACGCGTAGATCGCCCCCTCCGCATCGCATACCTCGCTCAAATACGCCGAGGGGCTGTGAGGGTAAACGCAGTGGCGCTATGCCAATCGCCGACACAACAGGAGGTGGGAGGTGGGGTAATAGAGCTTGTTGCGCCCGTGTGAGGGCCATGATAGACGTGCGACCGGCGCCGCCCGCTTTGCCAGCCGGATATCGGCCTCTGACACCAGCTTGCCCTCCACTACCCCCCGAGACACTGACGTAAGCGCTCACGCGAGAAGGCATGAGCCGCCCCGTCCGCAGGGTCACGTCGCCGCCGTCGCCGCCGTCGCCGCCAGGGCTGGCGACTGCGGGATCGCTCGAATGTCCTGGCGTACCACTGCCGTAATAACCCAAACCACCGTCGCCGCCCCGCGCGTAAAGGGGACCGGCGAGGAGCAGATTAGAGACATCTAGTGTCAGATGCCCGCCGCGCCCGCCGCGCCCGCCGCCGCCGTCAGGCTCACCACAGCCGAACCCGTTGAGCCCTCCCCCTCCGTCAGCGGAGATGGGGCCGCGCACAATAGCTTCCTGCGCGAGGATGTGCAATGAGGCGCCACTGGCGCCATCAGACTCGATTGAGCTCTGATCGCCGCATTCGTCGGGCATTCCGCCGCCGGGTACACCATCAGCAGAGACGTACCCTGTTGGGGCAACGTAAAGCACCCCGACACGTAAGACGCCGGAAGCGCGCAACACCCCGCCATCTACCACACAAACCCGATCAAACGTCCGTGTGCCGGTGATCGTCGTCTTGCCACCGTCCACAACAAGGTCACGCGGACCGTCACAAACTGGCGGCGTCAAAGCGCTGGCAGCGCCATAGGTGGACGGGACGCCGCCGGCTACGCGAGGAGCATCGGTCTGCACCGGGGCGACCGCAGTGAGCGATAGGCAGGCGAGCATAAGGGCTATGCGTCCGAGCGGTGACCACACGCCCCTTCTGATACACGCACTGAATATTAAGCGGCGCCCCACAACTCACCCCAGTATTTTCGTTCAATAGCAATACTGATTGATGAGTTGGTTGTACAACTCATTCAGCATGCTTTTATGGACGCGACAGCGGTTGAGATAGTCCGGATTCGACGGATTCGGCGTGCCGCCGCCGAGACGCTTTCCATTGCCACTACTGGTGTATAGCCCTAGCAACTGATCCGGTGAGCCGGCAGCGGCTTTTTCGGCGCCTCGGTACCACGCGACGCGCAACGGGCTGTTAGACGGATGAGTAATGTCAAACTGAGGGTGATCGTACAGCCAGGTGAACAGATCGGCGAGGTAGGCGCCGGAGCAGCCTGTTGGGTTGCCGCAAGCTTGCCCCGGACCTTGCGTGAGGAGTTGTGGGAAATCGCTCCAGTTATCTTCTGTGAAGATAAGCGGAAGATGTTGGTTGCGGATTCGCTTGTCGCTCGTCCATAGCCTTGTCATAAACAACAGATCGCGACAGACGCCGGGGTAAGTGTTGTAGTCCGCATAAGGGCCATTAGCGCCAAGAACTACAGCGGGGTACATGTGGTAATAATTTGTCCAGTACGTGGTACGTGGATGAGGATCTGTCCTGAAGTACGTGCTGTAATTGTACGGATGCACGGCGAAACCCAGATTAGCCGCGCTTACTCCCTGAGCTGTTGCGGAAATAATCGCCTGTACCGCGACATCCTCGTTGTAGCCTCCTCCATCTGGGTCTTGGAAAGAGGTCTTCGGATTTTGGCACATTCCTGTCTTCTGTGCCGTCGGCTCAATCATGCCGGCAGTGAGAACACGGTAGTTGAGAGCTCTCGGATCGAACATACCACCAATGGCAGCACTTATCCCTTTAGCTGCTGCCGCGAACACCAAGGGGTAGTTATTGGCCTTATAATTGCCAAAGCCGCTATAGTAGATCTGGTTGTGGATGTTCTGTTCGTTGCCTATCTCGAAGTACATAAACTTATACGGTAACGGACCGTTGTATCCGGAGGGAAGGGATCGGGGAATCAGGGGGGCTAAGGGTACCAGAACTGTATTGACGAAATTGTTTATCTCGCTTTTCCAATTGTCCTGGTAACCACTCACACCTGAGCCAAGCAATTGGCATTGGGAGTTCATCTGAGACGTGTCCCCCGCCGGGTCCGGCAAGAGGAAATTGATGATGGGGACGACGTTCGACTTGAATGCCTCGGTTAGGATGTTGGAGATGCTATCGTTCCCGTTGATGTTAGCCGACTCGCGTCCGTGAGCGATCTGTTTACCGAAGCTGTTCCAGTAGGTCGGACCCGGAACTGTACTCGTGCAGGACATCTGCACACCGATGCGGATCAATGAGCCCGCTAAGTCTTTCCTCACCGCGCCCACCCGTGTGTCGCCGCCACAGGCAATAGACCTTTTGCCACATGAAAGCGCTTTTATTGTGGAGCCTGGGATCGGACCTGAGCTTACGGCTGTCGAATCCGCGCTCACGAACGATCCTGATACCCCGTAGATGTTGGTGGCGCGGTCGACGTAGTAGGGCGGGTGGGGCCGGCGCGCTGTCGCGTAGGTGATGTCCAGGTACGGCGCTGTTGTCGCGGCATCGACCCCTGCCCCCAACGGTGAGGCGAAGCGCGCCGGGGCGCCGCCGCTCATGAGGGTCAGGCCGGCGTTCGTCGAGTTGTCCTGCACCCACCCCTGGACCAGGCTCGTCACGTCCCAACTCTGCCAGTGCCCGTCACTCCCCGCCTGCGCGAGGCCCGTCGTGCCCGTCATGACCAGGGGAGCGGTATTCCAGCTCGGCGCCACCGACGGATCGCCGTCGGGGGGCGGCGGGGCGTTCTGATAGACCTGCACGCCCGTCGCGGTCAGCTGAGCCGGTGTGTACAGGCGCAGGCTCGCCGACACGATGGACGTATCGTCGGGCAGGGCCGAGAGGTCGTAGTACGCCTGCCCGTTGTAGGCGCAGCCGTTCGTGGCACCAACGACCATCTCTGTCTGCGGTGCCACTTGGCTGGGCGCGCAACTGTTGGTCGTGCCGAAGAGCGTGGTGTTCGCGGCCGAGTAGGCCGTGGCGATGGGCAGGTCCAGGCTGACCGGGAAGGTACGGCCGGGGGCGTTGAGCCACGCCGGGTCGACACTGAGCGCCAGCTGTTGCGTGCCCGCAGCGGGCGAGGTGAGCGTGGTGGTGGCGGGGCCGGTGCTCACGGGGGCGGTAACGGCCGTGCTGCTATCGACCAGCAGCGGGGCCTGCACAATATACTCCGTCTGCGTGGTTGTGTACGGGATGGTCCCGTCGTCGTTGACGCCGGTGATGGCCTGGGTTGCCCGGATCGTGCCATCTCCATTCTGCATCCATTGAATAGTTGGGGCTGAGCCTAGGGTCAGCAGGAACGGCTCGCGCTCGGCGGCGCTGTGTAGGACGACGCGCGCATCGAGACCTGAGGCCGTAGAGCGCAAGGAAAGGTCGCTCGTGGTCGGTACGGGAGTGCTGTTCGAGGGCTCAACTGCGGCGTAGGTCACGGCATTGCTACGAACCTGCCCTGACGCGGGGGTCTGCGCGGGTGCCGTAGTCGTCAGGCCCACGCTCAACGTGACCCCGTCCTCGCTGGTCAGCGCCGCCAGTGTCGTCCCCGCGCCGGCCGTGGACAGGCCGCCGCTATTCGAGGCAATAGTCTCGGTAAACGGCAGGTTAGCCGGGGCGAGCGTATTCTGCGTGGCGGCGGCTAGGCTCGGGTCGCGCCACTGCCACTGCGTGGCGTCGGGGATGCCAATGGGGCCGTTGTAGAATTGCAGGTGGACGGTCCCGTTGCTGCCTTGCGTGTAGTGCGCGGTGTGCGTGTCCAGGTTGGCGAGGTCGGCCCCCACCACCGGGGAGGTGGCGGCGGGCGTGCCGCTGATGTCGACGGTGTCGAAGGTAGCGACGCTCGTGGCATTGGCATCATAGGCGTCTGCGGCGAGGCCCAATTCGGCTGTAGCGGGCATCGCGCCGATGCTCACGCTCGAATTGGCGACGGGGAGCCAGGTGGCGTCGTCGCTGGAGGTATAGGCCGTGAAGGTGTTGCCGGTGCGCGCGATCTGCAGGTAGGCGGGCAAGGGCGCCGTGCCGCTCGTCGCCACGGTCGTGCTACTCCCGCCCACCGTCGTGCGCGCCTGCACGACGAGTCCGTTGTTCGCCGTCATGCTCAACATGACGTAGGGCGCGCCGGGGGCGCCGCTGGCGCGGTACATCGGGCCCGTCCTGGCCTGCGTGCCCGTATCCACCTGGGACGACAGCCGCGCGCTCAGGCTACCGTCGCCGGCGATATTCTGCCAGGCGAAGTGGAATCGATCCTGGGTCGCACCGGCGCCAACACCCGTGCCCACACCACGGAGCGAGAAGATGCCGTTGTCCAGGTACTGACCGCCCGGAACAGGAGGAGCGTTGATGTCGCCGCAACTCCACACGTCGGGGCACTGGTCGACGCGCACGAAGTCGAAGGTGGCCGCGCTCGTCGCGCCGGCGTTGTGCGCGGTGACGGCCGGGCCGGCCAGGATGTCGCCCGCGAGGCTGCCGATGGTCACCTGAGAGCCGGGGACGAGCGTCCAGTTGACGTTGTCGTGCGAGGTGTAGGCCGTGAAGGTCGTGCCCACGCGGTCGGCGCGCAGGTAGACCGGCGTGCTGTCGGCGAGGTAGGACACCGGCCACTGCGCGCTGGCTCCCTGCCCGTCGCGGTACTGCACGTTGACGCCGTTGCCTGGCGTGAGCATGACGAAGTAGTAGGGCGCGCCGGGGTCCGCGCTCGCACGCAGCATCACGCCCGCCTTGGCCCAGCCGTCGGTGTTCTGCTGCGCGGAGATGCGCGCGCTCACGGAGCTGTCGCCCGCGAGCGTGGTGTCTACATAGTGGAACTGGTCGCTCGTGCCCCAAACGTCCGCGCCGCCGCCGGTGACGGGAAAGTTGACCAGGGATTCGAGCGACTGGTCGTCGCGTACGATCTGGCTGCCGGCCTGCGCCGGGCTACCGATGTCCTGGCAGGACCAGGCGGTCGGGCAGGAGGTGATGGTCACCTTGTCGAAGGTAGCCGTGCTCGCGGCGCTCGTGGTGAAGGAGTCGACGGCGAGGCCGGCCAGGGCCGTCAGAGGCATCGAGTCTATGCGCACGGTCGAGTTGGGCAGGCTGGTCCAGGTCTGCCCGTCGCTCGACGTGTCGGCCGCGAACTGATTGCCCGCGCGCCGCACGCGCACGTAGAGCGGCGCCGTCACCAGAAAGTCGGCGAGGTCCTGGGCCACGGCCCCCGGCGCCGAGCGGTACTGCACCTGCAGCGTGCCGCCGTTATAGGGCGTGAGTGCGACGAAGTAGTAGGGGGCGGCGGGGTCCTCGCTGGCGCGGTACATCACGCCGGCCTTGGCGAATTGACCCGTGTTGTCCGAGACTCCGTAATTGACGTTTGCGGTTGTATAGACCCATGTGCCGCCAGCCAATCAAGCACGGTTTGTAGGGGCCGCCAAGCCTTCTAGCACCTACATAGAGTCCATTGGCACGTCCCATTTGAAGGCCTAATGGGTTCTGCAAACGTCAATTACGGAGTCTCTGTTGTCCTGAGTCAGGATGCGCGCGCTGATCGAGCCGTCGCCGGCGGCGTCCTGCGCCACGAAGTGGAAGTGGTCGCTGGTTCCCCAAATGTCCGCGCCGGAGCCGGTCACGGACCACGTGCCCTTGGCGCGGTTGCCGCTGTAGAGTTGATCGCCGGAGAGGGCGGGGGCGCCGATGTCGGCGCAGTCCTCGCCGGAGGGGCAGGTGGGCGTGGTGATGAACTTGGCGACGTAGGCGTCGAAGGCGCCCGCGTTAGCCGGCTGCTGCGTCCCGGCCGCGCCGGGCAGGTCGGTGGCCTGGGTCTGGCCCACGACCACGATGTTGGCCTGGCCGTCCTTGGCCACGGCGTAGCCCTCGGTCTCGCCGGTGCCGCCGTGCAGGTAGCTGCTGTAGCCGAGCAAGCCCGGCCTCGTCGCGCTCGACGCGAGCCCCGTCACGAAGCCATTGTAGAGGCCGCTGGTGGTGGACTGGAGGGCGTCGGGGGTGGTGGGGAAGTCGGGCGAGGTGGTCTGGCCGGCGATGGCGGCGCTGCCGCGCGTTGCGATGTCCGAGAGCTGCGGCCATGCCACGAAGGGCTGTATTCGTTGCATAGTAGCGTCGGCCGTTGGGCATATGGTAGCACGATAGCGGCGCGCGATCAAGGGGCGACACATCATTGCCGAGGGGTACGCCGAACACCCGCGTGCGTGGGGCGTGGGCGTACCCCCGAGGACCGCGGCGGCTCGCCGCGCTGCCCAGTAGACACGTTGCCGGCCAATAATGCACGAGCGCCGGCGCCTATCGACCTACTTGGGCAGCGAGATGAGCCGGGCGCTGGTGTCGAGGTTGTGCGTGCCCGGGTCGTAGAGGCCGAGGCCAGTGGGCTGCCAGTTGATGGCCGCGGGGACCTTGCCCCTGGGCATCGCGAACGCCAGGTCGGCGTTGACGACGCTGCCTTTCTTGAGCTTGCCGGTGCTCAAGGGCTGCGCGAGATTGTCGTCGAACGCGGTATCCTGCCCGTAGAGGCGCGCCCCGGCGTCGACGGCGATAAAGTCGTTGGGGTTGTACGCGTACGAATACTTGCCGGTGTCGCGCATGGTGACGTGGACCGTCTGAAAGACATAGCCCGGCTTTAGGAAGGAGCCGGAGCTGGCCTTGTCGCTCTTGGGGGCGCCGAAGGTGATCGTCACGCCGTAGAGCGTGTAGGGATTGTTGGCCCCGTCGGGGCAGCGCGCCCCTGCCGCGACGCGCGGCGCCTGCGCCGCGTTGGCCGCGCGCATCTGCGCCCCGCTCACGAGGCCGACACCCAGACACACCACGCCCGTGAAAACTGCTGTCTTGTTCATGCGTTGCTCTCCTGTACCTAACAGTAGACGATTCGCGCGCGCCGCGCCCCACAATAGTAGCCACAATCGGGGGACGTGCCAAGGCAGGGACGTGGGCCGCGCGACCGGCGGCGGCGCCGCGCGGCGCGTGACGCGTGGCGCGCAACAGGCGGGGCCGCGGCTGGAGTTGCGGGACTATTCGAAGGAGGGCGGTATGTTCGCCGAGGGCAGCGTCTACAGCGAGCCGCGCGAGGACGACGGGGTGCGGTGCCTGGTGATGCGCCGGTGGCCGCGCGGGGTCGTCTACGAGCGGGTCGACGTGTGGCTCAAGGAACTGGGGCCGACGACCGCGCAGTTGCATGGATTGGAGAGTGGCGGCCTGAATTGGGCCACCTTCGCCGCCGCCTATCTGAAAGGCCTGGAGACGCGCCCCGAGGCGCGAAACGCGCTCGAACAACTGCGCGCCCTCGAGTCGAGCAGCGGCAAGATTACCCTGTTGTGCCACGAGGCCGGCCCGCCGTGCCATCGCTATCTGCTGTTAGACTACCTCGCCGGCACGCTGTCGTAGACCGCTCACGCCGCTCACGCCGCTCACGCCGCTCACGCCGCTCACGCCGCTCACGCCGCTCACGCCACCCCTTGCCCGAGGTCCTGCGCAGGGGCGAACTGCGCCAGGAAGGGGTCGACCGCGGCCGGCGCGGCCCCGCGCTTGAG
>JAABUH010003855.1_pt1 | contig 12551 bp, 22 predicted proteins | sample 5559121 | NCBI WGS metagenome assembly JAABUH01 (sample SAMN10711871, study PRJNA513364) | rock metagenome | isolation source: Antarctica rocks | place: Antarctica: Victoria Land, Battleship Promontory nord | collected 2015-12-28 | reverse complement strand
CCTCAGCAGCGCACGCATGCAGCCAGCAGACACGGAGGCAGCGCCCCCCCCCTTTCACCAGCCGTAGGGCTGCGCAGCAGAGGGCGCGCCGCGCAACGGCGGCGGTGCAGCGTGGGCTGCCAGCGGCGAGCGCGGCCAGCACGCCGGCAGCCAGCGCGGCGCCGCGCGGCGCGAGCGCCAGGTAGGTGTCGCGCGACAGCGCGTCCAGCGTCGCGCGCGTGGCGGCGCTGTGCGGCCCGAGCAGCGCGACCGGCATGCGCTCCCACAGGCGCAGCGCGAGCAGCGCGCGCGCGCGCGCCGCCAGCGCGGCGGCGACCGCGACCGCGGCGGCCGCTGCCACACGCGCCCTGCGCGCTCATGTTGCCAATTATAACAGTGCTGGGGCACCTGCCAGGCGCCTGGCTACATGCCTTGGGTACACGCTGCTTTGGGTGCCGCACGTGTCGAGCTGCAGAGAGGCTCTACAGGGCATGCAGGTTCCAGGCGACACACAGGGGCGCCCCATTGCCCTACCTGGCCGGCATACTGAAAATCGTCTAGCCTCATGCAGGAGCCGCATGCTGCGAGGCCGAGGCGCTGTTGTTGCGGGCGTGGGCGCTTGACGGGGCGTTGCTGGCGCGCCTGAAGCCAGGCGCGCGCGGGCGCAGCAGCACCAGCAGCGCCGGAAAGCCCACATAGAACTGCGCCTGCACCGCCAGGCTCCAGGTGGTGCTGTAGCAGCCGCCCATGGGCCGCGCATTGTGGACGAGCGCCAGCGTGGTCCACATGTTGCGCCCGCACTGCACGGTGGCAAAAGGCACCTCCGTGAAGAATGCGTCCCTGGCCCGCGGCGCCCCGGCCGTCAACATCAAATCTGTGCGAGTTTTCCATAAACACACAGCTGCCTCTCTTTCTGTGCGACGTAGCGGTCAAGAGAAAGTAGTTGTGCGCCCAATGCATGCGGCGCCAGGACCGGCGCATACATGGTACATGGTACCTTCTGTGACAACAAAACGAAGAAAGGTCGAAAATACTTTAGCAGGAGTGCGCCTGACTTCCTCGGGGACGCTGGGGTGCCGCGCAAGGGGCACGACGAGCAGGCGGACGATCGCGAGCGCGCTGTAAAAGGCTGGCAGGATGCGCAGCGCCCGCCGCCACAGGTACCTGGTGTCCCGCAGTGGCAGCAGCGGCAGACGCTTCAGCAAGGCGAGCTCCTGCATGATGTCTGGCAAATACGCCGCAGGCTGGCATGAGCGCCTGGAAGCACCCGCTGGCAGGCAGTTGTCCGTCATCATATGCATACAACATAGGTGCGCTCCGTAGCACATGGACGCATTCCGAGTCAGGCACAAGCAGAGAGTGCTCTGCTGCCAGGACATCCAGATCTATTGCGCACACGCAAATAGAACGCGCACCGGGCGACGACGGGGCCGGGACTGCTTGCAGCTTCCAGGGCTGGGACCAGAGTGAGCGTCGCTAGGAAGCCTGTGAGGACCAGAAACATGTCCAGAGCGGGCTCAGAGGCGTTCAGGGGCACGACGGTCCACGGGTGTTCGCTGAAGTAGGCATACACCTGCAGCGGCAGCCTGGCTGGACGCCCCTCGTTTGGCAAAAAGCACTGAAAGTGCGACAAAGAGAAAAGAGAAGAGCATGACAGAGAGCTTGCACCATGCAAAGATAGTTTTGTCAGCCGCGTCCAGGATCGGTACCTTGCGCTTGTCAGGGTTGGCCGCGGCCACCCAGTACGCCAAGTGCCCGGCCAGTATCGCCAGGCATGCCAGCGCGCGCAAGCCAGCCAGGGCGCGCAGGTCAGGGCGGTCCCGCGCCGCAGCTTTCGCACTATCCGCAACATCCAGGCCATGGTGCTGGAAGTGAAGGCGAACTAGCGCCATCCTTTGCGACGCCTGTCCAAACTTGCCTGCACCCAATCCAACACTGAGCACACTCTTGCTGCACGTGTTGGCATATACAGATGACCAGTAGACTGTTGTCAATTTGCAAGCGCACAGGGACATTGCGTGCGTGCCTTATTTGCGCTCCTGATTGCGCTCCTCCCCGCTCACTCCAAAGCGTGCCGCAGTCGGGCAATCAGGGTGAGCTCAGCAGTGGAGTGCGCACTTACCTGTGGGAAGCCCTGCTTGCTGCGCATCGATCGGTTATCCTAGCTCTGGGTGTGTCGGCGCATACCCTGTCAGCCGCACTCCTTGCGCTACAAGCTGCCCAGCAAGATAGAATGCTGTGCTTGTGCTGCATACCTGGACTGTGACCAGCACAGGGAGTTAGCTGCTCTTCTACAGTTTGCACTGCACCCCGATAGCATGATATTATCGTCTGCCCACTGCTCCTCGAGTTCTGAGTTGCAGCCTGCACTCCTTTGAGCCGCTTGCTAGTGGCAGGACGCAGGGCTCCATTAAGGCCATCTAGCTGACCGGCGATGGTGCGCTTGAAGCGCTGCTGCAGGCCCTTATGCAAGGCCTACCTAAGCACGTCACTTGCTGCATTGCTCTTCTGACGCTCTGCATGAACGTGGACGTGCAGGCAAGTGAGAGGTGGCTGGCGCCTTTGGCAGATTTGAGCGTGCCTGATGCCCGTCCTTCGGAGCATGGCGGGCTCTATGCAGGTGTGGTTGTGGTGTCCCTACTGCCGTTGGTTTACACATCACTGCGTGGCGAGGATGTGTGCTGAGGCTTTTTGTGCCGAAGAGCAGGCCAGGCAGAGGGAGCGCTGCCCAGCGAGCCTGAAGCCCCGGACCTGGCTGCGCGCCTGCTGAGCGCGCTGCAGTCGCGGTTCCTCGCGGCCGCGCCCTTCCTCGCGGCCCTGCTGCGCGCTTGGCAGCACCGGGCTGCGCCGCAGGCGCCGCCGCAGGCACTGCCGCCGCTAGCATGGCACCCGGGCACACCCCGCCTGGCGGCAGCCGACAGCGCCGGAGGCGTGCACGTGTATGAGGTGACGCTTGGCGGCGCCGGCGGAGCCAAGGTCGCCGAGGACAAGGTCCTCTGCCACGCCCGCCAGCGCCTGGTGCGCAGGCGCTGCAAGCGGCGTGCCTCAGAGCCAGGCGTCAGGCTGGCTGCGTACGTCCGCGAGGCAGCAAGCGTCAGGACTGGCATTTTCTTGCGCACGTGCTGCTGCGGCGAGCGTGCTGTGTGCTGTCGCTTTGCCTCCTTGGTCGCTCAGATCATGCGCCCCACTAAGCTTTGCTTGAATGCACTTGCTGCCCCAAGTGCATGCCAAGCAGTACTCCTGCATCATCAGCTTCTGCATTGCAGGCATGCACACCCATGTGTAATACCATGCGTACGGTGCATAGCACTTCGTGGTGGCATGGCATCCCCCAGGTCTGTGGCCAGCTGGTCTGAATGATTGAGAGTGTAGGAACCTGTCTGTCTGCATGTCATGAAAGAGCATGTGCATCAGGCAGAGGCGCTAGCGTGGTCGCACCCTCCTAGGACAGCATTGGCTGCGGGTGTCTCGGGAAAGCCCCCCCATGTGAAACCTCGCTGCAATGCGCCCAATACAGGCATAAGGACGCGACCTGTGCTGTAAACGGCACGCGCGGGCGCCAGGTGGGGGCTCTCGCCTGGCGGCCCCACAGCGGCACGGTGCTGGCGGCGGGCGCGGCGGGCGGCGTGTGCGTGTGGGGCCTGGGGCGCGCGCCGCCGGGCGGCGCGCCCGCCGCGCGCACGTCCGCCGCCGGCGGCGCATGGCTTTCCTTCCTCCGCGCGCCCAGCCCCACGTGCGCCCGTCCTCGCTCATTCCCCACAGTGACAACAAGGGGCCAGCTCCCGTGGGCTGGGGCATCCACTAGCTCATGCTGGCCGCTGCTCTGTTGTCACAATGTGCCTGGTTGCGCCACCGGCAGTGCTGTCCCAGCACCTGGCTGCACGCGCTGCCACGTCATGCCGCACTATGTCTGTGCCACCATCCTCAACCACCGTCCCCACTTGCCGCAGTGTCGCCGCCTATGACCGCGCGAAGCCCAAGCGCGAGCGTGCAGGCACCGCGTGAGCGCGCTCAGCTGGAGCCCGGACGGCCAGCTGCTGGCGGCCGCGGCCGAGGGCATGCCGGGGTTCATGCTGTGGGACGTCTCGCTGGGCACGGGCACGCTGCTGCGCTACGGTGCGTCCGCAGCCTGCCAGGGCTCCTCCTCCTCCTCTTCTTCTTCTTCTCAGATGCTGTTCAGCCGCGCCCTGCTTGCGGGGCGCAACCCTGCGCTCTGACGCGCCCGCACCCAGCTGCTGGCAGAGCTCCGGCTGTGCCGCCGCTCATGGGAGCGCTTGGAAATGCGCGCGTCTTGGCGCGGCGGGTGTGCATAGCGCTGTTTTGCTGGCGCGTGCAGAGTGTGTCGCAGTCGCGCTCCTGCTTTGGATCGGATCGCATGGTGACAGCGCGCATCGGCAGGCTTGGCGAGCGTGGCGCTGCTGCGCTGGTCGCCGGACGGGAGCTACCTGCTGTCCGCGGGCGCGGCCGCGGCCTTCAGCCTGTGGGAGACGCAGCGCTGGACGTGCCAGCAGTGGGACACGGAGGTGCGCCGTTTCCGCTTTCCGTGGCTTTTCTTTTAGAATGCTGTTTGGGCTCATGGCTATTGGGCGTTGCTGAGGTAGTTTGGGCACAGCCTGTGCATGCGTCCAGTGACCGGGCTGACACGGGGCCCAGCCGCCTCGCAGGCAGGCGCGCTGGCGGGCGCGGCCTGGGCGCCCGACTCGCGCACGCTGCTGGTGGCGGCGGCCGGCGCGCCGCAGCTGGCCGCGCTCTGCCTCACGCGGCCCGCGCCCGCGCTGGACGCGCAGCTGCTGCCGCTGCCGCTGCCGCCGCCGCCGCCGCGCGACCCCGCGGGCGACGCCGCCGCGGGCGCCGCCGTGGCGCTGCGCGTCGCTGGCTTTGCGTGGGACGCCGCGGCGCAGCGCCTGGCCGTGGCGGCGCGCTGCGGACGCGTGGCCGTGTACGCGACCGTGCAGCGCCCGGTGCTGGCGGCGCGCCTGCTGGGCTGCCTGCCGCGGCCGGGGCCGCGCGGCGGGGGCGCGGAGCGTGAGAGGGACGCGCACGCAGGGCCGGCAGCTCACGCCGCGCCGCAGGGCAGCAGGCACGAGGGCGACCGCACGTTTGAGGGCGGCAGTGCAGCGGCGGGGGATGCGGGGGCGGATGATGAGACAGGGGGCCGTGCGGGCGGCGAGGGGCCCTGCACGCCTGTGCTGGACTTCCAGCGCGACAACATCCTGGCTGTGCGCTGGGACGAGCAGACTGTGACGCTGCATGACTGCACTGCTGGTTTCTGAGGCGCACTGTGAGTGATAGTGCATGTGCCCAAGAGATCAGAATTTCATAGATAGGGCTGGCATCAATGAACAGGGGTGCAATGCTACGGCATGCATGCAGGCGAGACCTTGCAGCACTCACAATCGCATACGCAGCATGTGTGCACCAGTGCGGTCGCAGGTGCACTTACATCTGCAGGTCTACATGCACGACAGACAACACCTCTCACACGCAGGCCCAGGAGGGCAGGGAAGGATGGACGCTCAGGCATGGCACGCACGAGCGCATGCGCTGGCTGGGCACGCGCGCGGGAACCCCTGGCGTGCTACGCACTACACCAGGAGGCGGTGCAGCTACAGCCCCTGCCGCGCGAACAGGGGCCAGAGCTGCAGGTCGCGGCAGGCGAGACCGCGCACAGCCAGAGCGAGTGCGCCGCCGCTCGCACGTGCCTGCACATGCTGCTCTGCTCCAGCGAGTGCGCCTGTGGCATACGTTGCACATGTCAGCAGCTTACCGCTGCCCACCCACTGGCGCAGGGGCAGGGGAGGCGCACGCCGAAGTGGCCACCACGTCTGATGGCCTGGATGCGCTCGTCCGGCCGGTGCAGGTATTGGACTTCTGGGCGCTGGCAGAGGTGCACTGCACCAGCTTCTACCCGCGCGCGCAGTGGCCCTTCGCGCCCTTCCTGCGCCTCGACCGTGTCGTCGCGCTGCAGGTGCGCGCGCACCTCCTGAGCTCGTGCTTGCCCCGCTCGCCAAACGTCCTGATGGTCTGTAATGGTTGTGCCGCCCGCAAGCAGCAGATGGGGCGCGGGTAGAGCGTGCTTTGCTTGCATAGTTGGCGTCTTGAGCACAGTGTAGTATCTTGCCTCAACCCTTTGTGGGCCCCTGCTGCCGTGCCTCAGAGCACCACTCCTGTGACGCAGCCTTTCTACTTACTGACCGCCCAGCGCTGCTGCGCTGCGCTGTGCTGTGCAAGCCCGGCTTGTGGAGGGGCGGCGGCGGGCGCCTGCAGCTCCGAGTGCCCAAGGCACGTGCTGCGGGGGGCGCATCAGACTTTTGCAGAATATGGGGGTACCGCAGGTAGCCGCTGCACGCCGTTCGGAGGGCAGCTGCTGACAGGAGCGGCGTGGGCAGGTGGGGCTGGACAGGGACCGGCGGCTGCACCAGGGGCGGTTCGAGTGCCTGGTCGCGTGCGCGGCGGGGCGGGCGCAGCCGTCGCCGCCGCGCAGCGGCGACGGTGGCCGGGCGCCGGGCGCCGCCGTGCCGCCGCTGTTCAAGTGGCTGGTGCAGCGGAAGCTGCAGGTGCGCAGGGCAGGGTAGGGGTAGGGTCCGAGTGGCCGGCGCAGTGGGACCTGCAGGCGTGCGCCAGCGCAACGGGCGTGCAGGAAGGCGAGGCGTGCGAGTGCAGGCTGCGCCGTGCACGTGCTGGGGAGGCCCTGTAAACGGTGGCGAGCCGCGTCGAGGGACGCCATTCTGGCACTGGGCGTTCCTGGGCTTGCGCAGGGCGCTCGTCTGGCACCTGCCAGGCCTGGAGCTGGCTGGTTACACCCCGGGACTGCCGCACGGGTGAGTGTGTGCACGGCACGGCTGCGGCCTCTGGCCCATGCCGAGATAGCGCAAAAGGGAGGGGGCTGTGAGCGCGGGGGTATCCTTCGGCCTGCTGCCTGCGGCGCCCTGAGCCCGAGGCCGCGCCGCGGCAGCGCAGGACGGCTTTGAGCTGAGCGCGTCGGACATCGGGCTGCTGGGCGCGGTGGTGGTCGACACGCAGGGCGACCACACGCCGGCGCTCGTGGTGGAGGCCGGCGCCGCCCAGCCCGCCCCCCGGCCGGCGCCCTGGGCGAGCACCGGCGGCTACGGCGGCAGCGGCGGCCGCGGCGATGGGGATGCGGACCGCCCCGTGAAGAAGGTAAGCCGGCGCAGGCGTCGGCAGGGCACCTGCATTACCAGACCTGGTTGCACGGGAAGGCGTACCCTAGCACACACCCAGCACAGGGTGTGTGCCGTGGCGTCTGCGGTGCTTGCTGTGGTCAATGCTCTGGGACAAGAGGTCGATGGCACGGCAATGTTGCTGCTGGGCGTCTCTTCGCGCGCGCCCGGGTTGCTAAGCCTGCGCTCGCGGCCGCCACCGCGCTGTCCCGAGCTCCCGAGAAAGCAGATAGCCCATTTTGGCGTGCGCGACTGTCCAGGCGCGCGTGAAAGCACGCGGCGCGTAGGTCGCGTACATCAGCAACCTGGCGGTAGTCCCGGCGGCGCGGCGGCGCGGCGTGGGGCGGCTGCTGGTGCGGCAAGCTGAGGAGGTACGCGGCGGCGGTTGTTCAGCCGTTTTTGCGTGAGCCTGCCGGCAGTCTGGCGCTCCTGTACAGGCACAGTGGCATGCCTTGTAGGACTGTCAGCCGCTTGCCTTTGCCGAATGGTGTGCGTGGGAGAGGAGGACGGCCTGCGGCGTGGCAGACATCGCATGCTGCTGTGTTAGTGACGACTGCCGGGCGCCTGCGCGGGGCGCAGCTGGCGCGCGGCTGGGGCGCCGAGTCCATCGCGCTGCACTGCGACTCCAGCGACCCGGCCATGTTCCGCATGTATGAAAGGCGCGCCCCCTGTGCATGAGCACGCACGACTTTCTCGCGTGCCATGCATCGCGCGTGGCTTCGGCAACCTCTCTGAAGTTACTGGAGAGACGATCTTTGCCAGGGGATGTGTGGGCGCCCAAGCTGCATGGGCTGCAGTAGCCGTGCATGCAAGCCAAGCTTTGCCTGGCTGTCCTCCATGTGCAACGCCTGCTCCGTGTGCAACGCCTGCACAGCCCCCTGGAGTTAAACCTAAATGGTACCCCTTGCGCAGCCCTTGTATGAGCCAGCGCCTGATGTGAGCTCTGCCTGCGCCCAGTTTTGGCTACCAGCGCGTGAAGGGCGACGCCGGGCTGCCCTGGTGGCAGCAGCAGCTGCTGGGCGTCCAGCTCGTGCTCATGGCGAAGCAGGTCGCCGAGCTGGGCGGCCGGGGCTCCGCCCTGTCGTCGCCCCCTCAACCAGATGTCGTGTGCTCCTGAGCGGGGATGAGCAGGGGCGGTCGCCGGCAGGGTTCTGCCCTGTGGCTTGTATTCAATGATTGTGTGCTCCTGAGCAGAGAGAGAGCTCTGTTGACACAATTTTGGCTGTGGTAGCTGTCAGACAAGGGCGGCACGGAGACGGCAGTGCGCCTCTTTCGCGGCCGCCGGACGACCTTCAGTGCTGCTTTGGCGGCCTGCCTGAGCTATTGCAGGGCGTCAGCACATGCATGTGCATGAGTGTGAGCAATACATGTACTTGCTCATGCGCTGTTACAATGCAGTCAGTGGTGCCGTCGCGCTCATGCTGCTTCGCAATGGACTTTGCAGAGCCTGAGTGAGACCGACATTGCCTGAATACTGCCCTGCGCCCTTGCCCATCAACGTGCCCGCAACGGGTCGGTTGCAAAACATAACGGCTGCCCCAGGCAGCACATTTCAACACCCCCAGAATAAAAGGCCATGCACCCAACCTACGCCCTGAGCAGTGTACAATGCTGGGTATGCCCAACGAGCTCAGGCGCAACAATTGCAGTTTACATGAGGAGCCCCGCAAACGCAATGCTATGCAGGGCCCAGCCCCCTTGAGCCGAGCCTGTACAATGTACAATTGAAAGCAAGCAAGCCGAGACGGCCCCCGCCCCCCTGGCACCATGCCCGCCTTGTCCTGGGGCCCAGAGCCCGAACAGGGCCTGGGGCAGCAACAGCAGGCAGAGCAGGCTCAACCTAAGGCCAGAGGGCTGCAGCAGGGGTGCAGCGGACAACGCACAGCCCCGAGTGCCCCGGGCCTGCTGGGCACCCAGCGGCGTAAGCCTGCCCGCTGGCGGCCGATGGGCCGCGGCGCATGCGCCAGCGGCGGCGACGCGGGCGCCGCACCTCGCTGCACAGCAGAGCGCCGTGGGGCGCAGGGCGCTGTGAGACCTCTCGCGGGACTCTCGCGGGAAGGCACCGCGAGCTAGGGCCCTATGGGCCAGAAGCCTATGCTGGCAAGCTACAGCCCTATGGGCCGGAAGCCTATGCTGGCACGGTGACCGCCCGCCGGCGCGACAGCGCCTCCGCCTCCTCGTCCAGGTCAGAGCTGCGCGCCGCGGCGACGCCGCCGTTTGTAGCGGCGGCGGCGGCCGCGCCCGCCGCCGCCATGCGCGCTGCCACCGCGGCCGCGCCCGCTGGAGCGCCCGCGCCCTTGGAACGGTCTGAGAGGCTGACACGGCGCGCACAGTTGCATGGCAAGCTGCTCCTAGAACCATGCCTGTACACTACCCAGCAGCACCGAATGGTGTGTAGCTCGCCTCAGGCGGCGCGCCCTGTGTACACCCTAAGAAGAAGATGCCGAACGGTGCTGCGCACCGGGCGGCGGCGGCGGCCGACAGGCTGCGCCACGCGCCGTGCGACAGCGAGCGCGCGCTGCTGCGGTAGCGGACCAGCCGCAGCGCGGCGCGCAGCGCCGGCATGGCCGGCCCGACGAAACCGGCCTTGCGCACCAGCGCGTCCACCGTCTGCTGCCGGCTCCAGCCCTCGTGCGCGGCGACCTCCGGCAGGAAGGTCGCGCTGCGGTGGCAGTGCGCCACCGGGTCTGCGCGTCGCAGCCCCGGCCACGCGGCTGCTCAGCGCATGCTGTCGCTCCAGCACCGCATGCTGCCGCTCCGGCAGCCCTTACATGCAGACGAGTGGTCATTCAAGTGTGTTTTTCCTGGCATCTCGATTTTGCCTGGCTTGTGTTTTGAGATACCGGTCGTTGCGCCGACTGAACATGCCCGGGGACAGCATGCAACCACACATACCACGACCTTCAGCGCAAATACCTGCAGTGCAGTGGCGTGGCTGCCACATAGGAGGTGGTGCACATGCACAGCTCAGCAAGCAGCTATGGAGCCTGTGCATGCCATGCAACACTTTCTGTCTCTGTGCGAACGAGCGTCAGCCTACCAGCGCACAAGAACTGTGGTGTCGTGACGCCATGTCATGATGACGCAGCGTCCTTGCCATTATGAAAGCGCTTATGGCATAGGATATAAATAGCAGAGGCTGCAAGGGCTGCAGCGGCACCTGTGAACTCGATTATCAGGCCGTGCACGCCGACGGTCCAGTCGGTCCAGTCGGCCGCCTTCTCAAACGCGCACAGCAGCGACACCGTGCACCGTAGCGCGGGCAGCTCCTTGGCGCTGATGGGGGGGAAGCGCCGGTCACGCAGGGCGCTGCGCGCTCCCACGCACGACCAGTCGGTGCTGCACGTGACATGTCGAAGTGCCCTGTTTGGAGACACCCAAATCAACCCAAGAGCACACGCACTCACAGTGTATTGCAGTGGGCGCTCAAAGCTCATGTGGTTGCTAAGCATGGCAGCCAGTTGGCAGTAAAGCAGCCGTCACACTGGAAGCCCGCAGCCCAGCGTACTGCACTGTGCCAAGGCCTCGGCCTCCCCACCTGGTGAGCGCGTAGTCCTTCAGCGCGGTGTGCAGGTGCCGCGGCTCCAGCGTGCCGATGCAGCCGCGCAAGCGCTGGTCGCCCTGCCGGGTGTCCTTGTTCCACGTGACGAAGAGCGGGCTGCGCACACGGCACCAGGCAACTGACCTTCAGCCGAGCAGCAAGGCGTGAGACAGCGGCTTGGGCCAAGCTGGCCTGTGCTTGCTCATCCAGCAGCGGGACACTCACCAGAGAGCCACAGGGGCACAGGCGTGGCCGCGCACCAGTGCACGTCCTCGAAGCAGGGGCGCGGGGCGCCGGCGCCGCTGAAGTGTCCTGCCAGCACGTCAAAGCAAAAGATGACGTGCTCCTGCGAGGCCTGGAGCAAGCCGCTGTGCATGTGCGGCGCAGCCATCGCCAGCCTGGTGGCGGCGGCACACCGCTCGCTGCAGGTGCGGCGTTAGCGCACGGCGTGCATCCTGCACCCACCCCCCCGCGTAGACACGCCCTGGGCGCCAGCAGCTATGCGAGTGTGGACGCGGGGGAAGACGTTTCTGCCGTTGCCTGCTCGACAGAAGGCTCCTCGGGTGAGCCGGGTCAACACCCGTCGGTTGACCTGCCACCCCCCACATCAGCTCAAACAGCGCTCAGCGCAGCGCTGTATTATCTGTTGTAGTAGGTGTACGCTGTTGCAGTTCACATGGCTGTTGACGCATGGCCTGCAGTCGCTTCATCTGAGCAACTGCAAAGCGCGGTGCGGACAAACTCATTTGGCTGTGCTCACCATCAGTAGGCTGCCTGCAATACAAGACCACTGTGACAGAGGCGATTGCGCACCTAGGTAAAAACATCCAAGGTGCTCTGCGTGGGCGCTGGGGGCATTGGCTGCGAGCTGCTGAAGACCCTGGTGCTCACCGGCTTCGAGGATATTGAGCTGGTAAGCACGAGCACTGCTAGCAAGTGAAGCTGGTTCCTAGCGCCCTGGACTGATCAAGTATGCTACCGGTGCAAGATCGACCTGGACACAATCGAGACCAGCAACCTCAACCGCCAGTTCCTGTTCCGCCGGAGGCACGTCGGCGAGAGCAAGGCAAAGGTTGCCGCTGAGGCGGTCAAGCGCTTCCGGCCAAACGCACGCATCATCGCGCATCAGGTGCAGGCCAAAGACAAGCCCACAGACCTTGCGAACTGCGAGCGCTTGTGCTTTGTTATAGGTCAGGTGCAAGCCAGCCACGTGCTTTGTTACAGGTCAGGTGCAAGCCAGCCAGCTCCGAATTTTATTTCACACTCGTGCTCACGGCTCCCGTCTCGCAGGGGAATGTCAAGGATGCCGCGTTTGGCCTGGACTTTTTCCGGCGCTTTGCGATCGTGCTCAACGGCCTGGACAATGTGGAGGCGCGGCGCCATGTCAACCGGCTGTGCCTGGCCGCGGGCGTGCCGCTTATTGAGTCGGGCACCACCGGCTACCTTGGACAGGCGGGCCCCAGCTCGGGGCCCAGACTGGCGCGGCTGCTGCGCTGCATGGCCTGGACCTGGGGCAACTGTGCGGAGAGCGAGTGCGCGTGATCACTTTGTTGCCTACATCTGCGAACTCTTTGGCTGCACGTGTTTGGCTCAAGTCGTTACACAGAGTTCATCATGACAACAGCAAGGACACCCCATGTTGTGTGTTTTAGGAAAATTCGCGGTGCGCATGTGACCCTTGCCCCTGCCGTCCCGTGTGCGCAGGTGACAGTCCACCTGCGCATGCGCGACGCGAGCGGCGCGGTCACGACCGCCACGGAGTGCTACGAGTGCAAGCCGGCGCCCGTGCCCAAGTCGTTCCCGGTCTGCACCATCCGCAACACGCCCGACCGCCCCATCCACTGCATCGT
>JAABUH010003854.1_pt1 | contig 12551 bp, 24 predicted proteins | sample 5559121 | NCBI WGS metagenome assembly JAABUH01 (sample SAMN10711871, study PRJNA513364) | rock metagenome | isolation source: Antarctica rocks | place: Antarctica: Victoria Land, Battleship Promontory nord | collected 2015-12-28 | reverse complement strand
ACCTGTATGATTGACGCAGCATGACCTCTCAATCCGCGACGCAAGTTCCTCCAATCAAGCTCAAGTTTTCGCTCAACTCGAAACCCGGTCCCTCCACTTCTTTTCCAGCAGCAACTCCTGCGCCCGTCGTAATCTCGAGGAAGGGCAAAGCCAAGGCTGTCATCAGCGATGGGGACCATACTCAGGGCTCACCAAGTTTCGTTATGAAAGTTCTGGGCGCTAATCCCGATGCTGTCATCGAGACGTCCGAGAAGCCGTCCCAGGACACATCATCGAAGCCGGTCATCAAGCTCTATCCGCCTTCGCACAGACCGACTACCCCACTCAGGGCTCCATTCATAGCGAAGGATGGCGCGCCAGAAGCTGGCTCATCGACAGTCCGGAGTCCCTCACCCATCGCTGAGCCTGGAAGGCACACAGTATCCACCGTTTATCCTTCTCCGCGAGCTTCTACGCCCGCCATCAACCCCTCTTCGTCATCGGAAGCGGCACTCGAAACGACGCCCATCCCAACCCGTCCTATCACCACTACACCGGAAGCTAGCACAGCGCTGAGAACGCCAAAGACCGGCCGCAAGTCCACAGGCCGGGCCAAGGGAAGCAAAGTCAACCCCAAAACCCGACCTTCCGCCATTCCTCCACGCCTACTCTCGACTGACCCCTCGACGCCGCGATCCCTACCCGCTCCATCACTCCCCGATGATAGTCTCGCTCCATCCGAAGGGACTGTCGTCAAAGCGGAGCTTGGGGCCGAGGACGATACAGGGCCAGATCCTATCTCCTTACCGTTGTTACCGTCCGCAGCACAGGTATCGACGCCGAAAGACGATGGCGAGGAATTTGATACCCCTGTGACTGGGAAAGGGAAGGGTGGAGGACGATGGATGAGGCTGAGGCGGCCTCTGAGGGAGTTGCTTGGGAGAATTATGGTGGAGTTACGGCGGAAAGATGAGGTGAGACTTTCTTTCGCATCCGCATATCGTTCAGCGGCAAGATGGCATCCCCTCCTTCGCGAAGTCGGTACAGCTGACATTTATTTCTTAGTATGCCCTGTTTGGCGACCCTGGTACGTTTGCCTCTTTATGCCGATGTGCGCAGCTGATCAGATGCTTCAGTCGACCTAGACAATTTCCCCGATTACCATGACATTGTGGGAGGTGAGGATAAGATGATGGACCTCGGGACCATGCAGTATAAAATCGATAATCGCGATTACATAACCATGGACCAAGTCGAGGTACGCCTATCAGTTTTTTCCCGCTCCTCACTAATCTTTTGGTCCCTCCAGACCGACCTCCGCACCCTCGTCACAGCCGCCCAGATCTTCAATCCTCCCGGCACCGTCCCTCATACCTCTGCAACTCGGCTTCTCGCTCACGGACTGAAGCACATCGAAAGAGCGCGTCCTCTCGTCCGGACTCCATCCCCCTCACCTGATCCCCTCTCATCTGAGCGAGAGCGGTCTACCTTCTCCGGGCCAGAGATGACAGTCGCGACCGATGATCCGCCATTCCGCCGAACACTGCCCGATATCCCGCCTCAAGTCTACGTCCCAGAGGAGATGCTCTCCTTTCCCCCCAACTCCCCTCACGCATCAGCGGTGGGATGGAATCTCACCGGAGGCAAGAGGGTGTACATGCGACGCCACATTCGAGGGAGAGAGAAATTCGCTGGCAAATGGAGACACTGGGATCTGGATGGGAGTCGGGATGTGGCGGAGATGGATGATCCCGCGGGGATCTTCGAGTTGTCCCGGAGCGATCATCGTGAAGGCCGGCGGATCACGGACTGGAAGGGGCTCAGAAAGGATGCATGGTGGGATTGGGATGGTCTCGGTGGACCAAACGGTCAATCTCCTTTGCCATTCACCAATTTCCCCCGACTTCCGACTCTGCGATCCCGTGAGCTGGGTCAATTCGAATGGGGAGTGTATCCCGAGATCGACGCGGAGATGACGTACCTGGCCAATCGGGCTGCAGGGGCCGATGAGGAACAAGTCATTTCCGAACATCTGCGTCCCCTTCGGCCGAGACATGGCGTGCAGCCAGCGAACTTCATCAATGTGTATGACGATCCGCTGGGACGGACCGCATCGGATTGGCTGAGAGATCTGTTTACCGGCGACGTGAAGGGCGAAGCATACCTTGTTTCGGTGGATAGATTCGTGTCTGGTGCAGTGGAAAGCGCGAAGCATCGGACCGACCGGGGCAACGTTAAGGCGGAGACGAACCCGCATGGTCTGGAGGAATACGTCCGGAAAACCTGGCACAATGGTGTACTCCATTCATCGCCTCGCTCGACTATCGAACGAACGCTCAAATCCCTTCACAAGAGTGAGATCGACGATACCCACCTGTTGTCAATGGCTCGAAACGCTTACCATCGCCTTGCGCTCCGGAATCTCACCTCGCCCAATAACCCGCTCGATATAGCTCCCTTATTGACTGAACCCCATGACTTCTTGTTTCAAGGCGTCGGCGGAAGGAGCGGAGTCACGCTCGGCATCGATTGGGCAGCGGAAGAGGTCGCACGGCTCAATGCGGAGCGCGCTTCCCGATCAGGCAAGAGACCTCCATCGCCCAACGGACCACGCGAGACCAGGTCGGTAAAGAAGGTGAAACGAGACCCCGAAGTTCAATCGACAGGATCTTCACCGCTTTCCGCACCGCCTGATTCCCCGCCGTCCACACTGAGCACAGAGGCGGCAATGAGGAGATTGAGGCTTGAGCTAGTCGCGCTGAGCAAGTATTATCCCCTCGCGGCACTGAAGAAGATGGATAAGGCGGACGCGGAGAAGTTGTTGCCGGAGAACGTGAGGAAGCTGATGAGTAAGGCTGGTTGAGCGGGAGGGTGTGAGGGTAAATGCGGGGGTGAGGATGGCATACATCGCCCTAAGCTTCCGGTCACCTTTACTAAGTTTCATCTCATCCAGCAACAAAAAGCAGCAAGAGCTGACTCCTTCTCTGCATCCTCATTGAATGACATACTGATTCTATCTGATATTGTCGCTTATTTGCGATTGTGTGAATAAATCTAACCTCGTGTCTATCACGCACAGATCGCGGATGTTTGTGCGAAATGCTTAACACGATCCGAGATATCCCATTATTCATCCATCCGTCCGTGGCAGATCCCGTCCGCGTACAACAACAGATGCAAACCCCCTAGAGTGCTTAAGATACCCCCGACCCTCTCACTCCTTCCTACTCCTCGAAAGCGAACGCCCCAACCCCTGCCAACCCCTCTTCCCTACCCATCATCCCCTCACCCCTCCCAACCTCCATCTTCCGACTATGCCAACCCACCGCACTGCCCACACGTCCATTGGCTTCCACCAGACTCTGCAACCACTGTCTTCTCGCATGCTTCCTCGGGAGATGTCGGACGAACTTCCATTCGCCTGTGTCGTGGACCCAGCCGGCTGAAACGTCGACGTACCACCCTCGACCACCTTTGGACTTGATGACGCTCCATTCGGTACTTGCTCCTTCTGAGATGGCGTGCCGGACGGGTGAAGATAGCTCGATGACTCTTAACCTGGTTGAACCAGGTCGGAGGTCGACGGATTGACCGTCGTTGAGATTGAGAGATAAGAGGGAGAATGGGATAGTGGTGAGGGGGTTGATGAGTCGGGCATGCAGTTTCAGAGTAAGTTGGAGAGAGGAGTATGTCGGGTTGAGCGAGGAATAAAGAGCTGTGCCGGTGAGAGTGAGGATCTCAACATTCGGTGCTAGTTCAAGGAGGAAGTCCGCGATGGGTTCGAGGGGGAGGGAAGGGATGTAGCTGAGACCGAGGGAGACTAGAGAAGGTTGAGGGGGAAAAGTCTCGAGTGCGAGGTGAGAGGGGAGTAGCCCCGAGCCCGAGATGTCGAGATATCGCAGTCGACCGGAGTTGAAGCACGGAGCGGAGGTGATCAAGCGGTGAACATTGTCGGACGTGAGGGCACTGCCAGAGGTTGCGTTTACGAAGAGGTTGAGGTCGACCAGACGGCGAGCAGCCGGACACCGGATCAGGAAGTCCACCACTGCGCTCGGAGCGAGACGGGAACATCGGGCGAGGCTGAGAGAGGCAAGGCGGAGAGTGCGGGGACAGCTTTCGGTGAGAGAAGTGAGCAGAGTTGACGGAACGGCTGTGCCGGAGATGTCAAGATGAGTGAGACTGGGGAAGGACAGGATCAGGGCATGCATGAGAGGCGGGTCGAGACTCGTGCAAGCTCGCAAGGACAGCCGACGGAGAGCCGAGAAGCGGAGTGGTCGATTAGACATCCGCCGTGGTCGTCCTGCATGGTCAGCTTCGTCCACTCGATACCGACTCCTCCCTCTGCCTCCATCCATCGTCTCGTCGGGTGCCTCGTCGAGAAGCCAGTCCTCGTAGAACTGCCTCATACCATCATTGAACGCCTTACTGACGCAACCTGTGAGATCTAGGGCCTCGACCGCCGTGAACACGCTCCGCCGCCGCCACATATCCGTTTCAGTTTCCGTTTCATACGGCACATACACCGGACGAGGTGGGTCGAGTTGGTTCGAGGTAGTCATAGGTGAGAAAGTAGGGTTTGGATCGATCAAGAGCGAGCGTGTACGGGAGAGTGAGAGGGTTTGCGCTCGGCGGGGCCGCCGATATCCTCGGAAGAAGAGCTCCTCGAGGACGGTATACGAGAGCGACGAGTCCACATATTCGGTCATACAGAGGGAAATGAGATTCGGCGCATTCTGCGTCGTGTAATCAGCCGCTTTCCAAGTCTGACGAGTGGATGCCCACCTTGATCACCCCTTCCAATCTGCCCGCTGTGACATACCGCCCTCTCACCGCCTCATCCTGTGTCCGTCGACTCCCGATGGTCCGGAAGTTGACAAAGCTGAGATGCCGGATGTACGGGCCTGGAGGAGGGAGAAGCTCAGGATTCAAATTCATCCTCTCTTCTTCAGGTACAGGCGGGATGAGGAGTTGAGGTCTCGGAGAGGTCAGCGGCATGACCTCATCTTCCTCCTCATCCAGATCTTCCTGCCCATCCTCGTCGCCTTCATTCTCGTCAGTTTCATCTTCGAGGTCCGCTCGTGTCCGGGTGAGGGACAGACTTGACCGCCGTCCAATGGGTGGTGGACGACCCCAGCTATCCGCGCTGCCCGGTCGCCCTGTATTAATACTGGTACTCCGCGACCGCGAGAGTACGGCAGAGATTCCCTCTGTGTCAAAGCCGACATTGCGACGCCGACTTCGTGACCGACCACGTAGTCGTGCTGTCGTAACGGAAGGGGGTGAAGCGGAGTTTGAGTTGGGTGAAGAATTCCTCGTGTCGGGCGGAGTGAGTAGGAGATCAGTTCGCAGAGGTTGAGGCGGAGAGTAGTAGTATGAGGGTGGGATGGTGATCGACATCCCCTGGGGAGTCGATCGTGGGTACGGATAGGTGATAGGTGAGGGTGGGGAGATGTATTGAGTGGTTCCGCCGGGTACAGTATTTGGCTGGACATGCGCGTCGGACGCGGGTAATGATTCGGGTGAGACGGGCGTGAGCTGTCCTTCGATGGGACTCGAGATCTTCTCATCCGCAATCGGTATGTCCTCGATGACCTCCTCAGTGAGCGCATTGACCACTGCCAACCATCCTCTGCCAGATCGAACGTCCACATTCTCCCACAGCCATGGCCGCGACGCTTCGAGAAGACGAGGTGAGGCTTTGGAGACCGAGGAAATCAAGTTGCATATCGTTTGCAGCGGAGGTGGAGATGGATCGAGCGAACCTGTGAGTTTTGACGAGGAGGAGGAGCATGCGGAGAGGTCCGAAGGAGGGTAGAAAGGTTCTGCGAGGAGTGAACTTATAAGTGAGACGACCTCGAGCGGGAGGTCGGGTATGGGCATTTCAGGCTGGAACAGTGATGGTGTTGAAAAGTCCTTCCGTAAGATGTTACAATCTGATTTCGAAACTTTCGGTCATGTGGACTCAGTGCACTCGTATGATGTCGGCACCCGGAAATCCCGGAGAACCCTCTTAGCGTACTAGCCTGCCCGCCTATCCAGTTCGCTCGCAGGCCTAATTGGGACCTTCCCCATCATCTCGGACATTCATACATACATCATACTTTGTATATGGCATCTTCGCTACAGATCTCACAGTAGCAATATTGCTGCTGCTGTCCACGTGGCGACCAAATTGCGAAGGCGAGGCGTGCACTTTTGATCATGCTTTACTTAATTGTTCTCTCATTTTCCTAGGTGCCTCGGGATTGCTGCTTTCTTGCGCCAGAACTAGCTGTAATATTACAAATTGATTGGACTATGTAAGTCTTGTCTAACAATACCAAACACAGCACCAAGTGCAAGGATGAGTCCCAGAAATCACCAAATTTCAAGCTGGTTCAGGCTGTTCGGAGGCGTTTGCAGAGCCCGAAAGGCAAGTTTGATCCCGTTTGATCCCGTTCGCTTTGAGTCTGATTGCGATTTCGGAATTTGATTCCGTTTCTGGCCTTGCGCGATAGAGCTAGAATCCCGAGGCAACTAGGAAATTTTGAGCATAATTAAGTAAATTAAAGCATGATGAATGTATTTGCGGAGGGGAGTCCCTCGATGCAGGCCCTCCTGAAGCCTGCTTTGAGGGGCGGACCGAGAGGCCAAGCGGTGTTCGATTCGAACTGTCCGAGCGCAACTTGGAAATGCATAGAGAGGCGTAAAGAAAGATGCAGAATATGGATTATACAACAAGCTTGGAACCCCATATCATATCTCCCTGGCACCTCATCAGCACCTATTGGATATTCGAAGGCCATAGTGAGCTACTCACTCTGTCGGTGCTTTTCTCAGATACCAATCTATCGCTCCCGAGAACGCCGCAAAAGCCGCTCCTCCTCCCAACATCGCCGTCGGTCCGGAATTCCGTCCCAGCACGGCGCCAGCAAACAAGCCTGCGGATACAGCATTGGTGATATCGTTCTTCGCCCGGTACTATGACCATCCATGAGCCGATATCTGCTTCGCTCGATACCATGAGATCTGAGGAAAGGGCATCAAACTTACGCCCTCGATACAGCATTCTATCCCCGAGTACAGGGCTCCGACCTTCGCGAACCCCTTTCCAGAGGACCACATATTCCGACCCATCTCTTTGAAAACGTAAGCGGTCTGAGCTCGAGTCCCGGCACCGGCGAGCTGGGTTGAGGCTTTGGTGAGGGGGTCCTCGTAGGCGAAGGTAGCGGACATGAGGGAGAAGAAACCGCCGAGAGCGAAGCCTGGGTCCCAATATCAGCTTGGCACATTCTTGGATAGGTAGAGCCGGTGTGATACTGCGAGTTGGAAAGATGATGGAAAGTGATTGAGACTCACCTGCACCGCCTGAGAGGACGACCTTGAAAGGACATGTCTCCGGGACGTATCCGATGATCCGCTCCCATTTCTTCGCCTGGTAGTATGCTTCGCGCTCATCGTTGGTCGTTCCTGGAGGTAATGGTTCTTGACCCGGGAGGTATATAGGAGGGAGGAATGGATGTGGGTTCGCCATGACGGCATCGGACTCCGCTTTTGGTGAACGGGATATCACTACTCTGATATGAGACACGTCTTCGACAAGGTCACGTGACATACGGACAGAGCGGTGGCAAATGTCGGGAATGTGGTGTCGTGGAAGAGGGGTGTCGTGGAAGAGGAATGTGGTGAAGTAAACCTGCTCCTGGACGCATAACCGTTGGCTTCGTTAGGAGGCACAGTGTCGTCCTGGCGACAGCTTTTGGAAGGAGTTCCGACAATTTGGGGAATCTGAAGTGTGGAGAACCGCGTTTGAAAGCGTGTCAGCGTTGCAACCACCTTGTTCCCCTTGCTATTGCTTCAAACTCCCCATTGACCCAGAAGAGGAGACGGTCACAGCTATAAGTAGTCTTATGGCAGGTGATCAAGATGGTGGCGGGACTTGCATGTATGTAAATACCCCGTTTCACCCACGAGGAACCCAAGGCCTGTCCATGCTGATTGTCTTATCAGATGACCTCGTCCTTCTCTTCTGGCGTATGATCATAAACATCTTCTTCAGAGAGATCAGGTCCGTCTCAAGCCTGCCTCTTTCCCTTGATCCCTCTGGCCGGGGGTCTCCAGCTGACTTGTATTTCTTTATGCTAGACCCCGAGGCGCTTTCAACATCCCTCGCCATGGAGCAGTGCTATTCATATGTGGTCCACATGCGAACCAGTTCCTCGACCCCCTCCTCCTCTTCTCGGAAGTCAGAAAGGAGGCGCACCGGCGAGTGTCCATCCTCATTGCGACAAAGGTGAATCCCCCAGCCTGCTTTGGCTGTCCAGGCCGCTGACAGGAGGTCAGAGCATGGGACGAGCATTCATTGGGACTGCAGCGAAGATGATGGACAGCAGTGCGTATGTCCCTATGATCTGAAAGCCCCGACCGATGTCTAACAGTCCCTGTGGCTCGCGCCGCCGACTACGCCAAAGCCGGTTCCGGCCGCATCGTTCTCTCCCACGACGACCCGCTCCTTGTCACCGGTCTCCACACAGCATTTACAACCCAGATCAGACCTCGCTGCCAGCTCGTCCTCCCAAAGTCCGCAGGATACGCTTCCACCCAGATCGATCAGGTCATCTCCGATACCGAGCTTCGCCTCAAGGCGGAATTCGTGGTGCCTAGTAAGGACGGGAGTACCAATGTGAAGGCCTCGAAGCGGGTGCAGACGGAAGGAGAGGACAAGGAGGGTTTGGAGTATAAGATTCTGCCGCATGTGGATCAGGAGGATACGTATGGGTCGGTGTTTCAGCGATTGAATGAGGGTGGAGCTATTGGGGTCTTTCCGGAAGGTAAGCTTAACACCTTCATTGAGATTCACATCAGCTGACTGTCATAGGCGGCTCACACGACCGGACCGACTTTCTTCCTCTCAAAGCCGGCTTCTCCATCATGGCTCTCGGAGCCATGATCGCAAATCCGAAACTTGACGTCAAGCTCGTCCCAGTTGGTCTCTCCTACTTCAATCCTCACAAGTTCCGTTCCCGAGCCGTTATCGAGTTTGGTCCCCCTGTTTCGGTGGACGCAGAACTGGTAGAAATGTACAAGGAGGGAGGAGCTAAGAAGCGGGAAGCATGCGGGAAGTTGCTGGAGAAGGTACATGATGGGCTGAGGGCGGTAACTCTACGAGCACCGGACTGGGAGACCATGCAGGTAAGTCACCCGGGCAAAGTGATTCTGCAGCGTTGATTGGGGGTAAGGTAATTCAAGCTGCTCGACGGCTTTATCGCATCCCGGGCCAGCACCTCACCATCGGTCAGGTCATCGAACTCAGCAAGCGCTTCATGGAGGGCTACCTACACTACCAGCATGAGCCGCGTATAATCGCTCTTCGAGAACGGGTCATCTCGTACAACCGACTTCTCCGCAACATGGGCATCTCCGACCATCAGGTCGAGCGGGCGTCGAATCGGTCGTTCAAGAGTCTGTTGCTCCTCGTCTATCGGACCGGTCTCCTCTTGTGGTGGGGCACGCTCTCCCTTCCGGGTGTCATACTGCATGCGCCGGTATTCATTCTTGCGAAAATCATTAGTCACCAAAAGGCTAAGGGTTAGTGATCCTTCTGACAGTCGCTGCATGATTGATTCTCGATATTCCTTCAGAGGCTCTCGCCGCATCCACAGTCAAATTACAGGGACGCGACGTTCTTGCTACTTGGAAAGTCCTCGTCTCGATGGCCGTCGTTCCCCTCCTCTACCTGTTCTACGCGATCCTCGTGACCTTCGTCATGTACCGATATGATCTCGCGCCCGCCATCCGACACTGGACACCGGTGTTCATGTTCTGCTTCCTCCCGTCTCTTGGATATAGCGCATTGAAATTCGGCGAGGCTGGTATGGACGTAGCGAAGTGAGTATACAAGGCATTCTGGACGTTCCCGAGCTGACTTGCCATAGATCTCTACGTCCGCTGTTCTTGAGTCTCTGGCCGGGGAATCAGAGAGAGGTGGATCGATTGCGAGAGATGCGAGAGGGTCTATCAAACGACATCAGCGACATCATCGGTGCGTCCTCCGCTTCACGGTCTGACACCGCTGACCGGTCTCGCAGACGAGTTCGGACCGCAGCTGTATGAGAACTTCAACAAGGTAAAGAGCTCACGTGCACTCCTAGACGTATCGCTGACGACGAACAGGCTCGCATCCTACCCTCCGCATCTGTCCCGCAGACAGGTCGTGCGCCAGGCATGTTCGTCCGGAAGTCCCAAGCGGCCGACTCGTCAGTCCTCTCTCATCCCATGTTATGGCTCGACGAGCGTATTTTCGGTACGTTCCGTCTACCTAAAAGCCCCCCTGAGCTGATGGGTGTCGCATGAGGATGGAGTCGCAGTGCGTCTGTTGGCCCGGCAGTATGGGGTGGCACGAAGATGGATCGGACCAGATCCGAACCGTCTACCGCGCCTGGAAGTCCAGCAGACTCGGACAACGAGGAGTCCGAAGCGGATGTCGATTACGACGATGTGCGTATACATTATCATCGCCCGTCTCGCTAATGACGACATCAGGTACTGGCAATCATCGATAAGCGGAGTACAAGCATGGGCTCGCCGCGCGGAAAGAAGGGTACCGGTCGCTCATATCGCGATCTAACGACGCTTGGCTCAAGACCAAACAGTCCGGATGGGCACGGTCATACCAATGGCAATGGTGATGGGTCGTCGGACTTACCAGCGGATGACGAGGGCGTGAAGAGGCTGTATAAGTGGAAAGTCACGACTGCAGAGGCGGATAACCTGCTGGTGGATGGGGAAGTAAATGGGCTTGGACTGAGAGCAAAGGCGGAGTGACGAGTATACGAGTTGATGTGTTACATGCCATGTCCGTCACCACCCAAGATACCAGATCAGATCTCCTTCAGATAATTTGCCGGTACTAAACCCCTCGTCCCATTCCCATCCTCGCACGACCACCCTGCCACCATCAGCTATGAGTGACCCACCATCTCGATTGGGGTGAAGCACTTACAGTCCGCCGAAGCCTTCTCGATGACATTGACGATCTGTCCACTCTGCACCCCCAAATCTCCCGCGTCCTGCGCGTGTCCTGAGTTCGGACCCAGGAACGGTGCAACGGAGTAAGGGAGGGGGACGTACCGCTCCCTCATAATCATACAACACCTGCGCCTGACCCTCCGCCTCCACCGTCTCGACAATCTGTACCACCTCCGTCGTCCGCGTCACGGGTACCGAACCTGACGAGCCGGTCCGCATAGGAGGAGGGAGGGAGTTACCGCCTCTCGGCATCGGGGGTGCAAGTTGAGCATTCGCAAGGGGGGCTTGTACTGTTCCCCGTCAGACGAGGTTCGCCAACTTCGAGACTTCTCGAAGAGGGAGTGGAGAGTGACAGACAGGAGAGCGAGAGAGCGAGAGGGGAGAGGATGGGAGAGGAGAGGGTGAGAAGAGGAGAGGAGAGGAGAGGAGAGGAGATGAGAGGAGAGGAGAGGAGAGGAGAGGGTGAATCGACTCACCCTTTTGAGGATCTTTCCACATGCTCGTAAAGGCGCCCATCTTGGAGGATGTGTCGACGTGGCCGAAGGACTGTCCGCTGTCAGCTCCAAGCCAAATTCTTTCTCGTCCGAAGCCGATCACAGTCCACCCCCAAGGCCTGACACCCCCATTTGACCTAGTCCCGTCTCAAAGCAGACCCTAATCCCAATCCCGATCCAGTGCGTCCCAGTCCCAGTCCCATGCTAGGGAGAGAATGATGAACCCACCTTGCCCGAAATCAACCCCGAAACCCCCTTCTTCTTCTCCGCCACCGGCGGCGCCTTCTTCTTCTCCATCACCACCGCCTCCACATCCTCCTCCCCTCCATTCGGAGCAACAGCGCCAGGAGCAGCCACCTTGTTCCTCGCTTTATTCGGATTCAAAAACCCATCCGCCCCTCTGACCAGTCCCTGTGCCCCTGGTAAGTCCCCCAGAGCATTCATAGCCCTCTTGTTCCCAGCTACCATCCCCAGTCCGCTCCTCGCACTGGAGGTACCGTGTTTTACCCCGGCGATTGCGAAGCGGGTTAGGAGGTCGAGTCGCTGGGCCTCCTTGGCGGCGTCTGTTTCCTCCCGCGTCATGGAAGCTTTGTCGGGGGCTGATTGGGAGGAGTCATTTTTGGAGTGGGAGGAGGTGAAGGAGGAGAAGAAGTTTGAGGGTGAGGATTCGCGGGCTGGGGAGGGTTGGGAGGGGAAAGGTGGTGCAGGGGAGCGGGAAGGAGCGGTGCGGGTCGGGGAGGTCAGGTGGGTGGGTGAAGTTGGGGAAGAGCCGACTGATAGGCCAGGTCGGGAGGCAAAGTATTCGTCTAGAAGGGAAAAGAAAGCTTCCTGATAAAAAGGTCGGGGTTTAGATTTGAAGAGTCGGGGTGGAGGGAAAGGATACCTTGTCTGGGGAAGTCAGTCGCGAGGGAATGACGGAAGGAGGGACGGACCTTCGTATGTAAGATTCGCAAACATCTTGACGAGGACGAGATGGCTGGGGATGGAGCACTGGCAAGACTGCAGGACTTGCGGAACTTCAACCTGCAGGGGGAACGGATGCGAGCGGCGAAATGTCAGTAAGGTGAAAGC
>JAABUH010003852.1_pt1 | contig 12557 bp, 19 predicted proteins | sample 5559121 | NCBI WGS metagenome assembly JAABUH01 (sample SAMN10711871, study PRJNA513364) | rock metagenome | isolation source: Antarctica rocks | place: Antarctica: Victoria Land, Battleship Promontory nord | collected 2015-12-28 | reverse complement strand
TCCTGCAAACAACGAAAAGAGCAAATCATTACAAGGTTGCAGCACAGCCAATGATATGCTCAGATGCCAGCCAAAATCTGGTGTCACACTGAAACCAAGCATGTTTGCTGCATGCAACTATATACATGTCACATAGAAGACAGCTTTGTCTTGAGTCCCAAACGCAGTCTGTGTGCAACGTCATTGTTGTGAATGCTTGATATGATGGAAGAAAGGAAGGGGAGTTGGTATTGTACCTCATCAGACTCCTCCTCGGGCTCATCCTTCTTCTCCTCAGCCTTCTCCTCAGCAGCGCCGCCTGCCGCACAGACAGCAGCACATCACACAACACCGCCATTTGATGGCCCTGTCCTCTGATTGGCAAAATAGTGGCATTTGCAATGACAACAGGCTGATGTCAGGGTTTCCCTTTGGTGTCCCCGCATGTACTAGGGTGCATATGACCTTTCAAGGAAACCTACATAAGCGTGTGCCACCGGCAGACATGAGCAAAAGCAGTACGCAGTACACACCTGCAGCAGCGGCGCCACCGCCTCCACCAGCAGCAGCTCCTCCACCTCCTCCTCCACCAGAGGGAACGCTGGCAAGCTTGCTCACACCGGAGGCAATCACCTCCTCAATGCTCTTGCCCTCAAGCTCGCTCAAGAGCTGGTCTACCCTCTCGGAATCGGCCTCGATTGAGACTGCAAGAGACAAAGGAACCCAGTGATATGTCGTACTTGCATAACAGGGTGGCAACAGTGTTGTGTAATTGCGGTATGCACCTGAGTCCAGAATGGTCTTGATATCATCAGCGTTTGGGGATTCGTTACCACCCAACACAGCCTGCAACAGCAGAGGATGTCACAAACTATTGCACATGCTGCAACGTTGCTGACCCAAGCTGTGAGAAATGTGCAAACTGGTCTCACCAACAGGTAAGCGGAGATCACACGCATCTTGAGATCGTGTGGTCAATTTAACCGCAAGTTTGCTGACTCTCTTTGTCTTGAGAGAAAGGTACATGCACTACGCAGGCGGCTTCTGTCTCAAAACCCTCGTTGGTGACAAAGGGTTTTCGCTAATTTCTGAAACGCTCAGCGAAGTACAATCGTCTTCTTCTTTGTGTTCTTCACAATCGAGACCGACCACTTTACACAGCGCCTGGCATCAACTGGACTTGGTTGACAACTCAAGTGTTGCTTGCAGTGACGTCTGCATGGCGCTTGTGACGAGTATTGTGAGCCAGCCGGTGATGTGCAGGACACAACTTGTTTCAGCATAGCTTTGACTCTCGTATGCCCTCGATAGGCAAGTCTTCCCCGCGACATACCGACTATGAAGCTATAAGGCACAATATGCACGCAGACCAACCAAACTCGCCGCACTCCTCAACCCCTCAGTTTGGTTCACCAACCTTCGCACGTCAGCCTTCACCAGCCAGCTCGAGCAATCGTCACAGTGAGTCCAAATACAAGCACACGCTGCACAAAGACAGCTAGAGCAGTTTGCAGCTTGCAAACACCTGATATGCTGGGGTCCTGCAGGTCCTAGAAAAGGAACCACTTCAAATAACGCCAGCCCTTGCTCAAAGCTGTCATACACTGGTGAGCCCTTGCATACGTGTGTTGCATCCTGCATGCCCTCACACTCAGGCTGACACTGCCCAGAGCCGTGCTCACATGTTTGCACGGAAATTTAGACGCTGCAGGTTTCTGTTGCTTTTTTTCAGATCAAGCAGCGCACTCTCAAGACACGACAAAAACACACGAGAGCTTTGCAGCTCAGAGCTCATGGCCACACCCTTTTGGCAGCTTCGAGGAGCAGGACATACAGAGGCAAACATCAGGCAGCAACAGACAGGCTTTGACAGATGCCACAAATGGTTCTGCTCTTGGGGATGTTAGGGACTGGCAACCTCCACGGCAGGAGCTTGGGCGCTTTGTACCTCCTGGAATGGTGAGCTACCAAACATGCTCCAATTGCATGCTCCAGTCTGACACAGTGATCTACATGTCGCAGACAGCATGCTTGCAGCAGGTGATCAGCCATGCATGTACCAAATGACCACATGCATCGCTCTGTGTTGCTTGGTCAGTATCAGCACGCTTGCGACAAGCGCACCTGAGGCAATGCTGGTCTGACTTTGCATGCCTTTATAGTGAAACGCTCTGCTGCGTTTGCACAATACAGCATAGATCTGGTCAATGAGTGTGAATGCTGTCAGCCTGCCAGGCCTCATTCACAGACAACCAACAGTTAAGAGTCAAGGCATCCAACGTACACCGGGTGCACTGCCGATTCTAGGCAAGAGCAACAGGTGTACCGATAATGGTTCATCTGTGTTTTCAGGATGAGGCATCTTACATTGCTGGGGAGCGGGCAGCCCTCCTGAGAGCCTTCAGGGAGACCCTGCCCAGTCAGCAGGCCCTGGGGTCCCTGTTCCACGCTGTGCAGCACCTCACCAAACGAATGGATCAGGACGGCCATGATGTTCATCAGGTTTACCTGTCACTTTTGCCCATGCATAAGTGGGCACAGAATTGTGGCTTCTTGGGGTTGTCCATGCGCAGGTCATTGTGTATGTTGTGTGGTGCAATTGCCATTCTGAGCATCTGAAATTTACATGAGATCCTTCATGTTAGCTTGAGCTCTGGCACAACAGGCCGAGCTGGTGCTGAAGCAAACATTCATTTGCAAATATACTGGCTTCTGCCTCATCAGTGCCAAGCAAGACTACGCACTCCTTGCAGATGCTGATGTGGGTGGTGCTCTTTCTCTTGCAGGTCCAGATAGCCTTGTCTTCACTGTCAGCAAGCCTGCAGGCAGCCAAGGGGCGGCTGGATGCACTGGAGCAGATGCGAATACCCACTCTTGAGGAGCGTGTTCAGGAAGTCAGCAGAACTAGTGCTCAGGTGTCCTTACGCGCTCCTGACTTCTTCCCAAACTCATACACTGCTTGCTTGACACCACGATGAATGGGGATTTACAGCAGGGCTCTGTCATTGAAATAGCTGACATGTTGTATGGGCATGCATAAAGAGTTGCAGAGATGTTGCAATAGTACCAGAATGTGTCTGCATGCTGGCTGTGCTTCTGCACTCCCATGCATGGCAGTCTTTGTAGACACCTTGTCTGGCTGGACATTGCTGCAGCACCCTGTGCATGGTCTGTGGCTGGTCACTGTGGGCTTCTTTTTCATGGCAGCAACTTAGCCATGAGGAGGGCCAAAAGCCTGCTCACATTTGCCTCAGCAGGGCATGAGTACCTGAGGGAGTCCTGACTTCTCTGCTTTGCTTTGTCATCCTGTACTCTTTATATACCTTGCAGGGGCTAGCATGACACCTTGCTTTTGATGCTGTTTTTCCCGCACACCCTTGTGTCAAACGCCGGTCCTGTTGTTGCAGGAGTTCCAAACAGCCCTGAATGCATTTGGTGAGACAATGGCAGCAACCATGTCACACTGTACTGCAGCCCAAGGCAGCTACCTTGCAGCCGGCTTCCGCCAAGTACAATGGCTCTTTGCCACTTTTGGCTGCTATGCACAGAGGGCCCTGTCCAAGACAGACGTGGCTGTCATGTTCATATCGAGGAAGATCCTTGTTGATCAAGTTGGCTTGGCTGCCATTGGATCTTCCTTGCCAGCATACTACAGACACCCACAGCAGCAGATTGGAGCACAGAACTGGCCTGTCATGTATGCTAATGGGCAGCTAGGGCATTTGCAAGAGCCTAGGTCTGTCAGGGCCATTCTGGGTGCCCTGCTGTTTCTTGCGGCAGTGGAGAGCGGATGGCAGATGCATCACAAGGCTGTGCAGTATCTGCCCAGGAATGTACAGGCTGCCATGTCTCCCATGCAGGTCAGCATCTTGCTATATTGCTTGCACATTGAATGCAAAGACTTCGTGTGTCTGCAAACTAGTTTGGGCTGTAGTGTGGCTGCAAGCACTGCGCAGAGCCTTGTGCACAAGTTAAGCTTCAGTCTGCAAGCTTACTCTAAGTAGTGAATCCAGGGCATTTTCTGGTGTCCCAGTCATTTTACATTCAGCTGCTTGCAGAACCTGCTCTGTTGAGTTTATTCATGTCTAAGCTCATCCATACAGGCAATAGGCAGCACATGTTGTCTGGGAGTTGCTTTCTCTTACAAGCATTCCATGGCACTCAGTCAGTCACTATGTTCAACACGGTTTTGCAGCTGGGGTTGCGAATATTGCGAGGCGCGGTGTGGGCAGCAGCCCTCACAGTGTCAGCAGTCAAGACTCGGCACGCTTGCTACAGTACAGCAGATGCAGTCATCACAACTATCATTCAATTGAAGGGTCGCTACAGGCCTGCCAGACGAAAAGCAGAACTGACTAATGCTGGGAATGGCTTGGCAGACAGTGTGGCAAAAGGCAGTCCAGCTGCACAGCTTTGCGCAGTGGGTGTTTCCGCCGGTGGTGCTGGGCTAGATGAAGCAAACAGTCCTCACAGCCCTGTTGTAAGTGAAGTGTAAATACAGTAGCCGCAGCAGTGCTGTGTTGTGTACCATCATTTACCAACTCCAATAACTTTTGAGTAGAGTCTTTATAAGGCGTATGTCAGCACTGCATTGGCATGCACCATTCATGGCAAAGGACCATGTTGTGGAATGCCATTTGCAACTGTGGATGGTGATTTACTGAACGAATGTGTGAGTATGCAAGCCTTTTGCTCTACGTTTGATTTGCCAGGGTGTGTGTGGGTAGATGCAAAATGAGATGTTTCTTGTATTTCTAGTATCAGAGTTGCTGCGGTGCCCATCTGTTTGTTTCTTGTCTGCAATAAAACGGATTATTACTACGTCAAGAGTGCATGAGAGTCCAGGACCAAATGTGTTTCATGTGCGCATATTATATGCGCTGAATTATCACTTCTGTCTATAATAGACAGAAGTGATAATTCAGCTTAACTATCTGCATTCTTGTAAGTGATTTTTCACCTGTGTTACAAGTGAGTCAGAGGCCCTCGCTGGCAATGAACTCAGTGCTCAAACACCGGAAATGCTTAATTGGACAAGAAACTCACAGCTGTCGCCAGCCACGACCATTTAGCCTACCAAGCTAGGCCACACGCAAAGCAAATTGATCTTGATGTTTGTGTGGCACCAGACAGCATGATAGTGCCATGCCCCAGACATGCCACAATGTCAGAAGCACCAGAACACCCAAGCAATGCTGCTTCTGCAGCACCAGATGGTGTTCATCCTGATCCTAAAAACTCTGACACAGTCATGATGTCACAAATACAATAGCTAGCTGGCAGGTCTACAATATGCTCAACAGTGGAAAAGTCTGCAGAGGTGTTCACATATCTCCTGTAGTCTGGGGCTCCTGGCAATAGCACATTGTCCGCGACAACAACAGAGCCTTTTCTTAACATGCCATTGTGTTGCAGAAGCAGGAGGTCTTTCAGAAAGCACCAGTACACATGGTCAATCAGGACATAGTCGACAGTAATGACTCCGCGTTTGTGCAGCTCCTGCAGAGCATGGCAGCATGGTGACCACTTTGGCATGACAGGAATGAGGCAATGCTGCTGACGGGCAAACAAACAAGGTGGAACAGACTTGGCATGCGAGTGATGTGCGGAGCTTGTACTGTATATTGACTGGCAGTCTTGTGGCCTGGTTGCAAGCAGACTCAAAGTGGACCTGCTGTGTTTTGCATCTGAATTGCAAAAAATTAAGGAGGACATGCTGGCATGCTGTGTAAGCAAGCCTACCAGAATTGATGACTCCAAGTCTCCTTTGAGGATCTCAACCTTGTGACTGAGGCCAGCATGCTGAACCATTTCTTGAGTGATACGCACATTTGTTGGGTCCAGCTCAATGCCATAAAGCTTCCCGCCAGCGGGCAATATGCGAGCTTGAGTGATTGCTGAGTAACCTATATAGCTTCCCAGCTCTAATGCTACCTGCAGACCAGTAGCAGATGTGTCTTTGCAGTGCTGCGGGTACCGAGATAAGCTAGTCAAACTGTGATGTGCACAATGGTGCAAGGCCTGCTTTGACAGACTAGAGGGAGACTTCAGGGCTGAGATTGAGTGAGCGGGACAGTCTTGAAGTAGAACAGAGATGCTGATGGATACTTGAGCATTGCGCTGCACAACTGAGTCTGAACTGAGTGCGTACTTTGCCCATCGCGTTTCGCATGGAATTATTGTTCATGGCATGGATAACATAGCAAATTGCACTGCATCAGATGCTCAGCAGGTGGCCTGAAGGTGAGGGACAAATTTGTGAGAGTGTGACCTTTCAAGGACCTGTCAATCTGTCACCGCAGGCAAAGCATGACGCATGCATGCACAAGCAAAGAGGCATATCATTGACAAGCTCAAGCCTACCATTGGCTGATGCTGGCTGATTACTGACTCAACAAGTCTGCCTTTGTTCTTGCCTATGTTGATCAGCATGCCTTTGTCAGAAACGAAGCTGTCTATAGCGTCCAGTACTGCTTGAGAATCTCCTTGAGGCGCGCTCTTTTTCACATAGTCCAGCACCTGTTGCTCCAACTGGCCTTGAATTGTCTGCAGAAATGACAAGTTTGCATCAAAACCGATGACTTGAGTCCGCGACACTCTACGGGCGCTGTCAGATGGTGACACGCAGAATTCAAGAGCAGGGATACACCTTGTCCGGAAGCTTGAACCCGAATAGCTTGGCGAATGTCGGAAGAGTGCGATCTGACAGCAACATGCTCAGCAGGTAGACCAGAAAGACTCTGACCCGAGGACAGGCACAAAGCCATTGAGCCAAAAGCGGTTTTGACTCAGCCATATACGTATACACCAGCAAAGTTGATCGTGTTGATGCGTATACTGTCCCGCGCAGGCTAAGCAACTACACCCAGCGTTGATCTGCCAATTTTTAGGAATCCAAACTTTACGTCCAGTATTATGTCAGTTTGTACGTAAAGGGTTTTTGGCTGCAAGCCTGTAGGGCTTATAGGGATACTACCGGAATTGCATTATGTCATACATGTCCGTCGCCGGATTTTGTCTGTCGCCTGCACAGGGGGTATGAGGTAGAAGCGAAGCCAGCGCAAAAGCGTTGGCTTCAGCGACGACGCATACCTGTGGTGTTGATAGCACGCTAAAGCTCTGTATTGTTGTTCCTGCTTGCATTTAACAATGCAAGGCAAAAAGAAAAAGGCTTTTAATGAAGTATTTCAAGAGCTTTCTGCTGGAAGACACGTCAGAAGAAGGCAGCAAGGCACTATCAGAGGTGCTCGGGCGAAAAATCGAGAGGCAGGGCAAGTACGGCCGGGTATCAACGCCAGCTGAGGTGATTGCTGGACACCTTCAAACTGCGTCTGCAGGCGTCCAGCTCTCTCCCCCAGTGCACCGGCAGCTGCTCGTCAGCCATTGGAAGACATAGCTAACAGGCAAGTCGCCGGATCATGCAGCAAGGTCAATGTACAGGATAAACAGCTTGATTTGCACCTGTCTCTACAGGGAGGTTTTTGACCCAGTGGAAGCAGCTGAAGAGCAACACGAGCCGCTCAGCGCTATTCTCAGCGAGCTGCACGTACGGCAGAGCAACGAGCTGCTGAGTGGGCAGCTGACAATGCTGCCAGGTCTGCTTCTAGAGCAGCTGCAGCAGTTGAGCAAGCTCGTGCTGAGCAGGCTACACACACAGCAGCCAGGGCAAGGCAGGCCACAAGGTCTGCCAGGCAAATAAACGCTCCCTCTCATTTCCCAGTGCACCCAGGCACTGTGCTGAATGGCTGAGAACTGCTGGCATATTCCTCGGTCTCCTCATCTCTTCTTTTATGCATAGCCAGCCTTTGTGGCAAGATCACCTCCATGTGTCCCAGTTGAAGGCACAGCCACATGCACCTGGCTTCAGCTCCCCAGCACCTCAATAGGCAGACATCACCTCAGCCAGCTTTGTCACCCCTGGCAATCAGTCCACCAGCGGTCATCTACCTGCTCCCATTGCACCCGAGTGCCAGCCCATTGCAGAGCTGACATACCAATATCTTCAGTTCTGTGCAGAGATGTCATCATGGTTACCTGAAGAGCTGCATGCTCATACTCTTGAACAGCCTGGTATGCTCCAGACAGAGCTGCATACCTGGCTATGTGGGTTCAGCAGCTTTTGGCTGATGATCAGCCAAGACTTTAGCAGCAGCCACAGCCTCAGCGTCAGCAAGAGCCACAGTCACAGTCACTGCGACAGAAACAGCCACAGCCACAGCAGCTGGCTGGCTTCTACAGGGCTCAGTCATTAGCCTTTTGGACCTCTCACATTCCAGATGCTAGAACTCGCTGCACTCGCTGTTTGGCAGTCATCAGTTTGAAAAGTATCAGTACCCAGAAGTATTAGCTTGGGCAGTAATTATGGTTATGCCACATAATTAAAGGTGCAAGGCGTTAGCTTAGACAAGGCTATCATTGATCTTGGGAGTGACAGTTTTGATCATGGTCAGGCTTACGCTGCATTGTGTAGAGTGTAGAGTCAGGATGCTGGAGGGTGTCTTGCTGATTGGCTTGATTAGAGTGTCCTTTGACAAGAACAAGAGCTATGTGCATGATGAGTATGCATGCTTGGCCGATTGTCCTATTTCTTGACAGTTGTATCATAGTAGGTAGACAAAGATTGTGTCGAATACTTCTGTGTGTTCCAATGTGCCTGTGCAATGGTCTGTGAACTTTCGTTTGAAACAAAACAGCCTGTGTGTTGTGTGCATTTATTTGTAAATGTACGGTCTGTACTTACAGCAATCCTGAACAGAATGCGAGCCTGCCGCCGTTTTTTCGGCCCGCAGGGCCGTTCCTTGTCCTAAGCATGACGTGGTGTGACTGTATTCTTTGAGATGTGCTCCCAGATTTCACATGCACAATCATGAAAGCTGCCATGTTCTACATGATGATGTGCTGTGGCTTGACAATGCCTATAGTGTCGCTACTCCAATGTTCCACGATGACCTTGACTGCATTGTGACTCAGCTCGGCATGTCTCAATACTGAACCACACAACGTATGGAAATCTGCATCATGCTTACATGGTGCTGTAACCAACATCAGCCATGCACGGACAGTGCAAGGGGGTGACCATTTACACTAATCCGAGCACAAGGTCTGCAGTCCACACCTCAGGCAGCAGCAACAGAATACCGCTGCAGGTAGCAGCGTTCAAAGTGTCAGCAAAGTTTATGAACACGAGGGGACTCCAAATGTCATTGCTTCCTACACCCTAGAGTGGATTAGAGTACCTGAGCAGCCCGGTGTAATACTTGGCTTCTCATTAAATTGACGCCGAAAGGTGTAGTCTTTTCTTTTCTTTTCTTTCTGGATTAGAGTAATAGAGAGCACGCCATGAACACTCTGCTGGCTGAGCAGAGGGAATGGCATAGAGCATATGCACAAAATTGTTGGAGCCATGAAGCAAGCATAGTGACAACCAGCATGTTCAATGACCTAAAAGTCCAGTTGCATGTCGCTGACTTGCACACTACTGGCAAACATCTGCCTCCAGTTATTGACAGCTGCACGCGTTGCCGAGTCAACTTGGAGCTGCAGCAACTCCAAGTCATGCATCTGCTGCAAAGGTTGACCAGGACCCACGCCAGCTGGCCACACAAATGTTTTGGCGTCGAGCATCACAGGGTAACAAGCGTTGCCAGATATTCCTGCCCAATCCATGTCAATCAGCTTCATCTGCTTGACATTGCATGCCTCTACCAAGACCATGATGTTGTCAGGTCTGGCATCCCCATGAGCAGCAAACGACCCAGAGACATGCACAGAGTGAGCACTATGCAGGAGCTGGTTTGCTTTCTTGACTAGATCAGGCATGTGTGCAGGCCCAAGAACACAGCTCTCAGGAGCATGCTTCAGCTGTTCTTTGACAGGCAACATGAGAAAGCGCAAGGTCCGCCAGCCAGTGCTCGAGGGCAGATACTCCATCTGGACCTGCTTCCATTTGCCAGCAACAACTTGGTCTGGAGATGACACCAACTTTGGAGCAAGATCAGCTGCAGCCCATGCGCGGTGTACGTCCCAGCCATACTGCTTTGTAAACTTGATCACCTGCTGCTGCTTGTGCTGATCTGTAGCTACATACACCAGCTTGTGCTTCTTAGCCGGTCCCGACTGGCAGGGATTGGTCCATGTTTCAGGGTCCCATAGTGGATATGGTAGCTGCTGATGGTCTGGCCCCAAGGGGTTTAGCTTCTTAGTGGAGGCAGCTGCATGCAGATAATGACTTTGGAGATCTTGCACCTGCAGTCACAGGTACTGTTTGAGCAAGACGTTGCAGCCAAGATAGTTGTGTCACAGTCAGTGTCCAGCGCACGTGGCTGAGAGGGACTAGGGCAGAAGTGACGCAAATGCCTGACGGAGACAAATGACAAAGCAACGGATGCACCATGAATCACATGACCAGCAATCCCTCACAAGCTGCAACATCTCATCAAACGTACATCACATCCAGAGAGCCTTGCCGCAGCAAGACAGCTCTGCAGCATGAGACACAACACAAGAGCTTCAAGCTCTTACCAGCTGAGGCATGGCTTTGAGCTACAGAAGAGGAATAGACTTAAGTCTATGCTTGCAATGAAACAGACCAGCCGTGCGGCAGCTGATTGCATCGTACAGACATTACTTTGCCGTGAGAGAGCTACAGAAGTGGCATAGACATGCAGTGAACCAGAGCCATGAGGCAGCTAATTGCTTTTGTACATGTCTGTGCTCAACGGTGATCACATTCCAGACACATGGAACAGATGTTCGATGATGCGGCAGGCCATGCAACATGTGATTTGCACTGCAAGCACACACTCACCGTGATAAGCACAGCTGGTCTGAGAGGCGGCCATGAAGATGTGAACTTGTCGGTTGCACAATCCTTCAGGAAATACGCCATCCCCGCCTGCTGCGCATCCCCACTATGGCCTGCCTAGCGTTTGATTTCCATGTAAAATAAGGTTACCAGATGCCCTGCCACCTACAACCCTCATCCTCTAAATGGGTATGGGGGTCAATCAGCATTATACTGAGCATTGCGACGAGCTTATAATGATGCAAACACACAGGATTTGACAGGCTCATTGCACATGTGCGTCTACCTCGACTTGGAGCCGAACATCAATGATGCTTTCGCCTCTTGTTTGGTGTGTCAGGGTAAGCGCATCTGACAGATGGCCTGTCAGATACTCACGGATAAGCTTGCCAAAGGCAAGCTCTCTTTTGACCTCTTTGGAGGCAAAATGTTGCATTTCGTGGCATAACTCCAGGGTGAACAAGGCTGTCCTTAATGGGATGTCTGCTGTGCTTGCGCATCTCAGACAAAGTCTTCAAACTCACCATATAACAGAGGCAGAGGAATTGGCAATTGTGTGCAACGATAGCAGTTGAATACCTTCTCGCCGGCCAGTCTTCCTTGTCTGTCATTGTCGTTTGCATAGTTGGATGGTAAACCAACCAAGCCCATAGCAACATCAAGCCCTTCAACCAACACTCTATTGGAACACAGAGCCAAGAGAGTCAAACGATCTGCAAGCGCTACTTGCTGCATCACTTACGCCTTGCGCGCTTGGTCTGAAAGTCCTCCACAGCACACACACTAGGAGCTTCTGCAGCAGAAGCATATGTGCGTGCAGCAAGTACCGTAATGAAACATCCACTGAGCGCTCGAGAGCTTGAGCTCCGTATGCTATAAGGTCAACAGCAGACCCCTCAAGCTGCAGAAAAGGGCATAAAGGCAAGCTGTCAGCAGATCACCTAACGAGGCAAGCTTCAGAGTGTACTGTTGGCTGTCATCCAGGGGGTCTAAGCCGCTTAGAGAGTCTTCCAAAGAAACTTGTAGATCGCCTACAAATCCGCTAGCTTGCAAACGCTCTAGTATGTCACTCGCTGCCTTCGGGGGATTGATATAGGTCTTGTCACCCCGACAAGTGCCGTCCGCTTCGACCACCTTCACCTTGTTACGCGGATTATTCATGATGCACGCGCAAAGCTGGCTTCTTTCTGATAGCGCAATCTGCAGGTGCGAGTAAAGGTTGAGAGGGCATTTACATTGGGTCGATTTAGTAGGGAATCTGAAGCGTCAAACCCTGAAACCAACGCTATTTGGACAACCCTGTAGGCAAATGAAATTCCAGCTGGAGCTTGATTCTGATTCCCCCATAAATCTTTTCCCATCCGCAATCCGAATTTGCCGGAATGTACAGCCATCCGCATTCGGAATTTGTCACGTCGGAATCCCGCAGCTCGCACGGAGCGAACCGCCGAGCACGGAGATCTACGCGCGGCTTCTCCGTAAATTCAGCATGACCAGCATGACCATTTGCTGCTGTTGAATTTTTCGCTTTCTCGCGCAAATCTGTGATCTTGTCTTGCAAGCAAAACACTGACGCTGGGAGGTTGCTTTGAAAGTAAGCTCATCTATTGGAAACTGACTGCTGCTGCAGAACTTTTGAATTGGATGTGAAGCGCAGCAAGGCCAAGTCAAGAGATGACATCATGGCGTTGATGCATGTCGTCTACAGTGGAGAAGACGCTCTGCCTCTGCAGCAGGATACTGAACTGTGAGTGAGTTTTGACCCCCACAGCCT
>JAABUH010003850.1_pt1 | contig 12558 bp, 14 predicted proteins | sample 5559121 | NCBI WGS metagenome assembly JAABUH01 (sample SAMN10711871, study PRJNA513364) | rock metagenome | isolation source: Antarctica rocks | place: Antarctica: Victoria Land, Battleship Promontory nord | collected 2015-12-28 | reverse complement strand
GCTGATCTGCAGTCCCTCGACGCCGCGGGGCACGAGTTTCTCGCCGACTGGTGCCGCGCAGTGCAGACGGTATAAATAAACACCCTCAGGTGACACGCGCCAACGACCCAGCAGATGAGCCCACCTGGACGGGGGTGCAACAACAGCTACAGGGCCCCGGTCTTACAGTTCACTTCGCCGTCAGGCACGGATCGACTCGTGCGCCCAGAGACAAAAGTTCAGCCGTTCGCCACGCCGTGTACGTGCCGTTGCCCCGGGAGCCTCAGCTCGATCGCCCCGGTGCGCAGCGCAGCGCGCGCGGCGGTCACCGCGCCACCGAGATCGCCTTGCTGGTGGTCCACTTCACAGTTTATGTGGCTGCGCTGGCTGGTGGTGATGTCGCCGGCCAAGGCGCTGGTTTTCGCGGCGATCCACCAGGGCGTGTTTGGGCTGTACATGGGGTGCTCGTTCGCCCCCAACCACAAGGGCATGCCCACGATCGCCGCCGATGAGGACGTCGACTACCTGCGACGCCAGGTCCTGACCTCGCGCAACGTGCGCGGCGGAATCCTGACCGATGTGCTGCTGGGTGGTTTGAACTATCAGATCGAGCACCACCTGTTCCCGAACATGCCACGACCGTCCCTGCGCCACGCTCAGCCACTCGTCCGCGCCTACTGCGAACACCACCAGATCAGCTACACCGAAACCTCGCTGCTCGGCTCCTACACCGCCGCCCTGACCCACCTGCACCAGCTCGGTGCGCCGCTGCGGGATCCGGCCGCCGCACGACAGCCGACCGGCTCTCGTGCCTAGAACCGGATTGGCCACCGCCACCGAGGCGCCGACTGGCTCCGAGCTCTAGGTTCGCCCTCAGCCCAGCCCTGCTCGTCGTGGGCACGACCGTGTCGGTGTTGCCGGGCTGCTCGGGTTGGTTGTCGCGGTGGGCATCTGGGTGTTGTGGCGCACCGGCCCGGGCAAGGTGTCCTTCCTGGATCTGTTCGAGTCCACGGCCCGGCACTGGCCGAGCGCCCCGTTGGCCGCCGACGGCCAGTACATCCTGCGGCAACCGCTGGGCCAGATCCTCTACCGGCTGCTGCCCGTGCACGGGGTAACCGTCTTCCTCGGCCTGCACGCCCTGTGCCTGCTCGGATCCGGGCTGCTGCTGGCCACCTGGTTGTGCCGTCGACTGGGACACCGCAGCGGGCTGGTCGCGGGCATGGTCGTGGCGTTGGCCCCGATCAGTGCGGTGCTGCTGGTGTCGGTCGGGATGTATGACGCGTTCTCCGTGCTGGTGTGGGTGGGCGTGCTGATGTCGCTGGACCGGCGGGTGGGCTGGCAGCTCGCCGCCGGGGTGCTGGCCGGGGTGCAGGACTTCGAGCAGATGGCCGTGGGGCTGGTCCTTATTGTGCTGCTGCCCGGACTGGCCCGAGCCGCGGGTTACGCCCCCGGGTGGCGTACCTGCTCGGTGGGACCGTGGCCGGCAAGTTCGCACTGGAGGTATACCTGCATGCCGTGGGCGCCGGGCCGGGCTCACGGTTGTCCTACCTGGCCCGGGGCTGCCCGCCTGCCCCAGACATGGCTGCTGGTGCTCGCGCCGCCGGTGGTGTTGGTGGACTACACCACCGTGCAGATGGGCATCAAACCCGGCACCTGAGGAATCGGGATCTTCTGACCGTCCTCAGCCTCACCCCTGTGGCTCACCACGGTCGCCGACAGGTTGCGCTCTCCTTGGTGTCGCCCTGTCCCGCTGACTGCAGGAGACGGAGCTTTAGCTGCGTCGGGGGTCGCCTCGGGTGTACATCGCTGCGGCTGCGTTCCTGCAGGTTGCGGGGAGCCCGGCGGTGTTGACCGAGCAGGGCATCTGTCGACTGCCATTCTGAGCTACCAGCAGCTCGCTCCATCACCAACCAGTCCCGACGTCCCAGGGTCCCGACCGCGGAGAGGAAACCGCTGCGTGAGTGAACAAGACAAGAGCGTGCGCATCGTGGGTGCGTCGCGGGCACAGTTGGCAGCCGATCTGGGAGCGCGCTATGAGCAGGAAGCCGCTATCCGCACACTGGTGGACACCACCGGCTGTTCCTACGGCCTCGTGCGCGCCCTCCTGAAGGAAGCCGGGGTCACCTTGCGTGCCAGGGCCCGCGCGAGTGCGTCAGCGAAACCAGTTGAGTAGCTGCGTCGGAGGTAGCGTGAGGTGCGCGGCTCACCCCGAGGATGGGTGGTCGCACCAGGACCGAGGATCGCCGATACAGCGGCAGCGAGTAGGTGCATCATGGGCAATGCGCAGCGGGTGATCAACTCTGGTGTGCGGGGCGTGGTCGCGGCGATGGCAATGTCCGGGACGCGCGCGCTGACTCATTCGCTCGGCTTGGTGGATCAAACCCCACCGGAGGCGGTGCTGCACCAGCAGGCCCCAGCTCTGATGGCAAAATTCCCGCGGGAGAAACGACCCGCGGTAACCGAGTTGGCGCACTGGACCTTCGGTGCCGTTGCCGGCGCCGGGTTCGCGCTGTTGCCCGTTCGGTTGCGTCGCCCGCGCTGGGCCGGTGCCGTCTACGGTCTAGTGGTGCTGACCAGTTTCGAGGCGGGCATCGCCCCAGCGCTGGGGCTGTCTCAGGCTCGGCATATGCGGCCGGTGGAGCGTCTGGTATTCCTGGCCGACCATGTGCTCTTCGGCATCGTGCTCGCCCCACCACAGCACGAATAGTCCTGATCCCTTTCAGCCGAGTCGAGGAGACGCCGACGCCCCAGACTCGTCACGCTGCGTCATCTGTTGCGTGCCTGTATCAGCGTGTCGCAAATACGATCGTGCCCACCTCGCAGGGTCGACGGGGTACGGCTTTTGGCCCCCTGGATTCCCGACCAAGGCCGAACGAGCCGCCGCCGAGGGACCTGTTGCCCACCCGGGAGTAGCGCGTCCGAAAACGATCTGTGATGTACCCGGCAGCCGAGACTGACGCGCACGTCGCTCCGCCAGCCGAGTGTTGCAGAAGCACTGTACGAAACCAGTGTGTCACCAATCGGGTTGTCGGCGGGTTGTGCATCAGTGCGTGGTCATGAGCGAGTTTTTGGGCTATGCGAGGGTGTCCACCGCCGAGCAGACCGCCGTGTTGCAGGAGGACGCGCTGAGGGCCGCGGGGTGTCAGCGGATCTGGTCGGACACCGCCAGCGGAACTCGAACCGACCGTCCGCAGCTGGCGGCGGTGTTCGATCACCTGCGGGCGGGGGACACGTTGGTGGTGTGGCGGTTGGACCGGCTGGGTCGGTCGTTGCCGCACCTGATCGAGACCATCGGTGACCTGGAGGCCAGGGGAGTGGGGTTCAAATCGGTGCAGGAGAACATTGACACCACCACCACCCCCGGCGGCCGGTTGGTGTTCCACGTCTTCGGGGCGCTTGCCAGCTTCGAACGGGAACTCATCCAGGAGCGCACCCTCGCTGGGCTGGCCGCCGCTCGGGAACGTGGTCGCCTCGGCGGGCGGCCCACGGCGTTGAGCCCGGCGAAGCTGAAGCAGGCCCGGAAGATGATCGGGGAGAAGACCCCGGTCACCGAGGTGGCGCAGGTCCTCGGGGTCAGCCGGGCCACCCTGTATCGCCGCGTGCCCGAGCTCGCTGAGGCACGACGCCCCGTGTCTCCGTCCGGTGCCACCGGCGCAGAGCCCACCTCCTCGGAGCAAACGTGAACGGCAACCATGGCCGCTACCAGGTGCTGCACACCATCAACCGGGTCGCGCAGCGCGGCGGGGAGAAGCTCCTTGAGGACCTCGACCGATGATGCGACGTGTCGTCATCCTGGGCCGCGGCGCGGAGGGCATGTCGACCGCAGCTGTCGCCCTCGGCCAGCGATCCGGACTGCCCGCGATCGAGCTGGACAAGCACTTCTGGCGTCCGGGAACGACACCCACACCGTCGACCGAGTGGACCCGGAAGCAGACCGAACTCACCGCCCGCGACAGCTGGATACTCGACGGCGATCTCGGACCCTACGACGACTTGCCAATTCGCCTGGCCGCGGCGGACACAGTGATCGTGCTCGATTTCTCGCTACTGCGTTGCGCCCGGAAAGCTGCCAGACGAGCACGCGAGCGCTGACGTGTGCCTTGTAAACGACGTGTCCTCGTGGTCGCCGGCGCCGGCCTGGCCCACCGGGTGTGGCCTGATCAGGAGCATGTCCGCGCAGTAGCGCGTGACCATCACAGGTATGCCCTCCGCGGTGACCTCTCCCCAGACTGCCGGCGCAGTTGCTACTTCTGGTTATTCCGGGCACCAGATCAAGTTTGTCGGCCAATATCGAGTCGGGTGCTACGGCCTACCAGGGCGTGGCACCACAATTCCTGTTCCCGGCTCGACTAGGTACTGCTGGAGCTCATGGCTCCAGACAACGCGATCATAACTGCTGTCCCACGATCTAAGATTTAGCTCAGCGACTTTCTTCCCCGCGTCCACGGTGAAAGTGTGCTCTCCAACCTCGACGTGGTATTTTACCGCAATTTCCCCCAACTCAAGCTGACGGTCTCCATACTGCACCACTACTGGTGGATTAAACACCTGGGCGTTCGTCTGCTCGCCAATTGAAACGTCCCGATCGAGTGGTGCGGGCATGAGTGTACACAGCAGGCCGCGGAACGTGCCGACCGTGCTGCCGCTAACAACGAGGGAGTCCATGCAGACGACGAGATCGCCATCCGCGATCGTGTGCGTTGCGCCAGCGGGTGCCACCTGCACTTTGTCTGGAACTGGCATCACACTTCGCATGGTCACCACCAATTTCTTCACCCGACCATCGGCGTCGGCGGGTAAGAATGGGCGTAGCGTGAACAATGCGAGCTCTTCATCGACTGCGAGATCCACCGCGCCCGCCGTGAACCCCGTAGTGGTGACGATGATGCCTTCGGCTACAAGGTGCCGCACTACTGTTGCGAAGGACCACGCGCTTCGTCGCGCCGCGCCGCTTAATTAGCACATCGATCTGATGTACGGTCTCTTTTCCATCGCCGCGCAGCCTTAAGTCATGCTCACAGCTGCGGGTGCCGCGTGTTCCAATCGGTGGTCCGCTGGAACGCGTCGACGATGCCGACCAGTGCCTGCTCGCTGAACGCCCGGCCGACCATCTGCAGTCCGACCGGGAACGGCCGGCCCGATTCGGTGGTCGTGAAACCACCGGGGAACGTAATTGTGGGCAGTTGCGACAGGGTGAACGGCACGGTGAACCGGTGCACGCCCGCGGTGGTCGCGTCGTCCATCCGCACCATCTTCTCCACCGGCGGTGCAATGAAGGACAGTGCGGGAATCAGCACCGAATCTACTTGCGAGACGGAGGCGTCCATGCGACCTTTGAAATCCCACCGCCGGCGTAGCAGTTCGTCGTAGTCGATCGCCGGCATCTCGCGGCCCCGCTCGATAAGCGCCCGCAGCGCGGGGCCGTAGGTGTCCCGGTGTTCGACGAAGTTCTCGCCGTGGGCCCGTGCCGTCTGCGCCGCGCACACACCGAACCAGTCGTCAATAGCCTGCGTCGGATCCGGCAAGGCGATCTCGACGAGCTGGGCGCCGAGGTCGGCGAGATGCGCCTCGGCTGCACGATGTGCCTTCGCGACGTCATCGCTGACCTCGTGGTAGCTCCACGTCGGATCCACGCCGACGCGCACACCGCGTAGCGATCGGGGTTCACCGACCGAGAGGTCGGGTACCGGCAGCAAGGACGCCGTCGGATCGCGTTGGTCCCGCCCGGCGATGGCCTGCAGTATTAGTCCGGCGTCGCGGGCGGAACGGCACAAAGGCCCTACGTGATCGAGCGTGGCCGCCAGTTCGACGACCCCTGCCCTGCTCACCCGGCCCCACGTCGGCTTAAGTCCAGTCACCCCGTTGCATGCCGAGGGCATCCGGATGGAGCCACCGGTGTCGGAGCCCAGAGCGCCGAAACAAAGGCCAGCCGCGGTCGACACGCCACTACCGCTCGATGAGACCCCGACCCACCGGCTGGCATCCCAGGGATTGCGCGGGGCGCGGAACGGGTCGGTGTGCTCGGTGTAGACGCCCTCGGTCGTGTGCACCTTTCCAACAATGACGGCGCCAGCGTCTTCGAGACGTTCAACGACGGTCGCGGTCGAATCCGCGACGATGCCCCTGCGTGAAGCCATGCCGGCTTCGGTGCGCCAGCCGCGCTTGTCGTAGATGTCCTTGATGGCGATCGGGACGCCGTCGAGCCGGCCCCGGCCGACGCCAGCGGCGCGGCGATCATCGGATTCCCGGGCTGCGATGACGGCCTCATCTGCGGCAATGTACGCGTACGACCCCAGTACCCCATCGACCTCGTTGATCCGTCGCAACAGAGACTCGGTCGCATCGGATGCGCTCAGTTCGCCCGAGGCAAAGAGATCGGACAGCTCGTAGATCTCTTTGTAGTGCAGCTCGGTATTGTCGGTACTCACATGAACCTCCGCGTCGTGCGGTACGGACAAGTCACTACGGGCCTGAATTCATTGTGGTCACGGGTGACTCGAGTTCCGTTGATCGCCGGTACTGCGAGCCTTTGGTAAGCACGGTCAAGGGGATGTAAATCGTCGGACCGAGCAGCATCGCAATAAATGAAGCGTAGTCGAGGGGGTAGGCGCCGGCGACTCCGGCGGCGCCGACCGCGATACTGACCAGCAGCGCCGCCATGCCACAGAAATTCCAGTTCTTCACCTCGTTGTCACGGAACTCGATCCGGTCCGATGGAGCGAGCCGGAGCCACTTGCGGCATACGAAGTAGTCGCTGAGCAGGATGAAGATCCAGGTGTTGGTCATGATGCCGGTGATCGCGAGGAACTTGTCCGTGTACTGCAGGACGTTGATCGGATAGAGGGCGACACCCACGAGGACCAGCGTCACCATCCACCACTGCCGGCCGATCTTTCTGATGGCCAGCGCATCCCAGGTGTTGGCCAGCGCCAACGATCCCGAGTAAAGGTTCATCACGTTGATCCGAATCTGGGTGACGATCGCGAAGATGACACCGAGCACCCCCATGATCAATGCGAACATCAAGCCGGGGTCGGTGGCTGAAAGTTCCTGCTCGGCGGGAGTTCCGCTGAATTGACCTACCAGCGTGAACCCGAGAAAAACGCCGAAGATCAGCACCACGACGATCAGGAGAAGTTCGACGAGCATCACCGCACCGGTGCCCACATACGAGACCGACCGCTTGACGAATCTGCCGTAGTCGGTCGCGAGCAGCGCTTGGAACACGACCTGACCGTTGACCAAACTCATCGCCTGCCACATGGCTGCCGCAGTTACTCCGCCGGTGGCCTTCCACTGCCCCGGCCCTGCGAGCACATACCCTTTCGCGAGCATAACCATGCCGATGATGAAGAGCAGCAGGAAGATCGGCGTACCAAATCGCTGAAGCAGGTTCATCGAGTGCATACCGCGCCACGAGAAATACAATGCGATCGCGGCGACGATGGCGAAGACGACACTCGCTCCCACCGAATTTATGGAGATGCCCAGAATCTTACTGAGACCGTGCGAGACGATGCTGCCTTCAAAGATGAAATAGAAGACATAGTTGATCGCGTACACGAACGACGCGACCGCCGACCCCTTGGCGCCGAACCCGAGGCCGCGCGAGAGAAGCGGCAGCGACAAGCCCTGCTGACTCGCGATCCGCATGATCAGCGCACCGATGACGGTTGCGCCGATGACCATGTACGCGACAGGAATCAGGAACATCGGCCAGCCGACGAGGAAGCCGATCTGGCCGCCAAGAGAGAACCAGAACATGGCGGTCACGTTCCCGGTGAGCACCAGCAAGATAGCCGGGCGGCGCCATCGTGCGCTGTCGGGGACGCGTTCAGTGGCATAGCTTTCTATCTGATCGTCGAGGCTCGCGGTCGGCCCCTTGAAGTAGTCCGAGAAACTCACGATGCTTTTCCTTTCGTACGCCGCCCGGCTTCGGGGCTGCCCGGCCGGTCGCCGGTGGCTGTGTCATCGAACGGACTGTGGTCTTACTCTCACCTGGCATCGCTGTATGCGTCAAGAAGAATCATGCACCTGAGACTGCACATTTGCATACGCCAGGATGGGTGGGGGGTCTGATGGTGTGATTGTTAGTCCGGTTCAGGCTGGCTTGTGACTATGTCGGGCCATCTCTGAGCCCAGGGTGCTGTGGCCTCGAAAGCTGCAGAGGCGCGTAGGACGGTGGCATCGTCAAGGTGACGGCCGATGAGCTGCATGCCCACGGGTAGTCCGTCGGCCGTCCAACCTGCGGGAATGCTTGCTGCGGGTTGACCGGTGAAGTTGAGCGGATATGTGAAGTGCAGCCACTCGGACGACTCGACCTGGCGTCCTTCGATGATGTCTGGTCCCTGAATTCCTACCTCGAAGGGGGGGACTGCCAGGGTGGGTGTGATGAGGAGGTCATAGTTCTGCATGATGCGCCACATTTTATTCTGGATCGCCTTGCGTACCATGAGGGCATCGGTGAATTGTTCGGCTTTCCAGTCTGTCTGGATGAATTCGACGACATGTGGCGTCATGTTTTCGGCGCCAATACGGTCAACCATGGCGCGCAAGCCGCGGAGGTCGCTTTCGTTTGCCACGGTTGCCCAGAACGCGTTGTGTGGGTGCGGCCAGCCTGGATCCACTTGCTCCACGGTGCAACCGAGTTGTTTCTCGAACACCTGGACCGCCTCCCCGACGATGGCGCGCACGCGTGGGTCAACGGCGGCATACCCCCAGTCGGCGCTATAGGCTACCCGGAGGCCTTTGATGTCGCCTGTGGCGCAGTCGGCCCACTCGTGGTTGGCGGCGGGCAGTGAGTACCTGTCGCGTGGGTCGGGTCCGGCGATGACGGACATGAGCAGCGCACTGTCCGCGACGGTCCGCGTCATCGGACCGATATGTTCGAGGGACTCCCAGCTGGACACGCCAGGATAGCGTTCGTCCTTTGTTCCGGGATAGAGTGGCACCCGTCCCATGGAGGCCTTGAGGCCGTAAAGGCCGCAGAAGCTGCTGGGGATACGGATGGATCCGCCTCCGTCACTGCCCAGCGCCAGGGGCCCCATGCCAGCGGCGACCGCTGCGCCTGAACCAGAGCTGGACCCGCCAGAGGTCAGTTCAGGGTTCCAGGGGTTTCGTGTCGTGGGGAATACGGAGTTGTGCCCGACGCCGCTGTAGCCGAATTCCGGACAGTTGGTTTTGCCGAGGATGACAGCGTCGGCGGCTTTGAGTCGTTCGACGACGACGTCGTCCTCGTCGGGTATGAAGTCTTTGTAGGCATACGATCCGGAGGTCGTGGTGATGCCTTTCGTGCAGATGAGGTCCTTGACGGCCACCGGGACGCCCGCGAGCGGTCCGACGTGCTCCCCGTGAGCGATGGCGGACTCCACGCGTTTAGCGGTTTGCAGGGCCAGCTCGGGTGTTGGCGTGCAGTAGGCGTGCAAAGTTGGTTCCAGTCGGTCCATTCGCTCAAGGATCGCCTGGGTTGCCTCGACGGGAGACAGCCGCTTTGCGCGGATCTCGGCCGACATGGTGACGGCGTCCATCTTGCAAATGTCATCGTTAGATTTTGATCGCGCTCCGGTCACGTTCTTCCTTTCAGCCTGGGCTAACCGCCGTGGCGGTTAGCTGATGTTTGGGCATGCTGCGGCTCTCATACGCATCATGCGAGCAGCGGATGGTGTCACCGTCGGGCACGGGTTCGGCGTGGGCGAACGCTTCCTGCCGACTGGTGAACGTGTAGCCGGTGCTCGCCAGTTCCGGCAGCACGATCAGGGTGCACCCGTCATCGACAGCGCGACGCGCGAGGTCGAGACCATGCTTGATGTTGCGCTGTCGGTTTTCCGTCCCCACCTGCATGTCGAAATGCACGGCGGCGACCCGGACGGGGCTCACTGCCGCAGTACCGTCCCGCTCCGTGGCTTGGTCCACTTGACGCTCAGGGCTATCGGTCACTGGTTTCCGGCTTTCGGTTGATGGGGCGTGTTGGGGGCGCTGTAGATGATCGGGTCCAGGGAATGTTTGTTATCTATCACCGCTATTTCCCTCCGGCGACGTCAGCGCCACGATTGAAGTCATAGCTGCGGCGACCGATGGTGGAAGTCGGTTGCCTGCTGAAATGCCGAACCGACGCGGAACAGGGTGGTCTCGTCGAACGGTCGACCGATCACCTGCATCCCGATGGGCAGCCCGTCCAGGTCGAACCCGCAGGGAACGTTTAACGACGGCAGGCCGGTCAGGGACGGGACGCCTGTGAACTGCATGATCGCAGCGAGCATGTCTTCCTCGATGCCGTTCTCGATTTCGACGAGGGTCTCGCCGATTCGAGTCGCGGTAAAGGGCAGTGTCGGGCAGATGAACACGTCGACCGACTTGAAGGCGTCCATGAACTCGGCGCGCAAGAGCGACCGGTACCGCTGCGCCTGGAGGTAGTGCGTCGCAAGGTGCAGTTCGCCGATCTCGAGCAGGAGTCGGACGTCGTCGCCGTAGTCCTGCGGTCGCTCTCGCAGCCACTGCTGGTGGTACGTGCTCGGTTCGCATGATTCGACCGTGAGCTGCGCGGAGATATTGCCGTGGATGTTCTCGATGGCAACATCGATCACCGAGGCGCCGAGCTCGACGAGTGTATCGAGGGCTGCCTTCACGGCGTCGTGGACTGGCGCCTGGAGGTGATGGAAGAAATAGTCGGAGACGATGCCGATGCGCAGTCCTTGCACACCGTGGTTGAGGTCGGCGGTGTAGTTGACTGTCGGGATGGTGGTGCTGCTTAAGTCGCGCGGGTCGTATCCGGCAATGACGTTGAACATGAGTGCGCAATCCTCAACGGTGCGTGCCATCGGACCGACGGTGTCCATGCTCCACGCCAGCGGGACAATGCCGGCGTTGCTTACGCGGCCAATCGTCGGGCGGATACCGACAATGCCGTTGATCGCCGACGGCAGGCGGATTGACCCTCCGGTGTCGGTTCCGAGCGCACCGTAACAGGTACGCGCAGCCACCGCCGCCCCGGAGCCGCCGCTTGACCCTGCGGGGAAGCGGTCGGTGTTCCATGGGTTGCGGACGAAGCCGTAATGCGGGTTGGCGGACGTGCCGCCCCACGCGAACTCGTGCATGTTCGTTTTGCCGATGATGATGGCCCCAGAACCCTTGAGGCGCTCAGCGACCGTCGCATCCACATCGGGACGCCAGTCCTCAAGAATCTTGCTACCGGCGGTGGTGACTAGGCCGGCCAGACCTATGTTGTCTTTCAGGGCAATCGGCACGCCGTGCAAGGGCCCCAGTCGGTGGCCCGCGCTGATCATCGTTTCGGCGGCCTTGGCGACCTGCCGCGCGCCATCGCGGTAAACCTCGATGTACGCAGCGAGTTTGTCGTTAACCGAATCGATCCGGCCAAGGCAGGCGTCGACCAACTCCACCGGTGACACTTCCTTGGTGGAGACCAGCCGGGCCGCCTCGCTTAGGGATAGTTCGAGGACGTCGTGCTCGATCATGCTGTTACTCCGCAGTCTCTGTGTTGGCGAGATGACCGAAGACCGTGATCGGTGTGACGTCGCGGTGCCGTCGGTCGGCCATCTTCATATTCAGCTCATTGGCGGCGGTCAGCCACTGTCCGAGCTGTGCCGCCACCAACGGTAGGCGTGCACTATCAAGTGAGAGCTCCGCCGCTCTGGCCAGTGCTGCGACGCCTTGCTCGTCGACCGGTTGCTGAGGCTCCATGCGAGCTTCCTCCGTTACTGGGGTGATAGGGGCGTGCAGGGCCTGACCACTTACACACCCATGTACTCGCGTTGAAGGTCGCGGTCCGCGAGCAGATCGTGGGCGGGTAGATCGCGGACGATCCGACCTTTGTCCATGAGGTAGGCGTGCTCGGCGATCTTGGTTGCAAACTCGAGGTTCTGCTCGACGAGAATTACGGTGATCCCATGCTGGTCGTTGATGCGACGGACATCGGCGGCGATCTGGTCGACAATCGAGGGCTGGATACCCTCTGACGGCTCGTCGAGCACCAGCACGCGCGGTTGCGTCATGAGGGCCCGGCCGATTGCGAGAATTTGCTGCTGGCCGCCACTGAGCCCCCCGCCCGCCAGTTCTTACGACGGGTCGCGTAGGCCGCGACCCGAAGGTCGTTCATCTGCCGACGTTGATGGGCCCGCTGCCCCCACCCCCGGAGGAACCGGAGGACCCTCCGCACGCAGAAGCGAACAGCACCAGCACCACCCCGGCGCACGTGGCCACGCCGATCCGCTTCCGGCTGCCATGCGTTCGTGACCCCTATCTCATATCTGGCCGTCCTCTCGTCAAACTCGGTGGATCGCTCAATCTGCCGTGGGAATCGTCGCGCCGTCGCCGGTCAGGTCGCTGCGGTGCGGGATCGGCGGAACTGGACGTCGCGGTACGTGCTGAGGATGGGGTCGAGCCGCTGTTTCAGTTCGAGGCGCTTGACTTTGCCGGTGGCGGTGTAGGGCACGTCGTCGCCGAAGACCACCACTTTCGGGCAGCGCGCGAAGTCGAGGTAGCGCGCGCAGTGCGCCAGGATCTCTTCCTCGGTTACCTGGCCGTCCCGGACGACGTATGCCGCGATCTCCTCGCCGTAGAAGC
>JAABUH010003847.1_pt1 | contig 12563 bp, 24 predicted proteins | sample 5559121 | NCBI WGS metagenome assembly JAABUH01 (sample SAMN10711871, study PRJNA513364) | rock metagenome | isolation source: Antarctica rocks | place: Antarctica: Victoria Land, Battleship Promontory nord | collected 2015-12-28 | reverse complement strand
CCGACGCCCAGCGCGGCCGCGACGAAGAAGTCGGCGCTGATGGCGGAGAACAGCGCGCCGAGCGCGCCGCGCATCGCCAGCAGGTCCGCGCAGGTCGCCGCGCCCAGCGCACGCAGCATCTGCTCCGTCACCTGCGCGCGCCCGCGGCGCCCCCCTGCAGCGCCGCGCATGCAGGCAATGCCTGCCTCCCGATATGTGAGTCTGCTGGGATGGGCGCACGGAGCATCGCGCTAGCCCTCCTGTCCAGGCCCGCGCATCGCGCACTGCCCGCTGGTCTGTGCGCGCTTGGCCGCCGCACATGCAGTCATCCCAAGACACGCAGAGCAGTGCTACACGCCAGGCGAGGGCGTGGAAAGAAGGGGACGGCGACAGCAGCCAAGACGCGCCTTGCCAATGCCGGGGACCTTGCGGATCGGCAGCGCGTCCATAAACGCGGCCACCGCGTCCACGTCAGCCGGCAGCACGAACTGGCCGTCCGGCTTGTTGATGTCGGACGCGATCTTGGCCAGCAGGCGGTTGGGCGCGACGCCGCAGCTGCACGTCACGCGCACCTCTTCGCGCACGCGCCGTCGCAGCTCCTCCGCCACCTGGCCGCCTGCGCGCCGCGGCCGCGCGCCCGGGTGAGTGCAGCCTCGGCTTGGAGCCGATGCCAAGAATAGGCTCCGAGCGACTCATCGGACGCGCTGCCATGCTGCTCAGTGCCACAACCGCATACGCGTCATCACGGAACATCCGGTCCCTGAAGCCCAACGACGCGACGGCCTCGCTTTCGGAATGAGTTTCCCATCGCTGCGGCGGTGCCTCGGCGGCTCAGCAGCCTTGAGGGTCAGTGACCTACTGATCGCCACGTCGCGGCGGCACGCACCGGACACGCCGTGCGCGGCGCAGTAGTCGGTGATGTCCAGGCAGGCCTCGTCCAGCGAGCAGGCCTCGTAGTCCGGGTCGAACGCGGCAAAGACGACGCGCGCGGCCGTGGACGCGCGCGAGTACTTTTTAAAGCACGGCTTCACGAAGACCAGCTCTGCAAATCGCGCGCTCGAGGTGAGAGCGCCATAATATGGTGCCTGTTCGCTGAGCAGGTCGCCAGGGCAGGTCGCCTGGGCAGGTCGTTCGAAGTGCGCGGGCCGCACCGGGGCACAGCCGCCTGGCGATGAAGCCCGGCATGGCCGAGCGCACGCCGAACTTGCGCGCCGCATAGTTCGCCGTGCAGCACATGCCAATGCCGCCCACCGCCATCGGCTTGCTCTTCTGCGGTGCGCATGCCGCTTCTCGTCACAGCAGTCGTACCACGTATGCAGGCCTGCACTACCTTCTGTTACCACCAGGTGGCCGCTCAGCAGGCGACTCACAGGTGCTGTCCTACGTATGCAGGCCTGCACGACCTCTGCCTTTATTTCGCCCAGGTGGCCGCTCAGCCGGCGGCGCACCAGCGCGGGGTTGTCCAGCTCCTCGCAGGCCGCGAAGAAGGCGTCCATGTCCACGCACAGCCACAGCCGCGTCAGGTCCTGGCCGGCGCGCAGCGCGGACACCTTGGCGTCCATCGCCCTGCACGGACGAGCGGTGTGTCAGCTTACGTCACGTGTGCGCTGCGCCTCAGCCGCGCGCCTCTCGGGGCGCAGTATGCCGTGCTGCACAACGGGTGCTACAGGCTGCCAAACCCACTGCGCCGAGTCAAAGCAAGCAGAGCAGTAAGCGCCAGGCAGAGTAGCGAGCAGGTGCCCAGCCCCGGAGCTAGGCTCAAGTACACAACACGCGAGCGGCACCGGCTCGGCAAAGCTTGCGGGAGCGCAGCTGCTTCACGCGCACACACAGGGTGGCAAACAAGCGCGGGTGAAGGTGGCACCTCGTGTGCAGAGCGAGCTCCGCAGGCGTCAGCTTGGCGCGCCGCTCCTGCAGCTTCTTTATTCGCGCCGCGGTCTGCACCTGGCGGCCAGAGCACAGCGCGCTTGAAAACGCCTTGGTCCCTACGCAGGGCAGGCTGTGCGGTGTGGTGCGCAGCGGCACGCCTCGCAGCGCGCCTGCTTCCGCTCCTCGTTCCTAAAGTGCGGCGAGTCCTTGGACATCTCGTACACGACCTGCTTCACTTTCGCCGCGTCGACCTTGCCCATCCCAGCCTTGGCGTTGGTGAAGACGGTCCCCTGCCAGGCCTTCCAGGCCTGGGAGCCCTGCGGCGCGGCCGGCGCGGCCGCAGCGCCGCTGGCGCCTCCATCCACTTCGAGCGGGGGCGCTGCTGCGCCCATGCTGGGCTCCAAAATCGAGGGCAGAGGGCACCCGCCCTCCCAGGTCGGGCGCTCTACATAGCGGCTTGGGCCGAACAGAGACCTGTCGACGGGCACCGCCAGCGAACGGGCTGTGCAGGAGCGCTTGGGTGTGCTGCAAGTTGCAGGCTAGTTGCCACTCTACACACAGATGTGCAGTGCGGAAACGTCAGTTGGAGCACTACGTTTCGACGGTCTGCATAGTCCTCAAACTGAAGGTGCACCCGCACGAGACCTGCAAAGGGTATATACAATATATATAATATATTTCTTCCTGGCGGTGCTGCACTAAACGCAAAGTTCACGTCTGCGGCGAAGTCGACATGATATCCCTTCATTTCACCACCACTTGGAGCGGCCTTGCAAGCATGCCTTGCACAGACCGTCAGTCTAGTCACATATGACGGTAAGAACTATATGCGAAGGCCAATCCCTAAAGCACGCAAATTTTGTGACCATACAAGCTGAGCAGCAGGCGCCCAGACCCTCAGCCCTAGACGACTACCTCTTTGCAGCGGAAGGAGTGTGCAATCCGTATCAGGCTGTCCTGCGCACAGCGCAGCAACACATCAAGTCCGCACGCATTTGCTTCACATAACACTCCGTACCACAGGAAGTGTCCCTGTCTCCACACACAAAACCACGTGCATTACATCTGAGGGCCCTATCACACCGAGGGAGCCACGCACGCATGCATGGCGCGCCAGGAAGCCAGGGGCGCGCCTTGGCTGCATCATACGTTTTGCTGGCGGTCTGCAGGCGGAAGGAGTACAGGCGCTGGTTGGCGGTGCCCAGCACAGTCAGGTAGTGCCGTTCCCACTCCAGCAGCTGCTCTGCGCGGTCCCGCGGGTCTGCCGCCAGCTGGTTGCGGTTGGCGAACGAGCGCACACGCACCTGCGCAGCGACCATGCTTAAAGAGCAGACAGGGGCATCAAGCAGGCCAAACCGTGTTGTGTGCATGACTACATACACTGGGATAAGGCCAAGCTGGCTGATTCACAACAGCTTCAAACACAACAGCTTTTGCTGCTGCAGTGTGAATCCCATGTAGGCCAATAGTGCATGGCTGTTTGCTCACGCGCTACACCTCAGAGTGGGCAAGCGCTTCTTGTTGGTGTGGTTCCATGCATGCTACACAGCGCTGTATCCCTGCAACAAGTGAGCGACATTCCAGCGCTGAAGACTGGCGTGCACAGGAAGGCCTCGCCCATCTGCGCCGTAACCATGTTGCAGCTCGCCGCTGCAACAACGTCTTACAGCCCGAGCCCAAACGTGCCTCAATGTCATAGTACTCCTTGCCGTCGTCGGCGGTGCGCGTTGTGGCGGACACAACCTCGCCCTGGCGCCGCACGCCCAGCCGCGTGGACATGAGCTCTTCCAGAAACTGCGCCAGCGTGCGCTTCGCGGCTGCCTCCGGCGTCCCCAACGCGGCCACGCTGGCGTAGCGCGACGACGACGGCGACGAGATATCCACAAACAGGTTCTCGTCCACGTTGTACGGGTTCCGGTAGAACACATCGTTGCCAGATGTCTGTGCAAGCGCCCACACGCTGGCTCATTGCTGCCTCTATCCCCATCTCACCTGTCTCCAAACTCTCAAGCGTGCACGCTGTTCAGGCACTGCACTGTGGAGCTTGCACAGTACTGCTGTGCACAGGTTGCTCCTGGCAGCACAGGCTTCAAGACACATCAAGAACCACCTCTTAAAGGCAGGCAAGCGCATGAGCGGCACCAACCTCAGAGCACCTAAAGTGTACAGGAGCCTGCTTTCTACCCTCGGGCGCACTGTGACTGGCGCCCACGTGTCCGGATAGAAAAAGTAGTAGCCATCAAGCCGGTCCTGGTGCAGACGGGAGCCTGCGACTCAAACCAATGTGTCAGTGCTGATTTATGCACCGCTTTGCCAGAGAGAGAGCCGCAGCAGGCCCTTGTCTCCGTCATAACACAAAGCGTCGCGCCTGGTGGCGCTGAGAGTATTGCGTGCGCTGGCCTAGCGTTCCACGCCAGTGCAGCCGCTCCTACAGCCAGGCCGCATGCGCGCCGGGAGACATACAGCGGCTGTGGCACCGCTCGGCCCTGCTCCTGCTCTTTGTAGCTGCAGCTGGGCTCGAGGCTCTGGCGCACAGCGCGCGCGGGTGTCTGCAAGTGTGCAGCGTGCTGTCCGATCTGCGTGCCAGAGCAAGCACACTGCAAAGGAATCCCTTTAGTGATGCTCATCATACACAATAGGAGGAGGGGTGAGGGCAGTCAAAGCCAATTCTTGTCAAGCTTCCTTTTACACGCATCGCCTTATCTGTTGGGAAGCCACTTGTATTTAGCTCCGCCACCAAGGGTTTTGGCGGCGCACGGCGGCACGACTAAGGCAGAGAAAAAACACGATGGCTGAACTGAGCGTGTGGTGATGGAAAAGCTTGTGCTGCTGTGCGTTTGCTGCCTGGCGGTGGCTGCAAGCTGTGCGGCAGGGTACAACGCGCCGATTGTCTTCATACCTGGCACGCCCCTGCCTGTGCAAGCAAGTGTCCTATTTCCTTGCAGTGCAGCTTAGAGCGCCACAGAACAGGCTTTGCTCTATAACATGCTTTGCGCGTTGCTCCGCCAATAAGTATGCCATCTGTGCGGCAGGCTTGGCTGGCTCGGTCCTTGAGGAGCGGATAAACAGAACTGAGGTGTCACACTGGTACTGCGCCAAGAAGGTTGACGACTGGCAGACGGTGTGGCGCTCTCGCAAGCAAGCGCGTATGCATGCAGAGTGTATGTATCCGGCTGCAATATCACCAAGTGCACTCTTTGTGGTTTTTTCTACCAAACACGTCTCCCTCCACCCCACGGTGCGTCAGACTCTAACTTTGTGGTGGCGCTTGCAGGTGTGGCTGTCGCTGCAAAGCGCGTCACGGCCCGACTGCTTCCTTGACGAGCTGCAGGTGTTTTATGACAAGCGCACCGGCCGGTGAGCCTTTTGGTCTTTTGCTGTTTCCTGTTTCTTTTAGTTCCCGAGGGCACAACATGCTTGTAAGGAACAACTTGAATACACTTGATGGTTGGGCTTGTGCGGCAGGTATAGCAACCAGACTGGCGTCGAAATAAGGACAGTGGACTTTGGTGGTATCGGGGGCATTGCTGCGCTCGACCCGGCCTTGCCGCAGGTTTGCTAACCCGTGTCTCTTTATGCTAGCAGGACACGGGCTGTTGCTCTTGCGTAGGTTGCTTGTATCAAACTGTTATCTTGTACTACTTGGCGCAAGGTTCTGTGTTCGTCGCTCAGGGAAGGTTACGCAGTACTGAGATGCAAGTGTGCGCGTTTGGCTGAGCGAGTATGCGTCGGCGCAGCTCACGTCGATATACCAGGAGTTGATTGATGCGCTCGTTGGAGTTGGGTACGAGGTACGGCGCGACCTGTTCGGCGCGCCGTACGACTGGCGGCTGGCTGCAGACGGCCTGGAGCAGGTGCGGTGCAGCCGTGCATTGCTGCAGTGCCGCCAGGCCAGCAGCCTGCATGGTTGCGCAGGGAGTGCGGGCACACAGGTCATGCCGGTGAACGGCACCGCATGGCACAGACGTCTTTGTGACGCTGGTTCTGTGCTGAGCAGCTGCCTGAGCTTCACACTCATTACAGTGAAGGAAGCTTAAATGTAGAGTATGCAAGTAGAGAGCGTGTATGGCATGCGCTACTCCAGTGGAACGCCGTGTGTCTGGCTGGAGCGTGTGATATTCTTCTCCTGACACTGGTGGGTGCTCAGGTTGGCTACTACGCCAACCTGACGGCGCTGGTGGAGGGCGCCGTGGCGGCCAACGGCGGCACGCGCGCGCTGCTGCTCGCGCACAGCATGGGCAACCTCGTCACGCTCGCCTTCCTGCGCTCGCACACGCCGGCCTGGCGCGCGCAGCACGTGGCGGCGCTCATCGGCCTGTCGGGCCCCTGGGGCGGCAGCGTGACCGCGCTCAAGGGTAAGCTATTCGGTTTTCTCGTGAAGATAGTAGCACCATCTGCCTCTCCATGCGCCTGTATGTGCTGCACATGCAGGCATCACTTCTTAAGGAGGCGCTGGCAGCATATGGGTTCTGCATTTTAAGGCGGCCTCTTATTGCCGCACCATCAGACCCTGTTTGTCGTGCGATGCACACTCTGCATACCCTTTGGCGCATGCCCTGTGTGCAAGGAGTGCGCACTGCCAGCCCTGACACACATGCGGCTTGCGGCAGGATCCATCAGCGGCGATACGTTTGACATTACCGCCCTGCCGCACGACCTGTTCAGGCCGCTGCAGTCGATGGCGCCGTCGGGCCCGTGGCTGTTCCCGGATCCTGACCTGTATGGCGACGAGGTGCGCGCTGCATTGCTGCCAGACACTGCAGGAGGCTTTGGCCAGGCGCCCGCACGGCAGAGAGAAGCGGCACACATGAGCAAGTGCAAAGGAGGGTTGCCCTTACAAGCGTGTACACGGTGCGTCTTTGAAGTGCGAGTGTGCAGCAGCACCGTGCGGCCTGGGCCTGAGGTGGGGCATGGGCTCGGGGTCGTGCATGCGGGCCAGGGTTGAGAGTGTGTATGCTGTAACAAGGATGACATGCAGGTGCTTGTGGAGACGACGGGCGGCAGCAAATACACAGCATATGACGCGCAGCGCATGCTGCAGGACCTCAACAACACGCAGCAGGCGCGCACCAGCACCTGTGTGACAAGCGGCCTGCTTCTGGTATTGCACCTTGACCCTTGTCTTTGTCCTTGACTCTTTGACGCTTGCAGATACGCACTGCTTTTAAGTCACTGAGGTTTGCATGAATGTCCAGCATCGCATCAGTTGCGCGGGCACTTATGTCTGCACGGGGATTCAGCGCCACAGCGTGACGCGTCCTGGCGCTTCGACTCAGCCAGCGGTGAGCAGGGCGCTGCGCCTCATGCCGCTTAGCAGCGCAGGTGGACGTGTTCGACCGCGTGCAGCAGACCACGCACCCGCTGCCGACGCTGGACATCCCGGTGCACTGCCTGCACGGCATCTCGCCCGGTAACTCCACTGACAACCACTTCATTTACGACGTGCCCGGCTTCAATGCGTCCGTGCCGCCCGAGCCGGTGATCGTGCGCAAGGGCCCGGGCGACGGCACCGTCAACCTCAAGAGCCTGGAGTCCTGCAGCAGGTGCCCCTGCCCCTGTTCGGGGTAGCTTTGCCAAGGCTGTTCGCCGACTCCTTGCCAATGTTCTGCGGGGCATACACAAGGCGCCGTTGTCCTGGGGTGCAAGTGTGGGCATGCTCCTGCACACATCTGGGCAGCGGAAGACCTTGCGCGAGAGCGCGCGCGCGGCTGTGCCGCCATCGACCGCATGTGCGCGCAGGCCTGCTGCAGGTGCTGTCGCAGAGGATCCTTGCCTTGCTGAGCACTGATAGGGAACACCTGGGAGCCCCGCAAGGCAGTTACAGCCTGTAGCGGCGGATGCGGTCACATGCTGCCGCAGGCTCGTGCCACATGCGGGTGTGCGCGCCCTCCAGGACCCCGCACACACCCGCATCCCAGCCCTGGAGCAGCACACCTCACGCGGGTCTGGCTGCGCGGCAGGCTCGGGCCGTACGCGGATGTCCGCGCGTTCCAGGACACCACGCACACTGACATCCTGACCGACCCGCGCGTCGTCGCGGTGCTGGTCGACATCGCGGAGGCGCACTCCAGCAAGGCGTCCGCGGCGTGGACGTCCCTGGGCAAGAAGCATGGCTGGCTCGCGGCATGGGGCAGGGTCTGGGACAGGATCTTTGGCCGGCGCGGTGCCGGGGCCCTGCGCGCTGGTTGGGCCGGGCCGAAGGAGCGTGCGGGGGCCGGTGTGCGGCGCGAGGCGGCGCCCGTGGGCAACGTACTGTCATGGCTGCGGCGCGGCCCCGTCGTCAAGCATACGGCGCCCAGGAGCGGGGTCAAGCTTGGCGCTTAGATATAGGATGCAGCCCGTGCACGAGGTTGCATGTCGTGGAAGAGCGCTGCTTTCAAGCATCAGCAAGCAGAGGCTCGTGGTCGGGAAAGGGCCACAGTTTGGGCAAGCAGAGTGTATTTGCATCTCCTGTCTCCCTGTCACCCTGCGCTGCACTTACGAGAATTCGGCGACCAGCTTGCGGCTGGGCGCCTGTATAGAACCGACTCATCATTGATTCTCACCAGCTTCCAGCGCTTTGCGACTGGCACGTCTTTTGTGTGTTGCTCAATGCATTGTGTGTACTATGGATTCAGGTGCTGCATGCCTCGCCCCCACCAATAGGGTTCTGGGCAGGTGCCATGCTCAGCCTCTAGCGTAGGATGGTGTCTGCAGGCGTATATATGTCTGCATGCTCAACCAAGGGTGTAGAGTGAACCAAGGGTGTAGAGTGTCGGCTCGCGAGCTTGCGCAACCAGGTGACTTTCAGGGAGCTCAACTGTGTAAGTGTCGAGAGGCAGGCGGCAGCTTTGGCATGCTGCTCACATGTCACATATGAGCTATCTTGCCATTGCTTGCACAGGCCTCTGCATATGCCAAGTTGCTGGAGTTATCTTGCCTGGTCCCGTGTTGGTGAGCGCCGCTCTCTGAGCGGCACATGCAGGCGGGCAACATGGCGGTGCATCTTCTGACATGTGCACTAGTCGGTCCAACCAAGCTCATCAGCATTCTGGTTACAGCCTGTTTCAGCCAAGTAGGGCTGTTTAGGCAAGCGAGCAAGCAAGGCCTCCCACACCACAGTTCAAGGGACTTCAAGGGACAGTTGGGGCCAGGTAGATCTTCAGGCATGCAAGAATGAAGCAGTTAAAAAACCTCCTGCATGTCCTCCTGACAGTGTCAACAACACTTGTATTTCGGGAGTTGGGTGTCCAGCCCATGGAGTTGGGGTGGTTGCGGGGCACCCTCAGGCTGTAATACAGCCGCTGTATAACCAGTTAGCGCAAGCTCCGGCGCACTCGCTGCATGGCGCGGTGGTGCGGGCAGACTGGGAGAATGCCTGTATACACAATATCAAAAACTGGGCGTGGGGCTTGCGGGAGTACCTGCGCAAGTTGGGCTGGGCCCTGCCTCGGGACGGGCATGGGCTGCCGGAGCTCAATACCCGGGTTATTATGGATGCTGCCAAGGCTCGCGAGCAAGCGTGCTGGCAGGGCCTCTCTGAGTGCCCGCGCACGTGCCCAACGGAGCACGCCAGCCTATGCAAGTATGATCGCTGGTTTGCACCGCGGCCGGGGCCCAGGCTGGGGAGCAACCCCTATGTTACCTTGCAGATAGGCCTGTCCGGGTGCTAAAAATCATCAAGTTTCGGCTGGGTTGCCAGCGGCTCCCCATCGTTGCCTTGCGTCACAACAACGTCCCCCGGGCGCAGCGCCTGTGCGGGAAGTGTGCCTCTGGCGCCCTGGGCGACGAGCAGCACCTCCTGTTTGAGTGTCCCTTTGTCGCCTGCGTCCGTGCCGAGTATGCGCACCTGTTTACGCCTGGGTGCACCACGCTGGAGTTCATGCAGCAGCGGGACATTCGCGGCGTTGCCTGAAATGAAATGAAATGAAATGAAAAGCATCACCGGGAGCCCGATGGCCCCCTCAGCTATCTGGATATGGCCTGTTTCAGCCAACTAGGGCTGTTAGGCACAGGTGTCAAGCAACCAGGCAAGATATCCACACACCCACAGGTCAAGGGACATTTTGGGACAGTCGGGGCAAGGTAGATCTTCAGGCATGCGAGGATGAAGCAGGCAACGCCGCGAATGTCCCGCTGCTGCATGAACTCCAGCATGGTGCACCCAGGCGTAAACAGGTGCATACTCGGCACGGACGCAGGCGACAAAGGGACACTCAAACAGGAGGTGCTGCTCGTCGCCCAGGGCGCCAGAGGCACACTTCCCGCACAGGCGCTGCGCCCGGGGGACGTTGTTGTGACGCAAGGCAACGATGGGGAGCCGCTGGCAACCCAGCCGAAACTTGATGATTTTTAGCACCCGGACAGGCCTATCTGCAAGGTTACATAGGGGTTGCTCCCCAGCCTGGGCCCCAGCCGCGGTGCAAACCAGCGATCATACTTGCACAGGCTGGCGTGCTCTGGGTACGTGCGCGGGCACTCAGAGAGGCCCTGCCAGCACGCTTGCTCGCGAGCCGTGGCAGCATCCATAGTAACCCGGGCACCGAGCTCCGGCAGCCCATGCCCGTCCCGCGCCAGGGCCCAGCCAACTTGCGCAGGTACTCCCGCAAGCCCCACGCCCAGTTTTTTGATCTTGTGTATACAGGCATTCTCCCAGTCTGCCCGCACCACCGCGCCGTGCAGCGAGTGCGCCGGAGCTTGCGCTATTGGTTATACAGCCTGAGGGTGCCCCGCGACCACCCCAACTCCAAGGGCTGGACACCCAACTCCCGAAATACAAGTGTTGTTGACACTGTCAGGGGGACATGACATGACAGGAGGTTTTTTACAAACTGGCCAGCAGGGTCACTCAGGGTTTCCAGGAGTGACTGAAAAGCAGAGGCGCAGGGGCCAATTACTCTTCCTTTGGCTTTGGAGCCTAGGTGATCACGTTAGGGGTTGCCCCCCCAGACAGCTTGTTGAGCCTGGCAAGGCAGGCGAGACTATGGAGGACTGCTGCGCCGTGTGCGCTGAGCCGCTGGAGTGGACGGCCTACGGGCCCTGCGGCCACAAGGACGCGTGCAGCAAGTGCGTCACGCGGCTGCGCTTCGCCTTGGACGACACGCGATGCGTCATCTGCCAGCAGCAGAGCCCTGCGGTCGTGGTCGCGCGCTTCATGGGGACATTCACAGACACCCTCCCGGCAGAGGAGTTTGCAGACCTGAAGGTGCGGGTGGGAGGACGGCCACGCTCTGCTTCACGCATCACCTTTTGCTTCGTGGCTTGCGAGGCAGCGCGTGGTGTGTGCTCTGCAGCACACAGCCTGCGAGCTGAACACCTGCTCGAGTCTGACGTGTGCGGCTGTGTGCCAGGCCAAGAGCAAGGAGGGCCTTTATGTGTACCTTGCTGCCGCCACGGCATACTTTCAGGACCGCGGCCACTTCAACGCAATCAGGTGCGCATGCCCAGCTTCGGCTCGCTCGGCTTCCTGTCTGTGCTATTGTCGTGGGTGCGCCGCGCGCAGGCTCCGGCGGTGCAGCCGTTGGGGCACTCTGCTGCAGCGAGCTGTGCTGAGCGCCGTGGCGGCGCCGCTGCGGGTGCAGGGCGCTGTGCAGCTACACGCACCCGGTCCTGGAGGGCGAGGCGCGGCAGTTCAACTCACTCAAGGACCTGCGGCGGCATCTCATCACCGCGCGCGACCTGCACTTCTGTGACGTGTGCCTGGACGCGCGCAAGGTGGCGCCCGCCCTGTGCAGCTCACCAGCGCTGCTGCACCTGCAGCGCTCGGGCCAGCGCGCACACGCGCACTTTTAGGACTTGTGCGCACGCCTGCGATAGGGGCGCCTTGCAAGGCTTACGCCGTGTTGAGGCACCCTGACTGCCTTGTCAAGTTTCGTCACTGCACCCGGCACATAATACCCTTACAATCTCATGCCGGCGGGCTGTGGGGCTGCGTTCTAGACAGAAACCCTGTGTGCGTGCGCCGCTGGCCGAGGGCGGGACTGCGTGCAGCCAGGGCGCTCCGGGCCCGGGGGCCTGCCGTCGCCTGACCCCCTGCGCCCGCGCGGCGCGGCAGGTGTTCATTCCGGAGCAGCTGCTGTACACGCGCGCGGAGCTGGAGCGGCACAAGCGCACCGGCGACACGAGCGGGCCGCTAGCCGAGAGCGGCTTCCGCGGCCACGCGCACTGCCGCTTCTGCCGGCGCTTCTTCTTCGGCGACAACGAGCTGTTCGCGCACATGCAGACCGGCCACGAGCAGTGCTTCCTGTGCCGCCGCGCGCGCCCGGACAAGTACGTGTACTACCGCGACTACGCTGAGCTGGAGGGTGCGCGCTCCGCTGACCCTACCCTCACCCTTGTTCTGGCACTGCAACAGCCTGAGGCGTCTCTCCATGTGCGGGCCCTGCCGGGTGTGAGCTGGCATTGAGTGACGTGCGTGCACGGTGCGGTCTCCTCAACAGAGGGTGCAGTGCCGCCGGTCCACCCGGGATGGGCGGTGCCGCGCGCAGACCACTACCGCCACGAGCACTGGATGTGCGGCGCGCCCGACTGCAAGGGCGTGGTGTTTGCGGCCGAGCACGAGCTGCGCACGCACGCCGCGCGTGAGCACGGCGACGCCATGTCGCGCGCGGAGCGGCGGCAGGCCATGACCATCCCCATTACGCTGCAGGCGCGCCGCGCGCGGCCGGCGCCCCCACCGGCTGCTGCTCCTGCACGGCAGGCGAGGCGGCAACCTCCGGTGCACCTGTCATCTATTG
>JAABUH010003846.1_pt1 | contig 12566 bp, 12 predicted proteins | sample 5559121 | NCBI WGS metagenome assembly JAABUH01 (sample SAMN10711871, study PRJNA513364) | rock metagenome | isolation source: Antarctica rocks | place: Antarctica: Victoria Land, Battleship Promontory nord | collected 2015-12-28 | reverse complement strand
TTTTGAAATTCTGTAATTCTCTCAAACATGTTCTGACAAATCCTTGGTATGACTCCTGCTTCTTCCCCATAGCCCATCATACTATATGATTTTCCGGATCCCGTCTGACCATATGCGAAGATACAATTGTTGTAACCTTGGAAGGCATTGTCAAGCAGCGGCGCGCCCAAGTCATTAAAGAGGTTGTCCTGGCCTGCGAAATGCTTATCTCCACGGTCGAAGGACCAATAGCTCTTGTCGAACGCAAAGACCTTTTGACCATCCGCACTTTTGCCTCCCTTGCGAAGCCGTTCTTCTGCATCCGGAGGGGGAATCAAGACAGTCTGGCTGTCTTTCATCTGCACCACACATTTCGCCTTTCGGTCCAGCTCGCGGCCATTGAAGGGGCGGACTTACCGGTCAGTGTGTATACGCCAAATATCCATGGGATCTTCATACCTCGAACCACGACCTTGATGTTGCCTCCCGACATCCTGTTCACTGCCTAACACCATTTAAGGGCAACGTGGTTCACTTATCGCCTAGGAACGGCATTTCGAAAGCTCGAAAGAAGCCTCTCCAGTATTGGTCGCTGATATCGTTCCAGGCAATGTTTGGAGAAGACTGACGTTCTCCAACGAGCCAGAAGAATCTTGACTCTGCCGGGCCTGCTAAACAAACATGAGCTCAAAGAAGTCGAGATGCGCGTTTGGCAGGCTGCGGGCCGTTCAAAGCCTAAAAATTGGACCCCTGCCAAGCGTGATGCAAGCCCGCAGAAGGGATCATGGCGGAGCATTACTGCTGACGCCTCCCCACCATTTGAAGCCACGCCCCACAACGGCTGATGGAGCGAATACTACATGGCTTCTCTGTGGCCAGTCTCGATCAGACACCGGGCTCCAGGAGCATTCGATTTCTCAAATAGACGTGTTTTGTAAAAGTCTTGAAGCAGACATATCCAAAAATGGCGGAGGTGGAAGAGCCGATGTTAAAGTCGTTAGACGGCACCGTCCAAAGCCTTCATCTCGGCGCAAACCAGGTCACGAAACCAGAGGCTGAGATGGAATTATCTCCGCAGTCTCAGCAGGCAATCAGTGCATATTCTAAGGACTCCATACCTCCACCCGGCCAGCAGCTCACGGGGAAACAGGAACACTGTGGGTTCTAGAAGTGCATATAGGCTGAGAAGTAATGGAACGAAGGCTGATGAGATCTAGATCTCAAGAGAGAGCTCGTTTCACAGCAAGTCGTGTATGAGATATCCGAGCTAGCATCTACAACTGCGTTACAGAGGTTTGGCGCTCCCTTCAGATCCGAGTTTGGCGAGGTTGCTCCAGTCGACTCAGACTTACCGCTCCTCCGGTATATCTTTGTTCACCATGTCCGAAATTTTCCATTCTTGGATCAAGCAAGAGAGAAGGAATTCTGGCAAGACAAGCTTCAAGTGGTGGGCAGGATCGTGCCTCAAATCTAGAAGGAACGAGAGCTGAGTCTGCTTAGTTCCTGGAATCGTTCGCTGGAAAACACATTTCTTCCTCTGAGGACAGACTGGAAGAAACGAAAAGGCGGAAGCTGTCTATAAAAGCACAAAAACTAGTGGAGCTAATGATGGTTTCTGGTATACCGACAGCATCTGGTTATGAAGAGCGGATACGGTTCTCTGAGCTGGAAGTTGTAGATCGAGGTGCCAACGAGCAAGGCCTGCTGGTAAATGAGCCCGAAGGACATTCCATCAATGGCTGGGACGTCAATGTGGCTGGGGTGCGAACGACGTCTGTCAAGCGGACAGTAAGATATCATCAGCATGCAGTAAATAATCCTTCGGATTCTGATGGTAGATAAACTGCTGATGATTGATAGGAATTCATTATACGGGTGAGACAGGCTGGCAAACCAGAGATCTATGTGGGACGACGCTATGGCGAATTCGCAAGACTGCAGAAGCGGTTGCGAACAGAGTTGCCTGGCAAGGTTCTCGCGCCTTTGCCCCGTAAGAATAAGAGCTCTACTACGTCGAGCTACCTTGGCTTTGGCGGCGATGACGATGCGTCATCGGTATCCTCAGTGTCCACCCAGAATACCCAAGGCACTGTTCCGGATGACACCAGCTCTCACCGCGGTCTCCTCGGCTATGGACATTCTCGTTCGGCTTCTCGAACATCAAATCGCTCTCCAAGACCGTCGCTCGAAGCTCCTCAAGAAAAGGTGGTCTTATATCGTGAAGACCAACGAGTCTCTTTACGAGCCTTTTTGCGGACTTTCTTACAGAATGAGCAGATAGCTGAGTCAAAGGCGATGGAGGAATTTCTGACAGGGCATCCGGTCAAGCTTAATCAAGAGGAGCTGGAAGATCTACAGAAAAGGAAAGAAATGGACGAGAAACGGATTGAGGAGCAGAGACGCTTCTACGAAATTGCTCGAGAACGAGCGAGAGACTTGGACATCTATATGGAACGATTTAGAAGAGATATAGTCGAGAGCAGTATGTCGGACTGCATTTTCGCAATCAGAAATACTGACGATTTGTAGACGGGCTTACTAAACTTTTCAAGGAAATCAAAGAGAAAGAGAAGATCAGTGACTTGAGCGTCGAATATCAGAGATTTGCAGAATGGCTCCGAATAGAGTGAGTGGATAAAGACCTATCTCTGGTCGCTGCTAACAGTTCTTCAGAGTCGCAGCCACAATCTATCACGTTTTTCTTGCTGAGGATAACTCTCCAGAACTGTTGGCACAGGCCAAGCGAATACATTCTATGATGCCGTATACGGCTTTGAAACAGGTCATCCGATTTGCTAACCCAGCAGCTGTTATGAGTGGTGTCCTTGACTTGTTCCTCGCACAACCTTTTGGCGCCCGATCTCTTGCACAAAGAGTTTTTGGCCTGGCTCTTAATGACGGCATCAAAACATTCCAAAAATCAATAGATGCCCTGGTCCTCAAGATTAATGATCCGATACTTTGTGAAAAGCTGAAACGCTTTTGTAATGCTAATGAAGACACGAAGAATGAGATACGAAGCGAGGCAGTTGTAGAGGACATCGACCTTATTGTGGCTATATTACGATCGGAGAATATCAGTCCAGAATTGACCCCTGAACAGATAAGCAAAGTTTTTAATGCCTACGTTGCATGGAACAATGCAGTCGTAAACGTAAGCTCTTCCGAGTTTTATCTCAGTACCTGCGCTGACGAAGACAGATCGATGATGAGATGAAGCAAGGAGCCCAACTCTTCGCCTACTTTAAGCAGCTACTCAGAATGTATACGCGCCAACGTGACAAGGCACAAATGCAAGCCGTGATCGAGGAACCAGTCACGCTCCATCTCTTCCGTGATCTTTTCACTATATTCTATGAGCCCCTCGTCCGTGTCTATAAATCCGCCAACGTCTACAGCTCCGTTACCGATTTTTCCTCCTTTGCAGACGATACTTTCTCAGTCCTTACTTCCGCTCAACGCCAGGATGTATCTGCGGACCCAAACCAAACCGTCCAATCCTTCATCGACCTCTGCGCTCGCCATCAAGACAACTTCTACAAATTCGTCCACGAAGTCCACATCCATGACAACGGTCTCTTCACCGCACTCATGGGCTGGCTAGAGGGCATACTCGAATTCCTTCGCCACGGGCCCAAAGGCGGAAAACTAGACATGAACGCCCTTTTCCAAGGCGCCGTAGACTTGGGCCACATCGACAAAGCCAAAGCGATAGACGAGATCAACGCTCTAATCAAATGGCAAGAGGAGCGTAAGAAATGGCATCAAGACAAGACACGGCAGAAAATGGCTGCTGAATCCTCAATGCCTAACGGCCGCGGCATGGACCCACCTGGCAGTGCGACATTTAGATCCAGCGATTTTGGTCTCGATCAAGCCGATCTCGACGATCTGGGCTCGGAGGATGATAGTGAAGAGGAAGAGCAAGAAGAAGAGGACAACGCCGATCCCATCGCCAGCGAGAGGAAGAGAAGACAGAAAGCAGCTGATGTGTTACGGAGGAGAGCCGGGGAACCGGTGAAGCCTGAAGTGGAGGAGCTGCTAGGCATGAGGGATGGGTTCCTGGCTATGCTGAGGATGGTGCTCGCGGACTGAGGCCTTGCTAGATTCGGGGGAGGAAATTACGAGTCAGAAGCATTGCTTTTGAGGAGATATATGGGATCGGCTGGCATTTTGGGATGGCATGAAACTATATGGGAGCTCAGCGATGCATGGTGTATATACGAAACAAATGACTCAGTATGAAGCGTGACTGATTGAACGTATCTACAGTCAGCAGTCAGCATGCTTGCGATGAAAGCTGCTTTCACTAACGCAAAACATCTAGGCCACCGACGTACCTCGTTGGCTTCTCAACCAAAATATGATACCTCGGCTTTGACTGTCTCACGGGCATCAATCCAATATGCATGTACAAAAGATGTATCAAGGTCGCAAATGCTATGATAATGTGACGAAAGTGGACTAGCTCCATGTACGAATATCGGATCTGCCCCATTAAAGTTCTTGGCACTGAAAGCTTTGCCCTTCCATTTCGCACGATGGCCAGTATGTATCGAGCAAAGAATCCACTACCGAATGGCATGTAGATTATGGGTTGAACGCCAGCTTTCGAAAATAGCCTACAGACATGCTATCGGATCTTGGACCTTTAGGACATTCCTCACGTCCCGTGGTAGAGCCTGGCTGACCTGGACATTGGCCATACACAAGGCATTCATCAAATCAGCAGCAGCGCTCCTGCGGAAACAGACCGCTCGATCCGAGTGCATACAGCGATGGCTTGGCTGAGTCGTGCGACCGACAACTTGAGCGATTTGAATCTACCGTATGATTCGGTTAGTGGAATCGACAGGCCTTTTGACAGAGTAGGTGCTACATTGTTTCTTTGAGAATGGTCTTCTCCTACTACGTCCCTGCACTATGTCCATCAATGTACCTCTATCGTAAGTGGATCCTCCATAAAAAAATATTAAATCTTCAAGTAAGACCGGCTTCAAAACTTCGTCGAGATGGCCTAAATTATCTATATTTAGGCCATGATGCTGCTCATGCCACCTGGACGATACGCCACCCTCTACGGACTGGCCTTCGATACATTTGTCTTATTCTTAGAATTCCAATCGGCCGTACGAGATGTCTGACGGACGCTATGTACAGCCATGTTGCCGGCTCTCGCGCTCAAGGGGAATCTCGGAATTCATAAATCTTTGAGCACGACCCGGACGATTGCTAATTGCCTACGGACAGTATTGGATGTCTCTATGCAGCCTTCCATACAAAATCCGACCTGGAGAGCCTTTGGGATGGCCGTGTTCCCCTACATGATTTTCCATTCTCGGTATATCCTGTTCTGTGTTGATCTTGAATACATTTTCCTTGACGATTGGATCATCAGTGATTTTGCAAGTGCGGCTTTGTTCTTACTTGGCGTTTCGCAGTTCGTCCCGGGAAAAAATACACTTTGTGATGCAACTCACTTGCCCCAATCACTGGACAAGTGATCCCTTCTGCTGGAACATAACGTCCGTATCCTAAGCGCTGCCCTCGAAGCTTGCCAGTACAAAGTCGAAACTCTCCCAGATTCCTTCACTCATCCTACATTCTCAACGGACACATCTCCCAGTACACACACATTGTCAGACCCGCCGGATCATCTTCCTCTCTTGTCTCCCCCATTGATCAGAGCTTGAACCTTCCACTTTACTCTGCTTATTTCACTGATAAAGCGAGCACACTGCAAAGCCTCCACGAAGAAACAGCACCAAGGGATTGAAATATAGTCAAACCAAGACCACAGATTCGAGCCACGAGTAAGTCGCCCTCAAGCGGAAGCTTTGGACTGGATCACTGAGCTCTATGCTCGCAGTGCTAAAAGCGGACCGAGAAATGGTACTCTCTTATCTGTATCACGATTCAAGCAAAGTCCAGCGCGACGTTGAGAAGGTAATCAAGGATGGATCCGCGCGCGATCCGAAGTTTCAAGAAGAAGTGAGGATCCTACGGGAAAGTCCTGAATTCGACTCCTGGTTCAAGACTACCACCTCGCGCGTCCTTTTTATGAATGGCTGCTACCGAAATCTCAACTGAGACTTCGATGATTCTTTATTCAAATGGCTGGAAGTGTCGCCAATGACTAATTTATGCGGGGTCCTCACGAGATCGTATCAAGAAAAACGCAAGACCATTGTTCTTTCCTTCTTCTGCGGCTTGGATCCTGACGCTAAAAGAGGACCACATCTTATGCTCGGTAGTCTCATCGGCCAGCTGGTGCAACAATACAAGGATTTCGATTACTCAGTTATTGATCTCTTGGATGAGCACATCTGCGTGCTCTGTCTTGTGTTCATTAGACTGATGAGGCAATTGCCCTCAAATTATGTTGTGTACTGCCTTGTGGATGGCGTGTATTTCTTGGATTTGAGATGGGAAAGAGAGTGCAGGGTGGCCATTGCCATTCTTGAAGAGATTGTGCAGGACAAGCGCGTGAAATCCACCTTCAAATGTTTAGTCACAAGTCCCTTTTACACGGAGTTGAGCCAGGAAGGGTTTCCCCGCCATCTACTTCCATTTGACAAGCACGTATACCTTGCACCAGAGTACAATGACGGGACCTACAAGATTCCCCAACCTGGTCACGGCGTCTGGCAATCCATCTGTTTGAGCCTCAGGAGATAACTTCCCGAGACCAAGATTTCGAGCTAATCGAAGGGATTCGGTAAAGTCACGGATTGGACGACAGCTGCGAAGGAGGGAGCCAACAACAAAAGGAACTTCTCAGGGACTAAAGACCACCAACAACAGACCAACGTGGTATCTCTGAAGTTGATGATGGCCCCACGGACCAAACACTTTAATTAATTTTTGTACGCTTTTGATTTTGTACGGAGTAGGCGAAGTGCTGGAACACTTTGAATTTTGTACCGAGAAGAAGTGCTGGAACACTTTCAATTTGATTCGAAGAAGAAGTGCAGGAACACTTCCGCCCTGTTGTACTTGCTTAGCATCAATCTCATACATCCATAACAAACCCCAATCTCCCATAACCATCAGCCCAGCCTCGCAGACCAAGTAATCCAATACACCCCAAGCTCTTCGCACAACCGTCCCCTACTCATACCCCCATACCGCCAAAAGCCCCATAATCTCAGCCCTTCACGCCCATCCCTCCCCCAAATCACAAAACCGCTCTATCCTTCTCGACTCCAACATATACACATCACGCCCAAGTCCACACCACCTCAAACTCAACCTCCCGATCTCCCCTTCTAACGGCCCACTCATCAAATCACCTTCCTCACATCCTACACCAGAAAGCGTCTGCACGCCCAACTCCCCACGTCGCTTATTGTCCTTATGTTACACCACTAGCCGAAATTATAGGCGTAGCGTAACAGACAAGGTGATATGAAAGGGAGATGCTTATGGAATCATCGTTCATGTGACACACAGCGCAGCTGTGATTTCTGTGATAGATTTTGGCGCTTTCGGACGATTTAGCTGAGGTGAAGAGTGGCCGTTTATTCAGTCTTTGCTCGGACGTATATGAATGCAGAAATCAGAGCCTCGAAAATTAATCAGAAGGGATTTCAATATCTCACTTCGTCCAGGAGAGCAAGCACGCTTGCAAATGCAATATGTACGGCGGGAAAGGAAAGTTCTCCAAAGAATCTCATTCTCTCCTCAATCATTCTCATTTATCTCGATCTCCAGCTACATACAGCACGTCCACGACCTCAGCAGTCCAAAAGGACTTCGCTCAATAAACACAATGGAGCTTTTTGCTTCCTCTTATAACAAGCAAACGCCTCCTGAATTCCATTCCGTTCCAATCACACTGAAAACTCCAATCAGCGCCTATCGCTCAAGATCGTATCAGGACACATTTGGGGACGAGAAAAACGCTGGAGGTTATCGTGACATTGCAGGACGAAAAGGGAAAGATGGGGTGGTAGTAGAATACATTTGGTAGTGGAGAAGGGTGTACATCGGCTGGCTTAGTGATGTAACGTCTGCGTTGAATAATGGTGTTGGCTTGCTCGAGTTACCGAGTCTGTGGCTCATTTTCGAGGTGTAGGAGATCCAAGGGATGATTGTTCGATAGCAGCATTTGCAACAGTGGCCGTAGGCTTTGGGGTAGCGTCCATGTCAATGACCTCGACTGCATCTCCTTTGGCGTCCTTTGAGAATAATTCTGGTGGCTCAATCTTTGCATGTGACCCGGCCGCATCGTTCATGTTGACGTCAAGGTTGGATGCGAAGCTAGGCAATGCAGGCTCCTCGCCTCCAGAACTCACACTTCCTCGACTGTTCGTCCGCATCATCTCAATCCCAAGCTTCGATCCTCGGGGGTTGCCTTGCGGTGACTTAGCACGCGATGGGAGCTTGCCTAGTTCCTCGTCTTCGTCATCCCCAGATTCAGCGCATTCGTAACGCTTCTTTTCGAGATTTTCACGCTTGGCTTTGACAGCTTCGACGGAGCGTTGCTTGCGAGGTGTTCGTAGGTCTAGCGATGGAGGCGCAGAGTTCTGATGGATAAGATGAGGAAGGCCTGGATGGGTAAATTGGATGTTGGGTGGGGAGGTATCGTCCGAAATACCAAGGCCGCCGGCAGAAGCCCAATCATCGGACTGTCTGCCGATAATGACGGGAATGTCTTCAGTATTTGTTGAATCCGTATCACCAAAGAAGCTAGAGCCAATAGAATGTTCACGACTTGCGCGTTTATATAAACCAGGGGCTTGTGTGAAGGGGCCAGAGGATTGCGAGCTTGGGCTGTCCTCTGCATGGCGAGATTCTTGGCGAAGCCCTGAGGGAATGAGCTTCTGCTGCTCTTGCAGTTGTTGCTTCTGAGGATCGTAGTCAGAAGGTGGAGGCTTCCAAGCACAAAGATTGGATAAAGCTTCTGTAAGCTTTTCCGCCGTTGCGGGCTTCTCCATGAGGGAATCGAAGTGATGTGTCTGGGGCAGTTCCTTCAGATATCCTGTCACTGCGATGATTGGCGTCTGTGTGTTTGCGCTCTTGGTATCTCTTATCATTCGTGCGACATCCGCTCCATTGATCTGAGGCAACTTGAATTCCATCATGATAATGTCGAATTGTACCTCGCTCATAGCATACCTGGCAGCCTCTGAGCCATTGATGACGCTAATAGTGCGACATCTGAGCTTCTCCAGCAGCCTCTCCATGACCATTCTTGAGACAGGATGATCTTCGCATACAAGGACATCCAAGGGGCGGAAGGACGGCCCATCTGTGAGCATGAATTGCGACATTCTCCTTGAGCCTTGCCTTCTCCTCTGTACGCGAAGCAACGCCTTTGCGCGAGGATCCTCGTTATCAGACGATGAAGGAGAGATGTCGATTACTTGACTTTGGCGTTTATTGTGGAATGGCTTTGTCGGAGGAGGAGGGAGATCACCTTCTTGAGATCCTACGGTCTGTGACCTTGCTCTGGATGCACTATGTATACTGTGAGGACGAGGTAGTGCGGCGGACCTATCGGGTGACGCGAGAGGCATTACGAGGGAGTTGCGATTGGATTTGATGGGAGATGAGATATTAGACAATGCAGAATTCGCAGAGAACCCAACAGGCAGCCTAGGAGCGTCGAAGACATGGCCTGGCTGCAGTGAATTATTCGAAGATGTACTTGATGTCTTCCTTCGCTCGTGGTTCTGGCCAGTCGAGAAAGACACTAAAAGCGGAGATGATGGATTTGAAGGCCGACTAGGCGACTCGGTGGGTTGACCAAGGTTGGATGGTGAAGCAGGTCGATTATTACCTTTGTTGGCCGAGCGCGCTCTTTGCAGGGGCATTGGGAGGAGCGGACTACCTTCCAGGGAGGGCGCTGCAGAATTTGGGCCTGGAGATTGAGTCGACGTCGATGTTCTTGACGGTCTTTGAGTAGATTCTAAGAGTTTCTGAAGGACATCATTGTTGGCTTTCTGGAGAACAGGAAGATTTTTGAACGCGAAGTTTCCAAAGTCATCTGTGGCCACAGGCTCGCTAAGTCTCCTACTGCGTCCATCGCGGACATGAGCTGGTATATGCAGCGGCATAAGGCCACGTTTTGACGAGTTCGAGTTGACTTGGGACCGGACGCGCGACAGTGCATCATGAGGTCTATCAGGATAGTCTGCGCCAGGTGTGCCAGCTGGAGACGAAGTTTGGTCCTCCATTTCCTCAGCGAAAGTTTGCAAAGTCGCACCTCTTGCGTCGAAATACTCCGTGTCTTCAGGATTCGATGGCGCAGGGATGAACTGAGCTTCAGCTTCCAGCAGAGTTTCCCATTTTGTCCCGTTGAAGAATGGGTGCTGACGGATCTCCTCACCACCACCTTTGTATTTCTCGGCCATATTAGCACCCAATCGCTCTTTAGGATTGATGGTCATGAGCTTTGTCATAAGATCTTTGGCCTCCGGTGAGACTGCGGAAAGCTCTTCATCATCAGGCCAGTCAATTTTCCGGGCGAGGATATTTTCGAAGACGATCTCAGGAGTGTCTGCGTGGAAAGGCGGATAACCGAAAAGGAACTCAAAGAGAATGCATCCCAAAGACCACCAATCACTCATTTCGTCCTGGCCTAAGCCGTTGATCGTTTCCGGTGCGAGATAATCGGGGGTTCCAACGAATCTTCGATTCTGGTCTTCTGGATCAAACAGAGCCATGGGTGGAGGAGGCATATTCGGATGCGGTGGAGTGTCAGGCTGCGCACTGGCATTGCTAACAGTGGGCCGGAGTGCATAAGGATCTGGAAATCCCTCGCCTTCACTTTGTGTCTCCTCCTCAATACGTGATCCACGATTCGAGCTGTCTTCATTCAGTGAGAAGTTCCTGAACATCATGTTGAAGCTATCGCTATTGCCACTATCGCTCCGATATCCTGATTTCCGCCGGCTGTGTTCCCGTCCCAGAACAGTGTCACGATTTAGACTAAAGTATGAAGGCTGGCCTAATGACCCTGCCAGGTCAGGCGTCATGACTGGGGTCGACTGCGGCGAATGGTTTCCTTGCATATCGAATGATGCAGATCTGGAGGAAGCCAAAGATGTGTTACGAGCGAAAGGTCCAAATTTGAGTATATCCGGACTCATTTGGTTGGGGCTTTTCAACGCTCGCTTTTGCCGACCTATGAGACCCATCCGCGATAAACCAAAGTCGGTGAGTTTGAGATGGCCTTTCTGGTCGATGAGTAGATTGTCAGGCTTCAGATCGCGATGGACGATACCACGACTATGCAAATGCTCGATTCCAAGGACAACTTCGGCCATATACTTCTTTGCCCAGTCTTCTGGAAGGCCCCCAAGGACCTTGACCAGAGCTGCGCAGTCGCCTCCATTGAGATATTCCATAACAAGGAATAAGTAATCTTTGCTCGAAAACGTCCAGTAAAGTTTAGCAACGAAATCGCTTTCACCTTGCCACATCATGATTGCTCTTTCAGCCTTCACATTTGTGACTTGATTCTTCGCTATCATATCCGCCTTTCGGAGTACCTTGATCGCGAAGTAATCTCCTGTAGATTTCTTCTTAGATAGATATACACTGCCAAAAGCACCTTTGCTAATGGGCTTGATGATTTCAAAGTCTTTGATCGAGGTAGGTACGGCTCGCGCAGGAGGCTGGCTAAGACCGGTAAGTCGTGGTGATGTCGGGGGCTTCGTAAGATCGGCGGTGGAGGAAGCGGCAGAGGACTGACGACGATGACGTTGAGCTCCAACGACAGGGGATGACATCTCTGCGCCTGAGAGAGGAGGTGACGTGACGGGCGAGGGCAGACCAGGTAGAGGATCTAGACCATGTGGGAGTCGAGACTTAGGCATCCTCAGGGGAGACGGCGGTGCTGGCATCCTACCCGGAGAAGATTGGCGATTTGGTGATGGTAAGTTAGGCAAACGAAGACTTCGGCGTTTCCTCTCGCCCGAGCTTGTTGATCTACCCAAGGCTAGATCAGAGCTTGGGGACTGTGTGCGTCTGCTTCCAATCTGCATAGATTGGGACACGCCAGTGTCGCTGTCTCCAGCGTCACTGCCAAGTAGCATGGAGTGACGCTTGTTGACTGAGTCTGTTCTACCCAGCATAGAAAGGCTGTTTGTATGTGACCGAGGTGTGGGACATTCCACAGGGCTGCTCGACCTAGAAGATGAGGCTGCTGCAGAGGATTGTCGCCTTTCAAATTGAGATGCTAATGAAGGGTCTGAGCCATTTCGTAAAGCAGAGGCCACGGAAGAAGGTCCATCATATACAGACATTGGGAAAGTTGTCTCTTGAGCTGCTGGCGTTTGCGCTTCCTCTTCATTTTCGTCTTCCTCAGATGAGTCGCTTAATTGGCCTTCCTTGATTTTCTTCGCCTTTTGGATTGCGGCTTCAATACAGTCGAGCACCAACGCGTTGAATTCCATGCGGATGCGCTCGGAATATTCAATGATCTCCCGATGGCGTAGAACAGCCTCTACTTTGGCTTGAGCAAAGTTCTCGGTGTCTGTGGTCAGAGCTGCAAGGCCAGGCTCCTGCTCTAAGGTACTTGCACTTGGGCTCGTCCACTGCATGATCTGCGATATTAGGGACTCTGAATGTGGCGACTG
>JAABUH010003845.1_pt1 | contig 12567 bp, 12 predicted proteins | sample 5559121 | NCBI WGS metagenome assembly JAABUH01 (sample SAMN10711871, study PRJNA513364) | rock metagenome | isolation source: Antarctica rocks | place: Antarctica: Victoria Land, Battleship Promontory nord | collected 2015-12-28 | reverse complement strand
GCGCGCGCGCCCCGCCCGGCCCGCTGCCTTCCCCGGCCCCGCGCGCGGCCGCGGCGGGGCGCCGCAGTGGCCGGCGCGCGCGCCGGCGGCGCCGAGCAGGCGCGGCCGGGGCAGGTTTGGGGGCTCGCCCGCCGCAGCGGGCGGCGCTTTCGGTGGGACCGGGCGCGGAGAGGGCGGCAGCGGCGGCGGCGGGCGGGGCGGCGGCGGGCGCGGTGGCGGCGGCAGGTTCGTGTCCGTGCAGGGCTGGGACCTGGCAGGGTTTGCCGAGGCGCCCGGCAGCGCGCGGGGCCGGGGCGGAGCGCAGGGCAGGCAGCGCGGCGGCCGCGGCAGGGCAGCGGAGTAAATCTTTAAGGTGTGGGGGTGGTAAGTGTGATGTTTAGTCTGCATGCCATTTATTGTTAGCTGCATGAACGCATTGGTGGCTTGCACTGGGCGCCGATTATTGGGCAACCATCAACAAACTGTTCGAACATCATCGTGGAACCACCGCCGTTGAGCCCAGCAGCAATGCAGGGTCGTCTGGTCGAGCAAAGATGCACTGCATTTGTGTGCCTTGGCTCAAGTGCCGTGGCTCGCTTGATGACTGTGACGCACGTCGCAGCCATCTTGCCAGGTGCTGAAGATGGGCTAAAAAAGGTTCAAGCTTCGCACAGGGGTCTTCACGGGGAAGAGTCGGCAGAATGAATGACTGCATTAGAAGCTTGGATCACTTCATGGGCAAGGGATAGGTACTTCACCCTACCCTGTGTGGGGCAGACGCCGTCTCCTTTGAGCGCCTACTGACATGCACTGCTGGGTGAGCGGGGTGCTCATATCTCTGCCTGATAATATGTGAAGCAACGGCCAGCTCTCACGTTTCAATTATCGGCAGGACTTGTCTTCTTGACCCTTCCCAGGAAAGACTGCAGAAGCCTGTTGCGTCATATTGCGTCACGGGCTCTGTGTGCGCCATGACAGGGAGGTCGCGCTGGAGCTGCTGGCACGGGTTATGCAGCACGCCGCAGGCGGCACGCCCGTGCTGGTCGCGCACAAGGGACGCGCGTTGGCATACCCAAGATGACCGACAACATCGTATGCGCTGGCACAGTGCGTGTCCGGCAAGTGGTGGTACATGGACAGGGCTCTCCCTGTCCTCTTTTCGCCTGGTTTGTTGACTTGCGCGCCAGGTACGTGCACACGCGCGAGCTTGCGCGCGAGCTGGCCCGCAAGTCAAAGAATCCTGTCGAAAAGTGGAGAGCGCCTTGTCCCGGAACCAGCACCTGCCGGTCAGCGCAAAGCCAGTGCGTGCGAAGTTGTCGAACATGTTGGTGATGTCGTAGTCGCGCCCCTTGTGCGCGATCGGGACTGGCGTGCCGCCTTCGGTGCGCCTCGTGAGCTCCACGCCAGCAGCTCTGGCGCACCATCTCTGTCATGGCGCACGCCCTGTGCGCTCGACGCAACAAATTTCTACGGTCTTCATGGGAAGGCTCGAGGAAATTCTGGCCGCAGCTTCAGGGAAGAACAGCTATCGCTTACCGCGTGCTCCTCGGGCCTGGCACTGTGACACCCACAGGTTCTAGCTTGTGGGCAGGTGAGCGCCGACAGTTGATGGTCTGACAACTGCAGTTGTCAGGACATCAACTGGTGTCGCTTCAGGGCTCATATTCCCACATGTTAGAACGGCTCAGCATGACCGTCTCAGATCGCGTGAGTACCGCGCTGAAAGCTGCTGCTTGCACGCGCACGAGGCGACTACATGTGTAGAAGCAGCTGCAAGGACGTGCTGCTCTGGAAGGCGCAAGTAAGTCGTAGCGTGCTGCTGCTCAACGCGCATGACAGCGCACAGAGCTTGCGCATAGACTGTGCTGCAGCATTCGCAGCAGCTTGTGTGGCGCGCTGAGCCCGCCCACTGCCGTGCGACAGCACCACAAAGTCGCTTGAGAAGCACCTTCACCTGCATGAGCTGCATGCGCTGCATAGGGCGCGCAGCCTCGAATTGCTTGTGTTGTAATAAGTCACAGAGTGTACTGCACCGCAGCTAACGCATGACTGACCATCACCTACTGCCTACATGATCTCAAGTCCCAGGACATGCGTTGACACGGGCTACCACTCCTACTCTGAAAGAGTCGCAAGCATGCTCAGGCCTGGCACATGTCACGCCACACGACTGCCTGACCCCCGGGCTGGCCACCCTCCAATTAACCAAGCCAACACATGTGCGCAGGAGAGTGCCTTGCATGCGCAATGAATACACGTTGTGCAGATGACACCCATGAGGCGGGACAGGGTGGGCCGCATGTCCTGAGCTGCCTGAGTCATTGCGCTAAGCAACACTCACTCGAGCCCGCGTCAAACAACGCTGCCACATCAACGTCCCTGACAACGCTCCCGCAACAGCGCTCCCATCTTCACCCCGACGGCGCTCCCATTATTCCCGGCCGCTGCCGCGACGCGCATCGCACCAGTCAGCCCAGCGCTTCCATGCGATGCCCAACAGGCGCTGACATGCACTATGACTTCTGCTAGCCCTGAAATTGCAACAAAAGACCTAACCATAGGACCAGGGCCACCCCGTGGCATGCAAGAGCAGACCCATTCGGTCACCGCCGGCCCCTGCCGCCGCGGCCCCCATGGCCCCTGCTGTGCCCGCCGCCCTGCCCGCCGCCGCGGCGGTCGCCGCCGCGCCGGTCGCCGCCGCCGCCGCGGCCGCCAAACCCGCCGCCGCGGCCGCCAAACCCGCCCCCGCGCCCGCCGTACCCGCCGCTGCGCCCGCCGTACCCGCCGCCGCCGCCGCCCTCGCCGCCGCCGCCAAAGTCGCCGCCCTCGCGCGCCTTGAGCTCCGGCAGCGCGCTCGGCTGCGTGAGGTAGGGCTCGGCGGGGTCCTTGGCGGCCCCGCGAGCCAGGCTGCCGCCCTCAGCGCCGTCGGTGGCGGCCTCGCCCTGGCGCCCGCACGCCTCCAGGAACTCCTGCCCGTCCCAGTGACCAGCATTATTATAGATAAGTATAACATGACTCTGGTCGTTTCAGAACTCAAGACAGCAAGAAACACACCGAGCGGCTGACAGGGCTGAGCTGTTGAACAGCCCATGCACATGCTGCGGGCGACACAGCTCAGAGGGCGCCCTTGCAAGCAGGCCCGCGCCGCGTCTGTTCTGCAACGCCTGTTGCCTGAGGTCGACGTCGTTCACCGTGCATCCCGCATTCCGGCAAAGCGTCTGTCAGACACGCTCCGGCCACGCTGCGTGGGGCCGCGCCTCGACGTACGCGGCGGGCACGTCAAACACGGCGCAGCGGCCGTCGGCGGTCATGCTCATGCGCTTGACCTCCTCCACGCGCTCGTCCGGCAGGTGGCGCTTGAGGCAGGCGAAGACGTAGCCCGGGCGCTGGATCTCGGCCGGCGCGTGGAACTGCAGCGTCACAAAGTCCTCGTGCGCGGTCAGCAGCGAGCGCGCCTGCGCGCGCGCCACGATTGTGGTGAGTCCGATTGGACTCACAGCTGACACTTGCTGCGCCTGAAACGCCGCACGCCTTGCAGGTTTTGTCGGCTGAAGGCCATCAGGGCTCGTGAAAGCCTGCAGGTCGGCCAGCACCGCTTGCGCGTATGGTGTGGCAGCTCCCACAAGTAAAGCAATGCCTGCTGTGCATACAAGGTCTGACTCGACACTGGCCAGGCCAGACACGCTGAACACCAGGAACAGGCAACGCCCCTCCTGACTCCTTACACATTATGCACCGACCAGGCCAGCCACAGACATGCGGGACCCGACAGCACAGCGACGTCTACCCCCGCGACATGGAGTGCAACAGCGCGGCTGCGCTGGATCATCGACGCGCGCTCGCACGCAAAGGTACAGAGCGCCGGATGGTCGGCAGCCTCGCCCTATGCCCTAACCCTACCTGACCAGACGCAGCACGCCTGCAGCACCGAGTGCCCAGTGACCTTGACGAGCGCCAGCGCCAGCACCTCCTCGGCGTCGCCAACCGCACGCAGCAGCTTGCCTAACCCTATTTCTAACCCTATGACCCCACCCCTACCCTACCAGGTGCAGGCGCGCGGGGCGCCGCGCCTGCAGCACAGAGTGCCCCGTAACCTTGACGAGCGCCAGGGCCAGCGCCTCCTCCGGGTCGCCCACCGCGCGCAGCAGCTCGGCCGCCGCGGCTCGGAACCAGGGCACCGCGGCCCGGTCCGCGGCGGTGATCGCCTCCACAGCGCGCTGCCCTGCACGACAAAGATACTGTGTAAGGCATCCGCCACCCCGCCGCACGAGTGCGCCCAGGGCGCCGTGCCACACACTGCCAGCATGAGAGCCCGCCTGCACGCTCGTCCCGCACGACAGCCACGCTCGAGCCCCTCATACGTACTCTGATCGCGCCCCAGGCGCAGTGCAAGCAGGAGGGAACAGACCAGCTCCATAAAAAACAGCTAACCCTAACCCTACCCTGCACCTGACAGGGCATGGCGGGGCGCGCCGGCAATCTTCGCCATCTCCTGCGGCTGCGGCGCGCCGATGCGCTCAAACTTGACGCCGGCGCGCTTCTCAATGAAGGGCACGAGGCCCTCCTTGCGCCGGTCGACGAGCGTCACGCTGACGCCCGTGCAGCCCGCGCGGCCCGTGCGCCCGCTGCGGTGGATGTATGTCTCGGGGTCCTTGGGCGGCTCGCACTGCAGCGCGCAGCGCGCTCAGCAGCATGGGTCGGACCCCAGCACGTCTTGACCACACACACTACTCTAAACTTACAAAGAACCTTTCTGTTTGACTTTGGCACTATCCCCTGTCGTCCGAGCTTCCTGGCAACAAACACTGCATCGCCTACGTGTGCAAGTCATTCTGTGCGCAATACCGCCGCAGGTGCGTGAGCAACACGCGGGCCACAGAGGGCGTCAGGCGCGCACCTGCACGACCAGCTCGATGCCGGAGATATCCAGCCCGCGCGCGGCGACGTCTGTGGCCACCAGCACCTCGAACTTTGCATTGCGGAATGACTTCAGCGTCGTCTGCGGCCAGGAGCACTGACATGCTCAGATTGCGATCCCGTCATGAAGCATAGCTGCATGAGCAGCTCCGCACGGCAACCCCCAAATCAGTCGCAGCCGCGCGCTTGGCCACTCGCACACCCACACGCACACCCACACAATGACAAGGTCAGCCAGCCCAGCAGCGCTTCCACAGCAACGCACAGTATGGCCGCTGCGAGCGGCACGCGCACGAGCGTCACTGTGTGGCGGCTCGCGCAACCGGCGCTGGTCCCATAGCTGCTTAGCTGCTCTCCCAGGCTTCCACGCTCATACAGGACCAACACCCAATATACAAGCACCGCATGGTGAGGGCGCGCGGCGGCGCGCCTCGCGCTGCTGCTGCGGGATGTCGCCGTGCAGCGCCTGCGCGCGCAGCTCCTGGCCCAGCACCGTCGCCAGCTCGTTGCAGTCGCGCTTGGTGTCGCAGACTGCGCGCGCCGCGCGCACGCCCAGTCAGCGCGCGCATGCGCCGGGCGCCTGATTCGCACGCGCCACAAGCCGCACGAGGAAGTGCACCGTTTGCGCGCGCGCGCAAGCAGCTGCTCGTCAACGCACCTCCTCCCATGCATCACCCGTCGACATGCAGCATGAGCCTGGCAGTCAGCGACACATTTTTCTGCAACGGGAGCGTTTGCTCCTGCTCTTGCGGCGGCAGGAGCAAATGCATGCCCCGATCTGCACCACTCGCGCCCCAGCCTGACACACTGCAACACTCCTGAGCCGTGCGCGAAAGGCCCCCCATTTGGCAGAGGCCATGCGCAGCGGCCGGTTGGCAAAGCGGCACCCTTCGGTCAGGCAGCAACAGCGCAGCTCGTCGCAGTGAGGGCCGGGGGCGCACAGACGATGGTGCGGCCGCAGGCGCCGTAGCAGCGTACCAGGTCGCCGACGACCTGCGGCCGCTGGCTCCAGTGGCAGGGCAGCACCAGGTGCTGCACGCTCGCGCTGGCCTGCGCGCGTGAGACGCGACGCGTCGGGCGGCGCCGGTGCGCGCGGGCGCGCCGCCGCGGCCCCGGCAAGTGCATCAGGGCCCCCGAGCAGTCTCTGAGAAGCGCACCGGGCGCGCCCGAGAGACGCGCGAGCGCCCCCTCGCTGTGAGTCGACAGCGCACGCGCGCGCACACAGGTGCCACAAGCACGAGCTAGGACGCAATGCCAGGCACGACGCTGGTGGTAGGCGTGACCGCGCTCCATGCAGGCGCTCTTCATGGTGCAGGCGCTCTTCCTGGACCCCCGGCTGTGCATTGTCGGCCAACATCCAGCCCATGGCGCGACGGCCTGCGGGCGCGGGGCCGGGCGCGCCTTCATCTTGTCGGTGCCGACCAGGTCGACGGTCTTGAAGCCGGGCTGCAGGAAGCGCTTGGTGATGTCGCGCACCCAGCTCGGCAGCGTCGCGCTGAACAGCAGCGTCTGCACGCCCGCCGCCGCGCCGCCATGGTTCAGGATCTGCGCGCCCAGCCGCGCGCGAGGTTGCAGTGAGAGTTCGGCTCAGCGAAGTGCAGCTGCAATGCGCAGCCGCAAATCATACCCACGTCTGCAACGCAGCTCTGCGCGCTGCGCAGCCCAGGACACCCAGCACCGCGTACACATGCAGCGTCACGTGCAGACCTGTAATGCGCCGCAGCCATTGCCGACAGCGACATGAATGGATTGCCTGCGCACCTTCTCGACGTCGTCCACAAAGCCCATGTTGAGCATCTCGTCGCACTCGTCCAGGACCCGGAACCTGCGCGCAGCGAAGTGAAACAGCCTCTGTGCCCGTACCTCCGCACGCCATTAGCGCAACTGACAGCGTACGAGCGGCCCACGCGCGCGAGGTGCGCGCGGCTTGCGCAACCGCAGGCTGCCGCGCTTTGGGCGGGCCTCGGCGTGGCCGGGCGGCCCGGCAGTCGCCTCCCTGCCGCACCCGGCACCCGCCCGGCGCCCGTGGCGCCGCCAGGTGGCCCTTGGCGGGCCTGGGGGTTGGGTTACAACGAGGCAGGGGCGCGCACTGCAGCTTGTGCAGGCGCAGGCCGCCGCGCTCCAGGTGGTCCTTGACGCGGCCGGGCGTGCCGACCACGACGTCCAGGCCGCGCCGCAGCGCACCCTCCTGCGGCCCGTACGGGCTGCCGCCGTACAGGCAGGCGGTCGCCAGCGATGCCGCCTGCCCGATGTGCTCAAAGTCCGCGTGCACCTGCGCGGCGGCGCGCGCGCGGTGGGCGCGCGGGGCGCCGGCGCGGCGGTGCTGACTCATGCTGCTGGGCGTCCTACCCGGTCAAATGGTTGAAGCCTTTGCCGCCGCGATGCATGCTGCCGCCACGTCGCGACGCATGCCGCACTGGCAGCTATGACACGCAGCTATCACATGCGACCTGTGAACATCTGAGGATGAGCTCGTCGCGCGTGTAACGGTGGTCGTACAAGTGCCGGAACCTGCTTGCAGCATGCGTCCAGGCAGAGCCGGCAGGGACGCTGTGCCCCTGCTGCAGCGCCCGCCCGACCAGACTCTCCTTCCGCACACGGCCTCAGGACGCAGAGCGCCGGCCGCGGCAACGAGACGCGCGTAGTGAAGGGCTGCCGTGGCTCCTCTGCAGCCCCACAGCTCTCAGGCCGTTGCTCCGCGCAAGACTGCCTGCTCGGGCCTGCTCGCCTGCTTAGCCAGCTCGCGCGTGGGCGCCAGCACGATCACGCGCGGCGAGCGCCCCTTCTCCGGCCGCTCGGCCTTGTTGCCGTCCAGCAGGCGCTGCACTATGGGCAGCACGAACGCGAGCGTCTTGCCGCAGCCCGTCCTGCGCGCGCACCCGGGCCTTGCTTCGCCTGTACGGGGCAAACCCTGCCCTTTGCTGTGCGATATCACATTAGCAGGTCCCGCACACGCACCCAGGGTCTGCAGAGTGAACGTACTCCGTCAGGCACCCCCGTGCTTTCCCGAAATGGCTGCGAGCGCTCGCACAACCACCACCTGGAGCGGCCGAGGGACGTACAGCAGGCCGGCAACCACTTGCAGCACAGCCCGAATTCAAGCACATCGCACACCCCACAGCTGTTCCCCTATAGTGCAGACGCGTAGGGAAAGGTACACACAGGCAGCCCCTTCCTGAAGGACGGCCACACCGGCAGCACGAACACCTCGGCAGGCGCGGACGCAGCGCAGTGGGCAGGCGGCGCACCGCGCGCGGCCGACCAGGTCGGCGCCGTCGAGCACAGAGCGCAGCGTCTGCGCCTGAATGGGGAACAGCGCGCCGATGCCCTTGCCGCGCAGCAGGTCCCGGATGCCGTCCGCCAGCGGGAAGTTGTCCAGGGCCAGCGGGTCCTCCGCCGGCGGCGCATCCTTTGCCGCGCCTGCACGTCGCGAGAAGGCACTCAAGCGCCAGAGCGCCCTTGCGAGGCACATTGCACCTCGAGCAGCCGTCACACGGCCGCCTCCGGCTCCCAGGTGGCCACAGGGCTCGCAGGCGCGAGACAAGCGCGCTGCCTGAGTAGCAAGGGAGAGGCGGCGGCGCGCACCCGGGCCTTCGGCCGCAGGCGGCGGCGCGGCGGCCGCGCCGAGCTGCAGCCCGCTCTGCACGCTGGCCGCGCTGTCGGAGGCGGCCGGCGAGGGCGCCTGCTTCTTGGCCTTTTTGGCCTTGCGCGGCGCGGCGGCCGCGCCGTCGGCGGCGGTCCCAGCGTCCTCCGCCTTGCGCTTCTTCTTCTTCACCTTGTGCTCGGGCTGCTCCTCGGCGCTGACCTCCCTGACCTTCTTAGCCTTCTTTGTCTTCTTGACGGGCGCAGCATCGGCCTCCGCGGCCGCAGCCTTCTCTGCCTTTTTCTTGGCCTTCTTGTCCACCGCGACGCTAGTCATAGCCCTGTTTTGCACAAGCACGGCTGTTCTTTTTACCACTGCACAGACTACAGTCCTTCAGAAAGCCTTGGTCACGCGACTTTTGTCCTGTGGCCCGCTCGGGCCTCCACAAAGGGAGTTCGAGGGAGCTGGCTCATTGTGCTACCCTCGCGGCGAGGGCCTCGCCTCACGGAGCTGAAGGTGGGCAAATCAAGCGCAGGAGCCTCCTCCTCACCAAGTCCAGCCCAGTAAGGCTGCTTGCCTTTCCAGCCGCAGAGTTGCAATGCAGGCGGGGGCGCGCAGGAGTGTGGACGCCGGGAGTGCTGTGCGCTGGGGCTGCGCTACGCATGCCGGCCTGCAGCGCCCTTCGCTGGCAGCTGCGCCGCCGGCACAGCACATCCGGCGCGCGCCGCTGCGGGACAGCGGGGGCCGGCTGGAGGCCGCGCGGGCCGTGGCGTCTCCGGAGGTCGAGCTCGACCAGCGCGGCGCAGACTTTTGCGGGGATGGTGCGCGCGGTTGCAGGCATACGTAGAGCTTTGAAGTAACGCACCAGCCAGGCACGGCGCGTGGAGCCGCGGCAGGCACGCGCGAGGGCCGCCTCACGCAGGAGCAGACACGTGTTTGCGGCTCTGGGGAGGCCTGCGGCGTGCGGTGCGGCGTGGTGCTGCAGCGGGCGCAATGCAGCTGGGTAGTGCAGGCGCAGCAGTGACCAGGGGCAGCAGGGAGCGGGCGCGCGGCGCGCAGGCGTGGTGCTGGAGCGCGCCAGCAGCGGCGCGGCGGCCAGCAGCAGCCGGAGCAAGGGCAAGTACTACATGAATGTGATGGGCTGCGCGATGAACCTGTCCGACTCGGAGCGCATGGCCGGCGTGCTGGAGGAGGCGGGCTACACGTGCGCGGCCGAGGCGGGCGACGCGGACGTTATCATCTACAACACCTGCAGCATCCGCGACAAGGCCGAGCAGAAGGTCTACAGCGCGCTCGGCAAGCAGGCGCCGCCCGCGCCGCCGCGCCGCCCGCCCTGTCCCCTGCACCTGTCCCTCTGCGCGCGGCTTGTGCGCACGGCTCGAGGCCTCGGCCTCGCCGCGGGGCGCGTGCGCGTCGCGCCTCGCCACTGCGCGTCTTGGCACGCGCCCGCGCGCAGCTCGCACAGCCCAATTAGGCGCTGCGCTGCTGCCTGCGGGGCCCCGAGCGTTCCCGCGATTCCTCCGGGCCTGTCTGGCCGGGCGCGGGGGCCTGCGGGTGTGGTGACGAGGGTGGTCCAAACCCCAACCCCGCGAGGCTGCACGGCGCGCGCAGGCCAAGCGCAAGCGGCAGCACATGGGCAGCCTGAAGCTGGTCGTCGCGGGCTGCGTGGCGGCGCAGGAGGGCGCCGCGCTGCTGCGGCGCGTGCCCGAGCTGGACCTGGTCATGGGGCCGCACCACGCCGGCCGGTGCGCCACCAGGATAGGGTAGTGGGGTTACCTCTCCTAGCACCACGCGCTTGTTGGTATGGCAATTCGACAAGTGCCGTGTCCCATGTGGCTCTGCACCGCGTTTCCTGTCTTCCCGTCCTCCTGGTGGCCCTTGTCCGCGTTGTAAGTGTACCCACACTACGCTCCGCCCGACCGCCAAGTGCCGCAGCCGTGTCACCAGCACTTGCCCAACATTCGCTCACCGCCAGAGCCTCCGTTGGAGGTCCTGCAAGCGCTGCAGCCGCGTGGCGATCGCGCCGCCCGCTGCCTGTCCCATGGAGGACGCCGCCGCCGCGCGTCCCCGCCGCACTGCACCCCGCAGCGCCTGAGAGCAGCGGCGGCAAGGCAGCGCGCGACTCCCGCAGTGCACCCTGCAGCGCAGGACGTGACAGCAGCGGCAGCGAGGGTGCGACGGGCGCGGCGGGGGCGCGCGCAGGATCTGGAGACGGTGCCGCTGCGCGTGCTATCGTAATGCGCCCCGTAGCGCATGGCAGCAGCGCCAGCAGGCAAGGACGCGCGCGACGCGTTTGCCGAGTGTCCAACGCGCGCAGGATCGGCGAGCTGCTGGAGCAGGTGGACCTGGGCGCCCAGGTGGTCGCGGTGGAGCCGGTCGACATCCCGGAGGACATCGCGGTGCCGCGGCGCGACTCCGCGCTCAGCGCCTGGGTCAACGTCATCCACGGCTGCAACGAGCGCTGCACGTACTGCGTCGTGCCCAACACGCGCGGCGCCGAGCAGAGCCGCGCGCCCGACGCCATCCGGGCGCGCCGCGCGGGCTTTGCAGTTGCGGTAGCTGGTACGGCGCCGGGCGGCCGGCGCGCGCCGCCGGTCTGCAGAGCTCGCTGGGCGTCTCATGGGACCTGTCACCGCGCCGGACGCTCCGCCCCCATTGCGCTGCTGCGCCGGACATGCAAGTCACAGCGCACTGCAACGCACGCGTTTCGTGTTATCAGTGACCCGGCGGCGGCACGGCCAGCAGGCTTGGTGTCGCAGCGCGGCTGATGGGGCGCGGCGCGGGGGCGGTGCAGAGGGAGATCCTGGCGCTGGGCGAGGCAGGGTACCGGGAGGTGACGCTGCTGGGGCAGAACGTGGACGCATACGGGCGCGACCTGCCTGGCGCCGCGGCCGACGGCTCCGGTGCGCTCCCGGCGGCATGGCTGCTCCGCCCCGCGGCCGTCTGTGACGTACACGCGGCCTGCCCGCCGGCGCCCCTGCGGCAGCTCCAGCGTGCCTCAGCTGCGCGCGCCGTGTGAGCCAGAGCGCGTGGCCAGCGGGTGACGTTGCATTGCCTGTCGGTGAGCAGGGCTGCATGCACTGGAAGGCAGGTGTAGAGCGCCTTCTGGCCTTGGCTCGGACCCTGTTTAGGTCGGGCGCCCGGCCTCCAGCCAAACCTTGTGGTGGCCGCATCAGCAGATGCTGCGCGGCAAAGGCGTCTGCAGAGCCGTGCTGCGCCAGCGCCAGCATGCATGGCTCAGGGCTCATGCGGGCCTCGGTCGAGCTCGGCGCGCGCGCGAGCGCAGGCCGGCGGGAATGGACGTTCACAGACCTGCTCCGCCACGTGCACGACGCGCCGGGCATCCAGCGCATCCGCTTTGCCACGTCGCACCCCAGGCGCGGCCCGACAGGCCGGCACGGCTGGGGCGCGCGCGCTCGCGGTCGCGTCACACGCTGGGGCTAGTGGCAGCTTCGGCGCAGCAGGCCCGTGGAGTACGCGGGGCTGGCCAGTGTGCTGCGGCGCCTGGCGCCTCTGGCGTGCTGCACACCTGTCTTGGGGGGCACGGCCGGGGCGTCCTGCGCGCGGACGGCCAGCGGGTATGGCTGGTAGGGCGGCGATGCGCATGCAGGGCCGCGTGGCGTGCCTCGCGCAGCCTGCCGCTCCGGAGGCGGTGGGTGTGCCCGGGTGGGCCAGAGCAGGGTGGGCCCCGTGCCTCTCCCAGAGCTCCCCGCGCATGCATGCGGCGCATGGGGGCCATCCGCTCGTGCGCGGCCTGGCGGGCCTGCTGACCCATGATTATGCAGGGCGTACCCTGACCTTACCTAAAAGGGTGCAACTGCGCGCGCAGGTACTTCACCGAGCGCCTGATTAGGGCGTGCGCGGAGCTGCCCAAGATGTGCGAGTTCTTCCACATCCCGTTCCAGAGCGGCGACAACGACATCCTACGGCAGATGAAGTGCGCACGCGCGGGCGCCCGCTGCTGCTGCCCGCTTGCGCGCCAGCATGCTGCGCTCCGGGCCGCCCGTGGAGCCCTGCTTGCAGGCAGCCTGCCTCAATCAAGCAATCGGCAGGCCTGTGCCTGTACCGGCCAAAAGAGGCGTAGTCGG
>JAABUH010003843.1_pt1 | contig 12575 bp, 17 predicted proteins | sample 5559121 | NCBI WGS metagenome assembly JAABUH01 (sample SAMN10711871, study PRJNA513364) | rock metagenome | isolation source: Antarctica rocks | place: Antarctica: Victoria Land, Battleship Promontory nord | collected 2015-12-28 | reverse complement strand
ATAACCTGTTAAATATTGACGAAATGCATAAGGAGGAAAGTATGAAACATCAAACTAATTGAAAAGCGGCAGCGGGACTGCGCAGGCGGTCACGTGACCAGAGACCAGATCGCGTTTGTCTGATGTGGCATTGTATGAAGAAGTCAGTGTCGAGTATAAGCTACAGGTCTGAAAGCGTATCGAGCAAGAAGTCCCCGGACGAGATCGAGTGCAATCAAGTCTATTTTCGATTTGGGGTCGTGACAGGGGATCGATTCCTTGGTCACACTGGACCGCTTGCTAGTCACTACGAGATGATCATGAGGGCGCCATCATAAGTCTCCTGTTGCCATCCGCCATGTCAAGTTGGCAATTTATAGCACATTTTTTGGGAAAGCAATGTTCCGGTCCATGAGGTCCACGATACTACGTCCAAGCGGTGCTATCATTCTTTTGCTACATGTCTAAATTGCTCTATTGCCACCTTTGCTGCCACACCTTTCGTAGCGTATCAGTTTTCTCTTCCTCGAGCGAAGTTCATGAACCAGATGATCTACATAAATTCAGCACGTCTATCGAGTGCATATCAGGTCACTAATTGGCTGCATGGCTAGCGCGCTTGTATAATAATGACCGTCCCTCTCAGTCTATGATCATCATACTGCAGCTACGCATTGTTGGCGCGACATGTTCTTCATTCTCCATGACCTACCATCCTTCGTGCATCTTCACGTCATCATCTTTGGCTGGAAGCCAGAAGGACTGGAAGTCCGTCAACCTTAGACAGGAGTACACATTTCGAGGGCTTACCAATTCCTCTCCGCCGACCGCCATGACGAGAAAGCGTGGATTCAATTTCACCGTTCGGCTGGCGGCTCGACCGGTAGCGAGGCTAACAGCAGGCTGAAGGGTGACCACGGGTTGAGGGTGGCTTAGACGGTCCAGGACATTCGGTGGCTCGATCTTGTCCTGTCCAGGTGGCGGAGCGATGTCCCAGAGGAATACACCACCGTCTGCCGAGCCGGATGCCACCCACCGAGAATCGGAGCTCCAGCTGACCTCTTCGCCGCTGGAGCCATGTCGAGGCTGAAGGGGTCCCTCGCTCAGACCTCTGTGGCCGCTCAAACGCCGTAGAATAGTGAGGCTAAAGGCATCGAGGACATAATGGGTGTCCGAGGAAGTGCCGATCAGAATATAGTTGCCGTTATTCGAGAACGATATCGAGGTGAAGACGGGCTTGGGAGGGGGTTGCGATTTTTCGGCCAGCACGACGTCGATAAGGGGCGCATGATAGAATGGAGCCTGGACGACTTAGCAGTGCTGGTCAAGGCGCATGGCTAGGCTTACGCTATCCATAGTGCTAGTACCGAATAGCATGATGGTTTGAGAGTCTGAGCAAGCGACAGCGAACACCTGTCCGGTATTATCGAAAGCCGCTATCGTGGAGCCACCGACATCGTTAAGCAATCCCTATCTCGAAGTTGTCAGTGACGGTAGGCCGGATCCTCGAAAGGGCAGACCTTGCATGACGGGGATCGCAAGTCCCAAAGGCGAACAGTACCGTCGTCACCGGCTGAGAGAAATGTGTCGTCAATGGGGCTCATGGTCAAGGAGCGCACACTGTTTCATGATATCAGCACAGCTCTATCCTCTGAGACGCACCGTCCCGTATGACCTTTAAAATAGGAGAGGTACTTGTTGTCGTGCATGGAGTGGTATCGAATGGTATGATCTTCTAGCTTTGTGGAAGCATGGAGGATGTTTTGCGGCCGATGGGTGAAGCGAGCATGGGATATGCCGTATTTCTTGGAATAGAATGTGCGTGATTTCCTGGATTATGGTCAGCTTGCAGCAAGGAAGCTCGCTTGACTGCCTTACTTGGCTTTGTTCATATCCCAAAGGATGAACGCATCACCATCATCTGCCGATAAGCATCGCTCGCCCGTTGCATCGAACGCGAGGCTAGTGATTTGAAGGCGAGCAGAACTTTGTGGGGGTTGACCGACATTCGCTTTGGATTGAGATCCCTCGACGGCGTCGTGAAAGACCTTGGCAGGTTTGAGTCTCTCCTACTATACAAGTCAGCGAGGAGCCAGGCTTACACGAGGATCTCGGGAGTTCGGGAGGTGATTGTACCAGGACATGTCTCTCCATCATATTCACTGGCGGCTTTGACAGTCCGTCTTTCTTCGACGTCGAAACCATGGACTGCAAGGCAGTCATGCTGAATGGAAGCCTTATGAGGTTCTGCCGAGGGAGCCAAAGGTCTCTCAAACAGACTTTTCGGGGATGGGGGCGAGACGGTGGAACTCGCTTGGCTTCATGATAAGCGATGGAGCGGTGAAGGGGATAAAGGTAAGACAACTCGGGTTGCATCCTCCGGACTCGGGGCCCCGAAGTCACGAACGATTTTGGATCCGTTTGGCAACAAGGTGTATTCAAGAACGTTATCAAGACTAGCTACGAATACTTGTTATATGATGTGATGGGATCAGTGATATGAGAACCTCTGGGCGTGAGCGGACTACTCACAGGACCGACAGATCCAAGGATGTCTACCGGAACGTATAAGGTGTCCCAAAGATTCTGTTCACAGATTCGCGCCTCTGCCTCTCATCGGTGTTGAGTCTCCCAAAGCCTGTTTCACCACGTCTCGTTGGCTACACTGCGGGTCATGCAGACTCAACGCCGAGAGTGAACAAACGCTTGGGCGCACCTTGTCCAGTCGTGGAAGCATCACGTCGGTATGCTAGCGGATAGGCGAGAAATGAAGTCACAAAAAGCTTATGCATCGCTCGTGAGACATACCTCCTTCATCCAAAACTCACACCATCATGGTGCCTGTTTCGAGACCGGCGACATACGCGATGCTCTCGAACGTCAGCTGGCGCCAGAGCTGGACAACGTAGGTCAGGGCTTCTTCAGCAAGTACCTGAGTATCCTATCAGCGAGTTGTCAATTTGGAGAATCGGTAGCGGACCGGCTCCAGGCCATCGACCAGCTCATCTGGACCTTTCTTCCCCCGTACATGTTCGATGACGAAGTCGCCCAGGTCCTCATCAACTTCTCCGAGGAAACCCGTCATTTTCTCATGAACGAACGGCCGGAGCTTATCCCGGATCAGCGACTGCAGGGTCATCAGTAAGCGACCAGATGTGTCGAGTCCGCTGACCTCGTTGATGGCAGCCCACTCAATGTCCATCGACCATAATCGTTTCCTTTCCCTTGGTATCTGAGCCCGGATCTCCAACAGCCTCGCGTTGCGCTTGGCAACTTTCTCCGCTTCGGTAAGGCCGTCACCCTCGTACTCGAGCTTGACCAGCGTCCGCTTCTTCTTCTTGGCCGGATCCTCTTCCTCCTCATCCCCATCGAAATTGATTCCCGGCCGATGTCTGGATCCGGCGAGGTCTGGCTTCTCCTCCTTCTTGACCTCAGGGAAGACTGGCGGATTGATAGCGAGCTTGATAGGAGCCGCATCCTCGGTGAGCAGACCCGCCTGCTTCTGCGTCTCTTCAAGTTCCGCCATCTCGATCATCTGTCTCTTGAGGAATTCCTCTGACTCCTGCTCCAATGCCTTGACCTCGTCCTCCTCGAGCTGCCGATCACGGACATCATCTTGATACTCGCGAGTCCGGGCGGCCTGACGTTGGGTGCGCCATCGTGTCCTGAAGTGTCTCGTCAACCCTGTAGCACTTGAGAAAGAAACAGACCTGTCCGAGAAGAAAAGGTCACGACCTCTCTCGATTTTCTCATCGTCGTCCCAATCGGCCAAGGTCTCGAGCAAATGCTTGCGATTGCGCTCCTCCAGATCTTGCTGCTGCTTGCGGTGAGCCATCTCACGATTGAGAGCACCGATTCGCTGCTGCTCTCGGTTCTCGACACGACGTTCGCGCTAGGGGCACATCAGCGACGCTTGTAGACTCACATCCGATCACACGTACATCCCGCAAGGCTTCGTCCCGCTCGCGATCCCTGAGTTGTCTCCTCATATCCTCTTCCTCCTCGTCCGTCCGCTCACTCTCTCCCTTGGCTTCAGCGGTCTGAGGGCGAACGAAAGCGACCGGCTCCGCGTAGCCTTGCGGATCTCGGGAGGACTTTCTGCCAGGACCGCCACCGTTCTGCTGAGGCGATTGCTGCTGTGGGGATTGTTGCTGCGGAGCACCCCACTGCCGTTGGGGAGCTTGTTGTCCTCTGGCGAGTGCGCGGTTACCGTAGCCATAGCCTTCTGTATTGCTCGGTGGCGCTCTCGTCCCCGACGAACCCGCCGCATTCCGGGCTTCCATCGCCTTGAATCTCTCCTTCTCGTCTTCCATGATCTTTTTCTCCCGCTCTCGTCTCGCAGCATTCTCTCTGAAGATTGCGATTTGATCCAGGACTACGACCCGTTGCTCTTCCGGCAGATCCCCCTCCCTCAAATCCTGAAGATGTGCTGGCACGACAACCTGCACAGGAGATCTCGCTCGAACCGGCAAATCTGGTGGAGGCGGGGCATTGGGGTCCGTGAGAAGAGCAACGATGTGAGTGATCGCCTTCCGGCAGATGGCGTCGGTCGCCTCGTCATCCTTAGCCGTGTCAGCGGCTTTGGCTCGGGATTTGGTTCACTCACCTCAGACCGTCCTAAAGTTTGCTCAAATTCTTCAAGGAACTCTCGCGTCTTGTCGTCCACCTTGACCACAATAGGCTTCGGTGGTTTTCGATCCCTAGCTCCCTCCGGAGTCATGTCTGGAAGTTCCACTCCATTCAGACAACGTATGCACCTCATGACGACTTCGGGGCTTTCGAAAAGGGCGAAACCGAAAGCTTGAGGCTTGCCGCTACCTCCACTGACCCTTTTGAGCTCGTGCAAAGGTCCGCACGCCTGGCAGTCACCGTCAGCTGAGAAACTTGCGAGATTGAAGGACTTGCGTTAAGCAGATCAACCAGTGTCTGATCCCCAATGCCAGTTGCGATGCTTCCCACAAAGACCGAAGTGGTCTTAACATCTCGTACGAATCCTGGTGGAGCAGATGACGGAGGTGGATTGGTGAGTACTCCAGTGATATGAGGGTTGCCAGGCAATCCGCCAGGTAAAGGAGGTAGACCGAGACCGGGATGAGCAGGTCGTGGGGGATACATGCCAGGGGTGACGGGTGGACGAAACCCATTGGCCCCGTTTGGCGAAGAGGAGGCTCCGGGTGGAAAGCTCGAAGAGAAAGGTGGTGGGATGAAGCCTTGGGGCGGTCGGAAAGGAGGAAACCCTCCAGGAGGGGGTTGCGCATTGGGGTTGAAGGTGGGAGGGAAGGGAGGCAAGCTGCCAGGCTGCTGCATCGGAGCTAGGACCCGTCAGTCACCATCGGGCGCTCTCGATAAGCAAATCTTACGTGGACCACCATACATCCTTGAAGATCTGTAATATTAGCGACTCGAGGAAAGCATTGTTGGGGTTCCAAACTTCAAAGCGACGTCAGTCTCAAAGTGGGGGATCTCGCTGCGCTACGCCAAAAATATATCGGCAGGACGAGATTCGAACTCTGCGCACTGTTAAGCAGTGGATAGAAGACCCTTTCTGGTCAAGAAAACTTCTTGAGGTACTATGTGCATAGGGGCTGCTACGGTGCTGACGCTTCTAAGGCCATGGCCTCGTAGTCTCCGTTCCATTCGTCACTTCCCTACCGCCGCACCGTCGATGGCCAGCCGCCTGGCCGTCATTCACCAACGGGGCGGGCGGGGAATTCCCCGCGTGTTCCAGCTTTTGATTCGTATTTGTAAGAGTTCAGACGGCCCATGACTCGGGTTGTGGTGACGATCGCTATGTCGTGGCCTACTTGGGCGTTTGAGATGGTCAGTGGCGCTTCTGGGGATGGAACGACACCTTCCCAATAGCGCGACGGCCAGTCTTTGGAGCCGTATATGATTTTCCGCACGTATACCTTCCATGCTGTCTCCCGAATTGCTCTAAGGTCTCTCGGGTACCAGATTGCCGCCATTTTATATTGGTTGTCTCCAATGTCGGCGAAGAAGGGACAGTATAGGAAGATGTGAGCGTCGTCTTGGTTGGTGGCCGGTCAGGAGTCCGTGATGTATACCTCGAAGTTCCTCATGAACGCTGTATGATAGGCGGGAGCACCAGATGTGCTCCACTGTGGGCTGCCTTGGCCAGTCGGTCTGCCCGGTCGTTGAGTTTTGAGACCGGTCAGTAGCATCAGTGTGCGCCTTCACGTGCTTGATGTTGGCGTGTGACGCAGTAGCTTCCGTTGTGAGCCATTGGTGGAGGTCTGCTGGCTTCTTAGACTCCCAGCGGATCGGCATCAGGTTCTCCCATGCGACTTGCCGCATGGTTCTTACAAAGCGGACGCAGTTGAGGTGGTCTGAGAGAATTGTAACGTTAGCGTTGTGCTTGGTCAGGAAGAGCGCTGCTATCACAGCGACCATCTCGCCGTGTGTGGATGACACATCATGGCTCTCTACCTTGATAGTGAGGTCGAACGGTCCGGTGATAGCGGCGGTTGAGGAATGGGCGGCTTCATGGGTGGACGAAGCTGCCATCGGTCGCCCATGTCGTGCCTGGGAGGTGCCCTGGGGATAGTGGACCCCTGGCTGGATGCTGCTTTCTTGATAAGACCCGTGGTGCGGTCTCGTCGGAGTAGGAAGATGGCGCTGTCAGTCCTCGACAGTGCTGCGAGTAGGTTGAGCTGTTCGGGTATCTGCAGCCAGCGGTCAAAGTGAGTAGCTTTCGGTACCGCCCTTCTTGACGTTCTGGGTTGATGCCGGAGCTCGGCTATCTCCTCAAGCCAGTCTGAGAGTGGTTTGTTGTCATCCACGTACCTGTACAGTTCACGTTTCGATTTGACCATGGCCTGTGAGAGATGTCTCCCGACTTGCGGGTCGCTTTCGTGAAGTGGGTGAGGCCGTAGGATCTCCAGTCTGACTAATTGGTGTGAGTGATTATCAGCCCCGCGAGCTGGAGGTATGTCGCCGCCGACTCCAGGTATTTGGGTTTGTGTGATTTCCCCAGATATGGCCTTGGAGCGGATTCATGCATTTGTACGATGCCCGGCTGCACTGCCAGTTCCCCAGCGTGATTTGGGCCATCTTTCTCAACGGGAGCATTTCGATGGTCACTTCGCCGTTTATACGATAGAAGGAAGGGAAGTCGAACCTGTGATGGGAGAGTGGAATGTTAAGGATCGGAGTAGTGCTATTGATGAGGTTCATAGCCTTGGAAATCCTCTTGGTCACGATGAGATCGAATATCGCGGGCCTGGTATGGTTGTAAAGGGTTGAAATGCAGTCTAGGGCGTATATTTGGCTACAGGACATTCCATGCCAGCTTCCGCACGAGCGCGAATGGGTAGGTGTAGCTTGGAGGTATCGGGAACTTTTCGACTAAGGATTTGATAGCCTCAAAGCTAGCGTCCGGTTAAAGAAACCCAGTGCGGAGCATCGTTGGGTGTGTCGTGAAGGGAATGACACGCTGGACTCCATGAATGACATCCGGTTTTGTTGCTCGGTAGTGTCTGGGGCTTCGCCGAGGCAGAAGAGCACTCTTATCAGGCTTGTCCCAGGCGGTCTGGATGTTGTATGCTTCCTGGAATTGTTCGCTGTACGTGGTGAGCTGGGCGAGGGCCTGCAAATCTTTTGCAAATCGGCCGGAGTCGCCCATTGATAGTATTTTGAGTTTCACCTTGTCCGCGTCAGTGTGGTGCTGGCCGTCTTTGCCAAGTCGTGTAGTGAGAGTTTCGAGGTCATTATGCGGGTTACAGGCCATCGTTTCGAGGCATCGAGTCAGCATACTCATAGATAGGTTATACTGGAGCGGAATTACTGCGTTTCCCTGTATTTACCTGGCCTGAAGTGAAGAATTCATCTTGCGCGATGCCATCCTGAGATTTGACTGTTAACGATATCTTATCCGTCCTTGCCTATTGGAATTTCCAGATGTGTTGCAGCCTGTAGAAATTGAGGGCATCTTCAAAGGCAGACGCGTGTAAGTGGTCGAAGCCTTTGGTGTGGTCTCTTTTGCCCAGACAGGTTCATTCAAGTAGCGAGCTGCATGATGTATGTGAGCTAGGAATGCGGTAAGGTCACCGGGCTGTACCCTTCTCTGTGTAGCGATCTGGGTGTGGGGAAGTAGTGAGTGTTCCCATACATAATCTTGAAGCCTACCTGAGAACCATGCGCTGATGATGCAGTTGGCGAAAACGATACCTCGAATCTCTTGGGTCAGTCGTGTCACGACGTTTAAACAGAGGCGCGATGAAGTTTTGCTTCAGTCGTGGAGGGAAGTAATCGGTGGTAAAGTGAAGTTGATCAGTGTGAGCACGACTCGCTTGAAGTCAGTAGTTGCCTGGCGCATTATGTTTCCCATTCGAAGGCGTTGATCGAGGCTAGTCACATTCATTAGTTGCGGCCATCGGGATGACAATTCTCCCGTCAGCTTTTGCTTGAATCTTTGCGAGATTTCCGAGTCTAGCCATGGTTTGGGTACCTGGGGAGGGTCCGGTCGGTGGAGTAGCGTTTCGAAGTAATGAGTCCATGCGGCGAGCCGTGCACTAGGTGTGGTCGCAACTCGGATTGGTGGGAGATCAGTTGAGTCTGGTAGGCGATGGGAGGGGCCCGATGAGTCTTCTCTGTGGTCTGATGAGGGGGCCAGTGACTGGTACCCTGGGTGGTCGCGAGTTGTTGTTGGTATATGTGAGGGTGAAATTGGGGGCTGCAGGATGACGCCGCCTTGTGGACCTCCCACTCGGTGATGATCGGTTCATGGGTTGTATAGTGTCCGTGCCATGGTGTACCACTTGCTCGTACGAGCTCGATACGTCCGCGTCAATGCACTGGAGGATAGGTGTGTTGGTGACGTCGAATAGGTGTTTGATTGGATGGCGGGCTGCAGTACTTCCTTGAACAATGCCTTCTCAGCTTGACGGGTGTCCCGGTGTACCGCGCTGGACTTCGCCTTCTTTATTTCGCGCGAGTTTCCTTCCGAGCAGGTATGAGGACGCGGTGATCGTTATTGACGACGGGGGATTTCTCTCTTGCTGAGAGAAGGACCGCTTGGAGTCTTGGTGTCTGGGTGAACAGCGCTTCAAGCCGATTCTCAGCGATTGCTCTAGTGATTCTGCCGATGTCATTCTTCACCCCACCTAGTCGTTGCATGTCCGGTGTATTAGGACGTTGTTCCGGTATCAAGCCAGGAATGACAGCGTTGACGCGTCGTTTGTGGAACACCTGCTTGGCAGCTAATGCCATATGTTTGTCACAGTACTCCAGTACTCGATCATATTCTTCGTTAGATGTCGGTGCGTTTGGTGGAGGGTCCCGTGCCGTTGCATTGTGTATTTTGATTCGGAAACGTTCGAAGGTTTCAGCCGCCTCGGGTCCTTTTGGGATACGATACCTGGAGGGTACTACATTGAGATTGGCCAATGTATTTGGCGTCATGGCGGAAATAGAGAAGTGACCGATGACTGGCCGGTGCCTCGTAGCTGCGATTGACGTTTGATGTGTGAGCTAGACGGTGGTGAGCGAATCTATCCAGCATTGATAGCGTGGGTTGGCCATTCTCACTTGTCGCCTTTGCCTGGGTGAGATGGGTCCAGTCGCGGTCGACGAGGAGATCCATTCATGTCCCGTCGGTACGAAGGTTGATATTTGGGACCCAAACCGTGCAACCGTTGCATCTTCGGCGTCTTCCCGATCATTGACGGCGTACAACCCGATGATGGTCACAACTTTCCTTCGTCCAAGGATGATATCGGTCAACGTGAGGTCATATAATTGCGGATACGCGGCCCTCGGGTATAAGTCCGCTGTGATGCTCTGAGTGGCGGAAGTTGTTCGTCGCAATGCTGTTATGAACTAGTCTGATCATTCCCCTTGCATGGTGTTGCGGGGATAGGCACGCAAAGGCTGCATAGTACCTCTCATGTCGAAACAATTCCGCCGGTCCTTGGGTATATGAAGGCCGTGTACGTTTGCCAAGTTTCAACTAGCATGACTACATGAGGCAAGCACCTGTGCAATCAGGGTGATGAGGTCTTGAGTTTTCTCCGCGTTGCCCAGGAGGCGGGTACAATTCAGGGTGAGTATCCGTAAGGGGTCACTATAGGCTGCTGCTGTAGGTAAGGAGATAAGGAGCAGGACCGTCAGCGAGGGTGATCCGACGAGGCGTGTTAGTATGGCGTACATCCCTGCGGCGAGTATGCGACCATTCGGGTATACATTCCAAGATACGGGAATTGGAGAGCGTGAGACTCGTGACAGGCTAGTCGCGTGCATAGGATGGAGTGTGGAGATAGCGCGGGCTAGAGCTATCGGGCGATCAGAACGATGGAGGCCAGAGTCAGGTGATGATAGGCATACGCTAGTGGCCCCGCTTCCGCTGGCGGGGGCACTTTGGATGCCCGACTCCTGCATTTCCGCATCGTCGTTCCCATCCGCTTGAGTGGAGGCTCCTGCTGCGACGCCATGCGACTGGAGCTTGCGATCTTCAAAAGGGCTGATGGCATCTTGATTGCCGATCGTAGGTCTGGTGGGGCTGGTGCTGCCTCGCCGAGGAGCTTGGAGCCGGGTTCGCTCCTTTGAGGCTCACCTCAAGGGGCTTGATCGACGCTTGGGCCGCCAAGGCTTCCTCTGCTATCTTCATTGCCCTGGCGGAGTTCGGGGTACTGTATTTGGAGTACATCGAGATCCTTTGGCGCGCCGCGCCGCCTTGGAGTCTTGTTGGGCTTGGATGATCTCGTTCCGAAGGTGGTTGACGTCGCTCTTTGCGGAGGATATCTGCCTCTCGTTTCGCTTGTTGATATTGACGCTCCAGTTCTGGGACTTCTGCATCTTCTCCGAGAGTTTCCCTTGTTTCTGCAAGCCGTAGAGGGAGAAGGCCATTTGCCTTTCTTCGATCCTGTCGAGACGATCCATCATGCTCTGTCGGGCGTCCTCCATGACGTTGACGGTTTATTGTGCCCTCGTATCCTGTCTCTTTGGCACCTCTTCTCAAGCCCTTCGGTGGTCATGATGGTGTGACGATTAAGATCGTAGACAAGTTGCCATGGCTGCAAAGGTTTGGGCGCTGTTGGCAAATGTGGGCAGACAGGGCGAACGACGAGGGTGTCACCATGAACCATTTTCCGAGGATGTGCTGCCCGCCATCGGTGAGGTATTCGTCAAGGCCGTTCTTTTTGAGTGAGCGTTGACCCAGCTGAACACTTCGGAGAGACCGAAATCCGCGCTGTACGCTCCTGCTCCGAAGACGGTCATGGACCACGGGTTTACCGGGAGTATGACATCGTATGATCGGTGGAAAAGAGGCGTCCTTTTTGTCTAGTTCTTCCAGCGCCACAATTGACAGGAATCGGACGTGGCAGACGTGTGCCAGCTGTCTCTCAATGCTGGACTTGAAGCTACCCCAATCGCGACTGACGGCACATCCCAGCTCGGAACACTTGTCAGGTCGATGTCGGATACGTTGGTGTTTCGGGATACGAAGTCCCGGACGGCCCTCATATCCGTGCCGACACCCGAGCTCCAGTAGATCTCATGACCATGCTGCCAAATCCTCTCGCGAAGCGTGTCTATCGTTGCGAGTTTGGATATCAGAGTCGCTTTACCCTTGGGGGAGAGGTTGATGGTGGCGCAGGATTGGAAGGTGTTCGAGTCGGAGTTTGGGAGGTCCGGTTCGCCGTCCGTTACTTCAAACCAGTCCGGGTCAAGCCAGCGCGAGTCCCCCGGTCGTAGGATACCGGTGAGCTCTGAGTTCACCGCTTTGACAAGACCCTGGACCGCGTCGCGTGCCGAGTTCTGACGGTCGGACAATTGACTAAAGACCCGAAGTTGGAAGGGAGCTATTCGGGTTGGCGCCTTCTACCATGATAGTCGAGTCAAACGCGATGTGGAAGAAGTCATCTCGAATCACCGCAGTGATGGTGGGGGGTTGGAACCGTGTTTCCCTTGTGAGCGATGGGCTGGAACTCTGGGTTGCTATCCTCGTCCATTACGAGACGCACGATCGCATCGGATGAGGCGCTAGGGCCAGGGGTCTTCGTCACCATCACGCGTGGGCGTATGGGGGTTCATCGGGGCCGAAGTTGCGCTTCGACGGGCGACGAGAGTGGGTTGATTTGACCTGTCGGCTTTCGGCTTGGGGATGGGGTGTCGGTGCGCGTGCGCGTGCGACGAATATGCTTCGATAGTCTGCACCACAGTCAGCCTGGTGGCGCAGGCAGTCTGGTGAGGGCCGAATTTGGGATGTACGGTCTGTATCTATCCTTGCAAGAGGGGTTGTATGGGAGTACGAGTGACAGCCTAGCGTTGAAGGTCTGTGTCAGAGTCAGCATTGCAGGCGGAGCGGAGGTGGTGGAGACCCATGCAGGGACGTACGGATCGTATTTGATGTTGACGGAGGAGAGATGTTGGAATATGGGTGCTGAGTGGTGCTTGGAGGTCTGTCGCAATGTCAGTCCGGCAGGTGCGGTACAGACAGAATGGCGTGCGTACAGGTCGTAACTTATATATGCTCAACCGAGGGGTATCGTCTAGCATTGTGTTTGGAACTTGGACGAGAGTACGGGGCTACAAGTACGGTGTCAGGCGGTCCTGTGAGGTGATTATGATATTGATGT
>JAABUH010003841.1_pt1 | contig 12580 bp, 18 predicted proteins | sample 5559121 | NCBI WGS metagenome assembly JAABUH01 (sample SAMN10711871, study PRJNA513364) | rock metagenome | isolation source: Antarctica rocks | place: Antarctica: Victoria Land, Battleship Promontory nord | collected 2015-12-28 | reverse complement strand
CTGCAACAGCTCTTTGCAAGGAGGGCTGCTCAGGGGGTTGGCGCACCCTTGCAGAGGCTGTATAGAGAAATGCTGGCCCTCCTGTGTCCACGCGCACTGACAGTGCGGAGCAGTAGGGTGCGGCTCAGCTCAGACGGCGCTGGTTTGCGCGGCAGGCAACGCGGGCTGCACGCTCATCACCGCCCAGTTTGCGGCGCGGCTGGGGCTGGTGGACGCCAGCGGCTGGCCGCGCCAGGCGCGCGTGCGGACCACGCGGTGCGCCCGCGGCCCAGCATGCCTGCAGGGCTGACCAGCATGCAACTCAGTTGTGCAGCGCTGACTTTCTGGTGGTAACTACAGCGTGCACGGCGTGGTTGCGGGCGCCGCCGACTGCATCCCACTGATGGCCCTGGCCTACGAGATCAAGGGTGCGCTCGCCGCTGGCTGCTCTGAGAGATATGCGAGCGGCGAGCCAGCTGACACTGTAGCTTCTGCTTTGATTTGGGTTTTCGGTAGGGATTTTGATACGTCTGGTGAGGCCTGCTGCGCTGCCGTTGCAGGCAAGAGGCTGCACGTCACTGCTGGCGTCACCCAGGCACGCCTGGGCTGCGACCTGCTTGTCTGCGTCAAGGAGATTAGGCAGCTATTGACTTTGTATTTTGATGTGTACAGCAGAGGCCATGTATAGGTGTGTTGACATATTCGTGCATTGGTTTTTGAGTCACTGGTTGCAGGCACGAGCCTGCATCACACACTTGCACAGCATCCTGTAGACCAAGGCAAGGAAAGTCCCTCTGTTACGTGCATGCATGTCCTAGAGTCGGGCTCAGTATAAGCCAACAAGCGATGAATTGATAGTTGTGTAGGCACTGTGCTAACGGCTGACAGTGACCCTAGCTGAGCAAATGCCTGGCGCCAGCTGCTCGACTTCTCCAATTGAGAGCGTATAGCAAAGAGCGTTCCGCTTATCTGGTTCATACCTCTGTACGAGTAGTAGGAGAGGAGCAGCCCGTGCCTTTGCATCGGAGTGCACCATCCTGCTTGGTAACCATGCAAAAGAACATAACTGCACCACATGTCCCCAGCTGCCTGGGGCGCATGGCGCACAGAGTGCAGCCTTTCCAGCCGGCACAGCAGCGCGCTGCAAAACGGCTGCGACATTGCTCGTCGCACGCGCGGAGAACAGAGTGGCCAGCAGATGTCCGAACAGGCGCGTTTGAGCACTGCCTGCCGTGAGCGCTGTCTGCTTGTACTTCACACTCCTGCTTGATATCCACTGGCGCTGATGCGGCAATGCAGGCGCCCGGCAACTGTGCAGGAGCAGCAGTGAGGGCTCGGCGGACGCCGAAGGCAACCTGCAGGTCCTCCACGAGAGCCTTAAAAAGCAGGCACGTCCCAAAAGGCTCCTTGCCTTTGCTGTTTGGCCACCGCCATACTGGCATATTTACGCGCCGCAAGCGCAGGTGGAGGAGCGCAAGCGGTTGCATCAGGAGCTCATGAACAAGCTCAACCGCCAGGGGGTGGCTGACGGCAGCCAGGTTGGTGACGCAGACAGTGGCCGTACGCGGCTGCTCCCCTTGTGACTGACAAGCTCGTTTGAAGCAGCACGGCGCGCTGAGCGGTGTGAGTGGGGTGGCCAGGCGCCCGAAGCGCCGCCCAGCAGCAGCAGCAGCAGCAGCAGCAGCGCGCAGACATGGATGCCGCAGCCCGTGCGGCCTCCACCGCCGGCGGAGCTCAGCTTCCCGCCGCCGCCGCCGCCGCAGCAGCAGCAGCTGGCGTACGAGCTAGATCCTCCGCCGACGCCGCAGCAGCCGGAGCCGCTGGCGGGGCCGAACGTGATGAACGTGGTCATGGTTGGGGCCGAGTGCGCGCCTTGGTCGAAGACTGGTGCGTGCCTGGACTCAACGACACGATTGTTTCCAGCTGCCCTGCCTACTTGCTGTCCCGTACATGGCGCCTTCCTCGGTGCATTCGCGTGAAGGTTGGCGTGAAGCGGACTTGCTGGGCACACCATGCATGCCTCGCCGCGTCCGCCCTTTTCTTAGGTAATGAGCCGGGGGAGGGCGGACGAGGCGTGACATGCATCATGTGCCCAGAACAAGGCTTTGCGCCTGGCTCTGTGCCATGGCAGCCAGCCACAGCCAGGGGCTGGGCGATGCGCGCAGGCGGCCTGGGCGACGTGATGGGCGCGCTGCCCAAGGCGCTGGCGCGGCGCGGGCACCGCGTGATGGTGGTCGTGCCGCGGTACAGCAACTACGCAGAGGGCTGGGAGACAGGCGTGCGCGTGAGCATGTGCATCATGTCGTGCGACGCGGAGGCGCGCGCCGCGCGCAGCGCAACTTGTTGCCCTGCCAGAGGCAGCCGCGGATGTGCTGCGGCAGCCAGACATGCACCTCGTTCACCACCAGCAAACGCATGCAGCTGCATCGCGATATACCTGGGGCAAACACTGCCTTTTATGTTCAGCTCCTCTTCACGGTCCGCGGTGCTTAACCGTCACAACGCAACCCCTGACTCATGCAATTTGTACAAGTAACGTTTCTGCGGTGTGCAGAGTGCGCAACGGCCCAGCTGCAGCACCATGCCTGCCTGCGCGCCCAGGACGCGGGGCTGGCCGGACTCACTGGCACAGCGCGCATGGGGTAGGTGGGGTATTTCCACGGGTACTTGGACGGCGTGGACTATGTCTTTGTGGACCACCCGTGCTTCCATGGCCGCCAGGACAACATCTACGGCGGCGACCGGCATGAGGCGCGCGCCGTCCCCGCCCCCGCTTGCTGCCTGTGCTGCCGCAGCCAGTGGTGTGTCCTGCACGGGTGCACTGATTGCTTTGCTTGCATCTGTCGAGCAACCCATACCAGACACGCCTACAGTGTTGCACAAACATTCTAAACCGCTTGACGAACACAGACAGCAGCATGCACGGCGCCCCGGTCTATGGCGCGCGACAAGCGCAATAAGCGCGCTGGGCCGCTGCGCGTTGGTTCCACGCTGCGCCGCGCGCCGCGCAGATAATGTTCCGCTGCGCACTGCTCTCCAAGGCGGCGCTGGAGGCGCCCTGGCACGTCCCCTGCGGCGGCGCGCCCTACGGCGACTCCAACCTGGCGTTCATCGCGAACGACTGGCACACCGCGCTGCTGCCGCTGTACCTGCAGGCGCTGGCCCAGGGGCTCGAGCAGCCTCTAGACATGCACCTGTTGCCGCGCTCGAGCATGGCGGCAGACAGCCCACTGCCGAGCTCTGTGGGTCCGGGCGTCTCGCATGAGCAGTCTGATGCACATGTACCGGGAGCCTGCTGTGGCGGCAGCAGGGCTCGCCAGTGGGGCTCTTGACGGTGCCAAGCTTGGCCCACGCTGTCTGCGGTTTGCTTCTGGGCAGGGATGTGCTGCTGTGTTTGGCGGCAGCCCACTCCCCGACGCCACGCCCGGCACACGCGGCGGCCCGCACGGCCGCGAGCCGCGCGACGCAGCGCGCGGGCCGCAGACCCTAGCCCTAGCCGCGCGGCGCGCAGGCGCACTACCGCGACTACGGCAAGATGACGTACGCGCGCAGCGTGTTTGTCGTGCACAACATCGCGCACCAGGGCCGCGGGCCCATGGCGGAGCTGGCGCCGCTGGAGGTGCCGGCCAGCTACGCGCACTGCTTCCGCCTGGATGACCCAATCGGCGGCGTGCACATGAACGTGATGAAGGCCGGCCTCATGGCCGCGCACCGCGTGATCGCCGTGTCGCACGGGCGCGGGCCCCGCGCCGGGCTGCGGCGGCCCCGCCAGTCTGATTCCCTGCAGGCCGCACCGAGTCCTCCAGGCTTACACCGACACGCTTGCACTTCCGGGGGTTGAGGGCCGCCCTCATGCTGCTCACAACCCAGGAAGGGAGACGAATGCAGCCTCCGTGAACGGGGCCTTGGGGGCCGGCTGCGCGCGGGCGCCGCGCCGCGTACGGGCAGGGACGGGGGCGCGCGGCGCCCCGCAGGTACGCGTGGGAGTGCCAGACGGCCGAGGGCGGCTGGGGCCTGGACGGCGTGCTGCGCGAGGGCGCATGGAAGCTGCGGGGCATCGTCAACGGTATTGACACGCATGAGTGGAGCCCCGCGAGCGACGCGCACCTGCGCAGCGACGGCTACGCCAATTACTCCGCCGCAGACCTGCGCGAGGGCAAGGCGCGCTGCAAGGCCGCGCTGCAGCGGGTGCGCGCGCGCGCCCGGCTACCGCCCCCGCGCTCGGCGCGCATGTGCCTGCTGCGCCGGCGCAGGGCGCGGTTCCTGTGCTGCCAGGCAGCCAGTCTCGGAGGCCCTCTGTTGAGCGGTAGGGTTTTTTTATGTGGGCGCTCGCTGCCTCGACAAGGCCGCTACCTGAGCCCGGTGCACAGTGGTTGATCGGCCGGCCGCGGACAGGAGCCTGCAGGCGAATGCTTTGCTTGTACAAAAACGATGCGGGCTGCCTGTGTGCACACCTGCAGGTCATGTCGAGCAGAGAAGTGCTGGCTCGGACTGCGGACGCGGGCGGCGCCGGCGCGCGCAGGAGCTGGGGCTGCCGGAAAACGCGCACGCGCCGCTGCTGGGCTTCATCGGGCGGCTGGACTACCAGAAGGGCGTGGACCTCATCCGCGACAACTTCCAGTGGATCATGGACGAGGGCTGCCAGCTCATCCTGCTCGGCTCCGGGCGCGCCGACCTGGAGACCTCGCTGCGGTGCGCGCAGCCCCGGCAGGCACGTCAGGGAGGGCGCCGCGACGGGGGGCATGCGCGGGCGCCGCGCGGGGGGGTGCGCGCGGGCGCCGCACGCCGCCGCCGCGGCGCCCGACGGTGCAGGTGGCGAGGCGGGAGCGCGCCAGCCTGGCCCAGACCGTGACCACGTCACAGGCCTGGGCTGCTGCTTCCCCGCAGCGGCGCGCCTGGGGCCGCTCAGGCTGCTGCGGCGCGCCTGGGCCCGCCTCAGGCTAGGGTAGGGTTAGGAGCCCACCTCAGGCCGGCGCCGCGCGCAGGGAGATGGAGGGCCAGCGGCGGGATCAGTGCCGCGGCTGGGTCGGCTTCAACGTGGCCATGGCGCACCGCATCACCGCCGGCTGCGACCTGCTGCTCATGCCCAGCCGCTTTGAGCCGTGCGGGCTGAACCAGCTGTACGCGATGGCGTACGGCACCGTGCCGGTCGTGCATGCGGTGCGGTCCCCGGCAGCTCGAACGCAGCCTCGCTGCCCGCGGCCGCCCCGCATGCAGGGTATGCCGTGCATGCCAGCTCAACAAGACACGTCCCAGGCCGCCCTTGCGCGCCTCCCTGTGGGCATGTCGCAACGGGCGCGTCCATTGGCTGGCGGCTGGGCGGGATGTGCGCCAGCAGGACCAATGCGCCGCTACCCCCGGTATTTCGTTACCGCCTTTTACATTGTAATGTACGAGAGCTGTCAGGACCACGCAGCGCACCTGCGCACGCTGCGCTACCCTCCGCGTGCGCTCGCCCAGCGCCCGCCTCAGCCCGCCCTGCGCTGCAGGTGGGCGGCCTGCGCGACACGGTCACGCCCTTCGACCCGCACAGCGACAGCGGCACGGGCTGGACGTTCGACTGGGCGGATGCGGGCGCCTTCCGCGGCGCGCTCGGCAACGCACTGTACACCTACCGCGACTACCGCGACGCGTTTGAGGGCATCCAGCGCCGCGGCACGGCGCAGGTGCGCCCCCTCGGGGCGCGGCCCGAACGCTCAAGGCCCCCGCCAGGGTCGATGCTCTGGCTCCTGGCCCTGCTCTGGGCTCGCGGAGCATGCAAGCCGGGGGCTCTGCCGCCCAGCGGAGCCCGCGGCGGGTGCGTCGGGCAGGGCCTGGCGTGGCATGGTGCGTCAGCCGAGGTGGCAACTTTTTCTTGCCCCAACCCTTGGCCTTAGGGTTTTTGGCGCGCGGGGCAGGACCTCTCCTGGGACCACGCGGCGGCGCTGTACGAAGAGGTGCTGGTCGCGGCCAAGTACCAGTGGTGAGGGGCGGCGGGCCGTGGCGCTCGAGGACTTGGGGCTGGAGCGCTTGGCTTGCGCCGCCTGGGACTGCAGTGGCTGGGCCGCGTGTGATGCGACGCGGGCGGAGAAGAGGCGCAGGCGGCAGTGCCGGATTGGGCAGTGCACGGCTGCTGAGAGATGTGGGCAGCGGCGCGCCCAGCTTGGGGGAGCGGTGCTGTTAGAGGGCGCATGTCCCTGTTTTGGCTCAGCAGGTCGGCTGCGGGCGCCGCCATATCGAGACGATTTTGTTTGCTTTTGCAGCGCTCAGCGTATGACGGCCCTGTGCGCACTCACACCACAACCCATGCTTTTGGTTCTAGCATAGGCTATGCCCATCTGCTTTTGCTGCATCGAGGGAGCATACTGACATTTACATCGTAGCTAGCGCCTATGCGGTTTTTTTCGCTGCCACATAGGCCAAGGGCTAAAGCTAGGATGGTCGCCAAGCTAGGATCGGAGAGTGATGATCTAGGAGCGCACCTGAAGAGGCAGCCGTTCAGTACCCAGGGTGATGCTGGGGAGGGCATTTTGGAGTACACTGCGATAGACTCCCCCTTGTCCAACGCGGGCAGCGCGCATACGGTCAAGTTACACATGCACCACACACGAGGTGCTCCTGTTTGTTTTGTCAAGGTCGTGCACGGCAAGCTGTGTGTGCCTCTGCATGATCGCAACACTGGTTTTGCAAGCGTGCGTCACTGGTTACACGTAAGGCGCTTATGCAAAGTTTGCATTGCACACAGCAGGCTACAAACAGCCGGGCCGGGCGTGGTGGCCAGTTCCTGACAGGCGACACACGCGCGCGCTCTCTGCTGTACATGGCCCAGACAGGGCAAGGGAACCAGCACAGAGAGTGCACACAGGGCACGGACCCTGCAAGAGTGACATGCGCACCACATGCAAGACCCTCGCGCCAGCCATACCCCAAAACCCGCCATGTGCATGCACGCATGCACCGGCCCCCTCATTGCTGCATGTCGCCGCACATCCTGCTCCTCAGCTGCTGCGGGGCTCGGCAGTGAGGCGTGCGCTGTAGCGCCCGGCCTGGCAGACCAGCTCGCGCACGCAGAGGCCGGCCAGCTCGCTCTCGGGCGCGCGCCAGCGCTCGCGCTCGCCCTCCCCGCCGCTCCCGCTGCATCGCACCAAGGGATTGCAGTGAGTGCATGGCGCTGGAGCAGACCTGTGCATCTCCTCATGATGCCGATGCGTTTGCTCAATATAGCAAGCCCGCATATCTTGGGGCGCGTGAGGCCAGCCTCGCCGCTGTCACTGTTGCCAAGGAGGACTTTTGGCAATGTGTGATCCCCGTCCAAACCTCAGATAACCGCAAGCACTGCCTGCGACCTAGCTCCCGGATGCGCGTCTGCGCTCTACTCAACAGAGCCCGTGCGGGCCAGGCGTGCGCGCCTGCCAGCGCCGCCCGCCGGCGCCGCGGCCCGCGCCGCGTGCGGCGCGGCCACGTTGAACGCGCCGGTGAGCGGGTTGGTGCTGAGCAGCGCCTGGAACTGGCCGCCCTGGCTGGCGGCCAGCACGGCGCACAGGCGGTCCAGCACCCAGGGCGGCAGCGCGCCGTGCAGCAGCAGGCGGTGCGGCCCATGCGGCGCGCCGCCGGCCGCCGCCACGTCCACGGGCTTGGCCAGCTGCGGCAGCGCGGCGCAGGCGCGCTCTCACAGCGCTCTCAGGCGGAGAAGACCTTTGAATTTCTCTGCCACAGCAAGCGCAGCTCGGAGGCCGGAGGGGGGGTGGGTGGACGCGCTGGCAGGCTGCGCGTGATGCGTTGCGTTGGTACCACGGCACTTTCGGGCTTGCACGCGGCGCTGTCGCTCATGCAAGTCTCCGCAGATGCGCAAGGGCGCGCGCGGCGCACCTGCGGTGTCAGGCGGTGCAGCGCGGCGTGCTCAAAGGGCACCGGCGCGAGCAGCGTGGGCACGTCGCAGCCCTCGGCTCCGGCGCCGGCGCCCTCGCCGGCTGGCGCCTCGGCGTGCAGCCAGTCGCCCAGGCCGGCAACGGCGACCGCGCCCTCGAACGCCAGCAGCGAGCGCGGCGTGCCGTCCACGGCCCCGCCCGCGCCCGGCGCCTGTCCAGACGGGGAGCTCACCACGCATGCCAGTGGTCATAGCAGCAAGGCGTGCACCATGACAGGCGCTCGCATACGGAAGTGTGGGTGACGTGGCAAAGCGCCCAGGCGCGCAAGAGCAGCTGCGGCTGCCGCCAGCAGCGATGGCCGGTGCCGTCTGCGTGCAATATCTGGCACCTTGCTGGCATGGACCAGGGCAAGGGTCGTCGGGGCATGAGCGGTGCAGGTTACGACACACTTCAGCACCACCCCGCAGCAGCTGCACTCCTCTGCACCCCTGGCTCAGGCGGCCGCCCCTGCTGTGCATGCTCAATGCTGCAAAGAGCGTCTGCGAAGAGCGTCTGCCGCGTGAGGTGGCGCAAGCACGGTGGGATTGCGCATACGCGCGGGCAAACGACATACGCCACGGGCGACATGGCGCTGGAGCGCGCGCGCCTGCCCCAGCTCGGGAACCTCGGGTGCCTTGCGCGGGTCGGCCGCGCCGGCCGCGCCGGCCGCGCCGGCGAGCGGCAGCGTGAAGTCGAGGCAGTTGGGCGGCGCCGCCAGGCGCGCGCGCAGGCCGTGCGTGGAGCGGCTCAGCCAGGCGTGCGGCGCGGGCCGGCCGCCCACGCCCGCCGCGCCAAAGTACGCCACGTACGGACGCTTGCAGCCCTGGCGCCAGAGCCCCGCGAGCTTGCGGTCAGCGCCGCGCATGCCAGGCCGGCAGCAGCTGTAGATAGATGCCATGATGAGCGCACGCCTCACGCCTGGACGGCATCAATGCAAAAGCGCTCTTTCTGCAGAGGTATTCACGCCCCAGAGACTGCACCCGAGGCGCCTAAGGTGACAGACTTGACTATATCTTTGAGTGCGTGCGGGATGGGGGTGAGAGTACCTCAGGGGACAGCAGGTAGAAGGCGTCGCAGACGCCTGCGCGCTGCTGCAGCAGCAGGCTGCGGAAGGCCGACCGCCACTCGTGCCGCCGCGCCTGTCCGGGCACGTGCGCTTGAGGGCGCCAAGCGTGTTGGCAGGCAGGTTTGGCCAAGCACCCTTGCAGTGCACGGACATTGCGTGCACAGGGGGTGCGCCATAGCTTCCTGCGCATGCTGTCACTCCTGCGAGGTCTTCCGCGCCTCACTGCATGCTGCAGCACCCGCCGCGCTGCCTCGTGCAAGGGGACACCAGCACACAGCTGGCGTGATATTAGAAGAAGTACAAGTGTACGGCTGTCGCCTCGAGTCGCGGTGCGTGGCCCAGGTCCGGCTGGCCGGTCAGGCTGCGCCGGCCGTTGAAACACGCCCACACGCCCGCAAAAGGTCCTTGAACGCTCTGTTGCGCTGCCGCACCGGCACCCGCAGCGCCCCGAGCACCCGAGTTACGCACTGTACCCTTGTTTTGCATGTTTGAGCGCACACCTTGAGCAGCGTGGCGCAGGGCGCGCTGGCCGCCCACGCGGCGACGGCCGCCGGCGGCAGCGGCGCCGCCGGGTGCCGCCAGCTCAGCAGAGCCGCCAGCCACGCCGCGACTGGCTCGGCCGTCTCGCGCTCGCTCGCCGCGCTGCTCTCCTCGCCCCCCGACGCATCGCCCGAGGCAAACGCCTGCAGCGCGCCGCTCGCTGCGCGCGCGCAGCTGGGTGAGACGCCTGCCCGGGGCACTTTCACAGCTGCTCGTCTTTCTTCCTTCAGGTGAGATAACATGCGTCATTTCTGGCGGCTGCCTTGCGCTGCCTGCCAAGCAGAACTCCCGGCCGTGTGGCGGTATGGAGGAATACAGTGACACGCGGCTGGACACTGTGCGAGCCAGGCTGCGGCAGGCGCAGGCCAGCAGGCTGGCCGGCTCCCCACAAGGACGGCGGCCGCGTCTGGCGCGGCACATGCAGGCACCTGCAGGGTGGCGCGAGCGCCCCATGCAGGCGGGCGGGGGCCTGCGCACCCACGCGCGTCGGCGCGCGGCGTGCGGCCTCGGCCACCGCGAACGGCAGCTGCGACGTGAAGCGCACGCCGACCTTCAGGCTCCAGTCCAGCGGCGGGCGCGGGCGGCCGGCCAGCACGCGCGGCTGCGGCCGCGGCGGGCCCATGGCCGGGCCCGGCGCGGCGAGCGGCTTGCCGCCCGCCAGCCAGCCCGGGTTGCTGTCCTCCAGGCCGCTGAAGCAGGTCGCCAGCACGTCGCGCGTCTGCCGGCGGGTGCGCGCGCGCGGTCAGCCGCGTGGCGCAGGCGCGCAGCAACTTTGCCTAGCGTGCGACAGCGCCTCTGCCGGCCGCGTTTTTGGGTGATGCTCTGTCTAGGAGCTGCCGCTCCTGCTTGATGCAAGGCGACGCAGGGGCTGAGCGCAGGCGTGACTGGCGGCGGCTCCCGCACTGCGCCAGTCAGCTGTTCCACCAGCGAGGAGGGGAGTACAACGCGTCGCACACCAGCGTTGCCTGCAGGTCCGGCGGCGGCGCCAGCGGCATGCGCTGCCCGCGGCCGCCGGCCAGCTGCGCGAATGTCGTCAGCTGCGCCGCAGCGCGCTCGCCCGGCCCGCTGCGCGTTGGCATCACGGCGCTGGTGAAGCGGTCTGGCGGCAGTTAGATGCACCTGGCTAGTACAGGAGTACAGGCGATAGCAAGCACAGCGCGCCCCCAACCATGCACGTTCAAGCCGGCTGCAGACCAGCCGTGGACGCCGGAGCGCGCCTGCTAGCTGGCAGCAGAGCGCCGGACGTGCCAGTCTGCTGTGCGATGAGTGTGCCCAGGTTGGCAAAGTCGAAAGGCCTGCGCACGCACAAGGGAACCCACGTGTGACCGCGTCCCAACGCCAGGGCGCAGGAGAGCTGCTGCACGCAGCCAGCTGTCAAAGCAGCGCGCGGTTGCACAGCGCAGCCTCGCAGCAGCGCGCCTGGCGGCGCTGGTGTTCCCGGCCTGGCTGGGAGCCAGCAGGGCCTTGGCCGGCCCCGCGCCGGGGCTCTTGTGCGCTTGGCGCTGCTGCGCCGCGTCCATGTTGGGGTCCACGTTTTCGCCGCAGGGCGTGCGCGCCTTTTTCGCTGTGGCATGGCCTTGCGGTGTGCGCATCTGTGGCGACACGTACGCCGTCGCAAGTGACAAAGGTCAGTCCCGTACCATGCTGACCAGCGTGCATAGACGTCTCCGTGGACACCGGAGCTCTGCACTGCGCAAAGCCTGGACGTGCAGCGCTCGGGGTGCCGCGGCGCAGCCGGGGGCGCACTTGCTTGTCTGCGCCCTTGCGCTTGCCCATAGCTGAGCCTGGCGGACAGGCCTGCTTGACGACGTTGTAGGTCTCTGGCAGGAGCACATTTTCTTTGGCGCTGAAGGGCGTGCGGTTCATGCTCAGGCGCGCGCGATCTGAGCCTGCCGCGCGAGCTGCCTTATGGGAGCGCAAGCCGAGGAGCAGGCTCAGCCAGGCCTCCTGCGCGCGCTGGTCCACCTGCGCCGTCTGTCAAAACGTTGCTTGAACGTCCGAGGCAGACCCTGCGTCTAACCCGCACACTTTTGATTGCGCAAAGCGCAGCTTTGATTAGCTGCTCACCTCTGGCGCTCTGGCAAGTCCCACGGCTCGAGTAAGTCTACGCGCCAGACACAGGATAGCTCAAGACAGTGTCATTCCCAAAGCGCGTGTGCGCGCAGAAGATTGTGCTAGTGCACCCACCACGCACCTCAAGCGTTATGAAGGAGACGTATCTAGCAGGGCGCTGAGAGCGCCAAGCTGAGGCAAGGCGCCCTACGCGCCTGCGTCGCGCGACATGGCGCAGACGTTCTCCTTCCCCATTTTGTCGGACGCAGAGCTGCTGCCATGCCTCAAGGACATGGAGCTACCGCTGAACGCGGCGGGCCTCGCCAAGCCCACGCCTGAGCTCGTGCGGCCAGTGTATGAGAGCGTGGTCACCACGCTCGTCGGCGTGACCAGGTCCGCTTCGGCGCCCGCGCCTCGCTGAGTTATGGAGTGCAGATCGCTGGTATGCTGGTTACGCTTCGCTTGCCACAGGGCACTTTGCGAGGTGGTGCAGCCTTGTTCAGCTCCCGTGCGCCTCTGCTCCACACGGCGACTACACTGCGGCTGGGGCACTGCAGGGAGGAGCTGCAGCAGCCGGTGTTCACCGCAATCGATGCGCTCGAGTACCCAGAGCTGCACGACGAGTCCATCCCCTTCATGGCCTTCCTGAAGCAGCTCACGAAGCTGATGTCGGCTGCAGGCGTCCGGGACTTTACCATGCAGGCGCGCTCGCTCGCACAGGGTGTGCACCGGGGTGCTGCCGTTTGCCGTCCTTCTTTGCTGCGCACTGCGGCGCTGCCCCAGGCTAAAGGGGCGGCCGCAGGATATCTGCAAGCCGGACTCGGCGCGCTTGCGGCGCAACCTGAGCGCGGTCATCAACTTTGCAAAGTTCCGGGAGGAGAAGCTCGGGCCCTTCACGGAGATGCAGGAGGCCGCCGAGGCGCAGCTGGAGGAGTCGGCGGCCTTGGAGCAGCAGAAGCGGCGCCTGGTGTGCGCTCAGCCCTGCTGTCCCTGCCCTGCTCGAATGCGTGTACCGCTGCCTCACTGCAAGCCGCAAGTGAGCGCTCTGGTCAGGAAA